>Ga0179593_1507737_pt1 | contig 15685 bp, 20 predicted proteins | sample CZODoug2_1_08_16_FD_185931 | JGI IMG/M metagenome (GOLD analysis project Ga0179593, IMG submission 185931) | Vadose zone soil fungal communities from Angelo Coast Range Reserve, California, USA - CZODoug2_1_08_16fungal (PacBio error correction) | ecosystem: Environmental > Terrestrial > Soil >... | reverse complement strand
CTGGCGATGCCCCTTTCCCACTCGCATCCGACACATTTTTTCTTTTCCCCTTCCTTTTTTATCTTCTCCAGCCAGTGTTAGAGATACGACCTCTGTTTATTTTTCCCGCTTTTCCCGCCGCCCCCCTGATGAACTTTCCCTTTCTTCTGTCCTACCTTGTGAGTCTTTCCTTTTCCCCCTTTTTTGCATGAGAGGCGATGCTCCCGGCTTATCCCTTTATCTCGTTTTAGCCCCTCCAGCGCGCCGGCCCTTCCTTTTTTTTCTTTTTTTCTCGATATACCATGCGATGGCGGGCATGGTGTTCAGGTTTTATTTCGATAGGTGCCCCCCCCCCAGGCGCTTTCATTCTTTCGCGCGTTTTTTTATACTTCCGTCCGTTGCCATCGTTCTCCCTATCGGAGAATTTTTCTGTGCGGCGCTTTCCGCGCGGTGCTTCCCTTCCTCTTCCCCCTTTTTCTTATTCTTCGCAAAGAAGCTGGCCCAGGAGTAGGAATATCTGGCTTCGCAGCCCCCGAGCTTCCCGACTTCCCCAGTTTTTCTCTCCGCTGGCGATAGTGCCTTCCCTCCCTCCTTGCCTTTTGCCCAGTAATTGTAGGAACGTGATTTCTTCAACATTCGACGCGGAGTCCCTCTTCTTGTTTGTTCGCGGACTGAGGTACTGCATAGTTTCCTTCCCTCCCTAGTCTCTACCCTTTGCTTTAGTTTCTTCCTCTTCCTATTTCTTTTTTTTTTTCTCTTCTTCGAATTTCCTACTGGCCACGCCTGGGTCTTCTGCGCGGCGGCCATTTAGAGGACCTGGACGCGGTGGCTCCCCTCTTTTGGGAGGCAACCCAGCAAGGTGAGAAGAGATGCTTCCCCAATCGCGGCGTGTTGTGACTGTGCTTTTTTCCTTTTTCCTTGCGCCGGCCCATCCGGACAGCAACACAGTTGAGGAGAGTCTTTTTCCTCTTGACTTTTTCTAGTCGCCACCGCCACGCCCTCTCTTTCTTCTCTCCAGACGAGGCCGCGTCCTAAGGATAGTAGGTTGTGTTGTTTTTTTCCTTGTTCAATGCTCGGTGACTTTGGTTCTTTTCAACCCCCTCCCTCTGTTTCCTGCGGGCTGTCTTTTTTTTCCCCCCTTTTGGTCGTGTCCGCATGCCCCCCTCAGGAGAAGATAGGGTACATTTTTGCACTCGGGCGGCCCCGCCCGTGATTCTTTTTCTTCCCACTTTCGACGGACGGCGGACCGTCAAAGATAGATCGGATCTTTTGCCTCCCTCCTTTTTTTTTTTCCGGGCGCTTTTTCTTGTGATTCGTCCTCTATTCCCCTTTTCTCCCTTTAGCGTAGTCCCGTCGACTCCCTCATCCAAGCGCATTGGTGTTTCTACTCGGTCGAGGTGTTTTCGTGACTTTGTTAGTAATGGAAGGGCATTCGTTTTTAAGCAGTTCGGCCCGGTTGGTTTTCGGTTTGAAGCGTGTCCGACCTGTTTCAGCTTTGTCATTTGCCTCAGCGCCGCCCTTTCCTTCTTCGCCGCTCGCGGCGCCGACTTGAATCCAGGTCGATGGGAATTTTCTCTTCTGACCGTGGACGCTCCCTCCCCCCTTTTGCTCCTTTCCGTACGCGGTCGCAAGAAAAAGCAACCGCCTGGAGTTTCTTTCTCCCCCTCTCTTTTCCGCGCCGTGACCCCCCCCCCATCTTCCCTTTTTCCCTGAAGTCTCTCCCGTTTTTTTTTTTTTTTTCATCCCCGCGCCGACAACATGGTTTTTCCCTTCAGTTTACAGTGATATTCTATGGTCTCCTTTCGGTTGTCGTACAATCAGTTCCCCTCGAATCTCGTGGTCTCTGTTTAGACGACTTTCGTTGCGGTTAAGCGCGGTACCTGAACATTTTTCGGACGGCCCCGCTACCAAAAGCCCTCCTCCGCTTTTGACAATAACCTCTTTAACAAATAAGGTAACAGCCCACCCTCTCCTTTTGTTCACACCCTTTCTCTCATTTCGGGTTTTAGCCCTCTCCCCCCTTGCATTTGCACTTCCTGCGCTTTGAACTCTTTACCCAGTACCCCATCTTCGGCGGCGGTCTTTTCCTCTCGTTTTTTGTATGAGATAATTTTAAAGATACCCCCCCTGAAAGAAACCTCTCCCACTCGAGTAAATGCCCTTGATTTTCCTTTCTAAACCCTCGAGCGTTTCTCTCCTTTTTTTTATAGCCGTAAACCCCCGCCGTCCCAATGAGAAGCTAGAAGTTCGGGTGGCGCATTTCCTCTCTATACGGAGCGCAAACCCTGACCCTTTTTCATGGTGATAGGCCTTCCCCTTATGCTGAGCCCTACTTTTCAAGTTCTTTTCTTTACTGTTCTAAAGCCCCAGTTATTTTCCTTTTCGGGCGCACGATGTCCAGCTCCCCATAGAAGTTGACTTCCGTCCTACCCCATTTTTTTTTGAACATTCGCCCTTCCTCTACCTCCCTGCACCCTCAGGACCACCATTTTTCATCCCTGTAAATTTTTCCTCTCTCCTTTTCATCTCTTGTTGTTGAGAGATCTACACTTAGTCACTGTCTTCTTCCCTTTCGGCGTTCTTGTCTCCGCCTCTCCGATCCTCCTCTTATTTTTAAATCTTGTGAGATGCCCGGCCGGCCCTCGTTTTCTTGCCTCGATTTGGCCCTCGTTTCCGAACCCCTCCCTCCTCTCCTTCCCACCTAACACCGCTAACATCGGCGCATCGGCTCGTGTGACCCCCGGAACGGTTTTGCCCTTCTCTCGTGAGAGTCCCATCTCGTTGCCCGTACGCCGCACCCCCCTTTCTCAGTGCGGCGATGTCGAGGACTCGTTTTTCTTTCTCGTAACCTTTTCCGCGACCCCCCTTCGGTGCTCTCTGACGCACCGCTTTTTTCACTTCGCTATAGGGAGGGCGTTTACTGTAGTTCCCGGGGCTTTTTTTTCCCTCCCCTTTGTACGCGGAACAAACTAAAGACGCGACCCTCTAGCTACGCCCATAGATACCGATCTGTGGAGGTTTTCCTTAAGTTCTCTTTTTATTTTCCTAGTGCTACCTCAAATTCGCGATTTATTCCCGCTCCTGTGAACCCCCAAAAGCGCATTCTTTCTTCCTTGTTTGACCTTCTTTGTGCACAAAACCCGGTTTTCTTGGCCGCGTCTTAGTTATCCTTGCCACTTGTGCCTGTCTGACCCTTTTTCCGCCACGCCACCGTTCCCCGGCCCCTGAGACCCCGCGGATTTTCTGTTTTCTTTGACACCGCCGTCTATTCCCAAAACGTTCGTTCTCCCTTCGTTTCAGCCGCCGGATCTTTTTGTTTCTTCTTTTGAACGTCCCTTTTTCTCCCCGCCTAGGTTCTCCCTTTCCCTAGTTCACATTCGATGTAATCTTATCTCTCGTCTCATTTCTTTGGCGGGGTTTGATTGGCGACACCGAGGCAGTAAATTTTCCTTTCTTTTTTTTTGTTTTACTCGTACCGGTCCTTCCCGCAGGAATACTTTCTCTTTCTCCCCTGGTATTTATGATTCACTTAGAGAGGCGGGAGATCAACTTCTTCTTACCCCTTTCGTTTTCCTTCTACAATCCTGACCTCTCTTCCAGTTGGCCCCTGATTCCCTCCATTAAAACTCCTTTCCTCTTATATTGTTGCCCCTCCCTTTTCTTTCATCGTATGAATAACTTTCTCACCCAAACCCAGTCACCGCTTCGCTCCCCCTTCCCCCTGGAAGTGAGGATCCTTGCACCTCGTTACTGATTATTTCAGATTTCTTTCAGTGCCCTCCTTCCCGATGCGCGATCCACCCGCCATACAAGTCCTCTTTCAATTTCGGATGGACAGAGCAGCATAGCTTGGTTTTCCCCCTCTCAGAAAGGAGATTTTTCACCTTTACCTTTGTTTTCCCTTTTTTTTCTTTGACGTGCAGTATTTTACTTGGAACATATAGGGAGGGACTTGGGGGTTTCATGCTTGACTCCTTCAAGAACAGACATTTCTTCAAACAGGACTCCCACTATCGGACGTTCCTAATAAAATGAGCTTGAACCAGTATAACGGCCCAACAGGTCCAAGGCCTTCCATTCCCTTTTCGTACCATGAGGTCTTCTTTTCTCTGCCCTTTGCGGTGGACGGGGAGCCCCTCTTAGAGTCCCGACCCTCGCTCTTCAATGCTTTTCTTTCAGGATGGTCTCGACGAGCTAGTCCGAAGCCTCGACCCAGTAACCCCCGCCCCCCCCCCCTCCCTGGTCCCGGCATTTTTTTTTTTTTTTCTTCTCCGTTTAGGGTGTTTTCAGGCAGCCAACAGCGGCAGCGCACCCCTCCCGTTCAGTTCAGCGATTCTATGCCGCAGAGAGAGTTTGCCTCCCTCTTTCGTTTTCATCGCCCTGGAACTTTATTTCGCTCCTTCCATTTCGGAGGCGCCCCTCTCGACTCCACACCCTTCCTTTTTCACATGACCAGCACGTTGAAGGATCGAAGTCCTAATTTCTCGTTCCCTTCCCCCCCTCTGTACCATGTAACTTTCCTTCCTTTACGCGTCGTCTCTTTCAGCTAGGAAGTGTTTTAAGATTCTTCTCCAGAGTCACTGGTATTGCGGCAGGTCTCGTGCCCTTGATTTTCTTTTCTATTGTGATGTCAAGCGAATCTATTTGTCGACGAACTGAGATGCCTGTTTCCTTCTCCCCTTGGCCAGTAGTTAGTCCCTTTTCCTCGCCTAGGTGAGATGAAGGTCCGCCCACCAAGATAATAAGTTGGAGCCTCCAGATCCGGGTCTCATTTTTTCTTTTTATTTGGAGGCCGCATATTAATGGTATCCTCCATCCCGGATTGACCCTTTCTCTTATTCCTTCTCCTTTCACCTCGCTCCCCCCCTCGACCTTCCTGCCGCCATCCTAGTTTAATGGTAGAAGTCAGCCACTCCCACCCCCCCCCCCCGGTATTGTCTCTCCTTCTGAGAAGATCGAACCCCCCATCCCCCCGCTAGTTATCGTTCTCCTCTTATGTGGCCCCCCTCCTTTTCCCGTCTTATAGACTATGGTCTACCTTCCGCATTCTTTCGGTCTTGAACGCGGATCTTAACCTTTTTTCTAGTTGTACTCCTCTTCCCACGGAGTTCACTCTTCCCACCGGTGCGTTTCCTGCTGCGATTTGTTTCGATGTATCCCTCTCCCCCTTTTCCCCCACCAACTGTTGTTTTTTTTTATTTTTTCTTGGTCGCTGTATGAATCGCGCCCATAGGAAATGGTCATCAGTGACCCAGTCTTCATCCGTGGCGCGAGTTACCTTCCCGTCGCAGTTCTTTGCTCCCTTTTGTCGTAGTTGCCGCCACCTGATGAAACGGAGTTCTCGATTCGGTATCTACTAAGGGGGGGGGCCCCCCCTTTTTTCTTTGAAGGTGCACCCCTCTTTTTCTTTTTGCTCGCTTTGATTAACTAGTCTTTCACTTGCTTTTCCCGTCGGTGTTGGTGGGCTCTTTTTTTCTGCGATCTACAGGTTTTTGGATGGAGGCAGGTGCAGGTCGCGGCTCTTTCCCTTTTCAGAACGTCCGGCTTTTCTTTTTCCCTCTTCGATTCCTCCTGCCGTGACGGCCAGTCGTCAACGATACGGTCCCTGGAAGCGCGCGCTTCTTGAGGACGCGCGTGGCCTTCCTTTCCTCACCGGTTTAGGATTGACTCGGCCTAGTCCCCTTTTCAATTTTCTCGTCCCTTTCTCTTCTTGCAGCACCGCCTGATTCGTTCCAATAGTTCTTTGACCTCGTCGAGGCCTTGACGGCCCTCCTCCTTTTTCCTAAGAGAGGTTGACCTTAACGTCGGGCACTTTGATTTTTGATGAAGAGGATCTTATAGGGCCCCGAAGCCCGGTTCCCCACTCTGCTTCCGGTACATGGTTTGAGAAGGAAGATTTCTTGTCTCTCACTGAAACACTTTTGTTTTTTACGTTCTTTTTCTATCTGTTCACAGTACTCCGATGCTTTTCGTCCCTCCCAGAGATGATGAGTCTCACCTAGTTTAATTTTCAAATCAGGGACCCATGAGTAGAGAGGACTCTCTTCTTTATTAGATTGTTTACCGAGGTTTTTTTACTGGTTTTGTTCTGTGTCCAACCCCAACTCCAAGGGGCCAGAGCTGCTTCTTTAATTTTCATATTAAGTGCGTTTTTTTGACCTGTGCTTTCTTCTTCGCAGATTCTTTTCATTTGTTTCTTTTCCCCACCAGCGTACGACACATAAAGTGCTTTCCTTGCCCTTGAATCGACCCTCGTCTTCCCTCCCCCATTCAACTCAGAGGTCAGGTCTCTGACCGATGCCGACTTGTTTCCTCACAGTCTCGTGATGGTTAGATTGGAATGTTTCATGCTCGGTCCTGTGAGGCTTAAACCAACCTCTCTATGTTTTCCATTCTTAGTAGGTTTTTCCCCGTAATTGGTGGCGGTCTCACTTTACCCCCACCCTCCGCAGACAGGGTCCAGTCCTCATTTCCCTTTCCCCCTTCCCAGTGCTTCATCCTTTGATCTTTTCCGTCGCCGCAAGGAAGGGGATTTCCCCCAATCTATTGAGGAGAGTGAACATAGATTGAGGGTCAGAGCTTGGACTCTCTCCCGAGTCCCCATCAGTCCCGTCCCCCTAGGACCTCCCCTAATTCTAGATCTCCCGTACTTATGTAACTTTCCCAGACTTTCCGTTATTGTTCGCAGGTGCGCTGCCTCTTTGTTCTCATTTTTGGGGCGGAGTGGATTTTTCAAGTCCGTAGTCCAATTTGAAGGTTCTTTACCCCCCATATCCTTTCTGGCCTCTTTTTTGATGTGCGCAGCGTGACCTTTTAGGGATCGTCTGTGATATCCCCTACATGTCTTCACCCCCCCCCTATTTCGCGCTCTCTTTTTGACCAGTGATTTAATCGTCCTCCTTTCTTCCTCGTCTTCTCCCAGGAACGTCGGCATCCCCTACCTGCCTTGCCCGTTTCCTGTCCATAACCCACCAAATAAGTGTCTACGCCCGGAGCCCTGCATAATTCTCTCAATTAGACATGGTAAAAGTTTTCTCCCCTTATCTCCCTTCCTATGTTTTTCTTTTCCGTCAAGACCTAACTCGATCCGGCGCTTCTTTCCCGCCAAATTGAGCCTACTATAGAGGTCTCCGGTCCCCCCTTTTTTTTTTTTCTCTTTCAAGAGCGAAGATCGTTTAGCTGATTTTTCCCCGTTTCTCTGAGGGTACCTCTCGGTTCTACCTTTTGCCACCTCAAGAGGTGGACTTCGATACTCCCCCCTAAGAGTATTTTTTTGCCCCTCCATCCCTAAGTTGGTGCACCTCCCTTTTTTTCCTCTCCTAGTGTTAAGCTATTCCTTTCGTGGTTTAGCCTCGCCTCCCAAGGAGCACTTACTTTCGCTCTCATCGTTGCGGATCTCTTTTTCTCGACTTTGGTCGCGTAGGTAGGTTCCTAGTAGGTTCTCGGACCCCTTTTTTCCATCACTTCACACTCGCGTCTCCTTGCGTAAGGCCTTTTGTTTCCCATTGCACACTCTTGAGCTTTTTTTTGACTTTCTCAGAACAAACCCCGCCACGACCATGCGCCTCCCCCCCTCTCCGGGTGGCGTTTTCTTTTTCTGTTTTATTTTTTTTTTATTTTTTATTCCAGCTGAAACACCGCAAGGTCAACCCGTTTGTGCTCTCCTCTTCCACCAAAGAAGATGCGCCGCTAACCCCCGTACGACCGGTGGGTTTTTGTTGTCCTCGCGGCTCTGTATTCTCGGTTTTCTGCTCCCGAGTCGCATTCTCGCGCACGGGCCGGCCGAATACCCGTTCTCTTTGTGCAGCCCCCCACCCACAAACCCCCCAAAACCCCACCCCCAAGCTCTCCCTCCTCTTTCTTTTTTTGCCCGAACCCAGCCTTGAGAAACGGTCCCCCATTTGCCTCTCTCTTCCTTCCCACGTTTGGTTGTGAGAGATGCACCATGTTCAGTGACATTTTTTTTTTCTCCCCCCTGGCCTGTAGTTTTTCGGCAATAGACCCCTACTCTCCCGCTCGCTGGCTGGTCAAGTCCCTTTCTGAGGACTTGACTTCGCTTGCTCTCTGGCGTCCTCTGGACGCCAATCATAGCTGGATCGGTCTTACCTCCCCCCCCCCCAGTTCAATTCCCAAATTTTTCACTTTTTTCTTTTAGTGATTTATATAACCTTTTCCCCCCGTGTGGCCTGGCGCTTGCGCAGCCCTCCAGCTCCCCTCTTACTCCCCCCAAAGGTCCTCCTTGGACTTTAGAGGCCGGGGGTTTCGTGCAGGTCCCCGTCGAGACCCCGCTCGTATTTCTGAGGAGCGAGAAAGAAAGGGATTTCTCCTCATTCTCTTTCCTTTTTTTGTTGTACTTCTTTAGTTTCTTCCCTCCCCTTCCTATTCCACCTAACCTTTTCCTTGATCCTCGGACCTCGATACGCGGTTCTGATTTTTCGCAGAAGGGATCCCTCAATTGAGTTCCCCTAGTGTCTACCCTACCTCGGTCGTTTGTGTGCCTTTTATTTCTGGTTTTGCCCCAAAACCTCTCTCTAGGAAGGACTCTTTCTTCCACACACTCGGTTTTTTTTCGGGAACAGTCGAGTAGGGTCTTCTTTCTCGAAGAGGAAAAGCCTTGGTGAATTCTCGACTCTCCACCTCCCCAGCCAACTGCGTGCCTCCGCTTATGTTTTGGATCCAACGCCGTAATACATCCACTTGGTCTCCCTCTCCCGCGCCGGAGTCTTTGAGTTCCACAGACTTTCCCTCTACGTATTCTCTTGAAGGTGAACGTTTGCTGTCTATTACGTCGCGATTCGCCGCAAAATGAGGTGGAGTTTTCTTGCGACCTCGTCCTTAATTAGGTATTTTGCCTTGCATTTCCTCGAAGACTTTTTTTTTTTCAGCGATGGTGATCCCCTTAGAGAATTCCTCTCGAAATCTGATGAAAAGGTATACTTCCATTCCATTAGTTCTATCCCCGGAGTCCGTCCCCCCTTTCACCTTCCCCCCCCCCGTTGCCTTCCCCTTTCCTTTTCTCCGTGCCCTATGACGTCGCTGGCCTTTTACAAGAAAACTCCCTCTTCCGACAACTTCCACGAAAGGAGAGATTTGAGCTCTTCGGAACGGTTGGTCCGCTCCATCTTTTCTTTACCCCTTCGGCGTAGATCACCTAATACCGTCCTCCTGCCTTTTCCTTCACCCCTCTTCTTCCCTCGCTTGGACCCGATAAGGACCCTATGCGCCTTTTGTTAACCACTCTAAATGTCTTTGCACTTGCCCATTAGCCCCCTTTTTCTTGTGTTGTCAGGAAACACTGTTGCGCTTTTTTGTTGGTCCTTTCGGACTTAAGCCAGCCCCCCTTCCACTTGTCTTAACCTTGAAAGGTGTGAAAACACGAGGCGTTTGCGTACCCTTCCAATTTTCTTCCCTGGAAATCCGCCTCACAGCACACGACGCTAGTCGTAAGACCTTCCGCGGCCTCTGCTGGGGCCCTCTGATCGACCTTTTTCTTTGAATTTTTCTCTGTTCGAGAAGCGTTTTTCTCTCCCCTCCTCGCGAGCCTAGGGTTGCTGTACTATGTACCCTTCGCACGCATCTTCGTCTTGAATTTATCACCGTAAAAACGCCAACGTCAGACGGCTGTCCCCCCTCTTCAGCTTCCCATTTTATTTTGGTTTTTTTTTCCCCTGGAAAAACCAAAGCGTTGCTCGCACAGAAGTTCAAATTACGATGGCCTCGACGTTTATCTGTCCGGCGTGTTCCCTATGACCGTGGCACTGTGCGCGCCATCAGCTCTGGTTTCTCTATAAGCTCCGCAGCACTCTGCCCCCCGATCGCGCTCGAACTGACCCCGAAAGGGCGATCATATAGAAGACCTGCCCCCCCATTACCCCAACGTCTTTCCCTTACGCTCTTTTACGAGTCTTCCTATTGTCGATCATCGTCAGCCAATAGTCAAGTGTCATGGAGCTGAAGTCTCGGAGGCGAGCCCTTCTTTCGGGAAGGCAGGCTCTTTCCGGCCAAGGTAGACTTGATTTTTTGCTTCCTCTCCCTCGGTTATGCTCGACTCACAGTTGCCGCGCTCCCCCCTGGTCCAGCTCGTTGCCTTTTTTTTCACCTCGCGCCGTTGCTCAAGGTCTCCAACAACTTTTTCCTCCGTCGGAGCTCTCGTATGGGGTCTTTTTTGAATTGATCGTCTCCGTGAGTCAACGATGGCGTTGGCGGCGCCCGAGGACCTTCGCCCGGCCTTCGGCGACTTGGGCAACGGGACCCTCTCCATGCACCGTCACCTCATGGTAGATTTCGCCCTTCTCCCCCCCCCCACAGCTTCTTCGCTCTGTCCTTTCCGCAGAGACTTTTCCGAAAAATTTCCCCCCTCCGTCTCATTTCCTACCCCTGCTCTGTGCTTCAAAGCGGTACTTAACTTCTCTTCTAATATTTAACGTGGGGGTCCCCTCCCGAAGTTTTTTGAAAAGCATGGAGGTTTTCTCCTTCCACGGCAGCCGCTCCACTATTTTTTCACCCCTCCCCCCATGTTTGATGCGATTTTTTCTCTCTACTCCGCGCAATATCTCTCTCGAAGAACTTGAGAGAGATGGCGTTTGACATCTTCCCCCCCCCTAGCATCAGACAGGGCCCCCCCCCTTTCAAGGGCTCGGCTGATTCCTCTTTCTTTCTTTCCGCGTAGCGAAGTCTCATGACTATTTCCCCCTCAGATCGTTTTGATCTCCCCTTTGCGATGTACTTGGACCAACTGAAAGGGAGAGGCATTATTTCTTTTAGAATTTCGTATCTATTCTGTAAGATGAAGAGCGACGACGTTTGTTGTTGGGTGGTGGTTGTGGGTGGTTTTTTGGGTTGTTTGGGTTGTGGGTGTGGTTTTTTTGTTGATGCGTCTTTCACATTCTTATTTTTTTAAGGTCGTCGTTTTTGTCCCCAAGGCTTCAAGCATTTTGAGGTCAAGCGCTGACATGAGACGGAACGCCTCGGACCCCGTCGTTTCCCCCTCTTTATCCAGCGAGATTTTCCCCGATCCATCTTCCCCCCCCGAGGTGAATCCTCTTTTTTTTTTGTATCTAACCTTTACGTTTTTCTCTGGCCAACTTGTTTAAAATCGTAATGCTCTCATCTGCGTCGTCGAGTCATCGATCGCTCATCACCCCAATTCGAGTCTCCCCCTCTTTCTCTCTTCCCCCCACAGCAAGACCGAAGTTTTCCTCCTATAGGATCTAAGGGTGCCCAGTTTCTGATGAAGTGATCGGACCGGCGGGAAACGCTAGTTACTGGTGCCGAGGCCCTTGATTTTTTTCGATCCTGCCTGGCTCTTGTTAATGTTTGCGAGATCGCCGGTGTAAGTCCGCCTCTTTCCTCCTAGATATTCTTGAGCGCCCCCTCCCCCCTATTTTCCCCCAATTTGCTTGTCTTTTTTTTTCCGCCTGCGGCCGATCTAGAGCGGCCCTTCCGTCGCGCGCCCTTTTTTTTTGGAGGGCTGGCCACCTCCCCTTTGCTCCTCTCTTTCTCCTCCTGCTTTTGACATCTTTGGGGGGGGCGGTTGCCTTGGCTAAGAGCGCTGCGTTTTGACCCCCCCCATCCGTACCGCAACTCCCGTTGCGGCGCGCGAGTCTTTGCGACCAGTTCAGAAAGAAAACGTTCTCCCCCTTCTCTAGGGCCCCCGTGCCCCGGTACGCGTCCGCTCCTCTTTCCCGAAAGGATTTCTTGATGCTTTTTTGCTTTTCTTGGTCCTGCCTCCTTTGGAAGGTTGAGGAGGAAACATCGCTGTTACCCGTCTTGTCTTTCCTCCCCAAAAGTCTTTTGGTTTCGTCCTACACTTCCCCCCGTCTCCGCCCGATGTATCAAGTTCCCACTTCCCTGGCGCCCCCCTGATCGTGGTTGCACTTCTCCGGCAAGGTGCAGAGGTTTCCTGATTCTTGCGGCGAGGGCCCTCCTGTATTGCCCTTTTCTTTGTTGCTCGATTTTCCCTCCTTGGCAGTGAAGCTCCAAAGCTATTCCTTCCCCCCCTTTTCGTCTCCTTTTTTTCCGATCTCACGAGCCCTTGTTCTCTGGTTGCTCGCTTCCTCCTTGTGGGGCGTCCCCCTTTTTATCTTTTGTCATGTTACGCCCTTCCCTTCCCCCCGTTACCGGCGTGGTCGATGTTTTGACTCGTAACGACTGTCACCGTCTGTCGTATTTGATTGTCGGTGCCCAACTGTTCATCCAGTTCTTCGAGCGCAGCGCGACCCCCCTTGATCATCCGTCGGATCGGACGGTTTTCTTATGGATTTTTTCACGTCGTTTCCTTTTCCCCTCTAGGAAGCGGTCTCCCAACCGACACCTACCCCCCCCCTTTGAGCCCCGCTTGCCTCTATTCCTGCGCCCATCAGACATGGTAGTAATGAACCTCTTTATGTCTTTCTTTTCCTTGTTCATCCCCTACCTTTCCCCTCCCACTTCATAGGGGTCTATCCCAATTGACCTAACGTTTTATCGGTCAGACGCGTTTTCGACCTAAAGACATCGCCTGTCTTTTGGGTGCAGGAAGGCGGCTACGTGAGACAATGGACTGGGACTCCTTTTTATAAAAGTTACAATCAGTCTTTTTGGTTGGCTTCAACTCCTACGCCGCGGCACTTTTTTCTTGTGACACCCACCTTAACCTTAATTCGTCCGCATAACCTCTTTTCCAAAACAGAGCCCCAGGAAGTTAGGTTGCTTATCCCTCCACTCACCCTTGCATGTGTCCCCTCCCCGCCTAGGGCCGTGTCTCTATTTCGTCCCTTAGCGGCTGTCATGTACCTGGTCTGAGATCCAGGTGTAACTTCACACGTCGCCCTTCCTTCCGCGTACTTCTTCGGTCGCCGCTTAGTTAGGGGTCGACGACGTGGAACCCTCTACTCAAACCCCCTTCCTGATATGTTTTCTTCTCGTGGTGGGCTTCGTAGTCCGCGCCACCGAAAGGCCAGTTTTTTTTTTTTTCCCCCCCCTGGTGATCTCCGCGGCCACGAAGCTTTATGCCGAATTTTCAGGTTGTTTTTTTCTACTACTGCTCTTCCTCTCTTTTCTTTCGCCAGTTTCCTCCCGAGCATCGAACGGCCTGCGCCGATCTGTTGCCAGCAGCGCGCTACTCTCCGTACTTGCACGCACCCTACCAGTCGTGTGAATGAAGGAACTTAGCCCACTATATTCTTTTCCCTCCCGTGTTGTTTTCTTCTGATTTCCCCTGGAGCCTATTCCATTTCCTGTCGGTTATGGGCAATCCCCTGACTCCTTCGAGCGCTGATTGTCAAGCTTCATGTGAGATTCATCCTTCCGTGTAGCTTGATGGCGGCCCCGTGTAGAACTAGCAGTGCCCCTCCCTGCCTCGCGCATCGGCCTCTGGACCCGGACACACTCACGGGTTCCATGGCGTGTTATGTGCGCCTCCTCTCTGCGCCGTACGACTCCACCTTCGCTAAGGCGGAGCTGTCATAGTTCGTTTTTTTTTCCCTTTGTCAAATTTCTTTTATTTCGTTGTTTCGAAGTGAGAGCGACGCCCTGGCCCCCCCTTTACCCCCCGCGTTTGAAGGATCGGGGTTTTTTCCTTAGTTCATTTAGTCTTCCCGTCGAGTCCTCTCCCGCTTCCCCTAGGATCCTATAAGACCGATTTTCTTTGGTCAGTCGACTCTCCGATTTGGGAGGGGCCCTCACCAGCCCCTCTTGATCTCTTTTTTTGCAAAAATCGTTTTTCTTCCGTTAAATAATTAACTTGTATTCGGCACCTTTTTTTTTCTGTAGTTAGTCTTTGACTGCCGACGGACCCCTCCTGGCTGTGCCTGTAAGACTCAGTACAACGTTTCGACAGGGGACGCCCCCCCCCGAAAACTCTCTTGAGAATGGTTTCGGTTTTCAACCTCCCCGTCGACCTCCGTAGGCTTTTCCTCTGCGATTCTTGTCGGTGAGATGCCGCCTGTCCGCCGAAAAGCCTGGTAGACCCTTTACCCACCCCCCCCCCCCCCTTTTCTGGACCCTTTTTCTTCTGTACCTTTTAGCTTTAGGCGTCCCCTAGTTTCTCCACTGTATTTGGGCGGGTTTTGAGGACGACCGCCCTACTTCCCTTTTTACTTTCTTTCCGCGTTACTTTCCTCTTAATCCTTCTCCTTATGATCCTTGTCGCGACATAGACCTCCTCTAAAATACTGGATTGAAAAGGTGGATGAAGTACCATCCCAATCTCCTTTTCCCTTGTAAATGTCCTGCCTCGACCCGCAGGAAACTTTGAGATGGCCGCATGTGCCATGACGTCGGAGATAGCCGCCCCCCTCGTCCTTTTCCCTTCCCTTGCCCCTCGAGTGCATCCGGACACTCCCGGGAGATCTCGATTCTGCACGCCTTCCCGGCGAGACCCCTATAAGAAATAACTATCCCCCGACAATCTTTCTGGAACACTCCGACGTTCTTGGCAACAGATCTTTTTCCACGCCACCATCTTTTAACCACCTCTCTTTGCGCCCTGCAGTGGCAGGCACACTTGACTGACCTCTTTGTTCTTGGGGGCGGATGCGGACGCCTGACACCGCCTTTTTCTCCCTCCGTAGGCCTGGACCCCTTTAGTTTGTTTTGTCAGTCCTTTCCCCCATGCGGACCAGTCAGAAGTCACCCGCACGCGTTTCGGTAGTAATAACCCGGAACCTTTCTTGGACTTCGATCAGGTCCCTCCTAGGCTTTGTGTGAGGGACTTTGCTGGCCTCTGCTTGAGCAAAGACTCGGCTATCAATGTTTCGCGTCCGGAGGTCCGGCGACACGCTCCGGTAGGAAGAATGGAAGTTTCCCCCAAAACCCCACACCCCGCATGCTCCGCCTTTCGTTCTGCACAGTTTCGGTTGTTGACGCCCGCCAACAGCGTTGAGAGAAACTTTCCATGGGGTCCGCCTCTCCGATATTCTCTACGCATCCACCTTCCCTTTCGTTCCCGGATTTGACATAGATTTTTAGCTTCATCAGTCTCGGGGCGATCAGAGCGACCACCTATCGCGCGCGTCAAAGCGCTGACCCCAGGCTAGCCGCCCCCCGTTCCCCCTATTATTACCGGCTTCCCCTGTGGAAATGGACGCAGCGTTTCCTTGCCGATCGATCATCGTCAGACCTCCGTACGTGTCTTTCTACTCGCCTTTCGGCGAGTCACCTTCGGCTGTTTTCCTGCAGGATCTAGCTCTAAGGTAGGACGGTGATTCCTCCCCTTTTTTTTCTTTTTTGCTCGACTACTTAGTTTCTTCGCACTTGATTTGGCCCGTCATTTCGACGCCGGTTGAGCTACACCCTCATTTTCCTCCGGTCCGTCCCGTCCGCGCTACGGGTCGCGCTGTTCCGGAGAACGACTGGGAGTTCCGGTCTCCGCAGATTTCACCTTTCCTTCTGACGTTGTTCCCCTTCTCGAAACTGACATCGCCCCCTCCTCATGGTAGGATCCTCCAGACCCCCAAGCCCCACCCCCCTCGTTTTCTCTGTCTGCAGCTTCCAGCCCTCGACGCGAAAACTCAGCGAGCCATAGAGCCCGCAGATTTTCTTTGCCCACCTCACCTCGTGAACTTTCTCCTTATATTTCAGTACTTCTCAATCATTTCCGACGCGGGTAGCGCCCCACTTTTCAGGCGAGGTCGTCTAGAGAACCCGGGAATAACCGATACAATTTTGAGGTCCCCCCTCTGGCCCCTTGCGGATGCGATAGTTGCGCCGATTCTCCAGTGATCTT
>Ga0179593_1483753_pt1 | contig 15685 bp, 18 predicted proteins | sample CZODoug2_1_08_16_FD_185931 | JGI IMG/M metagenome (GOLD analysis project Ga0179593, IMG submission 185931) | Vadose zone soil fungal communities from Angelo Coast Range Reserve, California, USA - CZODoug2_1_08_16fungal (PacBio error correction) | ecosystem: Environmental > Terrestrial > Soil >... | reverse complement strand
TTCCGATTAATCCCTATATTCTTTTCGAGAGAGGCCTTTTCGAGAGGTTCATCCGATCATTTCTCTTTTCCTCCTTTTTTTGTCTTGCCGCACGCTTTCTTGGTATTTCTCTCTCTCCTTCTGGCGGGGGCAGTCTTTTTACGCCATGATGTTCACATATGTCCTCACAAGCTATCCTTTCCCCTTCACCTTGGTGTGTCTTTTGCACTGTTTTTTTTCTCTAGGTTCACTTGTTGCCTCCTCCAACCTCTGCCCCCGAGTAGCCGATTGAAGGTCGCTGTTCTGGCCTCCCTCCTCCCTACAACCTTTCATTTTTTTTTTTTCCTTCCCGAGGTGTTTTCCCTCCTCGGTCACCAACTTTTTTCCCAGAAATCCGTTGAACGTCAAGGTCGAATGGCCATCGGATTTGCTTGACATCAATTTTAAGTAGTTTTTTTTTTCGTTTGCATGCCTCATTGTGGACCGACCCTCTCCTCTCCCTCTCTTTTGCGTTCCATCCTTTTTTGGTAACTCCTCTTTTAGCGCCGTTTTTTGCTGATTCACAGGGTGAAAATCTTTGGCTTTCCAACTCGTTTTTTTGTGCCGTTTAGCTTCAGTCCTTCCTTCAGAAGTTCTTTTGCTAAGTTCCTTCACTCCCCCCTCAACCCCTTGCCCCGTCTTCCCTTCCCGTGGTGAGGGATCTCGGAGACTTCTCGGGACCGCACCTTTCCCCCAGGTTTGTCAATTACCACGACAGACTCCCGAATCTCTTTTTTGTCCCCGCGGCTCACTACTGATCCGGCTCTTTTTTTCTGCGGCGATTTCTTCCTCCCCCCCGTTGATGAGATGGGATTTGCAGTTTCTGATGTGCTACCATTCACCTTGTGCCCCCCTTCTTTCCTGTAATTCTCCCAAGTTTTTAAATTTTTTTCTTTTGACTCCTCCCTTCATTCGGTATGCGATAGTAGCGGCGCTGCCTTTGATCGGCGTTTTCTTTTGACCCAAAGACTGAATCCTCTTTCCTCCCCCTCCCCCCTTCCCCTTTTGTTGTTCTCGCGCTTTACTAGTTCGTCTCCCCTATTTTCCCCTTCTTCGCCGTTATCTGCCCGAAGGGCGAGGTTGCGGTACACCCTACAACTCGTCGTCTCGTTTTTCGCGTCGAAGAGTTTCCCTTCTCATTGTCATCCCCCCCCTCCCTTTTTTTTCATGAGTTCTTCTTGGTCCCTCCTCCCTGACTAGATGAACCCCCCCGACTTCCTTTTTAATGGTCCCTCAATTGCTCCCCTCTGCGGCTTCCCCTCCGAAGGCTCCTTTCTTTTTATTTGCGCCCCCCCTACCCTCTTTCGAGTTTTTCAGTTCTCCTCATGAAGGCCTTCCCCCCCTTTGGCTTCGGGAGAGCACCAATGGATTTCGAATTTTTTCTTCCCTGCGTCCGTTTCCCTTTTCTCCCTCGTCCGCCTTTCCACGTTTTTTTCCCTCAGGAGTTGTTGCAGCGTCTGACCCCCTCTGTAATAACTCCCCTTTTGTTCGACCTTTCTCACTATGATTCTTTCCCCACACGCAAAAGATTCCTCGTCCACCTGGCTTCGCTGCAAATCTTTTGATTTAGTTCAGCGCAATCCGAACTCATAGCTTATTCACTCAAAAAGTATATTCCCTTTCCCTTGTCTCAAAGTTGATTCGTGATTGTGAGTCCAGTTTTGACCCCCTCGTTCCTGAGCCCTTGTGACTTTTTCTTTTTTTCTGATTGTCCGGATCGGCCTCACAGCCCGTCGCGTGCTCTTTTCCTCCTTCCTTTTGTTTCCTCTTGTTGCGCGTCCTTCTATTTTCCTTCCTCACTCCCTCAACATACTTTCACCCCCTATTCATATAATACCTTTGCCTTACGCGGTCTTTCCCTTACTTTTTTCCTGAGGTTTTGAGAGCACTCCTGCTGCCAACCATCTGGACTTTTTCCGCCGGATGAGCCCCCCAATCCCTCTGCTCCCATCTCGTCTCAATCCTTACCTGCGATCTCAGTCTTTTCAGTTGTCCATCGCAGCCGCCCCCTGAAAGAATATCTTGATGTAAAGTGGATGGCCTTTGCCACCTCCGCTTTTTTTTGTACCCCCTTTCGCGAGGGGGCGTTCGGCGTCCTTTTTTGGGTTCGGTCTTGGTTTTTCATCTCTTCGCATAAGTCGCTACTTCTTCGTGCGCAGCTCGGACTGCATCTCTCTGTTTTCTCAATTGCGCATCGGTGGACGCGGCCGTCTCCTACCTTTCCCCCGCTTTTTACTTTTTTTTTTGCTTTGTTTCTTCTCGGGCCGTTTTCGTGATGCTATCGTCGTTTCATGGTCTTTTTCCCAGGCGGCTCGATTCGATCTCAGGATCAATCCAGTCTTTTTTTCGTTGTTTTTTCCTCTTTTTTGGTAATCTGCCGCCTTCGCTCCCTTTCCTTTATTGCTCAGGATGTTTTCCCGTCCCTGTTCTCAAGTGTGAACCTTTTTTCTCCTCTTTACCGTTGCGGTTTTGATTTGTTTCTTTTCTCCTTTCTCTTCTCCCTCCTCCACCATGGAGCAGATCGAATTCGGTGTTTTTTTTCCCCGTTAGCAACCCGTGTTCAGGCTCTAAAGAATTGCCTTCCCAGCTTGCGAACCTCCCCCCCACAATTCCGCCGGCTTTGTATCGTCGGGTCCTCTTTCCTTTGTCTACATGGTTCCCATCCATTGGTGCAAAGATCCGGTGTACTCTACTTTTTTTGAACCAAGTTTTGCGCACGCCCCCCCATCCGGAGCACTTAAGAATTCCACACGGTCGTAAACACTTTTTATCGACTGATGGTGCCTTGGAATCCCTTTTTCTCCCGGTCCGGACTCAACCCCCTTTTCTCTTCGTTTTCCTTTTTTGTAAAACTCACCAGCCGCCTTGGGACAGGATGCGTGTCTTACTTGCGGCCTCCGGGGTAGCTCCTTAGTTCGGAGGTTTGATGACTTCCCCAATTATCTGTTTCTTCTTTACTCTCCCCTTGAGTGCGTTAGACCCCCGCCGTACCTAGACTCAAACCCAAACGTTAGAGCCATGCAACTTTTCCTCCCTTTTCCCCACCAAATGAACTGCCACAATCTCTTTTCCTCTGCAGATTGCTCACTGGTTTATCCCAAGCATTTGGGGGCTCTTTGGTGTTGTGTTATTGGGATTGGAGGCCTTCTGCGGTATTCCCTCTTACCTTTGGATAGTTAGCCAATCGCCGACGCTCGGTTACGCTTTTTGGACTGGCACCCCATTCGTTATTCTTCAAAGGGTCGTAGTCATCCTTATCGACCTTTTTTCTTCATCCATGCCTTGCTTGGACGGCTTTTCTTTGTCTCGATTCTCCTGTCTTAGCCCGACGACGCTCCGGCGTTTTGGCGCGCCTAGTGTTGCTCGTAGCATTTGGTGGTGTGTCCTTGCTCCGCGGTTGTACCCTCTCGTCGACTTCCCGCCCTCCTTTTTCCCCGCTCCTGCCTTGACCTTCGTCGTTTATGGGCAGCGGAGATCTATCCAAAAAACCAATGTTTCCTGCCCAACCCCCATCCTCTTCCACTTTTCCCTTTTCCATCGTGAAATCTCGCGCCATCTCAACCTCTTCCCCCTCCCCTATACTGTGCGATCCCTTAATTCGCCCAATCTAAAGTCTAATCGCCCTGCGGCAGGGATCATTATTGTTCCAGCAGCGCCTGTCTCTCCCTTTTTCCTTTTTTTCCTTTCCTTTTCGCGTGCTTCGTGAACTTGACACGCCGAACCCCCCTCGCCCTTCGTTCGCCCCCCTCTTTATCCGTGCAGAATTCCTCTCTCTTTTTTTGTTGTGAGATCTCTATTTTTTTCTTTTTTTTCTGGTCTTCCTCGTTTGAGGTCTTTATTTCGCTTTACGAGCCGCTTTTTAACCGAGAAAACAAGGAATTGCCATTTCCCCGACCCTACAATTTCGTGGTGCCCGGTTGCGAGCACTTGCCTCTCCCCCCACGATTCCCCTCCCAAAGATTTCCGGCTGGTGCGTCCGTTTTGCCTGGCCGCGCGTTACTTTTCTCTTCTAGGGAAGTGACGCTGGGGTCGTTTTTTTTTTGTCCCCAATACTTGTGTAGATCTCCCCGCTGCGCCTCTCCAGAATACGACGTTCTTTGCTTCGTCGATTTTTCTTCGTCTAGAGGCAGGTTCCCCCCCACCCCAGCTTTGCCTCTTTGTCACAAGCCACACTGAAGTCCCCCCCAGACCGTCACAACAAAGAATTCTTTCCTCCTAGAGGCAAATTTTTTTCCCCAGTTCGCGCGCCCAATTCTGCCCCGGATTCCTTCCCTCCATGCGATGCCTGAAAAAAGACCCCCCCCTTCGAAGAAAAGACACTCTCTTTGACCGTCTTGCAATTGAGTCAAATTTCCGCGGTGGCCGGTGCTTCCCTTAGACCCTTATTCCTCCGCACGCCCAACGCACGTAAGCGTCCTGAGTCCGCCCTTCAATTTCTTCCCACGCTTGATCGATCCCTTTCCTGCGCCAGTCCCCCGACGGATCGTTTCTTTTTTTCCCATTTCCATTTTGGACCTCTTCTCTTTTTATGAAGGTTCGCGTGTCCTTTTTTTTACACGACCCTTGGAGTCTTGCTGTCTTTGTCTCGCTTGTCGTCCCCCTGTGGCCCGAGAGACTGATAAAGTTGTCACGACTCCACTTCTTAATAGAACCTGATGTTGCCGATGTTTCCGCCCTATGTCCCCACCCTTGTTGGGTTCAAACATTTGCCCGTTTTCTTGACACTTTATTTTTTTTAAATTAAATCCTTGTTGTTCCGCGCGGCATGCGACGATGTCCAGTTTTGGCCCCCCTCTCGACTCACAACAGGTTTCGGGCCCGTGTGAGCTTTCTCTTTTTTTTTGCTCTTTTCCCTTCAGTGAACAGTTTCTCCCCAAAGCGGGAGGTTAGGACAAATGAACTTCGGCTCCGTCCTTCTCCCTGTAGTACTTCTTCTGGTGTGTTTGGAAACATTTCAACATGCCCGTATTTGCCGTTATTTTGATCCCGGAGCGTGTTTCTTTAAGCTTCGCTCCGGAATTTTTGCCCCACCCTTTCACAGGATCAACTTGTCCCGGCCCCCTAAGTCTTTCCATTTCTCCTTCTTCTCCCACTTGCGCGTTTCCCTTGTTTCATTTCAGAAAATGCTTTGAAGACGCCCGGCGGGACGATGGAGCACATCGCCCGGTCCCGACAACGATCCCCCCCCCACCACATTCTGTCTGATACTGATCTCCATACGCTTCTTAGATATTGCGCAAACCTAGAAGACACCAGCTTAGCTAATAGTGACTTTGGACCCCTTAGAACCCCTCCCCCCCCCCCCCCAACACTCCTTTCCCCCCTTCTTAGGTCGTCCTGCAGAGTGGCCCCGAGGCCCGCCCTCTCCGTTCCTGGTCGGTCTTCTGCGGTCAGATTTTTCGAAGCGACATTAGAGCATTTCGCAGCCCCCCCCCAATTGTACCATCAACCGGCCTATTTGCCACCCATCTCCCCCCCCTAAGTCCACTCTTCCTTTCACTTTTTGGCCCGAGTGCCCATAATGCCAATGATTTACAGACTATGCTTTTTCTCAGAGGTGGATGAGTGTATTCGTTCCCGCGCTTTGAGAGATTACCTCCCTTCCGCTTTCGGACTCCGCTTTGTAATGGAGCGCGGTCGCTTCGTTATCATTTTTGGGGCCTTGCAGAGGTATCCTTCAGCCACTATGTACCATTTGTCAGCCCCTCCCCTGGAAAGGCACTTTTTCCCCCCACCTGGGCTTCCATTGGTGTCCAAGTGCGTGGTTTAGCTGGGTTCGTACAGAAATATCCTTTCTATTCCCCCACTCTGCCCCCTTTGGTGCCCCCCTCCTAGTCCGCACGATCCCCCCTCTCCTGTCCTCTGATGCCTGGTCATGTTGCGCTATAACTGAAACGGCACATGGGGCTCTCTTTTTCCCAATTTTGCAGGTAATTCACTCCCCTCTTTTTCTTGGCTCATTCATCGGTCATATTAATTTCTCGTGCACTAAAACGATGGTTGATTCTTGCTTTCTTAACATCCTGCAACATTAAAGAAAAGGTTTTTCTCTCTACTGATTGAGCCCCCCTTTTTTCTTTTCTTTGTTTCACCCGGATCCAACGATATTCAGCTCTTTCATATTTCCCCACACAATGGTTTGATTGATGGAACCCCACGGTATTGGCCGGACTCGCCCCGCCAGATTGTTCCAGCAGGTACGGTCCCCCCTTTCAGACCCGTACGTTATTATACCCTCCTATTCCTGAAATCGCCACTCCCTTTGTACGCGCGCTGGGGAGATCGGGAGCAAGACTTTTTTCGAGCCCGAAAATCTTTCTCCCAAGGTTTCTTCCCCTCGAACCCACCTCTACCTACAGTTTCAATCGTCAGGGTGGGCGCGCGCCATTGACGGTATTTGATCCTTTCTCTGGAACCTTTCGCGTTCAGCTAAAGTTAAGGGAGGCTCTTGGCCAGCTAGAAGTTTTCCTTTGGAGTGCTTAACCGCTTTTTCCCTGGATCCCTTTTCCCCTATTTTTCCCCCCACGGCTTTTTGTACGCCAGAAAAACAGTATACCCGGTTAGGCGATAGTAGCGGCGGTCCCCCTTTTCTTTTCGGTTCTTTTTATCCCTGAATCCTTCTCTCTTTTTCTCCTTCCTTCCTTTGTTTTTTTCCTCTCTGGAGTCCGGCGTTGGCCTCCAACACGCCCTATCCCGGCGCCTCTAGATAAGATCGATCCTAAGGGCGCGTTTTTCGGTACCAACCCCCCTGGTCAAGCCCTTTTTTCTTTGCAGTTTCCTCTTTCTTTCGTTTTTTGTCTTTAAGCCCCAAGCCTTAATTTCAGACCCTTTGCTTTTTTCCCAATCCCCATGCACTGAGGCTGAAATTCTCGTCATAAGTTCTCCAGTCCCATTTTCGAGTTTCGGTCCCACCCATGGACGGCCTTTCGGTCGTCGTGAGTCTTGGCGCCACCCTTTCCCGAGCATCCCTTCAGTCCAGCAGATCCCCCCCACTGAGTTCAGATTCGAGCCCTTTGACCGGAGTTTCATTCCCGTTTATGCCGAAAGGACGTTAGAAAGGGGATTTACCCACAGCTGAGGAACATCACGTCCTTTTAATCCCGGCGCAATATCCGATTTTCCCCCTAATCCACTACTTTTTTGATCCCTCTTCGTCGCGAGCACTTCGCGTGGCCGCAGTAAAACAACCGAACATTCACTTGTCCCTCTGCCGGAGCGCTGCCTTTCTTCCTGCATTTCAGGGTTCAGAGATTTGACCCCGACCGGCCAGCCATTCAATCAACATCTAGTCCCCATTATTAGTTATGCTTTCCAGATTATGTTCGTGGCCCTTGACCTCCCAATTATCTTACAACCTTGACTGTCCCATCAGCACTCCGATGGAGGACGACATGCAGCCAGCGACCGTGCCCGTTATCGGTGCTTTTGCACAGCTCTTTTTTGATTTTGATATTTTTTTACTTTGAACACCCCCGTCCAAAAAAACGCTACAACATAGGGAGGGCCCAGTTTTAACTTTCGCCTTGTCTTGCTGGCATCTTGGTTAATCGATATGCTCGAACCAAATCTTCTCTTTTTTCTTGCTCAGGACCGAGCATCCGCTCCCCCCTCCCCCGTGCCTTGTTACTATAAAGCAAGGTTTTTCTCCCTCTCAGTCTCTCTCCTTCGTCTAACCTCCTCTGCCGCTCTAGAAAAAGAACTCAATCGCTTCAATCATGAAAGGCGTCCGTCCATTTCACTAACTTCTTTCCCTCGCGCTAGGGGATATTGTTCGTTCCAATTGGCTTGTGAGGGACTATTTTTCGTGCGATCATCGAGTGACTAATGTCAGATTTCTCCTTTCGTTCCCTCCCTTTATCCGCCAGGTCCCCAATTGCGGTGCGGTGGCGGTTCTGTGGGACCGTCCGGGCAGTATCATACAGTCTGTTCACAAAAGAAGTTTTTCTGGTCTTATCGTTTGTCCTCGTGATATTCGTACTTCCGGATTTCTTTAGATTTCTTTTTTCGCGTAATTTGCTTTTCTCTTTCAGGATCAATCCAAGCGTTTGTTTGTTTTGCATTGTTTTTCTAGTTTGACCTGCGTTCGGCATCGTTCCCTCCCCCTTGTCTCTCCTTTTTCTGCCCCTGTCCAGGATTTTGAGTTTTCGCGTTGCACAGTTTGTCGCCAGTCGAAGCCTATCGTTTTTCAAGGGCTTCTGGCTGAAGTTTGCGGTTTCGCTCCGTGTTACTTTTGTGGCAGCCCTTTTCTACGAAGCCTCCTCTATCACCTGCTCGATCGTTTCGTGAACGAAAGCCTTCGCTGTTCATCTTCTCCCCCTTCCAAGCAGGCATTCCCCCGAACCGAAAGTTTACCATCGGCTTCTTCTCGGAGTTCCTTTATACTTGTCTCCTGGCATTTTTCACCTCTGTTTCCCCCGGGCAAAGGATCTTCACCGGGGTCCCGATTGAAGCCCTTTCTACGCAAAATTTGTCAATCTCAAAGTACCTGTTTTTATTGATCGCTGTGACAAAAATGGGACCTCATCTTTTCGCCCTCCTGCCCCTGCCTTCACCCCCCCCGTCTAGTCGATATTTTCCATCGTTGCATTTTTCACCTCAACACTATTTGACATTTTGGCACAGGATGCGAGTCTCGGCTGCCTGCCAGGGCAAGCAGCAGTTCCCTTTTCCCTCCGTCGTTAGTCTTTCCGCCACCTTACAGGCTCTCTACGTATCCGGAGTGTTGTTATCCTCCCGCTTTCCCACCCCCACTTTGATCCAATGGATTTACTCCAACACGAAAACCCGGCCCTGGCCACTCTTGTCCCGCTTTTCTCCAACCTAAATGCCCCTCTATTCCTGCGTTGCCGTTTCACGCGTGCGCAGTTTCCTAAGGTGACGAATCAACTTGGGGTCCCTATGGAGTTTTGCCACAGGAAGCTTTATTCTTTTGCTTGGCTTTTTCCTTCTTCTTATTAGGCCTATACCTTTCCGCTCCAGTTCTAAACCCGGCGTAACGCATTCTGAGGTCAAAGAATTTTTGTTTCCCTCTTTTAGTCGTATAAGAGTCTTAGTGTTTCGCGGCATCGCACTTTCTTATTAACTTTCCTTTCCTGCCTCTCGATTTCTCTATTTTCTTCGCCTATTTCTCCAGCGTTGGGGGAGCGCGTCGTTGTTTCTGGGCGTTCCTTGTCGTTGTTATTGAGAGCGTCCGAAACGAGTTTGGACCCCCTTTTTCTTCGAGATCCGCGCCTATTCGCCTTCCTCCTTTTTCGTCTGATTATTCTTTTTTTTTTTTCTCACCCACAAAACCATTTCGCGTAACGCCCACTCAACGTCTGAACCGCTCCTCCATCCAGTTCCTCTCTCCCCTTTACATCCCCTCCCTTTTTTTCTGTCCCCCACCGTTTCCTTTCACTTTTTGCTAATCGCAATCGGGCATTGGATTTCCCTATTTTTTTCCCGCCTTTGAGCGAATTCCTTAATGCGTGAGAGCGGCTTAGCTGCCTTACCCAATGGAGTCAAAATCTTGTTATTTTTGCGATTTCTCCTCTCCCTCCCTCATTTTTTTCCTTCTTCCTTTTTTTTTTTGAGAGAGTTGGCTGGCGCGGACATCGCTAACGGTTTGTCTGCCTTTTGTCCTTTTTTCTTCTTTCACTTCACGCTGGAACGATAAACACTCTTCACTTGAGATGCATTTGCGCTCAGTGAACTGTTTTAAATCCTGCGCCTTGCGATTCTCATTGCTCTGTTTTTTTCCCCGCTTTCCCTCTTCAATGCTGGAGCCGTTGTTTCGTCATTTCAGTTACCCTTTGCTTTTTCCGATGAGGGGCAGGATCGGTTTTTTCTTTGCCAGACTTGTTTGTGTGGCCTCGCTCTGGCCCCCCTTTGCAATCTCCAGAATAACCCGACTTCTTTCTTGCTTTGCTTTTTTCTTCTGATGAGCGACGATCGGTCCCCCGTCGGAGCCAAGAAACCCACAAATGTCTCCCTCACACTGCGCACTCCCCCCCCGCTGTGTTTTCGTTCGGGCTACTAGAGAAATCGCGGATCGCGAGCCCCAGTTCTGCGAGTCCTTTTTTCGACCGCTGAACACTACGCATTAGACGAAGATTACACCAGCGAACACTTTCCCCGCTCCCATCGCCCTGCCCCCCTATTCGATTTCTTGTCGACTTTGCCGGCCGCCAATTTAATCCGTATCGGCTCCCGCACGAAGCTCACCCTCCAAAGGACGCCCGAGCAGCACGCCAATCGTAGTCCCCCCGACCGATGCATCGATTCACTTTTCCGGTCTCCCCTGTTTCTCCTTACCATTCATTGTCATTTCGTTTGGTCTCGGCGAGAGTGCGGTTGTCGCGTTAGGTTTGCTTTCCGTAATAGGGAGGCGGAGTTGTGCCGCTTGGAGGTATTCATTTTTCGATTCACGATGACTTACTTGTTGGTCGTAACTACTCCCCTTCCTCTCTCAGGTCCTGGCTTGTTTACAGTGCAGCCGCTGGCATTATCCTTTAGGTGCCCAATTTGGAGGAATGTCGTTGACAACTGTCCTTCTTGGACCTCTCGCGTTCATCTTGTGGGAAGTCTCGGCCCTTTCTCTCCGGCGTTCCAGGTGGACTACTTAGATAAAACGTGTTGCTCCCTTTGGAGATCTGTTTTCTCTTGTCCCTTCCAATTTTTAACCCCCGGCTCCTTGGGTCCCCATTTTTTTTGAGTTTGATGACCCATTCTCATTTCCGCCCAGGCAATCAGGCTTCGGCCGCGGACTTTGTTTGAATGTTCGGTTTCGCGTTCTACATAGTCCTTCCTTGGTGGGCCAAGTCCTCACATTCGCGGTTTCGAAGCCCTGATCGATAGTGTATTCATGTGATGAGCGTCTTGGTGGGCGGACCTTAACCAACGAGCGTTTTGAAACTCAGCCCGCCCAGTCAGATTTTCCAAATGTCTCCTGTCTCGACTGCGCCCCCTGCGGTTCTCCTTGAGTTTCCTAGACAGTTTTTAAGACTTTTTTCCGTGCCGAAAAGTCACCCTCCCCCCTGACCCTTCCCAAAAAAATTTTTGTTTTTTTTCCGCATAGTCTGAGGCCTATTCGCTTGCCCTCCCTCCCCATCCCCCTTGTCCATCCCAGCGTATCTTTTTTTATCGAGGCGCCGCCGAGTTAGCCCACCTACCACAAAATTGCCGTTCCAATTCCTTAGTTTTAAGGACGCCGTAGGCATGCCATGCTCCCTCTATTTTCTTTTCGTCCTGCGGCACGCGCTGAGTCCGGATTTTTCGACCCTTTCTGCGAACGCCCGATGACAAGCACACCGAAGGATAGCATCAACGCCTGTTACGCCATCCTACCGCGTGAAAAGCAGCTTCGGTTACTTTTTGAAGTGCGAAGCTCTGTTACTTTTTCGATAGCGGTGCGATGATGTCCTTACCTTTCTCGCCTTTTGTTTCTCCTTAATGCCTGGATTGAGTCGGACACTCTTCAGGTCATTCGGGATTTTGCTCTACTATGTCTAGAATTACGCTTTTTGGGAGTCATTTTTTCTCGCCATCATCCCCTATGTCCCTTTCCGGTTACAAAGACGCTTCCCGCATTTTCAATGCCCGATCCCTGGAAGGGTGTGTTGATTCTTGATTTTTTTCCGACAATCTACCCCCCCGGCGCTCCCTCCCACGACTCTTTGCCGATTAGCGAGTCCCGCCGACGTTCTATGTGACTGGCGTCTCACCCTCCAACTTCAATTCCATTGATGTCTCAACCTCTTTGTTTTCCCTAATTTTCCCGTTTCCCCTTTTTCCCCCCCACTGCCATCGACGTGGCTCCCGTCTCGTTCACTAACTTTGGAATCTTCTTGAGTAACAAAGATGGTAGTGCGTCTTCTCGTCCCTCTGACATTCTGGTTCCAGGACCACCTGTTTGCATCATCGGATTCCGTTCCCATCTTCGTGTTTTTTGATGTTTTCCATCTCTAGCGCCTTCCAGCTTTTCAAAACACTTTCTTTGATCTTTTTCAACTCGCTGTATTGCGCCTATTCCAACGCCAGATTGTGCCGGCCTCCTGCTGTATTCTTGACTCTTGCGCAACGGACGGGCGATAATGCAGATTTAATCCCCCCCCGAAACCCATTCCGTGCCGCGCTCCCTCTGTCTGATTCCCCTTGCTTCGACCTTCCGCTACTGCCGCAGGTCTTGCGTCCCTTCACTGTCATTTTGACTTGCAAGTACTAGAAGTGGGGCGCTTGGGGGGTGACGTTTTTTTTTTGTAGTACTGACTAGATGAGCTGGTCCATCGTTCCGATGTTCTTCATTCTTCGTTTCCTGGGTCTCTTCCTTACCTGTTCCTGGTTTGCTTCATTCCGGGACTACCAGTTTTCTGCGCTCTTAAGAACACGGCTGCCATTTTTTGCCCTTGGTCCCTCAGAACTGTCCCGTTCTTCCCTCGATCCCTCCTCCTCCCTCTTTTTGCTTCGATCCACCACGCCCTTACAACACTTCTTTTTACTCCTGAGAGGATGGGATCCAGGGGGTTGTTCATCTAACCCCTTTAAGGGTCCCCCCTTCTTGCTGACCGACAGGGCTCTGTTTGAGGCCACCCGCAAAATGGAAAGACTTTGTCGAGTCTCCTTTCCCTTTATTTGTAGCCCTTTTTTAGTGGAACATGCGTGAATGCTGCAAGTTCCCCGAAATTCCAACTTCTAGCTGAGGGAATTACGAACGGTCCTTTTTAATCAACGAACTTTCCCTCTTTTTCCTATCCATGATCCCCGTAACGAATTGTGGAGGCCACCCCTGAAGAGATCTTTTACTTTATGGAGTGAGCTTGATTCCCCCCCTCCCCCCTGCCTCTTGCAGGTCTCCCCTTCCCTGACTTCCGTCCGGCAGGCTCTCCCTAACCAGCCCTTGAGCTTCTCCACGGTTTGTCCGTTTTCGATTCTAGGATCTGCCGTTACTTTTTTCTTTCACTTTGCGACTTGGTTTTTACAAGTTGCGGCCTAACTCTGGAGTTGGCCCTGATGCTCCCAGCTTTTTATCCCCAATCCATACCTTTTTTGCCTCTCTTCCGCCGCTTTCTACTCTCTTTTTTTGATTTTTTCCTTGCTTTCAAACCCACGCAAAAGAGATTTTGAAGAGCACTCCAGGAGCTGCCCATATTTTTCTTTCTCACTCCCCCGAGTTCAGCGAAACCACTCTCATAATTAGCCATCTTATTCACTCCCTTCCGTGCCAGCGACCTTTGCGCATAGCACGTGGCTTTCGTGAAATTTTTCCTACCCTTATTTGAAACCCTCGTGGAGCCCCATTTCATGTTCTTTTTTATTTTCTGAGTTCTTATGCCCGGCACAGCGACCTCGCCCTGTGCTTTTTCCCTGATGGAACAAAGTCTTTTTTTAGGTGCTTTCTTTTCTTCCGACCCCCATCAAGCCCCCCCACACGCTTTCCAAATGTTGGCCAACGTTTAAGGCACTTTACTGTCATTTGGCACGTCCACATACGTACGATGATGGCGCTCCCAATCTGAATGCCCACGTTGTTCCTGTCTCTCCTTGTTGCCTCGCAATCCCTTTTCACCCCGTGTCTGCGACCTCCAGCCGGGATTAAGTCGCAGCTCGTGTTAACATCAGAAGAGAGCAAAGAATACTGGATGTCACCTAAGGGGTCAGGTTTTTTGGTGTCTCACTTCGCCATGTCCCGCCTCTTTTCTGGTTCAGAGCGCGAGTTTTTGTCTGGAAGCGCTTTGTTTAGGGACCTTGCTTGTGTGGAATAGAGTGCTCATGTCGCCTTCTCATTATCGTAGTTTGCCGCCGACGCGCAAGGAACTTTCGGTGCGTGGCTTCCTTTTATTCCTCTTCGTTCCTACGTCATTTTTTACGGTTTAAAGGGTTGCTTGGTCTTTCGGTTTCGTTTATTATTCCGGTCTTCTTTTTTATATGGTATTGAGAGGGGCTCTCTTTCCCCCTGAATTTCTTTATCTTTATTGCTCCAATCACAACTTTGTTGCCTTCGTTTCTGGTGGACTTGCCTAGTGTTCGTCTCTTGCCCTCCTGCTTCTTTCCCGCACTTGTTTGAAATGCTCCAAGGAGGAGACGCTACCCATTGGTTTCGCACTCGTCCCGCAATTGGGGAAAATATGTGTTTTCCATTTTCGGTTTTCTCGTGTTACTTTGTGTTTTGCCTTCTCTTTATCTCATCATCAATCTTTCATACCACGTTTTTCCTTTGCTCCTTGTTTCTTCGCAACGAAGCCCCTCGTCGCGGTTCATTCTTTCTAAGGAAAATTTTATTCGCGAGAACCGCAGTTACCAACCCACTTTTCCGCCGTCCTTTTTACGTCCTGAGTCTTATTTCATTTGTCTCCTTTGGGCCCATCATTACCTTTGTGGTTTGACCCGCCTTAGACCGTGTGGTCCCCCGGATTGAATTGGACATTGCAACTCCAAAAAACATCAGGACCCCCCCCCCGCTCTCGTCGTAACCACTGTTGATTTCAGATTATTTTGCCATAAGGGTTAATTGACATGCGTTGCGCCCCTGCCGGCCTCATCACCAACCCGATGCTCTCCCCGAGATTTCAACTTGTGCGTTGTCCACGAAATAGATTTCCACAATGGTTTCCCGGCTCAGGTGCTCTTTGCCCAGCTTCTGTGCAGTCCTTTTGCGCCGCAGTTCCTTTCACTTCGGTTCGTGAAGACCCCACCAGTCTTCTCCGGTGATTTCGCAATTTCTTCGTATTCTTTCACTTGTCGACCCCACCAATAATAATCATAATGCTTACTACGTTTCAAACTATTTTTCTTCCCTCTGGCCACCTTTTTACCATGTCCCCCCCCAACCCTTTCCTGTGCAACCCATCGATTCCTTCGTGGAGAGGGCCCTTTATGATGCAAAAGGACTCTTTTTCTCCCCCATTTCCTAGTTGGAGGCTTGGACCCCCTGATGGCGGTTTTTGATATAGTTTTTTTTTTGCTTGATGTGGCAGTGATTCGGTTAGTCCTACTTGTCTTCTGGGGACTCCGTTATCCAACCTGCTCCGCCCCTCCCTAGTTTCCTTTAGGCTCTGTTTTTTCGAGTTTTCAAGAGTTATGTGTCGCTTTTATTCTTCGTCCCCTTGACTGTGTTCTTTTCCGTGTCCCGGGACATCGGGATGAGTGTCTTTTACATGTGATTCAACTTCGCGCTTAGATTATTTCTTTTTGATTGCAAACACGCCTTTACCTGTCCAAGCTCAGACTGGGGGTCGGCGGCTAGTGTTGTTTTCGTTTCAGTTTTGGAGTGTTTGCTTTGATTTTCTTTCGAGTGTGGACCCCTTTTCTTCATCTCCGCGCTAACCCTGATTTCTCCTTGGCTCTCGTCTTATATCTGATCTTTCACTTTCCGGGAGAGAGGAAACCCCCCCCCCCCAACTTTCTTCGCCACCGCCCCACCCATCCCCGCTGCCCCCCCACTTCCCCTTCATCGTACTATTCTCTCGGCATCTACCAATTATCCCCTCCGATACTGGGTTCGTTTTTCGGTCCCCCCTTCCGTTTCGCCGCCGTTTATATCCCCCCTGCGGCAGGTTATTTCCCCGTCCTTTTTCCCGCATTATATCCCCCCCTGCAATCTCCTCCTTTTTTCATAGTTCAGCGTGTTCTTTCGTGTGAAACGCGACCTCTTTCCCCCATAGCCCGATTGATTTATGCTGCCACGATTTTC
>Ga0179593_1435820_pt1 | contig 15686 bp, 15 predicted proteins | sample CZODoug2_1_08_16_FD_185931 | JGI IMG/M metagenome (GOLD analysis project Ga0179593, IMG submission 185931) | Vadose zone soil fungal communities from Angelo Coast Range Reserve, California, USA - CZODoug2_1_08_16fungal (PacBio error correction) | ecosystem: Environmental > Terrestrial > Soil >... | reverse complement strand
TTTTCCCCGAGAGTACCTCCCCTCCCCCTCCCGTGGAGACTTGTTGCAGTAAGAGGGGAGGGTTATTTGACTCGGAAGAGTCTAAACCAATTTTCCATGACCACCCCCTGGCACTCCAACCGCTCCCTTCCTCTTTTCCTGATTAGCATCACCCCTCCGGTATATGGACGGACTCCTAGTCTTTTCTTACTTTTAAATCCCTTAGCCTTTCACTTGTCCCTTCGGGAAAAGGTCGCCAGGCCTTTGTAGGATATGTTTATCCTGCGTGGCTGTCTTAGGTCGTTTCCTGCCCTCCGCTTCTTCATCTATTTCTTCTCATTTGCTCACCTTCTCGAAACGTGGGTTTGACTTGCGCTTCCTAGGTTCCTCCTGACTCCCGCCCCGTGTCTGCTTATCGCCGATGACCGCGCTTTTTTCCTTTTCGATTTACCGGTATCTCTTGCTACCTCGTCCGTTGGTTTTTTTTTCTCCCCCCGAGTCCCCTCCCCCATTTCCGAGGAGATTGGCGCGGACATCCTCAGAACTAGAAGCCCCCTGTGGTTGTCCAACTTCTCCAGAGGCTCCCACCCCCCAGAGTACCGTCGCTGCTGTCAGCGGAGAGGAATGAACATAATAGCACGGCATAGCGCCGCTGTGCGTTGCTCGTCTTTCTGCGACATCCCCGCGCTTTCTTACCCCCATCCTCCCATCGCTCCCCCCCTCTCTCCTCCCTCCCCTAGGCCGTCAATCTTTAAACAACACTGTTCCCCGACGTACTTCGTGGGGTTGTGTGTTTTCACAGAAGTGTTTCAGCGCGTTCGTCCCCCTCTCCCTCTGCTAGGTTTCCCATTTTTCCCTCCTCTTCTTCGACGCTGGTGTTTGATTTGATACCTACGCCCGGGCGAAGGCGGCCCGTTCTGTTTTGATGCGCCCCTTTTCCTCCTTCCGTGGATTTGTCTGCTCGCCATCTCCTCAATTCGCATAGACGCGTTTTGCTGACCCTGTCACCATCGGCGAGGGTCTCCTCCTCTTTCCCTGTCACTGTTGTCTTCTTACACACTCACCCTAACGCTTAGGGTGAACTTCCAGGGTGAGGCTATTGGCCAGACTTCCTATCACTCTCCTTATCTTTTCCTCCCCGAGTACAATCCGCAGGTACTGTCTCTTTAACCGGTTCCGCCTTTTGAATCACGTCGTTCCTCCTGTCCGAACTCCTTCCTTGTCCTTTAAATTGGCTCCCCGGGTTTTTTTGCGTACGGGATCTCCCTGCCTGCCTTTTTCCCCCCTCCCCTCCCCGTATACTTTCCTTTTTTTTCAGGCGCCCCTCTCTGTACCCCATCTACCCCTTGATGAATTTCCGTGCAGTGCTTCCTTGACAGATTAGGCTCAGTTTCATTTTGTGATCGCCCTCCTCCTCCTCCCTCGGCCTCCCCCCTACCCCCTTTCATTTTGGCGTCCGATCCGTCCTTTTGCGGAGTGCGCCCGCGATTTGTCCTAGTCCGTTTTTTCTCTCTTTCTGCATGAGCCTTTTTCCCGAAGCGCTCCTTCCCCAGTCGGCTCCTTCAGGTCCAGTTGTGGAGGTTTGAGACCGCTACCTAACCCCCCCCGCCGCCGATCGCAAACCATCGTCTCACGAAACCCCTCGCCTCCTAGTTCTTCCTTACCGCATATGCGTGCAGTCTCTGTCCGGCATCTTGAAGCCGATTTTACACCGCGCCGCTATTCCCGTTTTTCCCCCTCTCCTCCCTTGGGTGATCTCTCGAGGCCGACGGCCAAGACAGCAATTAGGGTTCCTTACCCCATCAGTATCCTTCTTTTTTTTCGGAACCCTCGTTCTTCTGGCTTCACCCTTAGCTCCCGATATCTTTTTCCTTTAATCCTCATTTTTTTTGTGTGAGATCGATTGCTCGCTCCGCTCTTTGATGAGCCTCCTCCTTCTTTTTTTCCCGAAACACCCTCCTGATCTCATGGGGGGCTTTTCTGCTGCTGTAGATCCCCGTCTGACTATCTCCCCCGTTCACGCTGTTGACCGGAGGTTCTTTTCCGGATGCGCCGTGGTCAAGTATCTGCCTTTCGTCTCTGTCCATCCTGAACCGCGGGGTGCGGTGATACCCGGCTTACCTCGTCTTCCGCATGTTCTTTTTGTTCGTGTCTTAGCTTTAATTGCCTCTTATGGGCGAGTTTGTACTGTGCCTTTGAATCCGCCCGCCCTCATGTGCATGTTATACTTTTTTTTCTTTTTGAGTCCGGCTCTCTTCCCGTCTCTTTGCCCTAATGAGTCGTCTAGTCGCCTTTTAATACTTTCTCCCCCCGGTCTCCCCAGTCTAAGGCTGATCTCCCTCTGCTTCGCAGTGATCATGCCAGGCTGTCGAGGCCTCCTGTTTATGCGCTTTGTTGACTTCCGAGCCGACCCGTACTCAGCGTCCATCCCATCCTCCCTTTTCCCTCTGGATTTTTTCTTCTTGTCCTCCTCTAAGGGTCTTAGTTTATCTAACTGCTCAGGAGCTGCTCCTTTTTTGAGCCATTCGGCAGGTAAGCCTACTCTCAAGTCTTTCCCCCCTGTTCACCTTACTGTTCCCCCATTTTTTCCGGGCGTGGACAGTTAGATGAATTCAATCGCCCCCTTGCCGCTCGACGCGTCCCTTTACAGGCACGATTTTCCGCTTATTCGTAGAGAATTAGCTACTCCTCCCCCGCGCCGCCCCCTCCTGTTTCCCTTCTCCGACCCAGCTTTGCTTCGGTCTCGGCAAACCCGGTGGACTTCCCTCTCGGCGCTTTTTGAATGTCCCGTTCTGCCCGGCCAGTGCAATCGATGCGATTCTCTTGGTCGCCCCCCCTTCACCAGAGTCTCCTTTATTGTAGCATTTCTTTGATCCCTTTTGAAACGACTGCGCGTACTTTGCGCGCGCTGAGTAGAAATCCTCCTATGTCGACCCCAGCGTTTCCCTCTCCTCGGAGGTCTTTTACAACTTCGATCACCATGATCTTAGTCGGGAGTTGAGGTCGTATCGAGAAGTGAGGTATCCAGTTCCTTATCGCAGGTTTCTCTTGATGTTTCCTTCTTCCGTCTGGCCCCTGTTCAGCGTCGCCAGAGGGACCCCGATTTAGGAATGGGCCCCCCTGATCTCATTTTCGTCTTTTCTACCGTCCCTGAGACAGACGTTTTAATCTTGGTTCTCCTCCGTCGCGTTTAGCACTCCACCGTTTACGCGCCGTTGCACCCTCTCCTTCTCTCGAAGTTGTTTCCGCTTATCAACCTGGCCCGCGTTTCGTTTCGCCCTTCCTCTCTTAAATCTAACCGGCGGATTCCGGTTCTCTTCTAATCCATCGTCAGTCCTGGTGCCTTTCCTCTCTCGCCATGGCGTTAGAGTAGCCTAGATGAGCAATTCTCGCCAGGTTAGATGTCAGTTAAAGATTCCGACTTCCTCCCCCTCCTTCCTTCAAGGTCCCACTCTCCCTAAGCGATTCTCCCTCTTTTCAAGTCTGTTAACCGTGCCGTCTGTTTACTTCATTGTAACTCCCCGCAAGACTGAGCTTTTATTTTGACCCTCCCTTTAGAGGGAGGCGGTAGATTCGAAGAAAGCGCGCGGTGACCGGTTGGTGCGGGTCGGACTTTTTTTGTAAGCTTCATTTTTTAAAGCAACCCTCTCTCCCTGCTTCCGCCTCGCTCGTCCGTTATTTCCTCGGATCCTTGCCCCCTACAACCGGCCGTCCTATTACGCTTTCGTTGAGCATCCGTTTTTTTCACCCCAGCTCATGATCCTTTCGTTCACTTCTCGGGTAGCTGCAATTTGTGGAAGTATTACTGTTTTCTTTCTGATAATAATTTTCTAGACGTACTTTGCCATTTTGTGTTCTACATGTCATTTCCCCCCCTTCCCACAACCCCAATTTAGTTGCTAACAGATCCCTATTATTTTTGAGATATGTCGGCACCCTCGTGACCCACCGTCTTTCAGACTCCGTCGACATTCTCCTGCGTTTCCCTTCCCTCGGACGAAAGCTACCCCTTTCCTTTTTTTTCGAAGGCCCCATGCGCAGGTCTGTTTTCGTGACTCGGTCCTCTCCTGTTCTTGCTCAATCTACCTGAATACCATCCGCCCTCTGCTTTCTTAACCTGGATTTCCGGTTTCTTACTTTTACCGCTACGCGGCTAAGTCCCCACCCCCCTACAGACCCCTCTTTACATTCTGATCCCCTCCGTTCGGTCGGGTGTGGTAAGATTTCTCTTATTTTCTTCCATGAGGAAGTTCCCTCAGTCTTTTCCGATCTGCCCCCCTCCTGACGAACTAATAGGCGCGAGGCATCATCAATCGCGGACACCCAAGTGATGTTAGGTAGGCGTTCCTCTGAGATGTTGGAGGAAGCGGCGCTTCCAACAGAATCTTAATCCCCCGATTAGGCTTCCCCTGGCCGCCATGTACGAGACTTCCCAAGGCGCAGGTTCGATCTGAAGACTTTCGCATTCCCCTTAGAATTCCCCCCTTTTTTTCCACCGATCCTCCCTGGCCCCCTCCCTCAGTCCAAATCTGAAGGGGCTCGGCGAAGTACATCGATCAGTGAAGGCGGCTTACGGGCTCTAGCTTGGGCCTTTTGGTCGCCCAGGATTTGTCCCTCATCCGCCCCTGTTGTTGTTGATTCTTGATACTTAAGGGCCAGTGCCCTCCTAGATCCACGTACGCAGTACTCTGTCTCTGTTTTCCTCGGGCCCCCTTCACGATGTGTCCGGGGCTTTTGGGGTGCCGGGTTCAATTCTCGAATGAGGAGTCTCTCAAGCGCTTTTCGAGTCTCTGCTCGCCTTTCCTGTTCTCTCCCCATGGCGGCCCCTGGAAGATTGGACTGTCGAGTGGGGGTGCGCCTGTCCTGCCCGCCCCCTTCTGCGCGCCGCTCAGCCCGACCTCGAATTGTGTTCCCCCCGCATATGACCGCAGGTTGCTCCTGCACTTCGGTGTGTAGTTTTTTATCACTGAGGTTCGGACCCCCGCCGTTCTAGAGAGACGAACTTTCTTTTTTCCCCCCTCCGATACTTCTTTTTTCGTCCGACTTCGCCTTTTCTCTTTTTTTTTGATATCTCTCCTGAAAGTCTGTCGTCGTCTCTTGCCCCTGCTGGTCATGTGCAAGACCGCCTCTTTGGCTCCCCCTGTCTTCCTGTCTATGTGCCGACAGGAAAATTCCCTCCGCCCCAACACTTTACGTCAGTCATGTAGACTCCCCCGCTCGATGCGATTCCGAGCACGTCCCTCTTTGGACGGGCGAATGACCCTTTCGCACGTTTTTCTTGCTCACGTGGTCGGCACATTACGAATCCAACCAGATCTGGGAGATCTTCTTCAGCCCTGTCCCTAGTTGATCCCTGTGGGAAGGAACTGGTTCTGACGACGGTACCATTCGTCACTTGGAGCTCCCCCACATCGTCGCGTAAATTGCCTGTGTCCCAGCGACTTGCGCCAGATTCTCGAATAATGATGGTTTTCTTTTCTCTCTGGACTTTCCGTGGAAAAGCTTGTCTCTAGACTGCCGTTAGGGCGTGTCAACTGCGCTTCCCCTCCCCCCGCCGCGCGCCCGGCTGTCAGCGGTTAGAGGGATTTTTTTAACTAGTTCCCCCATCTTCAAACTTCCATGACAACACGGCCAAAACCCTAAAGATGTGATTACGGATCAAGGCCCGCACCTTATTCTTGCCGGCTTACGTCTTTTCTTTGAGGAGGACTCATCCCTTTAGAGTCCTGGTCACCTTTTCCTTAGCGTTGCGTAGCGAGTAGTTCTTGTTGGTGCACCTTTTCGGGTATTTCCCACGTGTATGAGACTTTCCCCCTTCTGCCCCCCGGTTTCCTTCTCAGGCTCCGGGCGCAGCCTCCGCTTGGCTAGCTTCTGGATATGGTTTTACTCTTGTATTTTTCCCTCCTTCGTATCCCCGCGCGTCCCGCTTTTTTAGATGTCCGTGATCAAGCCTCTTTCCCCTCCCGCGACGTCGCGTCTTTGTTCCGCGCTTTTTTTTTTTTTCCCTTTGGGTTAACAAGGACTGTCATGCGCGGCCTCCTCATGGACCCCGACGCGCTGGTTGGCTGTTCTACACTCGACACGGAGGAGCCCCCGATCCCAGTGAGCTACTGGAGACGGAATATCAATACTCCCCGGACCTGAGCGATTTTCTGGATAGAAGTTCGGCGAAATCCGCGCTCAGAATAATCAAGCTCTCAGGCCCTCCCTATTCCGTCAAATTCTTCGAACCCTCCCCATCCCCCGCCGACTTTTCTACGTGCGAGTGTCACCGACGACCTGCACGTTTCTTCGGTGTTCGACTAGGATTTGGTGTCTCGCGAAATAAGAATTATTCTCGACCTTCGGGGTTCACCGTGCGTTTCCTTTTATCCCAAAGATCTACGTGGAGGGTAGCTAGACACAGACTGAATAGCCTTCTTCTTGCCCTTTAGACCTGTCCATTAGGGCCCTCCCATTCATGGTGGTAGATGCGTACCCATCCCTCTTGCTTAGCAGTTCCCTACTTGGCTTTGGTGTTCTATTATAATAGATTACCTCCCCGAGACCTCTTCCGGGACGCCCTGTATCGTGCGGTTCCCTGGACTCCTTATCATGGTTCTAAGGGAGTTTCTCCGGAACCCCTTCCACTCTTCCTGGACTTGAACGAGTCCTACACCTCAGTGGAGTGATATCCCTGCCCGCCCCGTCTTCTTCCAACCCACCTTCCCAAGCCTGTCATACTATCTTTTTTCCTGGCTGAACCCCCCTTGATTCTCTCTTCCCAGATTTCACCTGATTGATTTCTTGTTTGGGTTTTCGTAATTCAGCGATCCTTTTCTTCCCCGGCCCTCCTTCCTCCCCCCCTCGGACCGACGTGGTCTTTTTTTTCCCCTTTTGGTCGCAGCAGCTGTCGACCTTGCCAGCGTCGCGCTCTTCTTTTCCCGATCTCTCTGAGGAAGCGGCTGAACCCTCTCCTCCGCTCAGACACAGGCACACCTTCCTTAACTTCTGCGTTCCGCTGAGGACCGAGAGTCCCGGACCGAAGAAGATAACTGCCGACGAACACACATCCTCCTCTCCTCGGTTATTTTTTTTAGGCCCCCTCCTATTTGGCCCTGAGTCCGTGCGCTTGACGCTTTACCCCCCCCCCTGCGCCGCCTCTTTTCCTTCCTTGTCCACTCTCATCCTTTTATCTCTCAGGCTACTTTGCTAAGGCCAAATGACCTTTGGCCGCAGAACCAGAGATTCAGGATTTTTCTTGACGCGTCTTTTGTTCATCTCGCGTTCTATCCTATATTTCCCCCCTCATCTGTTTTTGTTGTTTTTCTGCATATATCTTGGAGTCGAGTTCCCTAGTTTAAGGAAGACGGAGGTCTTCGCCCATTTTAATGGGCCGGCACTTTAATGTTTCTTTCCGATTTCCCTCGACTCTCTCCTCCACGGCTAGGATTGGATCCGGAGCCAGGTTGTCACATTTTTGGTATCTTATCGGTTCTCTCTGCCCTTCCCTTCGGGGCACCCTGATGGACCTCGCATGATTTACTTGGAGTTCCTTTTCTTCCCTCTCTTAATTTTGGATTCGCTTTGTTTCCGGAGTTTACAGGTCATCCCCCCCTTCCAATCACCCTGTCCTTGCCTTGTTTCCTTTCTTTGTGTCGCGTCGGTCTTCTTTTCAGTCATTCCAGAGACGCTCCAGACGACTTATCGTTGGCACGCGCAAGGCTCTCGTTCCTTTTCCGCTCCCTTGCCCCCCCGTAGGTCGAGGCCTCTTGTGGCTTTTCCTTTTTTTTTTTGTACTGAGCCTGTCCCAGTTCCTGACATTTGCCAGCACCTACATCTTTGGGTCTTTTGGACTCTACCCTCCATTGGGGGGGGTTACTTTCGATTTTCTCCACCTCAACACCTATAGAGGATGCTCGAAGTAGCCCTTTGGTCGGCAGTTCGCACCTAGCTCCAACGGCTGGTTGGTGGGTGCTGAATTCGTTAAGGCAAGGAGTTGGACTTTTCGTCCCTTCTGGCTGAAACCCTCTCTGACCTGCCGGTGGACAGTCCTTTTTCTCGAGATTTCGTCCCGGAATAGGGTCTCGGGATGTCGAGACCTTTTTTATGGTGATTCCTTTTTGAGACGACCGAACCCAGTCGTCCACCCCTTTTAGCGGGCTCTTTTTTGTTTAACCCCCTTTCTTCCCGCATCCTATTTGCTCTCCGAGTTTCCCTTTTTTTTTTTTCCCGGTTAACGGCAAGCAAGTCCTGATTCGTTAGATGGTCGTCGCCACTAGGCTCCTGGTTGTATTTTATATTTTTCACACCACTGAACCCGCCCGGGACGCCCTGGAGTAGTGCTGCCGAAAACCAGGTCATCACCTTTTAACCCTGCCCCCGATCTTGGCGGCCCGGAGTTTCCCCCTAACTATCGAAAAGGCTCTGCCCTTCAGCGCGCTGGTGGATTGTTTTATCGTCTTTACTGGCTACCTTCCTCCTCAGTCCGTCCCGTTAAGAGCTGTTTCCCTCTGATGTCGGTTCCTGTGGCTGTCGCAATTTCCCTTACCGGCACAGGCGGGCGTCATTTGGAGGGTTGTTCCTTGTTCGTCTTCTCCCCCCTGCACTTCTTTGTACGTGTTTTCTCTTTGGTTTCTCCTTCCTTCTTAGTTCCCCTGCAAGGTGGTCTGATTATGCTGTCTCATCCGGATCCTCTTTTCCTTTTTCTTTTCATCGCGGGAAGTAAGGTCAACGTTTTCCCTTCCTGACTTCTTTTAGCCTGACATTTCCTCCCCTTCTTTGACGCGCGGTCCTCGCTGAATCTTAGCCCGGTTCTTGTATCCTTCGGCCTGATTCCGGGGCGTAGGCGTTTTCCTTGGAGCCGCAATTAACCGGTCTCTGCCGGAGAGTCCGGATTTTTTCGGGCCGAAGTAACCGAAGTCATTTTCAATGTCCCTTATCCTCAGTATTGCCTGTTCATGTCATTTCAGTGCAGAGGACGCTGGATGTTTCCTTACTCAAGTAAAGAGCTCTTCTTCTCCCTTCCAGTAGAGTTTCTTCCTTGTTTTCAATCCAGGAAATCCGCCTCTGCTTACTTTGTCCTCTTTGGTTTTGTCATGTCCCTTGTTTTGCTTCGTACGGTGCAAGAACATTTAGAACGGCCTTCCGCGCGCGTCCTGGGGGCGCGTTTGCGTCGTTGACCCTCCCCTCCCGGCCGTTACTGATACTGATTTCCCTGTTTATTTCCCCCTGATTCTGAGACTGGTAGATATTTGTACTGCTCGCGTTGGGCACATTTCTTGACGTCTGTCGTTTTCTTCTGCTCATCATCGTCTCGGATTTCACGCATAGGCTAGACCCAGTTTCCTTCCCACTTTTCCCCCCGACCGGTGCCTGAATGAATTCCCCCCTTCCCCTCTCTTTTTCTATCTGCTGTGTTTCTCACCCACGTTGTGCTAGAGACGACGTACGGCAACGCCTTCTTGCTCTTTACGCTTTCAGATCTAAAGTTCGTTCCTGGTCGCTCTTTGCTCGGACCCTGTGTTCTTCTCGTGTTTCGCGGGTATTTCTTTTCCCGGTTTAGGTACGGAGTCCAAATGAAGACCGGCCTTCCTCTGCCCCCCTTTTCTGTCACCCTTCGTCGGTGTTTCGCGAATCGGACCGGCCTTTCCGTTATTCTCTGACGTCCCCCCCTCGAACCACTTAGACGCAGACTCTTGCGACCTCCTTTCTCCGGATTTCCTCTTGATCGGGGCTCCCTTTCTGACGGCGGAAGCGCCTTCTCCCCTCCCCCATTATAAAGGACTCCCCTCCCCTAAGGACTTTATGTGTTTCTGGACCATTCGTACACCAATTGCTTTCCGTCATTCGTGAGATGCTCCTGTTGTTCTTACTGAGGCGGTACCAAGACAGTAGAAGTCTGGCCGCAGACATGTACGAGCCCGGAAGGCCTTTCCTTTCCTACTCTCTGACATGCCTTACGTTTGTCTCGACCCCTCGACCGATCCAGTGGGAAAGAGCCCTCACTGCCCCCGCTTTGGGACCTGCAACATAGTTCAGTTTACGCGGAGTGAAGTACATTCACTCCATTTCTTCCCCTGGCTTGCCCTTTTCCGACTGCCGCTGTCCCCTACCTTTGGATATCTTTCTTCCCTCCCCTTTTTGGTTGTTGAGTTTACTAATGTGCTCCAGGCCATCCTAGCGCGCCCTTCCTCTTACGATGTTAGCTTACTCCCTCCAATTTTCACCGTTGTCGGGAGTCTTTGGTGGCGTTTTTTTTACCAATGGTTGCTCTATTTAGTCCCGCAATTACTGTGCTTTGAGCGAGCTGTAGCTGCCGTTCCTACTGGCGGCCCTGCCAGAAGCGCCTGCCTCTGGTGTTTTTTTTAATCTCCTCGTACCTCCAGCCCATTTCAGACCGCCGCTCCGCCAGAACTCGAAACTTGGTCTCCCGCGTTATTTGATGCTGCCCTTCTTCTCCTCGTCTTTTGAAGAGCGGTGGGTTGCGTTGAATCTGAGTCCTCTGATTAGACTCCCTCTTTCACCAGATTAGATTCCCGATATCACATCCCCCTGAACGGGATTTTTCTCTTTCCTTCCCCTCTCGACTTCTTCGGGGTGTGTGATCGCGAAGAGGTACGAGAGAGACCTCCAAGGCGGCTTTTCGACGCAGATTTGCTGTATTATTTTAATCCGAATCCCAGGTTTTTTAAAGCTATCCAGTACCACGCACTGGACCCATTACGTAGTAGCCGCTCTACCAGTCCAGCCGTTCTTCTTGTCCGCGTCGTGCTAGAGGGAGTCAGGTTGAATTTTGTTTTCCTCTGCTCGCGCACGTTGTTTTTCCCTACTTTCCCCTACTTCCGAACCGAGGGATACCTGACTAAGAAACCTTGCCTCTCGGGACGCAGTGGGCAGGACCTGGCTACTTCGAGCTTCGGTTTCCTTCCCCCTGTCTCATATGAGACTGCATCCCCCCCTATTATCCGGTCCCGTTTGCCAACTTGGCTCCTTGAGAGGGATTTCCCGCGAGTCCCTATCTCTTTTCTTTTGTGTTCTTGGACTCCCTGCAAATTTTCAAGGGACGGAATGTCTTGGTTCCAACTTCTCCTGAAGAGCAAACGTTTTAAGCCGCGGCTCGTTCCCTTTGGCTGAGGTTTCCCCCTAATGTAACGAGGAAAACCCTTTACATGACACCATTTTTACTACCCCCCTGTCCGCTCGCGGTCTTCCTTTCTTACCGTCTTCCATCGGCCGTCCCCCCTGCGTCTTGGGATTCTTCCATCCCTCAGTCATTTTACGGTCACCGACTTGCACCGTAGTGTGCTCAGCTTCTCTATGGACATGAATGAGTGCTGGATTTCCTGTGTGGCACCTCTTTGAAGTTCCCGGTTTCACCTCTCCGTTTTGATTAGCTTACGCAATGACGATCTTCCAGAACTCATCGCTTTTTTCCTAGTTGGCTTCCGCCTCGAGACCGCCTCCGTCCTCTCCTGTCGGGCTAACCTCTTCCTTTTTCCCTAACCGGTCTGAGTCGTTTTCTTTTTCGTAAAGACCCAATTAGCGCATCCTTTGCATTCATACCCTCCCGACGCGCCCGTTTCTGTGTGGTACCCCCTCTCAAGAGTTAACCCGAGGAGCCTGGACTTAGGAGTTTCGAAGGCGAAACTTCTATCTTTGCATTTGTTCCCGCCTGGTGCCCCCCCGTCGGTCCTACTGAGATCCCAATCCGTTCATGCCGACATAAGTCCCTCAACCCCCCCTGAGATCCGATAGAGTAAGTACCGTCTCGACCTTTCTGACCCCTCCCAACGCCGTATCTCTGATCCTCCTTTTTCTCGTAGCGTCCCCGCCGTCGCCTTTTCCTTGGCTTTGCTTTGTTTTCCTCGGCTTCTTCATTTTGGTCTTGGTTTACATACCGCAAGTTTCTTTCTCAGCGGGTCGCCTTTTTGTGATGTCCCATTTTCCCTCCTTTTCAGGGTGAAGCACCCACCGCTTCCTAGGATGTTTTTGTCATTCCCCGTCACACGGCGCTTTGCGAAATTACGATGGAACTTTTGTCAGACTTCGGCCCGACGCGGCGGAAGGTCTACCTACTGGTCTCCTTTAGTGGCGCATTACCCCTTTTTGTTATACTTCCCATCTGGTCAGGGGTTTCCCTATGTTTCGATCCCGGAGGTCCTTTCTTTCATTGGAGGTACGGGAGGTTTCCCTCCTTCGCCGTCCACTTCCCTGTCCGTGAGGCGAACGCTTTTTAGAGATTTGCTTCGACAGCTCCCCTTTTTCACCTTAGAATAGGATTCAATGGTAATTCTCCCTTTAACCCCAGTCCCCCTGTATCTGCAAAGAGCCATTGAATTTTGTTTCCTTGGATGTTCACTCCTCCTGCAGCTCCGGATTTTCAGCCGCCGCCACACGAGGCTTGACCAGACGGATCTGTTGAGCTCAGCAGCTTTCTCATCTCCTTGCGCCCCCTTCGATCTTTTCTCGTTCCAGAATCTCTTCCTCTCTGCGCAGCGGCTCATTCTTGACGACGCCTCCCCCATCCCAGGATAAAAAGGAACGGACCGTCTGTTCGGAGGTGCTGCTTACCCTCTCCCTGCTGACCGTTACCCCTCCTCTCGCCCCCCTGCCCCTATCTTACCTACCAAGATCCCCCCCTCCCTCTTCAGGCACTTTCTTTAGACTAGCGCGGCAGGCTTCCCCATTCTCCCCTCTTCCCGAAGACGTGAACCTTCCCCCCTATTCCTTGTCACCTTCTGTCTTCTCTTTCCCCTAGGCCGACGTGTGATCGTACATCCCCAGAACACGGGCGATCAAAGGAAGATAGGATGTTGTGTCCTGTCAACTCCCTTCTTCCTTATCCGCGGATCTTTCTAAAAGCTACTCTTTCATTAATAATTTTAACGTTTGTTTTGCGAGATCTATCGGGACTTCGTACTCGTCTCGTCTGCCTGAAGAAGCTTCCGGCGGTGTTCCCGTACCCCCCCCAACATCTTCTTTTTGGAGGACTGTTTTCATTTGTGATGTTCGATTCCCCACAAGTTGTCCCTAGATCCTTCTCAGGCTCGATTGTTTTTAAAGGGGAAGTGATTATTGGCCTGACTGGTGGTCAAAGGTCTTTATCTATTATCCGGGAGTACTTTTTTAAATTATGGATCTCCATACCACTTTATGACCATCGGCTTCGATGATGTTTCTTCGTTTGCGACCCACGGGCGGTAGGCCTTTAGTTTTGTACCGTTCGCTTCCCCCCACCTTCAACTAATAATATGTCCTGGCCATTTTGTTTATTCCTGGTGTTTTCTGCTCGGCGTCTCTTCGTCCTCGCCATTCTCCCGCCTTGCACTCTATCGTGGTACTTTCCTGCTTTTCGCCAGCTCAAGGTTCACACCCTTTCTGAGCTCGCCCTCGGGCCCAGTTCGTTTCGAGTCCCGGGTTAGTTTTTTTTTTGGATCCCATGATTCCTTTTAGTCCTCGTGGCCCGCAACAATGCACCACACCCTGTGATCTAGCTCTCTCAGTGTTTCTTTGGGTTCTCTACCCACCTGATCAGTATATTCGCGTTTTTTGCCCTAAGGGGAGGTGAGAGTCCGATCGTCCCCTTCGGCATTCTCAATTCGTTTCTTTCATGGAGTTTGACCCCCTCCCCGGACAGCATGACATCGTTTACCTTTTGACTGGGCTTTAATCCTCTCCAGTTTTCTCGGTTCGGTCGTCGAGTTAGTGAGAAGAGCTCCCCCCGCTCCTGAACACTTTCCCTGGTCCATTCGCCGCCAGCGGTTTTTGGTCGAATCTCGGTGCCGAAGATTGTCGCCCCTCCTGATGTTGACGTTTCGCAACTGCACGGCCAGCCCTCTCTTCTGATTATTGAGATTTGGTTCTAACCTGCCGGGACTGGTAGGGTTGCCATACCACTTTTTCACCCCCGCCAGTTATACTTCCTTATTTCCGCGTTATCCCCCAGGTATAAGCCTTCCCCTATTCCGAACAGCCGCGGCGAGGCGGGGAACCCCGAAATCGAGCCCCCCCCCCCGTAGTTTTTTTCCTCTTTCTGGCGGTGGTATTCTTTCCAGAGATTTTCCTTGACGAGAGGCCGTAGCTTTTTCGTTTGAGGGTCTTCTTCTGCTTTTGCATTTTCTCTCAACTGCCCAGAACAGGTGGTCTCAGTCTTTCCGTCAGCGAATGAAGTCCTTCTTATCAGCGGACCTGCCGTTGACCAGTGTCCTTTTGTTCCTCCTGTACGAGGGGTACCAATCAATTTTTCTTTAGTATCAGGGCCTGGAGTCTTCCGAGGCATCCCAGTCGAAGGTTTGGGGTTGTGCTGATTTTCTCGTACTCCCTTCACTCCCCTTCGCTGTTCGGCCGCTCTTCTTTGACATAGACCCACCGGCTCCTGACGCGGGTCGTCTCGTGGTCTGGCCTCCCTCTTAGACTACCGTGCGTTTGAATCGAGGTTCCTTCTCTCGCCAGTGGTAGGTTGAGAGGTTAGCATTATCCTTGAACCTTTCTCCGCGGTAAGTCTGTACGTTTCCGGACACTTTACTCTCGCCAAGAGGGGTTCCCGTTCCCCCTGGAGTGCCGGAACATATTGGTGCACGTCGTGTTCTTTTTCTTCTTCTGGATTCAACGTCGCTCCCCCTCCCTCCGTGGGACCGCAGGAGCCTGAGGGCGGCTTTCACTCTCTTTTTTTCATTCTCCGAGCGGCCGTTGCGTGCCTTTTGTGTTCCATGGACTGTTTCTTATTCGAAGTTTCTAATTTGAAAAACAAGCCCCTTTTCCACTCTCGCCTGCGCGGTCTTGCCAGGGCTCCTTCCTCTCCTCTGGACCCCCCCCAAGTTTTTACTTTATGATTCCCCGCTTTCCTTTTACTCTCGCCCGATTCCCACACCGCTCCTTAGTCTTTGGTGCTTGGTGCTTTTCCCTCTCTAGGGCGAGGAGGCAAGGTGCGGGACTTTCTCTCTTTGGGTATGCCCTTTGCCGGACCCTCATCTCTTTTTTTCCATTCCCAAAAGGAATAACGCCATGTTTTTTCTATAGAATAATATTATTTAGACTTGCTATGTCTGGCCTCGTCTCCCACTTTGGCCTCGCACGAAGTCGCTGTTCCCTCCCGGTCAGATTCCTCCCCCGCGGCAGAGATTAGATGACTTTAGGTAATAGGTTCGAGCTGTTCTACTCCTTATGTCCAGTCGAGTGTAGGGGTGTTCTTTCCTTGTTGTGTAACACTGTCTTCCCTTGGAAGAGCACCGATTTTTTCCCTTTTTACCCCTTCAGACGTTTTGTCTTCGCTCATTTTGCACCTTCTTCGGATGGCATCATTCACCCCCTCCTCCCAATTCTTACCGAGGCATCCATTTTCTCGGAGGTTTTTCTTTTTCCTTTTTCGGCGACGAGTTGCGGAGAATTTTTGAGTCCTAAGTTCCCATGCCAATCCCTTCCTTACTCTTGCATTTATCGAGGCAACACAGTTCGATTTTCTACTTGAGCTTTCTGCGTCATTTTGCTTTCGGACGAGGCTGTTCCCCTGACGTCGTTCTCTTTTTCTGGCCCGGGAATTTCCGACCAGTAACTGGAGCCCCGGCCCCCTCCTCTCGCCAAAGCCGTACGGCTTCTAAATTAGTCGCTCTTACAGTGTTTTTCACCAGAATCCAGCCTGTCCCCAGGACACATCGTTGAAGGTCCTTTTCTATTCCAGCGTCTTGCTTTTGCGGGGCTACTCTTCTTTCATTCTTCCGGTCCTTCGG
>Ga0179593_1268255_pt1 | contig 15686 bp, 11 predicted proteins | sample CZODoug2_1_08_16_FD_185931 | JGI IMG/M metagenome (GOLD analysis project Ga0179593, IMG submission 185931) | Vadose zone soil fungal communities from Angelo Coast Range Reserve, California, USA - CZODoug2_1_08_16fungal (PacBio error correction) | ecosystem: Environmental > Terrestrial > Soil >... | reverse complement strand
GGTCGGGGGATATAGGGCTGCCCCAGACCCGCTGGAATCTTCCCCGGGATGACGTGTCAGTGCTGTCCCCTTTTCTCTGGAATCCCTTTTTCTCGTGAACAATGTACTCTAGACTCAGGAGTTGCCCGTTTAATTGAAGTCAGGCGAAAGGCTACCGAGCCTTTCACGAAGAATCCCGCCAGCGACTTTCCCGCCTTTGATCCGGTGCCTTCCTCCACGTCCCCTCCTTTCCGATCTTAAGATTCACGGAGACGACTGTGGGCCAGGAAGGCGGCACATTTTGACGGAATCTCCGGTATTTCCTGTTATTTCGCCCACCCAGATAGAATGTTCTTCGAGTTACAATATGATTATCAGTCCGTACAAGCAGAGGCAAGGAGTGTTTCCCTTTCTGTCCGGTAAAGGACTCATTTCCCCTCCTAGTTTCTTTCGAATGGTTTGGCCCAGTCCGTCGCGCCGACGCATGCACCACCCCTCATTGTAGGCTGCCTCCTTGAGGGACGATAGCCCTATTTGGATTCCCCGGTCTCCCTCAGAAAAGAGACTACTTTTGGGAGACCTGAGTTGAAGCCCCGCTCCTTCCCTCGCTTTTCAGAGGATTGGTCTGACTGCAGCATTTTTTGACCACAAACGTGCCGCGGTTGTATCCTCGCTCGATCAAAGCCCCGGAGTTCTCCTCTCGTTTTGGATGTCTGGCGTTGTTTACCGTTTTTCCCCCCACAGGCCCCCCTCACCCCGTCGATTTTCCGCCTACTCCCCCGTTGACAATTGCCACGGGGGGATTAAGTAATTCACGCCCGACTTGAACAGAACCCTATCATGTGGCCTCGCCCCCTTTTTTGCTCCTGTCCTCTGCGTTAGTGAGATTCTCGGTACTGACGTGCACCCTCCACTTTACACATTAACTGACAGGAATGCCGTCTCCGCCTGGTCTCTTTCTTCCCTGAAGAATCTAGCCTCGCCATCATTAAGTGAAGTCAAATCGACAATCTTCGGACGCTGCCCGTTCGGCTATCTTCTGCCATCGCGGACTGAATTCTATGTTTTTGTGTTATGACCATTGGTCTTGAATGATGATAGAATACCTCCTGTGTGGGTGCGTAGATGCCTATTTCTCTTCCGATTCGTCCCACCTCGGACCTTGACGGGCCTTTCTCTAAACGGTCTGAGGAAAGTGAGAGGTGTCAGTGGTGTGTAAGAACGGTCGCCTTCCGTGCCGTTGTATTCCACAACCCCCCCCCTAGGAGTTTAACATAATTTTTTCGGCCGCCGTACGTTGGGATTGCATGTCAGTCCTGAAAAACTATCGTCCTCGCTTTCAGGTTGTAAGTCCGTATTCCTCAGCACCGTTTTCCTAGTGTACAAGCCTGACCAGCCCATCGTCGCAAGTCTCCTGTGGTTGGCTTTTTCCTGCTCCCCTTCTTGCCTTCCTTCAAGCGCCTGTCAGGGCGCCCCTTAATTTGGCCCACCAGTCTACGAAGATGGCTTCCCCGTGTCCTGGTGGAACCCTTAGGAGATGGAACCTGGCCAAAAGCGCCAGAGCCTCTACGATTCCGATTGGCGGCGATGTCCTTTCCACTTTTGTCGAAGCCCTTCCCTCCTTCAAATAGATCTTTGAATTCCTTTCGCAGGCCCCTGTTGGTAGCGCGGTTTTTAAGCACGGGGACCTCGTATTTCGCCTTTCAGTCCTTTTGACGGCTTGCGGCGTCCACTCCCTTACGGCGCTGCATTCTTCCGACTTCACGTTCCTTATTGTCCGAGGAGCAAAGGTTCGCCGGCTCGATGCGGCGGGTTCCGACCTCCGCTCTCTGCCTCATGGGTGTTGTACATTATGTGCATGTGTGGAGTCGTAATCTTTTAAGGTTTTTCTGGGTTGAGTATATTTAAGTTCATGAAGTACACACCCCAAAAAGTACCGCGTATTTCAAATCCCCTCCCCGATGGCGCGTCTTTTGGATCTCATTTTCTCTTCCCTGGGTACTATTGCACAGCTGATCCTCAATGGAAAATTCCCTTCCCCCTTTACCCTCGGCAAGCCTTTTTTAACCTTATAGCTCATTAGAGAGCTTCATTTTCCGGTCCCATCGCCACGACTTCACCTCCTAAGAGGAGATGACTCGGGAATCGAGGGGGGAATTTCTACCCAAAGAACGGTCCAGGCCCCTTCAACCTAGTAAGGGTTTTCAACCACTCTCCGGTACGCTCTCTCCTCCAACCTGATTGGAGTAATAATTTGTGACCCCCCCCATAAAGCAGACAGTGCGTGCTGAAATGACAGACTGGCTCCCTCCGTCGGGGAAAAGGCCCTTCAGTGCCAGATCTCTCGGTCTTGTGTATGACCCTTTATCATCACCGAGAACTTGTTAGTCTCCCCCATCATTTGACCCACTCGTCCGCTGGCTTTCGATGCGCTGACCTCTCGGCTGAATAAAAAGCTTATACGCCAGATGTGTCCAACGACGGTGTGAGGTAGTCTCCCTTCCATACACTTACCCTAGACGGACAGTCAACGGATTTGATCTACGCGTCACTGAGAGGAAGATTCTGAATTACCCCCCAGAGCTAAACTTTTAGGACACTTCTCCGTCCTCCCGGTTCCTCCTTGTCTTAGAATCCCAAACTTCAAAGAGGGAAGCATCCGATTTTTATCCGGCCATCCGGGCTTAAGGCCCGATAGGACCCGTCTTACCCCCCCTTATCGTTTTTTTCCTGGCCAGGAAGAGATAAGCTCCTGATCCAGTACTTTCAGCTCGGACGAGGTGATTGGAGCTGAGTCAGTGATGAAGACCGACGCCTTTATCTCCTTGAGTGGGCGGCCATTATTCCCTAGCTGTCCTGTGCCGTTTTAGTCCCCCCAGACAAGACTGGCGTAAGGACCAAGCCAGAGAGATCGGAGTCCGAGTAGTTTCGCGATGTGCCGCCCATTAAAAAAAGTAATATCCTTCACGTCCGGCCTTTCGCAATCTTCCCTCTGACTGGGATCTCTTTGCAGCTCTTATCATTGAGCAAGATAGAGGCTACGGCGACGTCTGGTGCGCTCTTATTGTCGGGTATTCTTCCCTCCTGTTTTTATTCCAGAACGTGAAAGCTTGTGTGGACCGTCATCTCTCTTTATCATTTTGGTGCAGTTATGTACAGGACCCCGCCCTGGAAGGCGTTTCACGGCCCTTACTTCCCTCCCCTCGCCACCGCCTCCCTCCTCACGGGAACGCTGCTTTTCGCTATTCGGGACCAAAAGTACATGGATAGTAATCCTGCGCATAGGAGTTCGGGGAAGCTTGGTGAAGGCAGAAGGGACGATAACTTCCTTTGCGTGTCCCTCACGGCAGCGGCTACCTAAGTCCCCCCTTCCGGCTCTCTGATCAGGCTGTGAAGAACGGATTTGATCTCTTCGGGCATCGGATCCCTCACCGGGCGATAATGGCGAACACATCATGGCGCTCCTTCTTATTCTCCTTACGGCACCCCCTCATAGTCGTCTTTGCCATTCCGTTTGCGATGATGGAAGAGTGTGCATTTCGGACGTTCTACACACGGACCGATCCCGTCAGCGGGGTAATGATGTTTCACCCGCCAGGATGCGCTTTGTGCATCTTGGAAGCGGCCAAGAAAGCCGTGCCGTGGAGCGATTGGCACTGTCGTCCGACGGCTGACCGGCGGGTTCTCCCTTCTACATCTGTAGCGTTACCGTGTCCACTCGCTCCTGCCGCGTTCTGACTCCCCAAGGCACGTGTCCGGCTGAGTTCATGTTGTCACTGTCCCCCTGACTTTTTTCACTCACTGCTTGACTCTGAAGGAAATCGAGGATCCATGTTTGCGTTCCATCCTCTATTCCGGACTCATTTTTCCTTTTCTCTGGTCGCCCCGGTCCTGGGGCGACACGAACGGGAGTTCCCGTTTTCATTCCCCTCACTTTCCGATCCTGCTCACTGTTTTTCCTCGGCTTTCCCACGGACTGCGCCGAAAGAAGCCGAAATTTACGAGGTGTCAAGGGCTTGGATGCGACTATCCTGACGCTACAAGCTGTTGCCTTATATCTTGGCGTCCAATGCTCTGGTGGGCACCATGAAAGTTTTGCAGTGCAACGGATCGAGAATATAGAAGAGCTTCAGCCTTTCCTCCTCCTCTTGCGGTAGCCGCGCTGAGAGTTCAGTTATATCCACTTCTCTCAAGTAAGCCTAGATTCCCCACAAGTAGCCCCCCACCCACCACCAACCACCCCCCCCCCCACACCCCCCTGTCCCGGCTTGTCCTTTTGCTTTGCCTGTGCATTCCTTACCCGCTGAAATATTACCAATGAGCGAAAGAGCCCCACCCGACGCGCAGCGTATTCTCGGCCTTTTTTTCTTTTTTTGACACTCTTTCATTTCCTCTTAATATACTTCCACCCCAACCCTTGTCCCCGCTTTCCACGCTTCTCACAGCCATTGGTTTTTATCCCAGATATTCCGAAGAGAAGTTGTTTAACGCATCCTCTCCTTGCGCCTATTCGCCTGCTTTCCCCTCCTTACAGTTCCATTCTGCGCTTCGCCGAAGGGCGTGATGCCTCCCTAAGGTTCAGGACCTTTAAGGCTTAGAGTACGACGCGCAGACTACCCATCGGGCCTGCCCAGCAAGTTCTCTCCATCTGTGTCATTTGCCGAGTGCTTCTCCCCCCAGACTTGGATACTGAGGCTCTCCCGCCCATCTTCTCGTCGCTTCCTCTACTATGTTAGCCAGTCCTGGACAGTCTGAACTAGGCTTGAGTCATTTTCTTCAGTCGACGGAGTTTCCTACCCCCCCCTTCTGACCAGTTTCAGCGTTTCCTCATCCTTACTTCCCTCGTCTCGCCAACCGTGAGGAAGAAGACGTCAGGTATTGAGAAGACCTTTTTATTGAGCTGCCTTAACCGGCCGGCACACAGAGACGGCTACCATTCTCGTTTCCTTTCCCCCCTACTTCATCAGATTTCCGAATCGTCTGGGGAGACAGGAGTTAAGCCTTTAAGGCAACCGGTCAAGTTAAGTGCGCCATTTCGTGGGCCCCCCACCCCCTACTTTCCCCTTTGCCCTTTCCTTACGTACGATGCCACTCCCTTTGCACTCTTCTGCTCATTTTACGACCCCCAGACACAGGCTATTTCAATTTCGTACCTATCAGTCCCCCCCCCCCTTGTTTTCTCAAGCAATCTCCCCCCACCTAAGCCCGATTCAAGAAGTCTCGCCAAAGAGGCGACGGCAGTGCATCTTTGTATGCTTCTACGTGCAAGGATCTTGTGCTCGGCCCCCGTCATTCTTCCTTCCATGGACATGCCGAGACCAGGCGTTCCTCTTTCCTTCTTGAATCAGTGGCTTTCCTGGAGGATTCATATCGACCTCGCACTTACTACGTCTTTTGAGTCCCTTGATTTCCCATTCCTCTTGCCCCCCATGAGAGTCGGTGGTTTATATCTTCCTCAAGGATTAAGACGCTGGTCCCGGCGGCGAGAGACTTGGCCTGTGGGAACCCTTTTCAACGGGAACCCCTTCCTCACGCTGATGACATGACCCCCGAGGGGTATACTGGTCCTACCTCACAGCGGTAGCGTTTGTCGCCTCTTGCCGTCCCATGATCAGACCTTTCCTCCTGGATATCGGTTCCCCTAGCCCTAGAGCCGAGTTCGCTGCACAATGGTGAGATCTTTTTGCGGAAAAAGCGACCCCTCCCCATGCGTCCCGTCTTTCCCCCGGCGACGCCAAGGTTCCCCATATCATTTTCCTCGTCTGACCGTCCAGGAGAGACAGCCGATTCCTGGGCCACATCGGCGTTGCTCTCTTCCAGTCCGACTTCAAGTCCGTCCTCTTCGTCCAATATGAGACCCCTAGCTTCGCTTTGAAACTCGACGACAGCTAGTCTTCAAAGTAATACACTTGCCCTTGTCACCTTGTTGCGATCCGCCCCTACGCCCCTCCTCCACGTCTTTCCTTCCCTTGAGCACGACCGACGTCACTACTGGGCTGAGTAAAGTTTGCACAGAGATTCCTTTCGCTCGGCGTATCCATAGGTACGGTCCTTCCTGGCCTTATATTTATAACACAGGAACGCACTCTCTTCCGCCCCGGATCATGACAGGCGTGTACACCTCTAAGTAAGGACCACGGACTCTTTAATCCCCACTACCTTTCATGGCCGTGATGTTTCCGGTTTGTCCTTCAGTACCCGGGACGGTACGATGTGCTTCCTCCTAATAGTTGTTTTGTTGAGATATCAGTCTGCGGGACGCCTCCGGGATGACTGGACCCGACGCCTTCCCCGCTCCCTTGCTGACCTGTTTCCTTGACTGTTTTTCTAATCCGCAAAACAGTTTCCGATATCTCCCGCTGCCGGAGGCACCTGCTTCCTGTCTTTTTCCTTCACCTCTAATATGACCGTTGACCGAGCTTCCGCCGAGAATTGACTCCCTGCCCCCCTTATCAACGTCTGATCTCTTTTCCTGTCGAGTCCGAGTTTTCGCCGACGTTAGGAAGAGTCTTGCTTTTTTGAGTGATTGTGCTTTCTGAGGCGGCAAGGTTTGCATCTCCTTTTAACGTGGTTCTTTTCGCAGCACCCAGACGAATGTATTTTCTAGGTTCCCCCAGCCTCTCGTATGTTCCCGCGCAATTAAGGACTTCATGCCGTTGTTGGAGTGCCACATTTATCGCATTTCACTTCCTTGGTGTGAACTCCTCCTTCTTTCTCCCCTTTTGTCTCCGTTTAAAGATATGGCCACGAATGCTCGGCGAACCGTTAGAGCTGGATTAGCCGGTTCTGTACGCCTAAGACCACTCCCCCTGTTCCCATTACAAGCCCTCTGGTTTCGGTTAAGTGACCCTAACAATGTAGGACGGTTATGATCAGGCAGGAAGCTCTTACCCACCCCTCGTAGGTTCCGACTTACGACGCTCGGACCCCCGAATAGTTTGAGTGGCCGCGACAAGTCTCGAGGATGGTCTTTTCCTTTGACCGCCCCCCATCCTTCGCACGCGTCAGAGCGGTTGTGACCCTATTTGACTTCCTTCTTTGCTCAGAGGCACAGCACCCCTCCCTGGACCCTCCGAATTTCTTTGAAGCCTTGTAGTCAAGGCTGATGGAGCTTGGCATTTTATTTCTATAGGAACTCCACAGGAAACATCCCCCCCACTGATTTCTTCACTACCTGCGCAGACGGATGTCTTTCCCTTGTGAATGCATACTGCTTCTAAAAGTTCCGTCTGCAGAAATCCCATATCTCCCCCTTTTGCGTCGCCGCTTCAGTCGGAGAGCGTACTTTTATATTCCTCCAGGTCTATGGCTTTATGAACAGGTTGGCTTGAGCTCGCTTTACGTACTACACTCTTTTGTCAGGATGTCTACAAGCCTTTGATAGACCTGGAACGTGGACCTTTCTGGTTCATGAAGGAAATGTCAGGATGGATTATATGTCTGCGGTGTTGACCATGGACCGCATCGCCTGTGTCGGCCTCCCCCGTAGGAGGACATCCTTTCGCTGGCCTAGTCCCTATCTTCTCTCCGTAAGTGATGCGTTGAGATCCCTGACCGGATCGGTGTTGTCAGTGCGTTTCGTTCAGAATTCTCACTTCTTTTTCCTGTCTCAAATCAATTGACCACGCCCATATTGCGCGGTTGGCGATACTTGAAGTAGTTACTGACTAAGTCATCCCTTGGACATCCTTTTGACAAGGAAAAGGACGTCGCGACCTCGGTTTCACCTTTATAAGATGTTGCTTCCCCCCGGGATGCTGGCTACCTTTAATGTGACTTCTCCCCAGAGCAATGGTACTTGACGAGAAGATTGGTTCTACGACGTCCCAAGTGTGTTCCAAGCAATCGGTCAGCTTTTTTTCACTTGTCTCGAAATTCTTCGTAAGCCTCTTTAGTTTTGCGTTCTCTCCTGGGCGGACTGTATTCGCTTAGGTCCTTCTTGTTGCTGGCGTCACCCATCCTTTGCCATCGCCGCCTCTTTCAGGCTTTTCAATTGTTCTAACATGTTGTCGCACCGGGCTATTATGCTGGAAGGGGAGCCCCTTTCTTTCTCCTTGTCAGACTCATTTTCCTCGGATGAGCGTTCGCTTCTAAGCCCCAGTTTGCTGGTTTTTAGTCTCTCCCGGAATGAAAGATTTTCCCCCCCCCCCCCCACCTACGCCTGGCCAGCTGATTTCTTCGCGAGAGTTTTGTCTATGTTATTTCTGTCGCACTGGTCTATTTGCCGGTCTCCTGCATGACAGCAGCAATACCGCTCGGCCAGTCCGGTTTTGTTTAAACCTCTCGCCCCTTTTTCGTCGCTGACAGTGAGATAGACTTTCGCACTCTGCCAGCCTTCTCGAATCCGCTCGGATGACCGGATGCTCAGGCGTTGGTCCAGTCCCCCCCACTCGGATTTCCTCCAGCCCTCGCTGTAATTAAACACACCTTACACAGTTCAACCCCCTATAAGTTTTCCTCCCCAGAGCTCATGGTGGTGGAGTTGCATCAGCAACTCTTCTGGTCCTTCTCTTTCGCCATCCCATCACGTTACAAACCAACACAACTGACTGCGTCGGACAGGGCTATTCTGCCCATCGGGTACGTTTTACCAGGCCATCATTCTCCTCCTAGCGTCCTCTTATTTGTTATGCCATTTAGACGAGATAACATCTTGTGGCCAACCCACCCTTTTCCTTTTTTTTTTTTTTCTTCTCTTCTCCTCTTTTTTCTTTTTTTTTCTTTTTTTTTTTTTTTATGTAGCCATACTTTCCGAAAACTCGCCTGACGGGCACTTTTCGACCACTCTGCGTTACGTCGACGGCGCCCGCCAACTTTTTATACGCCTTCTTAGCGTAGATTTTGTGCCCCCCGAGTCATCTGTTTGTGACTGTCCGGGCCCGTTCCTGAAAGTGAAATTTTTTCGCACAGTCAAAATGCTTTCTCTAATGCATCTCATCGACCTGTTCAAGTTAGGACTTCCACTGCGACCCTCTGTCCTACTGGATGCCGGATCAACTTTTACCTAACTTCGTACTTCTTTTCCTTTCGCTCAAAGTTTCAAAGAGAGTCCTTTCTTGTTATGTTAAGCTGCATTCACGATGACATCGGTGATGTAAGTCCACGCTCACTGCAATAGAGAAGTGAACTACGCGTGTGGATTCTCCAAGTTCAGATCTCCCTTCAGAGACTCACCTCCCCCTTTTCCCCCCCTTTCGGACGTATTCTAGTAGCATTTTCTGGAAGGGATGAAGTACGACTCCGGTGATCCTGAACGCATTTATGGCGCAATTATTCTCCCCCAGATTTATCCTTTCCCTTTCCCTCAGTCCCCTACTCGCCAGAACAGTACCGTCAAACCGCACCCGAGACGCCGCCTTCGAGTATTAAGATGCCTGTGTTTTGATGACGCCCTTCAGTATATTTTTTGCCCCGTACGGCCTCTTTCACTGAACTCTGTTAGTGGGAGCTTATTTCTCATGGCATGCGATTCCTTTCTTGTTACTAGTCGAAGAAGTGCCACGTCTGCCGTAGGCGTCCTATTTGTCTCGTTATGCCTTCCTCCGGGCTGTCTTGAAATCCCAGTGGAACGGGGCTTTTTCCTTATCTATCCATAATAAGTTTTGGTGTTTAGATCTTCCGCGGTCCACTCCCAGTCAAATGTCGTTCACTTTAACGCCCTTCCCTTTCTAATCCTCTCCACCGCCTCCTCCTTACGTACCCGATGAGGATGAGAGATTTCACAGACAGGAACTCTTCTCTCCCCTCCGTTGGAACCTTTCTTTTCCCTGCGGCATTACTTTACGATCTACATTCATTTTAGGATCTTCTGCTTCACTCGATTTCGACCTTCTCCTTCGTCGAGGGAGTGCCGACTTGACGGGCGTTCGCGTCTTTCCCATACTATGTCCAGGGCTCCCAATCAACACATCATCTCCCTTCAAAGAGGAGTTCCTCTCATACCTTACCCTTCCTTACCTCATTTCCTTCTAATGTCCCCTTGACGGTGCTGCTTCCTGGGGATGTCGATACAGACTGAAGTTCCTATTGCCCACTATTTCATCTGCCTTGGCCTCAGAACGGTCATTCCGTCCTTGGCTCCTGAAGTGGACAAGACGTTGACGTCCTTTAGTGGCGGCCGGTCACCGTGTTAAGCCAGTCTTCCAGGCCCTTTCCCAAGGTTAGACCATCTCTTCGCGTTCATTCCACCCCTTTTAACGGACTGCCCCTGCCTGCGTATCTAAATAAGTGTGACGGGTTTTTTCGAGGTCTATGTGTAACTCACAGCCCCCATTCTCCGATGAAGGTACCACCATACGGCTTTATCCCCCTTTTGCTCTCAACTCCGCGACTTCTGCGAATAGCCAAGGCAGTGAGAGTTTTCTTCCCCCAAGGTCTTGATAATCCGTCGAGCCGTAGCGTCAACGTTCCCCTCCTCCTCTCTGAATGTCTGCATCTGGATGGTCAAAGTTACGATGCGGCCGACATCCTCCCGGGAAGCCGACCACTCCTTCGGTGTATTCTGTTATTCGACGTATTCAGGAAGAGAAGTGTTCTGATGCCTCCTGAGATCTACCCAGGGTGTCAAACTGGGCACGAGGGTTTTATTTGTTCCACAGTTCCTCTTTTGCGGCTCATATCTCCCCTCCCCGCCGTCAGAGCTCGATGGCCAACGCTGGCTCGCTATTATCACGGATTTTTAGTAGCGCGAGCCAACACCCTTCGTGCCTCTTTTCCTTTGGCGGGCAGTTCAGTGTCTTCCACAGTAGGCTGCAAGTACCTGGCGTACTCACTTTTCATAACCCCCACGACGCGCCCTCGTCTGCATTCACTATTGGCTCCTCTTTTTTGGTTTTTACAATCATTGTTTATAAGACGTAAACTCATCCCCACCTAACCTGTCCCCAAGCGGTTAACGCTTCCCCTACTGGGTCAAAACAAATTGAGTATGCAGAAGAGATTCTCTTTCTTTTCCTCCGCAGTTCCTAGTCCCTTGCCCTCCCGGTTTTCAATCCTGACCGTGCAGGAGGATCTGAAATGCAATGTTGTCGTGACGCCGCCAAGCCCATGCCCTTAAGTGATAATCAGAGTACTCCCCCTAGCATCCTAAACACCATGATTTCTTCAGAAGAAGTTTCCCCCCTATTCTTTTTTTTTCCTCTTTCGGTGCTTATCCAACCTGGGGTAATCGGAGCATCTCCTCCCCAACTCTCTCTGACTCTTTTGAGGAAAGCCATTTTCCCAGAAATCCCTATTTTTGCCCAGAGCCTTTCCTCCTCTTAGACCTGTCCGTCCTTTCACTTCGTTCCCTTGCATGTCTTCATTATTCCATCCTTCATCCCCCTTCCCGCATGAGAATTGGCTGTTATTTTCTTTGCGCTTCTGCATGCGTGTCAATCCTCCGGACACACCCGAGCCGGTTCACTGACTCTCCGCCCTTGATACCAGCCCATATTAGCATCGGCCTTCCAGGCTGTATTTAAGTTGGGATTCCGCCCCGGCACTTTAGCAAAGTTCTTGGGCCCCCCTGTTGACTCATCGCGACAGCTCTCAGTACCGCCTGCAAGGCCTATTCCGTAGGAGATCGCCCATTGTTCATCTACTACCCCCCCAAATGAGTAGTAATTTCCTGCGCTGCCACAAAGGTCATAAACGCCCCATTTCCTTTTCCAGCACTCTGGCAATCCTCTAGAAAGTTACGCTTCCCTACCAAGTTTCAGTGGGCCGAATGTGATTTCGGTCCATCGGCAGTATTGTCTACGCATTCTAAATTTCCGCCTTCTCCCCGTCCCTCCATGTCACTAAGCAAATCAGTTTTTTGATTTTCCTGTGCTGTTCCCTACACGGAAAGATTCAGCCTGTGGAAAGTGCGCGGCCAAACTTCGAGGGCCCCCCAGCTCTCTTGTTGCCTCGGAGTTACGAAAAGTTGGTTACCCGGTTGGCCCCCAGTAGGAGTCTGATTACGGTAGCCTTTTGGACACGGTTTCCAAAGGAAAGAACACCCGCACCACTCGATGCCCAGAGTGTTACTAGCTTTCTTCTCCCTTAATCCACTTTCGTTTGTTCGCCTCTGAGGCCCAATGACAGACTCGACTATTCTAGATTTTGCCCTGTATCCTTCGGAGATCTTGCACCCTTTGATCTGGTTTCGGCCTCCCGCCCGGACCAAGACTCTCTTCCCGTCGGCCTCACAATGGTAAAATACCTGGTCCCCTTTTACCTTAAGGAGCTTAGCACGATTTTTGACCACTCGGACGTCCATTGATTCATGATCCAGTTTCCTCCTTCTTCCTTCCTCTCGTGGCAGCGTCTCCCCCAGACGCTGAATTTATTGTCCCCTTTCTACTGCCCAAGGATTCTGATTTTTTGCGCACTTAATTCCTAGAGCCAGTCCCCCTTTCCTCCTCAGCCCAGCAGCTTAACACCTTCTCCGGCTCCCCTTAAAGCCCCTAGTCCCTATTTTTTTCCGTTGAGAACGGCCCCCTATTCACAAGTCTGCTGGAGGCGCCTGGTGTTTCCCTGCTCGGTAGTCGGTTTCTCCACTACAGAACTACCTTGACTTCTTTCTCGGCGATAGGTCACAGTTGATAGTTCACTCTCTATGAGGTTAAACGAATGATAAGCCATTGACGGTTTTTAATCCTTGATCCTGTCATTTATCATTAGAAAGGACGACTTCAATGCCCCAACTCTCTTCCTAATACCCCAGGTGTTGTTGTTGAGATCCTTTTCACAGGCGTGTGTTGCAAGTAGTGATGTCAGGAATATACCCCTTCGTTCCTGGCTAGCCCTTCCATTTCCTTATTTCGTTTAATCCTTAGTATACGTGAACCCTCACCTTTAGATCTCCTCGGATTCCCAAGTGCTGCCAGTATGTTTTCTCCAGGTTCCTAATCAGATGATACCAGATTCCAGTCCAAGCGACACTATCTTAGTTCCTTCACACTGATCCATATTACGAGTGGTCTCCGTCTGAGCCTGCTCTCCTTTTTTCTTCTTGATACGGCGTTCACAGGTGACGGGCCCGGTCTTCAGGGTCCAATGCCTGGACCCCCTTATAGACTTTTTTCCGATGTAAATGCTACGTTTCCCCCTCTTTTTCGAAGCTTCCCGAGGGGGACGGACCTTTTCCTTAGTCAATTCTTAGGCTTTCCCCCTTAAGATTTTGTTCGCAACCATTCCATCTGTCGCCCCCTTGCCCGGTAGACGAGTACAATCTATGGGACCTCCTGTCTTTTAGCCTTAGACTCTCTCTTTTCTTCCTTCCCCTAATACCCAGAATATCATCCCATGTTTGTCCCTGAGATCCTTCTCTTCGCTTTCCCCATCTTGATCTAACCAGGCTAACTTTATGATATTTCCCCAGGACTGTCCAAACCACACCTTTCTTGTTTGCTGAAGGAGACCTCTCTACTTCATCGGCTTGTCAGAATCCGTGCTTATGGTCTTGTCCTTTTTCACTCGTTTCACAACAGTCTCACTCGACTGCAGTCGTTTGCCCATTTCTCTTCGTAATCTTCTGAAGTCTTGAACCGAACACTGCTCATTGTTTACCCGAAACGTTCGTTTCCTATTCGTAAGGATAGAGTGCCCTCTTTGGATTAGGACAACCGCACCTGTCAACAGCCACTGATTGTCGAGAATGCAAAGCCTTGCCGCTGACGCCTCTTCCTGTAGGACGATGAGTTCCTATCCCACTCTTAATTGCCGTGGAGCCACGAATCCCCAGATCTCAACACGGCCATTGTCGTGGGTAAATCTTTCCTCGCTTCTAGCCTCGTTCATGAATGCACCTTATGGAGTTATGCACAAGGATTTTTGCATGTCGTTTCTCCCCCGGGGACCTGTACACGTTCTTTGGGAGTAGCAGTCCATCTTTCGATCGCAGACCCCCGTTTGCCCTTTTTCCATTTCCTTTTCTTCTTGAATCCAGCAGGGCGAGTTGGGAGTGCGGTTTCACTTTCATGGCCCATTCCTTCCTTGCTTTATCGACGCCATCCCGAGGATGTTCCTATTTTCAGCCGCCGGACGAGTTTTGATCCTGATTTCTAAGTTTTTTTTGAGTCACCCGTACTGACAGACCTTCTAGTTGTCGTTCCTTAGTCTCGTATTGCCGCATCCTCCGTAAGCGGTCTCCTTCTCCCCTCCCATTGTACCCCCGCAAATTCTTCCTCTGATCTTCGGTTGCTAGAATTTTCCGAAGGATAAGTCACTGAACCCAGCAATGCAAGCGGGGGCCCTATCACTTGTTCTTTTTACCTACTTCGCGAAGATGATGGAAACTTTACTGGTTCCCCATTCGTGTATTTCCGTTCCCGACCGGGCTCCGTCCCAAGAGGATTCACGATTCGACTGAGACGATTTTCGTTGAGCACTATTCGGTCCTTGGCCTTTTTCCCTGGCCCCCTTACAAAAATAGTTTTTCGGAGAACTCTTTCCCCTTCCCCCCTTTGTTGGCGTCGGAGCGGTGGACTCTTATTTTCGCCTTAGTTACTTGCTTATTTGCTTCCTCCACCCCCTCCCTTCTTCAAGGCCACTGTGAAAGGTACGTTCTTTTCCGGCCCTTTTTATCCAGGGGACGGCGATTTTATAACCCCGACAGAGATCGCCTTCGACCCTTTCCGGGTTTCCCACTTTCTTTTGCAGAGTTGAAATTGAAAGGGCTTTTGTGCGTATCTATTTCTTCATAACATTAAAACCAAAGACTACGCCCAGAGATGTTTTTATTACCCCCTGAGGTCGTGTCTTAAGTATTTCTCTAAAGGGTTTTACTTTATCCTATTCCAACTATGAACCTCCCCTCCTGTTTTCGCCTCAACCTTCGGGCTACGGTGGTCCCCCCCCCCTCGAAGGTTCGCCGGATAGCGTTCAGCATCTCGCCAGCTATTCCTCTCTGGTGCTTGGTGATATCCCCGGCACTTCCCCCCCGGCACATTCTTATTCCAATTCCATGTCCACCTCACACCACGTTCCAGGGGTCCACACCCCCCCCACCAGCTTATAATGGACGAATGCGCATCCTTTCGATTAAGAATCGTCTACTCCAGACACCCCTCAGCGGATTTCTTATGTCCAAGTGTCATCTCACTGCGCGCCTGTGGACCAGGCACTTCCTTTCATTTTTTCGCTTCTGAACGTTAGACTGTCCAGGAATTTTTCTCCCAAAGAACTCCGCCCCCCCTTCTTGCCTGCCGTTTTGAGTGCGTTCCTTTTCTCCTTTTTGAACTCCGTAACCTCAGTAGATTTGTCCCTAGAGTAAGAAGTGTGGCGTGAAGTCTTTTCGTTTTCCCCTCCCCTTTACCCTAGCCGACGTCCAAACGATACCTCACTGTTCCCGTACCCCCCCCCGTCCTATGAATTCCCGCGATTAACGGATTTTTCCCAGGGCGCCTCCATCCGTCTTCCTCTTTTTCTTTTCCGCCTCTACAAGTTACCAGACTTTCCAGTAAATTGTCCCAGAATCCTTTTGCCCGCAGAGCCACTCTTGCCTTACATCCCCCTCCGACTTTTTTAGTTACCCTCCCCAGCGTTGTTTACTCATTATTTCGTTTTCCTCCCTATTAAAAGTCGTTTTCACCTCCCCGGTACCCGACGTCCTCTTTATTCTTTTCATCCATTTCCTCTACTAAGGTGATTCGATGATGTTGTTTTTAACTTGGATCCACAAGATTGCATCAATTTGACGGTTTCTCTTAGTAAAACGCCGCACGACCGAACTTCTTCACTAC
>Ga0179593_1651153_pt1 | contig 15688 bp, 18 predicted proteins | sample CZODoug2_1_08_16_FD_185931 | JGI IMG/M metagenome (GOLD analysis project Ga0179593, IMG submission 185931) | Vadose zone soil fungal communities from Angelo Coast Range Reserve, California, USA - CZODoug2_1_08_16fungal (PacBio error correction) | ecosystem: Environmental > Terrestrial > Soil >... | reverse complement strand
CCACTGTCCCTCTTCTTCGGGCACGCCCTTTTTTTTTTCTAGACCCTATTATGACCTTTTGCCTTCGTTCAGTGTCCCCCTTCTCTACGATACTTTTTTCCTTTTTCCATAGCTTGTCTCACCTTTACCTTTTCTCGACCCCTCTTCCCCTTTCGCGTTTCTTTTTTTTTTCCCCAACCTTTCTTTAGTTTTATTTCATCCTGACCCTGCCCTGGAAATGCTTAGTCCGCAGTTTTCGTCTCCCCCCCACCACAGCCGCCCTCCTTCGACCTGATCTATTTTCATGATGACTAGCCCTAGACCCTGCTTTTTTTTCCTGCCCAATCGTCTTCTCAGTCCCCTACGATTCCCTCAATTTTTGTTTTCATCTAAGTCCCAGAAATCGGATACCTCGTTGGCAGCATCTCCTGCAGTCCATTTACTTACCTTATAGCCGCTGTCCCCCATTAAAAAGAGTTTAGCTTAGGCCTGTGCGTTTTGTTTTTCATGTCTTCTTGCTTCCCTTCTTTTCATGAGAACCTGATATTACAAAAACTATTGCGCTTTATGCATCCTCTCGGGTCCCCCCATTCGTGGTTTGAACCCCCCTACTTTTTTCTCCCCCCCCCCACTTAGCCAGCCCCTCCTACTTAACACAACGTAAAGTCGTACGCAGACGATACCTTTAGGTACTTTTCTTTCATACTTTTCCTCGATGTCCTTTGCATCCCCCCATATCCACTACATTGATTTTGATGCACAGTTTTTCCTAAATACTTTAAATCTTTCCCCACCAATGGCCTCCCAAACTCTCCTCAAATTTTTCCGTTTTTTTGTATCTATTAGCGACCTCATTTGAACGGCTTTCTTTTTCTGTTGGGAACTTCCAGTCCTCGCTCCTTTCTCCCAGGCTTTTCCCAGACCTCCTTCCTCAACAATCTTCTTAATGCCACACCTTCCGACATTGCCCCTCGTGCTCCCAGGTTACTCTTTTTTATGTGTCTCCCTCTTTCTATAAACTCACTCGCTTGCCTTCCCTTCCTAGCTTCCCCCCAACCCTGTATCAGTCGCGTCAGATGATCTTCTTTTGGGAACGTTGCCGTAGCTCGACCCCCTTGACTGATCTGCACCTTTTTTTCATGAGCAAGTCCTCCCTTTTCTCCTGCGTCTCCTTTCTACCCTTTCAAATGGCATGAATCCCCGATGGAAGACTGCTGTGGACCATGCGGCTGTGACCTTTTTACTTTTTTTGATCACCCCCACACACCCCCAGCTCCTTCCCTCGACCCCTCCCCCTCCCCCCCCTTATCCTTTATACCAGCCCACGCTCCATCCCCCAGCACTCCCCCCCCCCCTTTTCTGCATTGGATCTGCGACCCGTGCCTATTCCTTGACGTAGCTCCCCCCGTCCTACCTTTATGACTTTTCTCCTTTGTTTTTCCCCCCCCATCCACCCCCCTACACAAATGGGACTGCCAGTTCCCGTCTCTCCTGCCACTTCTGCCCTTTCCCCATGCCCCTCTTGACTTCTGCGAAACAGCTTGATGACTCCTCTTGTTGATAGAGGTCCTTGCGAATGACTTCAGTTGCTAGTGTTCGATTTTTGGTCCTCTTCCCCCCCCCGTTTTTTTTTAACCCCTCCCCCCCTCGGAGCCCACTCCTCCTTTCCTCTTCCCCGGCTGAATCTCCCGAGTGAATGCCCCGCACAAGAGCGCGCATTCTTCTTTCCTAAGTCTCCCCTAGCTTCTCTAACTGAATGGCCTTCCCTTTTAAGTTCCTTGCGTGAAAAACCGTCTTTTTCAGTCCCCCCCCCCAGGAGAATTTCTTTCACCTAACTGTCCACATGTAAACACTCCCTCCTTCTTTGAGATTTTGCATTATATTCCTTCTTAGTTTTTCGCCTCTCTACCCACCCGATGTCGAAGAGCCACCGGCCCCCCCCGATCCTCGTGGTTCTCCCTTTTCCTCAGACAAGGTTCCTTTCCTTGACACTTTGATGGAGGTTAAGTTGATACATTCCCTCCCAATCTTATTTGAGGAGCCTGTGACCCCCCTTTTCTCTTTCGGTCTCAGTGCTACATGCCCCCCCCCCTGTTGTCTGTTTTCCCGCCTCGAGAAGTTTTGAGTTTTTACCTCTTTTCTTCGTCCCAACCTCCCCCCTTTCCCAAGTTCTTTGGATTGTATCCGCCCATACCGATTGAAGGTGAAAAACAGCCTTGCCCAGTGTGCTGTGTTTTTTTTTTAGCTTTTTCGAGCTTAAGTCCAGGCCCCCCTTTTGCCCCCCCATCCCAAACACTTTTTTTGGTTCCGTTTCCCCTCTTCGCGTTCCTGTCAGATTTCCGCTAAGACTGGACGAAGGGCCTTTGCCTCCTCCCCCACCGAGGGTTAAACCCCTTTTTCGCCCCTCTCTTTTTTTAAACCCGAACTCATTTTTCCCAAAAGACCCTTTTCGTGTCCACACGAAAGTTAGGCGGTGTATATCCTAATCTTTTCTAGCCCCCCTGGGAAGGAGATAGTAGAGTCACCCCTTCCCAGCCCACTTTTCGGTTACCCCCCCCGACGAGAGGTTTTTCCTTCTGTTGTTTTTTTTCCTAACGCCGCTGCCCTTCAATTCGTTCTTTCCTCCCCCCCCCTGAACGCGAGTCTTGACTTGGTGTTCTTACCAGTTTTGTCTTTCGGCCGCCTGCCGAGAGAAGAGTTTTTTGTTTCCCCTACATGCCCCTTTCCCCTCCCTGTCTACAGCCCCCCCTCCTTTTTAATTTTTTCCTTAAATCAAAGCACAGAACCGGCCCCCCCCCCCGTTTTGTATGCGCCCCTTGATCCCCGTTTTTTCCTGACTTCTTCCAAGAACGTTGCCTGCCCCTCCCCCCCTTCCCCTCCGCTGATACATTTTTTTTAAACCCTCCGCGCGTCCCTTCTTCCTCAAAGTCCCCTTATTACTCTTTGAACCAGTTTCGATATCCTAGTCTTTTTTTTTGATTTCCCTTTTTTGAATCCTTCGCATTTTCCTCTAGATTTCTGGGTTATTCCGAGATCTTCGTTTTTTTGCCCCATTTCCCCGACCAGTGACATTCCCCTGACTGTCGATAAAGTCCAGGTCCGGAACCTTTGAATGGTCGCCGTGAATCTCTTTTCGATTCCTTATCTTGACACTTATCCCGTACTCCTCCCACAACCCTTTTTTCCGGCCATGCGAGATACGTTGCTTGCTCTTCAGAATCTCAAAGGAATCCCCTCCGAACTTGAATGCTGCGTGAGCCCTTTTTCTTTTTCTTCCTTTTTCAGGACGCCTTGACCGTCGACTCACCCCCTTTTCCCCTGGGTTATTTTAACATGTTTGGGTTCCAAGACCTCCCTTCCACCCCCCTCTGTACTTCCCAGCCACCCCCAATTTGTCTCCCCGGGACTGCGTATCTCTCTCTTTCTGTTTCTGCTCCTTACATCGACTTACTAATAATTCCCCTTCTCTTCCTGAGTCACAGACCTTGTTTCCCGCGTTCCTGTCTCCGGACCCTTGCCGAACCTGTAGACCCATTTGGCGACCACCGTTCCCTTCTGACAACTACGGCTTACCCGTCCCTAAATCCTTCTAGCTCAGTCCCTGTTTCTTTCTTATGGGGCTCTTCCTTTCACTTCGGCCATCGAGACTCGGCACAAGCCCGTTGTGTGATTTTACATCTTTCCTGACGACATCACAAACTTTTCGCAGTACCAGGCCCTCGACAACTCCCTCATTCTTTTACCCAAGACCCCCCCAAACCCCCAACTTTTCTTCCCTTCGCAGCCCTCCCCCCTTATGGGTCACGCTAAACGATCCAACATTTGCACCCTCCCTTCTCTCCCCAAACTAACCCATCAACTTTATTGCCCCCCTCCAGCCCAACTTTCTCCCTTTTGCCACGATTTGGGCACGCGGTCGTTTTTCCACTTGTCTTTTGGGCTTGGAGCTTCCCCCCCCTTCTCCCCCACAGTAGGTTTGGGGATCTCCTGTTTGTCCATCGGTCTTAAACCTTTTGGGCCCTCTCGACCTTATAGTTACACGACTGGGTCCACCCCCCCCCCCCCCCCCCCCCATTTCTGCGTGTTCCCCTTCGTCCTTTCCACCCCCTCCCAACCCCCCCCCCCCCCCACCCACATGCCGAAAACGCATTTTTCTGTTCTTCGTTCTTATTTTAGCGGTCTTTCTTTGAGGTCCCACCCCAAACCTCTAGCGATAACCCACCTTATTAGTAATTGAATGTACTCCTGCGTTTTTGACCCCCCTTTTCCTATAAATCGGGTTTCTTACTTACTGACTTCCCTCGGGAATCCTGTTTTCCCGGAACAATATGTGGCTTTTTGGGGCCTTTCTACGCCCCGCCGTGAGCCGGGAATATTTTAGACCTTAAGTTCCCTTCTGTTTCGCCAAATGTGTTTTTATTGTGTATCTCTGGACATTGCCAAGATCGGGTTAATGTTACCCCCCTCCTTTTGGATATTATTTCCCCATGTGCACAGCCCTGCATTTTGCGTATCCTCCGGAAGTCAACCGGCCCCCCCCCCCCCAAAATTTCGCTCGTGTACCCCCCCCCAGGGTCGAGAGTCGCCATCCTCGATGCCCCTCCCCTTCCTTTTATCCCTTTCTGCAGGTTATGTGATGCCTTTCGGGCACCAGACGCCCTTTGCCGAGACTTTTCTAACCCCCCCCAGCACCTCTTTTTGCATGGCTGTTCTTTCATTGACCATGCTTTATCATAATAATTTTTTTGTTTTTTTTGCCGAGAATCGGCCCTTTTTCTACTGCTTAGCGAATTGCCCAACTTTGCCTCATGAGAATTCAATAGATCCAATCGCCTCGAAATTGTTGCTCATCGCTGGTGATTTTTTAGATCCTGAAACTTTTGAGACTTTCACGGTCGTCTGACCTCCTTGCGACTCTTGGGTTTCCCATCAGCCGTGAACCTCTTTTTAGAACTGGCTTTATGACGTTAATATTCGGCCCCCCTCCCCCGCTCAGCCGACTGCCCCTCTTTTTTGTTTCATAGTCCTATGGTTATGGGCCCCTCTCTTGGTTGCTTTCTTTTTTCGGCAGCTTATTTTCATTTCTTTCCTGCTTCTCCACTCATTCTCTTCTTCCCTTTATGAGCGTCTCTGGGATGCGGGCATGGCACCAATCCCTTGACCAAACCTGCCTAGTCACGCCCCCCTGTTTTTTTTTTTTTTTTTTTTTTTTCCTGTTTTCTTCCCCCTCTCTCCGAACTCGCCCCTTCTTCATGCCTCACAACCCCCCCCCTTCCTTGCGAAGAATTCTTTGACCTCCCGAATATTCTTAGAATGTACGTCTTTTTCGGGCCACGATTACCGACTCAATCTTCCCATTCCGCTCATTTGTGGTTTTTATTTTTTTCCCCCCTATTTTCTATTCAGAGCGCGCTTAGAAGTACGTTCCTCGATAGCCCTTAACAAGATCATTTCCCCACTCTTCCCCGTGACGAGTTATCTGGCGTGCGATCTTTATCCTTACTAGTTTCCCCTCCTTTCCTTTTTCTCCCCAGGTGGCGGCGTGTACAATGTCCCCCGATGTATCGACGGCATGGCAAGTTCGTCCTTCTTTTTGAGACTCCAAAGGCTACTCTCCGCACCTGGCGGATATTCTATTTCCCTTTTTGTACTCCTTTCTGACCTACGGCAAGCCTTTTCCCCCGTTTTCTCCTCTTTCCCATTGAACCTTTTTTCTTTTTTTCGCTCTTTTGGATGACCTGGACGCGAGACGTCACTTCCTTTCTCCCTTTTTGTGTTTTTTTTTCACTCTTTCTAGCCGTAGACGGACACTCTTTCAACCCTTCCCCTGATTCTTGTGCATAAGTTATGTATGGCGGACCTTTCGCGGAAAATTCTGCCCGTTTGCGGCCTGCGGCCTGTTTCCTCCCCCCCACCCGAAAGACCATCGCCGCAATCTGAATCTCTTCCCCCCGGCAAGACTTTCTTAGACCTTTTTTTTCTTTCCTCTTATTTATGCTTCTTCGAGGGCGAGCGTTCTCGTGCAAACTTTTTTTCATTTTGTCTTTCCTCTTTTACTGGAAGCCCAGCCCCCTCATTTTGAAGCATCTGTTCCCGCTTTATTCCCTTATAAACTTTAAGTTTGATTTGATTAAGCGACTTCCGGTTGCGATTTGTTTTGCACCCTCCAGCTCCTGACCCTCCCAGTCTCACTCCCCCAATGAGGGACTTTCTTTTTTCGGTGAATTGACAGCTTGGCTGAAGTCGCGTGAAAGACCCCTCTCGTGAACGACTCTTTTTTTTTTAACCCTCTCCCAGGCCACTGGCTTTTCTAAATTTGTTTTCTCTCTGCCGAATTCCCTTTTCCTTTCATTTTCAGATTCGGAAATGCCCCACTCACTCCATTGAGCCCCCCTTTTACCTTGCTTCTAGTTCCCTCCTCTGAACTCCACAACCTTCTCCCCCGCTCCGAAGGGTCACTTTCCTACGACCTCTCGCGGGAGTTTATGCGAGTTTCCCCCTTGACGCGTGGTTGACTTCTGGTTAGTCCTTTTCGCCTCCTTTTTCCCCCCCCCACAGCCTCCCATGGCAATGAACTTTTTTTCCTTTCTTACGCGAAGGCCCGTTTTGGACTGTCGTGATCATCCACACTACTGCATCTGCTTTGAGAAAGCTATCTATGACTGTTTTGCCCCCTCCCCTCCCTTGCCTTTCGACTTCCCTTGCCAGATTCCCCTATGGGCCCCCCCTTAATCCTTTTGTTGACACCTCAAATCTTTTTTTTTTGCTTGATGCAGATGGTTTGCCAATCGTTTCCAGATTCTGTTTGAGCCTAAGCCCCGACAACTCCCACCTTTGCGTTTTTCCCTTGATGCGAATAGACATACTTTCCCTCTTTTGAGGAGCTTTATTCCTTTTTTCTTTCGATTTCCCTCTTTACGAGCACGTAGTTGTGACCCCACACACTCTTAAAGTTTTTTCCCTTTCATTGATGTTTCGATTTTCGTTCGCGGTCCCGTACTCCCCAAGAGAACCCTTCCTCCAGGCTGCTTTTCCCCCTTTCCTGCATTCTTCGTCCCCCCCTGATATATTTTGAGACTCCTTTTTCCTCGTCGTTTGGAGCCCCCCATAATAACCTAGAATCTCATAAAATTCAGCTTTTTGACCCTTTTTCTTCCGTTTCGGGTTCTATTAAGAACCCATTTTCCTAATTTCCGCAATACCAATTTTCTCCTGCGCGCCGTCACCTTCGAAACTACGCCTTGCCTTTCCGTCTTTCTTTTTCCCCTCTCGAGTTTCGGCTTTCATACGCGCCCCAATAGCCACCAGTTTGCGCCATCCTTCTCCGAAATAAAAGTTCTTTCCTTAGTTGCGGGCGAAAGTCGACCCCCCCCAGTCCTTCTCCACCAGACCGCTTCGTCCTATTACTCCATCCCGTCCCACGATTCTATCGGGACTTCTTCTTCTCCCCCCAGTTCTTTGGTCCCCTTTGAGACCTCGGAGGGACGAGGCTTGACCTTCCCTGCTTTACTCCGAGCTTGAAGACCGAACCTTTCATCTTCCCCTCAAGCAGCCGGCCGCTTGTGCACCCGAATATTCTTCCTTTTGGGCTTTGTGCGTCTTTTTTTCGTGGGCTAACATTCCCGTCTTGCCCTTCGTGCTTTCCAGCTCAGGCCCCTTCGAAAAGAACACTCGAGGATCAACCCCTTTCCCTGACCGGCCTTAGTAGTTCCCACGTTTATTTGATTTCCCCCTACAAACCCCAGTGCCAACATCGGCCTTTTTTTCCAGTAGATCTACAAGCTCAGATCCCATTTCCTCTTTTTCCGTCTAGCTAGACTTTTTTAACTTGCGTACCGCCAACTTCGGTGATGCTCACCGGACCTGGTTCCAATAGCGAGCCGCACCGGTTTAGCGCTAGCCCGAATTAACCCTCCGGATGAAACTTTGCAATTACCTCTTTCCTCCGGTTTGGACTCTTTTGAATCCGTCGACCTTCATGTTGAGCCCATAGGAGTATCCTGAAGGCCTTTTCAGTGAGCGTCTGACCCCCCTTCTCCCCGTGAGTGAATGGGATACCCTTCCTACCTCCCCCCCCCCCCCCCCCCCCCCCCCCCGTTTTTTTTTTTTTTTTGTTTTTCTTTTTTTTTTTTTTTGTTTTTGTTGTTTGTCTTTTTTTGTTTTTTTTTTTTTTTTTTTTTTTTTTTTTTTTTTTTTTTTGTTTTTGTTGCCCCCCTGTGTTTGGGTCTGATTTCTGTCGTCCGGTCTCTTGTTCAGGAATTATTGCTCCCTGACGGAGTTCCCTTTTCCCATTTTTTTTCCTCCCCCCCCCCCTTGTAGGAATCCGACTGTGGCCGTAGTCGTACCTTTACTCTCCCCTCTTTAGAGAGACCGCTTTTGTGTTTTTGTCATTGCCGGATTGTTGTAGAGGTTCCTCTCATGTAGTCTTTCTATTACAGTTCCCCCCCTCCCCTTTTGCTTTTCGGTTCATCTGGGGCGGTGCAGGCTTCCGCACCTGCTCGCGCATCTACTTTACGCCTTTTGAGAGCAGACCCGTGGAATTTCGAAGTTCGCGGAGACCTTTCACCCCTTCTCCCCTGACCCAACCCCCCTCCGTTTCACTCGACCCCTAATGCAAAAAACCTACCGTCGATCTGAGAGAGTCCTCTTTGCTACTGATGCTGGGTGGCCCAATACTTCTTTCAACTTCCCCCTTGTCAGAGCTCACGGCGCTGGGCGATTTCAGAGGATCCGCCCTAAACCTTTTTTTCCCTTCCAAGCGGTTCAGGGATCCCTCCCCATTACGGACCCAACACAGGCGAGGGTGTTATTCTTCCCCTTTTGAGAGTATGTGTGCACCCTACGGAGATATCCTTTCACTACTCCGTCCGGAGCACGCCCTTTCAAACAGTCTTTTTATCATGATATAGACCTGTCCATCACTATGAAACGTGGTTCAGCTCTTTCCCTAGAGGAGGGTTGGGGTCGGACCGTCCTGAGTTTCGTCGTTACTTTGCCTTTCCCAATGATCACATCCAGGGCATTCAGTGCTCCTTTGAGAGTGTCGGGCATCCTTATAGGCTCCCCACTGAGTTTTTTGGGAAAGACCCCCGGTGTTTCTTTGACCTTCCGCCCTGCTTTATGGCCACCCTCCCAGCCCCCTTTTCTCCCACCCATTACGGAGGACTGATCTCGTCCTTGCGCCCCAGAATTTTCTGGCGGAGGATCAACCAATCAAAGCGGCCTTTTCCCACTTCGGGCACGAGTCGCGGTTGTCCTAGTAGGAGTTGCCTGCCCTTTGAAAAGAACCTTTTCCTCCCGGGCTTTTCTTGGAATCTCTTGGAAACTGTATACGGCGAGATTTTGTTTCCACTCACCTCCCCCCTTTCCTCGTTAAAACAGAGCGCATCCTCTTTCCTTTTCCTTACCTTGTATCCTCCTTCCACAGCTCCAAAGTTTTTCCAACCAGTCTTTTGTACTCTTCGTCCTTCGAAGGGCCCTTCCATAAACCTTTTCCTTTTTCACCTCTCCTTTTCCTATCCCCGCGATTACTTTGCAACCCTCTAGATGACCCCTTTTTCCCCCTAGGTCGAATAGTCACCTTTTTTCCCCAAGGTTTTTCTTGTTTTCCCAAGAACTTTTGTGGAGCGGCTGGAATCCTTGATGATTGCGAGATGTTCTTCGGGCCACTGAGTCGAATTGTCCGGATTCAGCTTGGGCAGATTGAACTTAGGAGTTATCTGCCGCTCAAAGATCGAGTTTTTACAGTTTGGGCATTCTATTTCCTCCTCCCGTTGCTCCATATCGAACAAGGTTCTCTTCCCTTCTGGTGATTCTTCAGTGTACCCCTATCCAGATACAGGAAGTCTTGGTGTTTCTTCCCCGTTTCGGGTTTTGACGACAGTTTAGGGCCCAAACTTTTTTTCGTGTCAGGTGTCGTCGTCGGCAGTTTTTCTTCCCGCTTCCTTTTCAACCTTGCGGATCTCCTCTTTCTCATCTTGTTTTCTGTCCCAGACCGTTTCCCCCCCCTTTTAAAGTTTGAATTTCCCCCTGGCCCTCTGTTTCCTTTGTCCGCCCCGGACCAGTTTACCTGTAGCCATTCCCCGACGGCACTTTTCTTCACTTCCCCCCTTCCCCCCCCCATATTTGTGGTAAGCGGTTACGTCTCTGTTTTGATAGGTCTTTTCCGAACCCCCCCCTCCTCGGAAACGAGTTTTTTTCCTATCTTGATTTTTGAGCTCTTCAGGGAAACTTGACGAGCATAAGAGGCTTCTGAACGACCTACTCTTCCCTCCACGCAACTCTGCGTTCCTCCTTTCCAATCTTCCTATTTAGTTCCCCTACCCCCCCCAGCATAGAATAAATCAGGATTCACCCCCTGCACCCAAACTTGGATATTTCCCCCAACCTCCGCCACCCTTTTCCCCCCTTTCCGAAGCCCACCTTTTGCCCGCAGGGCGTTCAAACTCTTCCTTTTTGAGCGGCATGCACCATTCGTTTGAGCTTTGAGGGTAATTCCCTGTATCCACCCTGGGACTCAGGCAACACAAGGCCCTGTTTTTGGACGTTATTTTAGTATCTAGCACCTAACTCTTATGCGCTCTGGTTTCTTCCGCGTCTAGTTTTGGCCCCAAAAACCCAACTTTAAAGCCGACCCCTCCCCAGTTCCCACTTATACCTTAATGACCAGGGTCGTGATGCGTTCCTGACTTCGCTTTTTTTTTTCGTTCCCATCCCACTAGGCCCATCGGGGACCGTTTGCACCGGCCCCTGGTCTCCTCCCCCTGTGTCCCTTGCGGCGTCTTTTTCTGTTTTGCGGACTACCTCGCGGGGTTTGGTTTGTTTGAGGTTTTTTGGCCATGACAAGATCGGGCTTTGTTGACCCCCCTTTTGTGTTGTATTCTTTCCCTGCACCTGCGTATTTTCATAAAAGGCTCCCCCCCCAGAGCACGCTCCTTCGACGGACCTTTCCAGGAGTTGCCCGTTACGCACGGACCGGGTCGAGCTAGCTAATCTTCCGCCACAAACCAGTTCCCCTTTGCTCCTTTTTTTTCCCCCCCGTTCATGATGGGCTGATAGATCAAAAAGCATCTTTTTTCAATGGCAGTTGACCTTGATTTCCCTTTTGACAGATTCTCGCTCCAAAATCTGAGCATGGGGCCTTCCTCTCCCATCGACAATACTTTGCTTTTTTTGAGTTTCTCTTCAAAAACTTCCGTGGAAGTCTCCTTGTACTTTAACTAGGTCTCTTTTGGTGCAGGGGCCACCCCTCTAGCGATTCCTCACTGCATCTCGAACACACGTCGTTTCTTCCCGAGGACTTTCTCTGTATGATGTGATGCAGGCGCCGTGTTTGTGGTCCCACCCTAGGTTGGGTTCCTTTAGGGAATCGTTACCCATCCCCACTGCCTAAAGGCCAGCGCATGCGCCCTCTGTGGTGCTCTTTCCCCCGATCATCAAACCCGCTTCTATTCCTCCCTTTTTATTTGCTTTTCCCCCCAATAGCATCGAACTTGCCCTGTATTTTTCCTCCCCCCCTATCAGGCCCTGTTTTCAGAGTTTCGCCGTGACCTTTATCATGGTACGTGGCCGCGGTGTCCCGGCCCTTTAACCTTACGTCCTGGCTTTTTGTTTCCTCAAGCTTTTTTTTCCGAGAGGTCCGTGCTCTACGTCAGACCCCAAGTCCTTCCGAAAGATCATTCGCCCCCTGCTGCCCAGCTCTGTTTATGATCTTAGCTTATCCCGCCTCTTAGACAAGATAAAGGTACTCTCCGATGTTTACCCTCCCTTTGGGTTGGCTCCTGCAATTCCCCTAGTCCATGAAGGAAAAGTCGTAAATCTTGGAGCGCCGGGCACCGAGAATCTACTCTTTCCCCTTCAGTCCTTTCCTTAGGAATAATCAAGCTTTCCAAACTCCCTGGACCTACGTGTCCCTCGAGTGTGTGGACGACTTTTCCCCTTCCAGAGCGATTTCGCCTAAGGGCGGGAGAATACTTTTACACTCTGACCTTTTTCCCTTTTTTATCTTCTTTTAAGGTCCTCTTTTTCCTTGCGCGGTGTCATTTCGATGGAACATGCCCTTTAGGCGGCGGAGGTCTTTTGTCCCGCCCACGAAAAAATCTTTCTTCCGACCTAATTTCCCCTCTCCCGCTTTGTCTGCATGCTTTCGTTTTCCGAGAAGATGTCCCCCTTGTGTGGGCAATCTCCCGGTGATTAATGAAGGGGTACCCAAATGCAAGTCGGTCCCTTCTCAGCAATCTAACCTTTATTAGGAAGCGGCGGCTTTGTGGAGTTTTCCCCCGCAAATCTCCCCCCCCTAGCGACCTGTTTTTTTTTCGCTGAATTTGGCGAGGTTTCTAATTGCCCAGCTCGGGCTCCCTGCCTTATGAAAGCCCTCGAAGACGCTTATGAACTGCCCCTCCTTCTTTCGAAATTTTTTTCAGGCTAAGCTTAGCGTCCCCCCGCTTTAACTCCCAAACGCCTCTCTTCTTCCATCCCCCCTTTGAGAGATTTAGAAGGCCACGACTATGCCCCCTCTGACCGAGGGAAATTCGAGGTCCTCGGACCTCCCCAGCATGGAACATATCTCGATTCGGGAGATCTGGCAGACGTTACACTCTTTTTTTCTCCCTTAACTCTGGACCCCTGCAAGCACGGACAACTTTAAAGTGGTGCTTTCCCGACACCCTTCTTCGGAACTCGCCGCACGCGAATCTTCGTGTTGACCCCCCAACTTCTTCCTCTGCCTGGAAGAAAGTAGCTATTCTTTCTCTCCCTTCTCCTAGTTGCTTCGTCGAATGCTGACAGAAATCTGGGCAACAGATTGTTCCCATATTTTCTCCCCGTTTGTGCTTGACTCGGTTCAATTTCCCCCGCATTTTCAGATTTCGACGTGACCTTTTCTGGCTCCTTCCCTTCCATACCTTTCTTTTTCTTTTCTTTTTGGTGTTCAAACGAAGATGACGCGTTAGATCCGCGGTTTTGTCGGCAATCCCCCCAGCTTCTTGCTTTGTTCCATGATTTAACGAGAGGCTCCTTGGCCCTAGAGACTAGCCGACACTCCCAGCAGCTTGTCCCTGATGCATTTCGAGAATGATTTCCATTTTGGCCTTCTTGTGGAGACTGCGAATCTCTTATACAAACTTTTCAGCCCCCTTCCGATTTTTGGCGTTTTTTTCCTTTTTGGACGCAAGCCCCTCCGCTATCGCCCTCCCCCAACCCCGAAAATCGCGTCCTTGCATGCCTTTCTCCAGGTTCTTGCAGGCTTTCATCCGCGCCCCTACTCTTCGCAATCATACTCGCCACCAGGTAAGCTTTCCAGGTAATGTCTCCTTTCGCCTTCCCATTCCCTCCTCATTACTTCCCCTTACCATCACCGTACATTTAGATAGTTCCCAGAATCAAATCGGCGTGACGGGCTTGTACCCTTCCCAAGATTAATCTCTTTTAAGACCTCTAACTCATTGCCATCTTCTCGCCAGCCCTCTTAGATGAGTTCTCCCCCAAATGTTGCTCGAAAGGCTTCCCGCGTTAGCGAGGCGGCGATTCGGTTTTCGTTGTGAGGTTCATCAAGTCTCTTCGTTTTGCCTCCCTCTCCCCAGCCCGCCATCGACCCCGAACCGGTTAGAGTTCCCCCTTCAGTTTTAATTTCCGAGCGTGTTTACCACTTGACTTCTCCCTTATTGCGTCAACCACTACCTGTGGGGGGCCTGTCCTTCTTCGTCCCCTGATCCGTAGTCCTTCCCTTCAGAGTATGTTTGAAATTTTGCCGTTCCGCAAACCTCGATTGCGGACCTGGACATTTTTCGTCCTGCCGTACTTTTCGATAGTTTTTCGCGTTTCCCCCCCCAGTGATGAACTTTGCCATTAGTACCTTCTTCATTTACTAAGGCCTCCGGAGTTTAGCATATGGGTCTTCTTTTGATCCTTCCCGGGCGGTATTTTTCCCGTTCACGCTCAGCGTCGCTTTTGCGCTTCTTTTTTTCTTCCTGTTTTCATGACGTAGCGCACTTCGTTCTCTTCCGCTTTGCGCCATCCCCCCCCCAGCAACCCTGGAATTACGATTGGCCGGCGTCGTACAGTCTGATGCTACCCTCGTTCGTTCTGCAGGGTGTTTTTTGATTCTTGATGTGTGTTGGGAGGTGTAAGGGCTAGCTTGCGAAGATTTCTCTTTTTTGAGCTGCACCCCCCCCTCCCCAACACCCCCCCACCCATGGTTTTCCAGCAGGGGGATTTCCTTTGGGCTTCTCTACGAGGGCGGTTAATGACCCGTCACCATCCTAGCGAAGCGCTTGGCTTTTTGAATTACGTAGTGGATCTCCTTCCAAGACTGGTACGACTTCCTCGTTTTTACACTTTTCACCAACCACGGCGCCGGCCCCCCCCTGAAAAAACTCCCCTCTCCCCGTCGCGATCGTGTTAATTTTTCACTCCGTAAGTCTCGACGACTTCCTCTTTTTTCCTCTTAGATTTTTTTTGCCCCCATCTGACGATCCGATGTTCGGTCCAGGTGTAACCCGGGAATGAGGTTCGTCTTCCCATCCAAGAGCGTGCTTAGACAACCCTGTATTTCTGGATCGAGGTTGTTCCCCCCTTTTTTGGCTTTTTCCAAACGCTTTTTATTTCCCACGTCCCTGACCGTATTCCCCCCTGACCGAAACCACGGCTGCTTGTCCATCTAATTTTCCCCTAGTTTTTGCACTGATGTCTTTTTAGCCCGATGGATTGTGGGGGGCGGAAGATCTGTCTCGCGTTTCCTTCCCAGTCGTTCTTTTCTTTCCCTATCACAGCCAGGCTTCCCAGTGGCCTCTGCTGTCTTCTGGCAAGTTAAGTTGGACTGACTGATACATACAGCTGCGCGGTGCTTTGCTTTGCATGGGAAAGCAGACCTGTGTCCTCCCGATGAGCCACGAACTCCTCCCCTAACTTCAACCGAGAAGGTTCTTCCGGCGGATTGTTTGCGAGGATACCCAAATTTTCTCACTTTTTTGGATAGAGTCACCAAGTGCCAAACCGTTAAGAGGTTTCCGGTTGGTTTCCCCTTTTCAAAATTTGATGATAGACACGGTCGTCAAAGAACCACCGGTTTCCATAAGTGTTACGGTTAGGATTTCGGGCTCGAGCGAGTTTTTGTTGTTATAATGAAAAACGGTCTTGTCCCCCCCCCCTCTCGCAGGCCGTATACTTGAAATTGCTTAAAACGGTCCCACAGCCTGGTATCTGTCCTAGATGAATTCACCGTCTTGCCTTACACTGTCCCATCGAAGTTGCAGTCTCCCCTCTCCCGCCCCTTTTCCCTTCCGCTGGGCTCTTCCCAAGGTGCTAAACGCTTTACCTTGTATCCGATTTCCCCTCTTTTCTTCCCCCTTTGACCCGGTCAGTCCCCTTGACAAAGATTACCTTATCGTGCTCGGGCACTAGTCCTTTTTTTTTTTTTTTTCGCCGGTTTAGTCGAGGCACAAGTAGGCTTTTACTTTTTCTCTCAAAATTCGACGGTCAAAGTTTTTGCAAATGACTTTTGTAGTGAAGTATTCCTGATCGACCCATGTTTCCTCTGGTGGCCGATTTTATTGTTTTCTGACCCCCTTCATCGCAACTCCCCCTAGCTCTTGTTGGGAGTATCCGGAAGGGTCTAAGTATGTAGGTCCCCCCCTTTGGCTCGGTTGCAACATGGTCAGGTGATGTACACTTCTTTTGCCAGTTGAGTACTGCCCCTGAACTTTGTCAGTCC
>Ga0179593_1480685_pt1 | contig 15688 bp, 14 predicted proteins | sample CZODoug2_1_08_16_FD_185931 | JGI IMG/M metagenome (GOLD analysis project Ga0179593, IMG submission 185931) | Vadose zone soil fungal communities from Angelo Coast Range Reserve, California, USA - CZODoug2_1_08_16fungal (PacBio error correction) | ecosystem: Environmental > Terrestrial > Soil >... | reverse complement strand
TTTCTTTCCTTGATTTTATTTTACAGGCTAACTTGAAATGCCCTTTTTCGCCAAGTCTTGTCTCAGCCCGCCTCGCTTGGACCTCCTTTTTTTTTTTTTTTTGTTCCAGCCGACTCCTCCACGGACAGGTCTAGTCGTTTAGGTGTCTTGACCCGCTCAAGGATACCCCTTCCCCCTCAGTCTCCTCTACGCTCTCTCTTTATCCTTGTCCCTTTGTACTAGTTTAACTCTCAGTTTTCTCCCCTACTTTCCCCTTTCATTTCTTTACCCGCTGATATCCGCGCAGCTGGATTTTCCCGCCGCTTCTTAAGACGGAGTTTCCCCTCGACGTCTCCACCCAGTCTTCCCATGCGGTTCCTTAGCTGAAAGATCGTTTTTTTTTTTGCCAAGGAAGGGCTTACTACCGCGCTCACGAGACTGTCCTTCGTTGCAGTATGAGCTATTTCGTGAGTTTTTAGTTTTTTTACTTTCTGAAAGAGAGCAATCTACTTTTTTTTGAATTGGTTTTTCCTTTAGCCGTCCTTTAGTTCCGGTCTTTTTTTCGATACCGGATGCGAAGTGTTTTTTTCTGCGAATTTTCAGATCAGTTTCCCGTGGCGCAGTTCCCGGATTGAAACGAGTCGTTTTAAATAAATATCTTTCAACTCCCAGTTGAGTCAGAATTCCCCAAAGTTTCTGCTGCCTCGGCCGTGCTACTTCTGTTCAGCCAGTTCTTAGCCGCCCGTTAGCTTTTTTTTTTCGTTTCAACTCGATTACCCCTTCCCTCATGCCTTAGAGCTAATTGTCCCCTTTCGAATGAAACACTTGCTTGAAAAGATAACCCTATTTTAGATTTCCCTTTTCCGTCGGCTAATGCCCACTCTTCCCCTCCTACCCATTCTTTTTTCTCTCTAAGAAGCCAGGCAAGATAGTTCTGTTTTGTGTGAGTCCTGACTTTCCAGTTTCCTCTCTCAATGTCAACTGCTTTTTCTTTTTTAGTATATCTCGCCTTTACTGATAATTTTCCTGAGGGAATTCTGCCCCTTCCGTCATAGTAGCCTCTCCCTTCTCCCAGAGACCTTTTATTAAGGCTTAGTAGGTCTTGTCTAGTATCCGCTGTCCTGTCCTTGTTGCTGAACGCCTCCTTTTTTTTTTTTTTTCTTCCTTCAGGTAAGCTTCCCCCTGGTCCCCGAATGAGGATCAATTTTTGACGAGGGAGAAGACCCTCCCCGAGCGCCGATGAGAGTCAAAAAGTCCAGACGCTGTATTTCTTGCCTCTTTCCTTTGTATTTCGACCAGAGTTCAAGCCCAAGTCTTTTCTCCTGAGGTTCCCCCGGACGTGTCTTACTGAAGCTCTTCATCCCAGTTTTAAACCGGCGCCCCCAAGGGCAAACCTAAATGGCGTGTTACCTGGTCCTTCTCCCCGATCTGGTTTCAGAGACGGAAGTCCTTCTTGAGTCTTTGTGTCCACTTTTCCCCCACCTTTAATAGAATAAGTTCGTTTTCAGGAGAAAACTTTGATAATAAGAGATATTCTCCTCCTTCGACCCAGAGACGTCCTGGTCCTCACAAGGCCGGCCCTTTTAAGACGCAATCACTCATGCCTGGGTTTATCGGCCTTTCTCTTCGGTCCGAGGACTCACTTGCAAAAGACTTTGTGTTCGTCATGTCGTATCGGTGCCCTCGTCGTGCCCGTCGTGGTTGCACCAATCGTCTTCCTTCCCCTACTTCCCGGCGACTCCTCTTTTTTCCCCTTTGCACTCACTGCGTCACTAATAAGTGTAGCCTCCCGCGGCCCCCTCGTTTTTCTTCCCCCCCCAATCCTTTTCCTTTTTACCCCTAGACGCGACGTTTTCCCCTTTAAAACTACATGAGCCGTTACTGCAGACTACTGGTTAGTCATAGGGAGTCCGAATGAAAGGAAGGTTTGCCTTGCATCACCTTCCCCTACCCAATCCCCCACTTTGATTCTTTCTTCCCACTCCAGACCCCTACCCCTATTTTTAGAAAAACTCGGTTTGGCCCCACAGTAGGAATGGAGGATGTTTAGCCCGTAGCTCCGCAGTTCGACTGTTGTTCCCCAGGCGAACTTCCTCCCCCCAAACCCTGAAAATTAGGCCGGAGGAGACTCCTGGACCCTTGTAAGAAGTCAAAGTTTCCACACTTGACCTTTTCGATACCTTTGGCCCCAGCCCTTTCATTCTATTTTAACTGGCCTCCTCACTTTTGTTCTTATTTTGGTTTGCGCCTCGGCCCGATCTGAGAGGAATCATTACCCGCCCTGAAAACCACCCTCCTTTATTTATTACCATTCCCTTCCCCGCCCCGAAAGAAACCGATAACTTTGAGCCTGATAGCTCTGGGTCTGAGACCTACCAGTGAACGCCCTTGTAACCGTGGACCCCCCCTCTTCCTGTCCCCAGCATGCGTAAGACTGGAGTCCTCTGCCCATCATAACGGGACTATCTATTTGCAGAGGTACCTCAAGCCGGTTTTTATTCCCTACGTTTCCGTTGTGCTTATCCTTTAGGTCTTCTCTTAGATCCTTTTCCTCCTTCCCTTTTTTGGACGTCATCCGCATTTGGTTTTCTGGTTGGTCATGTTTGAATCGTATACCGTGTCCCTTTCTCTCGTATCTATTCCCGAATCTAGATATCTCTCTTTTAGTTCCGCCTAAGATGAGATTTTCGAAGGAGTCTTCCCAGGTAGTTTCAAGTCCCAAGGTGCACTTCCCCCCCCAGTTCAAAGTACTGGCCTTTTCACCAAAGCCCCTAGAACTTGCAACACGGACAACCAGCAACTTTGGAGCCCATCAGTTTATCTTCCACTCCCGCATTAGCGAATGTCCCGGCTTTCCTTTCTCTTCCCTCAGTTATCTCACCTATTTTTTCACACCCCAAGTATGGAACATCTTCTATGTCCACCTATTGAGCTTCCCCCTAGCTGAGTGGTCGCCTGCAACGGCAGAGCCCTCATATATTGTTTCCTCCTCAAAAAGAAGGCATGCCATAAGATCCGCCAACGACGACTCCGAAAGTTGACAATTTTAACCGTGACAGCGAGCGCGCCGGTATCACCGTTTTTTTTCTTACCTTTTTTTAAAGGACCCTCCTTCTCCAACCAACATCACTTTCCAAGGAATGTGATTCGAAAGGCCAGGCCACTCCAGAGCCCGCCGGGCCTCGCCCTGGTTTCTTGGTGTCCCGCGCCGCGCAAGTCCTCTCCTGTTGAAGTTCATAGTGGAGGCAAAAATGGATGAGACCCAAGAAGAAAGCTTTTGAGTCCGATGCGAAAGCGATTGGCGCTCCTGTTCTCCACTTGAAGTCTTCTACTGGGCTAGAATTGAATCTCTCCAGAGGAAATGCAAATGTTCACACCTAAGAGGAAGACCGTTGAGGAACACGGCGAATATCCCGGACATCTGTGGCTTCGCCACCAAACTCACGTTTTCATCTCACCTTTCAGGCTCCATTCGACTGACATCCAGCTGACAAGCTACGAAGAGGCGATTGCCCGAAGTTGGCGAACTTCAGAGGTACTCGAAAGAAGAGACTTCTTATTTACTCGCGACCCGAATGTACGACCCAGCTTATTTTTGGATGAAAGTATCGTCGCAATGAGTTAAGTCATCATACTGAGTTGACTGGAGTTGCCTTCCCATACCACTCCTTCCGCACGTGACACTGAGAACGGATGACGTATCCACCAAAAGATGCCAGGCCCCCCAGCGACATGAGATACCCGAGAGCATGGATTTTTCCCTTCGCGTCTATCTTCTTTTTAACATAGCTGCACTTCCCTGGCGGTAGGAAATATTTGACTCCTCTCCTACACCGCCGCGGGCTCTTCTAGCCGGATACCTCACGTCCCCTCCTTTCCTCTCCCTTTCCACTAATTGAAGTAAAGGCATTTATAAGTCCCCTCGCGATTCAAGTCCTGCCCCTTTAGTGGTATTTAGCGTTTGATTGGTGCCAGCCCGTTTAGAGAATGACACGGTCCTCCCCCATGATGCCCTTCCCTTTGCACGCATAATAGAGCACGGGGACAAGCCCTTTTTTCTTGTCGTCCATAACCGGCGCGCCTATCGAGCGCACCCCCACATGCTTATCTAGAACTTTTTAGGTCACTCCGTCGGGAAGTCAACGGCAACACTCTTGCCAAAACAGCCTAAACATCAGTATCACGGCTCCAATCCCCTAGTCCCCTGTAAACGGCAGTATTCTCAGTGGTCACGTAAGGACAGGTGAGAAATACAGCCGCCATCTCTAGAGAGCACTTCCAGTTCCTCCGTACGCACGTCTAGCCTCTCCTCTCTTCTTACTTCGCCTTTCCACACCTTTTCGCGCCTAGAGTAAGATTATCCTGACAGTTGAGAAATTAGGCGGACCAACCGCGGCAGATTTCTGAGTGCCCTGTTTTTTTTCTTTTCTGAAACCTCCGAGCTTTCTAGAAAGGAACGGCCTTGAGACAAAGGACCGAATGCCCCAGGCTAGAGACTTGCCTAGTTTCTGGCGATGCCACGCTTCGGACCTTGTACGACATCCCTTTACTTTGCGGAGTTGATTACACTCCCAGGTATTTCAGGTGCGTGTTCCTTCAGAGAGGTCTTTCCTCTGGCCGCTTAGCGGTACGCCTTCCTTCTCTGTGGCGGCGAACATGATTGTGGAGAGACACTGCGAGTTCTGTAGCGACCTTGGACTTCCGTGAACTCTTTATTAATACCCTTCCCCCCCTTTTTCTTTGAGATCTGATTTCCCGCTGTACATTCCTGTGCCAACCCCCACAACACCCCCCCCCCCCCCCTCCCTCACCCCCCCCCTCCAAGACACTTCTTTTGATCAGCAGCCATGAAGGGTCAGAAATATATGGAATTGAAAAGGGAGACGCATCCTGGCCCCGCCGGCCGCAGAGCGTTCGGTCCAAAGCAGCACTGAAAGTGTTTTTCGACCGTGGACTCGCCCGGCCTACCGTCGCGATGTCGCGTACTTCCCTTGACAGGCTCCCTACTTTTTCGCCTCTCTTCCCGCTTTTTCTATCTAGAGAAGAGCGTGACTGAAGTTAAGTGGGCACTTCCCGCGGTGCAACCCATGAATATCATTGGAGCGGGTCACGACTCATGCGTCCCGAAAGGGCAGGAATACGAAGTGTGGGTCGTGGCAGCACCGGAGTATGTGTGCCCGTCTAGGGGGGAGCGCGGGGTGGGACACAGTAACCCCGTTGCTGAAGGCCACCATGCGGCCAATGATCCAACCAACCATACAAAACGTGAAACAAGTTGTTGACTAAAGGCGTGAAAACCCCCCCAAGACCCAGTCTTCCAGACTTATCCGATTATCCTCCGCGTGGAGTCACCCTAAGTTTAAAGTAGGTTACAATCGAGACTGCAAGAAGGCAAAGCGCAGGTAGCGATCCATGCAAGAGACTATCGTGGAAGCCGCGGAGTTCCACTTCTTTTTTCTGATACTGCGCGTCACCGCCTTTATTTAACGGACGGCGGACCGGACATTTTAAAAACAAGTTTTCGAAGTTTGACCCGAGTGTGCACGTCCTTGATGTGGAACGGCGTGGCCGTGATAGTACCGCTTCACGAACCCGCAAAACCCTTTCGCCTCCCCTATAAGGTAACGACCCCCGAAGACCCAGTCCGCGAACTCAGCTTTTTGTTTTTTTTTTTTTGGTGTTTTTTTTTTTTTTGTTACGGGGAAATTTCCCTCAAACTGCTTAGTCCCACCCCTTACTGTGTGCGAACTGGCGTTCCCCCTTTCCCTCTTACCTCTGAGTGCCACACTCCTTCATTCCCAAAGAATGCGGGCGTTCATCTTTCGAATCAGTCTGATTCAGTAAAAGGAAACGGCGTTAGCAGAGTTCCAGTGGGTCTTGTCCCGTAGAGCCGGGGCATACTGTGTTAGACTCCGGCGTTCGCCCGAACCCGGGGAAAACCTTCACCTCAGTCTTTACAGCAGCGGTGTCCGCTGGACACAACAGCCCAATTCCCCTCGCCTGCTAACAGCAGTCTGGAGGTACGGCGAATGCCAATGGATGGTGAGGCTCGAGAAACCTCATATCATAGCAATCGTCTTGGTCCCGACGTCGACCGTCAACCCACTAACGTTTCATTCCCCGGCCCGGCCTACTCGGCTTCCCCCCCCTTTGTGTTGAATCATTAGCGAAATCTGCGTGTTTTTTAAGATGCTTGCGGCCCGTGCTTGCACCTGTCCGTTCAGGTTTCCTCCCCCTCGCGGGAGTTTCCCCTCCTCCTACCGGACGTCGCAGTTATGAGAATGGTCATAATGAAATTGTGTCTGCCGGTTGAGTCCTAGTGCCGCCTTGTACCCCGGCCTCGAACCGGTCGTGCCAGACCCACAACACATCCGTCGTCGTCTTATCCAACCTCTCGGATTCGTACACCTTGTTAACGCGGCTAGAACTGACTTTCAGTCGAATAGCAATCGGGTAGCTGAAGCCAGTCGGACTGCTTCACTATCGCGGAGGAGACACTTTTCCCCGAACATTTACCATCTCATTTCCAGGCTGACTAGAGACCTAAGTAATGGAACCCAAGATGTTCGAGACCCGGCAGTAATTCAATTGACTCATCTTCCGGTTCTGGATGCAGATTCAGATAACCCACTATGGTTGAATCACGGGCGGACCGAAACCCGCCCCGAAAACTTGGTCAGTTATAACAAACACTTGTCCTGGCCCCAGCCGATAATACTGTCCTCGAGCGACTTTTTACCTCCCTTACGGATTTTATCGAGGAACTTGTTTTTTGGCCGTAATGCAAGAATTCGTGAAATCCCAGCCTAAAAGTTTCCCCTACGCCGACTTGCCATTGCGGTGTAGTCTGTTAATGGCCATGACCAGGTAATCATACTTCCAGATGTGGAAAGAGTTAAAATGTTCCATCACCATACCCTAAGCGTTGGCCTTGGGTTTTGTGAGCACATGAATTGTCAGGACACATCTATCCGGAGAGGATTAGAAACGTCCGGGTCCTAACGACGCCCGAGTCGGAAGATCTTGAACAGGCCACTATCAGATAATCTCTTCCAATAATAGTGGATTAGTTTTGCTTCGAGACGGAGAAGGGGTAGTATGGATATAGCCACCGATATCCTTGCCCCTCCCTCCCGGGGCAGGAGAGTTTCAACCCACTCTCGCCCTTGTCCGACCCCATGACCTTGCTACGCCGAATTGGAGCGCCGCCCCCATCTTAATTAAAACTGCCGTTCTCGTGACCTTTTTTTTTGCCGCATTGAGCGCCCCAATCGGAGCTTTGCCCCCTGGCTGCCGCAAAGTCTAGATGCTGAAACGGTTAATTGTGAAGATCTAACCGACTCTCCCTTTTGCGCACCAAAGACGGTTTCCCTGACACCTTCCCGATAGAACAGACTGCCCTCGAGACCTTCCTCCATGCCCCCTGGTATTTCTTCACGGCTTTCTCCGTGGACCGCCCGACCGGGCAGTGTCGCGAAAGCCTCCGTCTAGGTCAAAGACGGAACCCCTTACCACCCTGCCATTCCCGAGCTTTTTCCCTACCGAGCCTGACACCTCCTGAAAGTGCAGGGTTCCCAGGTACGTTTCCCCCGCGCCGCGCTTGGAGACCGAGGTCGTATATGCGTTGTTTCCCTCCTCTCCGCCTTGTTGTCACCATTGAGCCTCCCACCGCGATCTTTCCGGCCCAGCAGTTTGACGAAGACGCGTCCATGCCCCCCGGAATCCATTCGGTGAATTAGCTTTTCGACGGATTGGACCCGGTTGGGATTATGAGGTTGAGTACTGCACGCAGTGAGGGCGGGCAGAGGCCGGGGCATCCCTGGCCCTAACAGGGTCGGCGAACACACAGAGCAAGCTCGGCTGTGCCCGACAAGCAATAATTCCCCCTCCCGGCCTGGGGCGTCGGTCCTTCCCCCCGCGCGCTGCTGCAGACTCTATACGGGACATGCAACGTACCTTGAGAAGCACGCCGGACGCCCTCCGTTCCTACGAGGGCCCCTCTCAGTACGCGGGGGCGAGTATTTGTCCTTGGTTCGATCTGCACCGGGCCGTTGGACAAATGAAGTTAGCCTTTCCGTCCAGCAGCCACGAGTTGCCGCTTTCGAGGATCTGTTTGCCGGTCCCACCGGCCACCGTTCCTAGCTCCCCACGATCCCCGGGCGGCCTGCTTGCATTGCGTAGGTGTATCGGACTTTGACAAATTAGGCCCTAACAGGCTGTCCCGTTATCTTTTTCGGTTTGCCTCCGCTCTGTACTTCCTGTACCGTCTACTACCCTTGGCGCCGACGCAGCCCACGATACCCAACTCGACTGTACGTGAACCCAACGCGTCCCACCCCTCGCACCCAAAGCTGCCCTCCCCTGTGTCAGTGCCCAGAGTTCGCATTTTCACGTATTTTGAACGTCAGAGTAGGCCCTCGGTGATGAACCGGGAAACGAGCTACCCGACCTGGGGTAGAATCCCCCCAGAGGCAATCATGGCGACGGTCGTGCTGCACTTTTTTCTTTAACGAAAGAGGGCGACGCGTTCTGCCCATTGGGCGGTCGCGCCGGTGTCTGGGCTCTTGGTCGGACGAGCAAGCCCAGAGAATACCAATGGCTCAGCAGTTTTTTTCTTTCCCAAGAGAGACAAATATAGGGGTTGCGTTCGAAGACTTCGCCTCGGAGTCGCGGGACTTGGTTGACGCGCTGATTGAGCAATCCATGGCGCCTCTATCCCGTTTTGCATCTTCAGTCCTAGGAATTGTCATATAATCTCTCTACTCTAGACCCCGGTGCCTCCGCCGCGTAGCCCGAACAGTGGACTTTATCTTTAGGGGCACCAGCTGCATCTTCCTTGACCGTAATCTTGCTTCATTTCTTTCCGCTTGAGTGAGACCCAGAAGGACGGCGCCACGTGTCCGACAGTAAGCCATGGGAACTGAAGAGCTAGTGAGTTGGATGGAATTGCTGTCTCGCGTGGCCTGTGAAGCTAAGCAGATACCAGACGGTGACGCGAAGGGGATCCGGGGAGCAAGACGCTTACGTTTGAGGAGTCATCCCACTGAGGCAGGCAGTTTGCCCGCTAACGGCCCTTTTCTTTTCATTAGGAACGGGGGGAGATCAAACTCTTAGAGCTTCTTCACCAGGCAAGAAAGTGTCTTCATTTGCTGCAAATGTGTGGATCCAATAGGAAATTCTCTCTACTCAGTAAGTTAGTGTCGGTTTCTTTTGTTTTGTGTGTTTGGTGTTTTTTTTTTCTTTTTTTTTTCTTTTTTTTTTTTTTATTCCTTTTTCTTTTTTCTTCTTCATTCTCTTCTTTTTTCCTTTTTTTTTTTTTTTTTTTTTTCTTTTTTTTTTTTTTTTTTTTTTTTTTCTTTTTTTTTTTTTTTTTTTTTCTCTTCCTTTTTTTTCTTTTTTTTTTCTTTTTTTTTTGACTCTTCTATTGAAAAGAAGACCCGGTGAACCCCCCCCCCCCCCCCCCCCCCCCCCCCCCCCCCCCCCCCCCACCACCCCCGACTCTGTCCGCGTGCAGCCGTTGCAGTCCCCCTCTCATCTTTACCCCACAAATGCGTCCGGACAGGTCTGGCCCGGCAGCACTCACCGTGCTGCTCGCACTGTACCTCTGCCCAGAGCACTTCGCGTTCCGCTGAATCCTCCTGCTAACTTCCTTCCCCTTTCCCGGCCCCCCCCTCTTTTTTCTCGTGACAGCTACCACGCGATACTTTGTGCGCCACAGACCTAGACGAACAGCCGTGCTTCTTCCCCTTCAAACAAGACGGCGCAGCAGTTAAGGATCTCCGCTGCCCTAAGATCATGTCCAATTCTCCTTGACAGGACAGCAACCGCAGGTACTTCAGATCATTATGACAGGACGACAGTGCGTCGCAGGACCTGCCTACGCTTTTTTTTGCCGCTTTCTTCCTTGCGCGTCCCTTGGACTGGTAAGGGAAGAATCAGCCCCTGTTTCCGCGGCGGGGCTTCCGCTTGCCTCACGTGAGCTTCCTCAGCACGGCGAGCCGTTGAATGGCTCCGCGAAGGAAATTTTTTTCTTTTTTGTCACGACGTCATTTTTCCTCGTTGCAGCGCGCCCTCTTTGTAGACAAACAGAGGGACTGTCCGCCGTACGCCGTGGACGAGGGAGTAAACCGTTATGTGTGGAGCCTGTGTGGTTTTTTTCTTCCTGCTTCCTTTCCCCCCCCTGACTCAGTCGCGGAAAAAATCTTACCGCAGAACCACGAATTTCACGGCCCCTCCTCCAGCCTCGATGAGATGGGAACTAGGACGTCCCCGCGTAGCTTTAATTTTTTTTCCCCAGTCGGCAAAATTAGATCAGTTTTCGACGGCACGCCCGGCTACTCTTTATCGAGCCCGAGTAAACTATTTACTGCAGCTCCACTGGCCGACAATAACACCTCAATTCCCTCACCCTTTTTTTCCCTTAAGCTGGTAGAATGGGCGTCGGCCGGCACACTAGAGATGTTCGTGCACCACCCCCACCCCTGACTATCCGAGTCCCGAGTTCCTTTCTTTTGTTTTTCTGTTTAAATAAGAAGACCACATCCGACACCGGCCTACTCCCCCTCTTTTTCCCTGAACTACTGCGGAAGAGCGCGTAGGTAAGCCTTATATATTTTCTTTGCTCCGAACTTTCCCACTTTTTTCCTCCTTTTCCGCGCAAGGGTAAACAAACCGACCAGGGCCGGGATCCTTACTGGTGTTTTTTTTGCCCACCACCCTGTTTTTGAAGGGATTTCAATTCTCTTCCTCCGTTCCCCCCTTCCCTTCCTTACCCCAGAGTAGATGCATACTACCCCTCACCAGAACAATATTCTTCAGCCTAAGAAACCGATCGACAGATTCGCGCAACGTAGGAGGCAGTCGCACCTGAAATCTTTTACCCTTCCCTTCCCTTGTTTTCCGCAATTTTCTTCCCCTGGTTAAGAACGCTGCACTCGCGTTTCCGCCGACGGACTTTTTCAGCCACCAGAAACTCAGCCGAGCGAACCAGGAGTTGGATCCTGGCCGCTGTTATTTTCTTTTTTTCTCCGCCGAATCTTCTTTCCTTTCTTCTGTTTGGTCGTCCCTGCTCCTAGGGAAATCACGCCTTAGGAAGAGAGCCAAATCTGATATGTAGGTCACGGGTCCCCGTGCGAGTCCCTATCTTTCTCCCTTCTCGATTTTTAAGGCGTAAAGAAGCAAAAAAGGCGGTAAATCGTGATTTTACCTCCTGCGCACCACAGCTAGATGCTAAGAAAGCCTGCGAGCAACCGGGTAAAATGACAGACCTTCCCCCCACCTTTTTTCTCTCCTTCTGCCCTAAAACGAGGCCAGTCTCCAGGAAACGATGTGAAGAGTAGACAGGGACCCTGAAAAGAACCAGCTGTCTTTTGGTTTGTGTTTTTTTTTTTTTGTTGGTATGGGGTTTTTGCTGAGGAAGTTTTGGGGGGGTGGGCCAGAGGAAAGAAAAGTGTTGTGTGTTCTTTGGTGTGAAGGGTTGGAGGTGATTAGTGTACGGTTTTTTTGCCCCGAGGAAGCGAGAGTTGTGGGGTGTCTTTTGCTGGTCAGGGGTTGTTCAGGTTTTTTTTTCGGGGGCCGTTGTGTTGATGTGTCTTGTCTTGAGGCCCAGGAAATGTTCTTTGGGTGCCCCGGTGTCTTCTTGTTTTTTTGTGTCTTTTTTTTTTTCGTTTTTGGGAAAAGTGTGATTTTTTGCCTTTTTTTTTTCTTGTTTCTTGCGTGGGAGGGTGAAACAGTGACGAATTTGGAAGTGTTTTTGCCGTCCGAGGGTTTTTTTTTCGGATCCTGTTTTGTTTTGGAAGTGTGGTGTTGGTCTTTGATTTGCTGGAGAGGTTCTTCCATTTTTGGGGTGTCCTTGTCTAATTTTTTCATTTTGAGTGGGAGGCTGATTCAGGTTTGTTCGGTGTGTGTATCCTCCGAGTAAAATTTGCCGGGCAAATTGGTTATTGCTCCCCCCCTCTGATCTCTCTCTTTCAGAATAAATGTTTTTTGTTTTAGAGATTTGACGGCTCCTCAATCTCGTCTGCTCTTTCCCAGACTACTCGAACGTCGCTTTCCCCCCCCCAAACGAACAACGCCTCACGATGACACCCAAAAGGCAATCCCCCTTTTTGTCCCTTGAGGCCAATCCCCAATTTCCCCCTCCCCAAAGTAGATCGAAACTTGGCCCCCCCCTTCCTTGGTCTTCTCTCCGTACGTCGAGCCCCCAGGCTTTTAAACTTCTGCCCCTGCTTCCCTTTTTCTTCCAGGCTTTTGTCCGGTATGGCTTACGAGTGGAGAGGCTTGTTTTGACACATGAGACTGGAATAGTTTTAAACGCCCCCCTCATGACTCCCGCGCTCAAGGATACGCTCTCGCCGGAATCAGCATATGGAGTGGAACCTGGTACATCCAGCGTTTGGTGTCCCCTATTTGTGTAATTACCTTATTACGACAATTCTTAAAGGGGAACAACTTCATACCCCCCCCTCCCCCGCGACTGTTCTCACCTTCCCTCCTCCCAGGATGGCCCAGACCCCCGCCGCGGACCTCGCGGCTTGCCTTTTTGGGTGAAATTGCCTACATTTTCCATGGTACGCCCTCCCTAGATCGCACCTCGTTTGGTTGTCGACCCCCACACCTAATTAGAGAAAACCTCTCATGACGGAAGGTAAGATTTCCTCCCCTTGCTAACAGGTTTCCTCCTTTTTATTTTTTTGTATTGACGACTTTCATTTTGTTTGTTGCTGGCCTATCCCCCCGCACCCTTCGTGTGAGCAGGACGGTTAGAACCGCGTCTTCCCTTCCCCCCCCTTTGAACCCCCCCCTTCTCTGCGCGAGTTCCACTGCCCCATGACAACATCCGAGTACCAATACCTTCCTTCCCTTGCCCGTTGAACCTTCTTACCTGCTGGAAAGTTTTACGGGGACCTTTGGCCCTTTCGCCCTCGTAGGAAACGAGAAAGACGTCTTACTCTGCACGTATTCAGCCCTTTTTGTCCCCTGTTTGATTCCGTCGCATACGTCCAGGGGCCCTTTATTTCCTTCCTCCTTGAAAACTCAGGAAGTTTTTCTAAGTTTTTCACGTTCTTCCCCTAGTCCCCCCAAGTAAACGTTGTAAACAGCGACATTATCTCCCTTCACTGGCTTCTTTCTTCGTTGAATTTTCAATGAACGAAAGGAAAAATTCAGGATTTGCCCTTTCCTCGTTGGAACAGCGGTTTGTCCTTCCAAGTAAAGCCCCCAGGAAGTCCCTCCTTGTTTTTCGCAAAGATCACCGCCTCCTTAGGGACAAGTCCCTCTTGCATATTTCCCTTGATCCAGTTTAAGAGAGTGATTGTGACTACGCAGTTCCTTTGGTCACCGGATTCTGACCTGAGCCGCGAAAGCGTCAGCACAAGTCGGCTTAGAAAACTTGTAGGATCATTTTCCCCCCCCCCGGCATAGTCCCCCAATTCCGTATTGCACTCTCGGACTGACAGGAGGAAACACAAACCGAGTTTTCTAGAGGATATCCTTTAGTAGTTCCAATCAGGTAAGGGTGAAGACCTTTTCAAACCTTCGCCGCTGTCTTCCCAGCCAATGGAATCTGAGCTTGCTGACAAGCCCCCTCCTCGCAGCCACCGCGGTGGTTAAGAAGAGACAGGCAATCGCCACTACTTCCATTTCTGAGGTAAAGCAGGTGACTCGTAGATCCTCCCCTACAGCTCTCTCCGGTCGTCGCGTCTTTTCATATAAGACTAATTGATAAAAAGGCGAACTCTCTGGACAAATGCTTCTGCATGTCCTCCTCCAACTATGCCTACCCTCCGCTTGCTTCCCTTTCCCCGCACCAGTACGGCCCCCTCCGTTTATCTCCCCCCGTTAGCCCTCACCTTTTTCTCACTTCTATCCCGCCCTCCTCACCCTACCTCCATATGCGAGTGGAAATCGCATTTTCGAGGGACCCCTCTTGAGCTACTTACAAGTTTTCCCGTCTTGACTCTTTACGCAGGCTCCGAAGTTGTGAACGCAGGCGAAATGCATGCCGTGCGTTCATCTTCGATTGAAGTTTTTTCTTTGGCCCTGGCACTGGACAGGGATGGGCATACTCCGCATACCTCCCGTTGATTTCGCGCATCAGTCGGGCGCAATACGTAGAACTGTGGTTGAAGTGGCCGGATATGGAAACCGCGGACATTAATAGGCGCTCTTCCGTTCTGCTTGCCGACGTGGTCCCCCCCCTTCTGAGGTTCCTCTGAAAGACCGGTGCACGCGTTCCAGCGCGGGCGTTTTTGCACGCGACCCCTGTCTAAATCTTACTCTCTCTACTGACAAGTTGTTGTGGCAGGAGAGTTCAAGTTTTGCCTCCTTCCCTTTGTTTGTGACAAGCCGGCAGACAAGGAGATTGCCCCTCCCCCCCCTCGAATTCAGTGCTCATTCTTCCTTTCCGTCTACACCCCTCCTTCCCTTACTGTGCACCGCCTTCACCCCGATGCATGCGCGTCAAGAGTGGACTCGAACTTCGCCTCTTCCTTCGGTTCTCTTGTACTGCCCAGCAAAATCCAGCCACGATATCGCTCTCTCCCCTGCTTTCCTCCCCTTGGGTGGAAGTTCCACGCGTCGCGCCGCGCAAATAAGACCCCCCCCCAACCCCCCTCCGGCATATCTCTGGTAGATATATCCCGAGCACTACCTTGTTTCCCTCTTTCTCACGCTCCTCCTTACCGGACAGTTAGTATTCTCCGATCACGATCGTTACGACACATTCCCCTCTCTTTTTGGAAGGGCTAAGGGCATGATGCTTTTCTTACTCATTCACAGCGTTTTCCCTTCCCCTTCCGGAGTTGACTGATAACGTTTTGACTCGGCTTGTTGCTTTTCCTTCCCTGGTGCCTAGAGGTTTTTTGCGACCTTTTCCGACGAAAAGCCTTCTCCAAATCGCAGAACATTTTTTCCCTTCTTTTTTTTTTCCCCTTTTCAGCCTTCGCCTCCCCTTAGACGGGCCTTTATAGAAGCGGGCCCTTTCGTAGGAACCTGGGGGTGTTTTAGTTATTAAACGAGGACCGAACCTGGACCTTTCTCCCCCCCTCCCCCCCCATACCTTAAATGGGGGGAATGTTCTCGCTTTTATCCTTTCTGATCCTCAGGTTTCGAGATGGCAGAGGTAGAACAAGGACCGTTTTCCTATTTCCTCTTCCAATGGAACGACCCTTATACTCAGATGCACCCCTCGCCCACCCAAACCCTCTAGCTTAGACCACTTACTCACACATCATCCTGAAACATGCCCCTTTTAATCTTTTTTGGGATCCTTTTAGACTCGTGGTCCATGGGGCTAAGACTTAAAGGTCCCCTTTTGATCGTTTTCCCCCCCTGACAACTCAGGTACGGGCGAGCGAGTCCTTTAGCCCCTTCTCCTTAATGACCAGGTAGAGAGATGCGAGCAGGTTACGTTTTGACGGTCATGATACCGTTTTCTCCTCTCCAACCTGTCCGTTGGTCTGCCGGTCATACCCGACCCAGGTCGGCCTTCTTCGATGTGTTCAGTTCCCGCCGAGCTGGCGGAGTTTCAGTCCCCCCCCCCGATAATCTCCCGTCCCCCCGGCCGCTCCCTGAACACTGACAGAGCATCCCCTCAAATTACACATCAACCACCGAGCGGACTAACTCCCCCCTTAACTTTTTCTCAGGATTGCACGCTTTACCCTACGAAGTCCGAATGTCTTCTTTTCGCATAGACTGCCAGACACAC
>Ga0179593_1368578_pt1 | contig 15688 bp, 13 predicted proteins | sample CZODoug2_1_08_16_FD_185931 | JGI IMG/M metagenome (GOLD analysis project Ga0179593, IMG submission 185931) | Vadose zone soil fungal communities from Angelo Coast Range Reserve, California, USA - CZODoug2_1_08_16fungal (PacBio error correction) | ecosystem: Environmental > Terrestrial > Soil >... | reverse complement strand
TTCAGTACCTGGCTTTTTTATGCAATTCAATGTCTTTACCAGCTCCCCTTCGAGTTTGAATGAGAGATCCGAACTTCCACCCTTCAATTTCGCTTTTTTCAACCAGCTCGAAAGTTCACGTTTCGATCGTCGTTGCCTGATCAAAAGAGCTCTTTTTTTCCCAGTCGCTTACTGTAATCCTGCGTTAGCTCCTGACCATGTTCCAAAACCCCTTCCCCTCGCCCTTTCCCTGTACCTGTTTTTCTCCAGATGCATGTTAATTTCTTTTTCCTGATTCCTGTTCTCCCTTGCAGTGCGAGATCTCGCGCTACTCCGTATTTTGAGCGGAAGGATTTTGCAGCCTGCCCCAGCCTCGTTAGAAGACAAGAAGAATACCTCTTCAAGAGCGTCGTCCCCCGGCTGTTAATCTAGAATTTTTTCCTCCTTCCATTTGGCGAGGATCCCCCCCGAGTGAACCCATCAGTCTTACCAAGATGAACGATATTCGGCTTTCTATTAGGCCTTTTTCTTGGCTAGTTGCTTGGTTCTCCCGGGAAGAGTCCAATTGTATCCTTTCTCTTACAGTCTCTGTGCTTCGTAGGAGTTATCCATTAAGCCCGACGCGACCGCACCATCCTTTCAGGTGTGGTCTGCCGACGTACCCCCAGCGGCGTGTGTACGATTATCCGGGCAGGGTTTTCCTCTGAATCTTCTTGCATCGGCTGCCGCTGTTGCTGGTTACAGTTCAGAGGAGGTCTGCGCTCCACCCCCGCTTCCAAGGCGTTTTCTAGGCGTAGAGCTGTTCTAGTTGAAGGATGCGTCTAGATCCCCGGTGACGAACCTGTTCTCTATGTCTTTTTGCGTTTCTCTCGGTTCCGGGTGGATTACCTTTTCCTTGCTCCGGCAGCGACGAGTTGTAGAAGATACTTGGAATCGTAACCTATGCCCTGGCCCCGGCCTGCGGTTGATCCAATTTATTATCCCCGTTCTCGTCCGTTTATCGAAGTTCTCCTTCCTCCATAGTTTAGTCAAGAGATCTGATGCACACCAGCCACCCCCTCCAGTGTTTTTATCCCCACTCCTTGCGCCGACCGGCAGCAGCCATGGCACAGAATTTAGATCGCTCACTACTTTTTTCCTTTTATCTGTCTCTTTGCAAAATCGAGAAATTCCTTCCACCCGGTTTCGCTCAAAACCCCTATATGAAACGGCTCGCGGCGGCCGGTTGTTGCCTGACCGCTGTACTCTCTTCTGAACCCACCAGAATTCGGGTGCTCTGTTTACAAAAAACAACGGCGGTTTTGTCCCTGACAAGGTCCGGCCTTCCCCTGTGTCGCATTCCTCCGGCCTCAAGGGTTTAGTTAAACTATCCCCCTTCCTTTTTACCTTCGCTCGCTCTGACTCCTAAGTCAAATTTTTCCTGCCCATACTGTTTGTAAGTGAGACCCCCTTGACAAGGTTCCGTCCCGTTGAGCCTCCAGACACTGTCGTTTCGCTTTCCTCTCCTCTCCAGGTAAAAACACAATTGCCGCAAGTAGCTTCTTTTTTTCCCCCCGACAGGAAAAGACATGCACCAATGCCTGCCTGTTTCAAGGACAGCGGAGTCTCCGTTGTTTTTTCGCAAACGACCGAGCAACCCCCAATGGAATGCCCACCCCGCCTCTTCCCTGGTCTGACCGAGCCGCCCCCCCATCTGTTTCAATTACCCTTGAACCCCGGAGTTGTCAGGAACATCGTCCCTTCTTTTTTCTCCATCACCCCCTCGTTTTCTAGATACTTGCAGGACTCTCAGGTAACGCGATCGATTACTCAGTTCCCCCGCATTCCCCCCTGTGTTACCATGGAAATGTATTTCTTTCTCCTACGTTGGTCTAAAGTCCCTTTTTTTCCTTTGATTGTGCGCGCCGGTCATACCCTCGCTTCGGTAGGGCATGTTACCCAGTCCTGTGCTGTCCCTCCCAGAGATTTACGTTATAGGATTTCACAGGTTTACTTTTTAAAGTTCAGCTTTTTTTCCATATGAGAGAAGCGTTGCCTTTCTCTATCGGTTGCACCCTTTAACGAAATTCGTAGGTAGCGATCCCGACGATCTGTACATCCCCTCGGCCTTCTGCGTGACCTGGGTACCTCTCCGATAACCCGCGGAGGAGGGTGTTTTCTCTACCTCGCGCCCCCCCCCCTCTTCCCCGAAAATTTTGCCGGTATTCTAGGAACCCCGCCGCCCCAGTGACCAATGGACCATCATTTAGCGAACATCGCTACTGCCCACCCCCCCTCCCGGCCCCCCCTCTTCTGTCATGTATTTTTTTTTTTCCAATCACGGGCGGGAATGGGCCCGTTCGAGTTGTGGCGTACCGGTACCACATTGTTGAGCCCCCTATGCCGCAAAGTATCCCAAGACAACGCTAGCACCAGTCGGTCCCCAAACCTTATCCCCCTCGCTTCTGAAACTTATGAATTCCTTTCCCTGCCTTTTCTTGCCCATCTGGCTAGGTCATTTAAGGCGCACTCGGTTTTCCTTTTCTGAGGAATTATACATTGGCGTTGATCCCCCCCCCCCGGTAGTTCGCAGGCCGTCGCCCTAGAACGCGGAATCTTGTCAGGGACCGCGATAAAGACGCATTTTTTTTCTCCCTTCTTGGCATTCCTGTTTCTTTTGCAGAGAGTGTGGTAAAGGACTTAGTCTTGGTCTCGCTTCATTAGGAAAGAGATATATCTTCCCTCCTCCGCGGCCGCGACGTCTCATGCTTTATCGACAATCACATTACGACGGTGCCTTCCCTTTGCTTTAATTACCCACGTAGCGACTTCCTATACCCTTGGCAATTTCCCTGACGTTTCCCCCTTTTACCCCTCGGATTTTTCTGAATTAATTCAGATTTCGAAGCGATAAGCTGGAGGGGCTTTTCCCCTGCTTTTTTTCTCTGAACTTAATCCATGAGAGAGGGTCCCCCCTTTTCTTCATTTTCCCTTTCGGCCCCCCCCTCTCTGCCACTGGACGGTTAAGCAATAGGTTGGGACGCCTTTCATGCGCCCCAATAATTCCCCCACGGTCTCTGGGTTAAGATCTGGTCCTCCGCTGTTGACGGGAACGAGGTTGTCAAGGAGCGGTCACAAAAAAGTGTCATATTTTTCCCCTACCTTTTGTTTTTGAGCCTTCTTTTGGAAGTTAGAGAGCCCCTACCTTCCTTAGCTCACCTTCCCTTGCCTGCAATAGTCTAAGAAGTTGAATTCCTTACTCTGGGCGTCACGGAAATCTTATTATTCTTTCACCCTATCACCTAGTACGTTTGATGGAGCTTGAAGTTTCCCTACATGTCTGCGAGTGTGTCGGAGAGCTCAATGTCTCCTTATTCCTTCCCTTGCCTGACGTCCAAGAAATAAAATAGATCGACTTTCTCCATAGTTTCCATTGATTTCCTCAAATCCCTGGCAGGACGATGGAGAGGTCTAATTTCCCTAAGATCAAGTTAGCTCTTTTTTTTTTCGACCGATCCTTTTGCAATCTCCCCGGAGTTCCTTACCTTCTTCGATAAATCCATTTTTTTCGAGTCAGAGCGGACGCGAGTCGATAGTCTTAGTCGTTCAGTGCCCTCCTAAGACTTAGCCGAGAATATCTCCCCCCCCTAAAAGACTTTTTCATGAAAGCCTTAAGGATTTTTCTCAAGGAGGGTTATAGAAGTCCCCTCCCCCCCTCTGCGTACGCAACTCGAAGCCTGAACGTTTTTCCCTCAAACTAACTTTCGCTGCCGTTTCCCTCATGCATTTCCTTCCCCAGGTAGGGCGCTCCCTGCAAACATTTCACCCGCGCCGTTTCAATGGTTTCCTTTCTTGAGAATTCACTCTTTGCTCGTGAGTGATAATTCGTTTCGTTCGGGATCGCCGTATTAGGAGTCATACCCGGTGATTGGGCTGCGTACTACCTTTATCCTGCACGTCCTTTCTCCCCTTTCATTTAGACCTGGGCATCCTCCCGATTCTGCCGTTTTCCGAGGACTGTCCTTGAAGTCTGTTACCACTCTCCCCGTCTCTTTCTTTTCTTCTTCCCCTCAGTGTTCAACGGTTCGGAAGAGCTGTGCGCGACTCTTCCATGGACCTACATCCCTTAACCAGCTTTCCCAGTACCCCGCGCCCCGTCTCCTTTTTCATTTGTTGCGCTCGTACGACAGCGATCGGCGAGCCGATGTCTTCCGGTTCCAGGCTAGATTTGTTTTGCCTCTGCCTTCCCCGTATTGCCTGCTGACACTTTTCGCACCTTATCGGACTGGTCCGGTAATAAGAGCCCGTAAATCTTTCTAGGCCATGTATGTTTAAGTTCAATTCCGCTTCTGCCCGGAGCGTGTTACCCTTCTGCCGAAAAATGCTACCAGCCGTCCCCTCCTTACAGTGTATTTTTCTTCCATGTTTCCTGTCTGTTCGACTCCCCCTTTTCAACATTTCAGGCCGGGAGGATTATCACGATCTGTTCTGCTTCCCCCTATGGCCGTCACTACCCCCAACCTCGGTCCGAGTCAGTACCTACTGACCCCCCCCCCAGATTCGTCCCCTAGTCTCGACCCCACCCGCTTTGTGGGTTCTTCCCCTTGGTTTGAGGTATTGGGTTTTGCGCACGCAAAAGATCTAAGTAAGGGAAGCTGTCGGCTTTCTTTGTGCCTTTCAGCTTTTGCGCCCCTAACGGATAGTGTCTCTGTTTTAGTCCGCGGAAATCCGCGAAAGAGGTTCTACGAGGGGGTCCTGTCGGGCTAACCCCTTCTTTTGTGTACAACTGGAAGTAGGAGGACCTTTTTCCTCCTTCAGGTCAGAGTAATTCTCGGAACGACTCCGGCAGAACGAGTTTCCGACATTCCTTTGCGTTATCGTGTTCCGGACTTTGAAGGGCTTACCTTACACCGGGGTAGTAAAAAAGGTGTGGTTTTACCCTCCAGACAATTACCCTCGTTTTTTCTTAAACGGTGACAGTTCCCCCCTCTCCTTAGACCCGTCTTCCGGTTTAGAGCGCGGTGAAGAAGATGGCCTTTTGAGAAACCCCGCTTCTTTGTGCGCGTTTCCCCCCAGGATGGAAAGGGGAGCAGCGGAGTCCGGCTTGGTTCGCAGCAAGGGAGCGGTGGAGTGGGGTAGGGGGCAGTCGTAAGACGTTACCCTGAGCAATCACCAAGTCCCCCTCCGCAGTAAGTTCCCTCATTTCTCTACCCTTATCGCCAGGGTTTTGTCTTATAATTGATGCTGGGTGTCTCGTAAGAGCTCCACCCTTTTTGTTCCTATGGCTTGCTCGGTTTCCAAGAGGAATATCGCCTCTACAACCTCGTCTGTCTTTCCTCTAGCCGGAATAAAGTCTGGAGAAGCGCCCACGTGCACAGTTGCTGAACCATCCCTTGGAATTTTGGTCTCCTCAAACCTCCCTAGAGGGTATCTCCCCTGAACCGCTTCTCTTTGTCTCCTGGTTCTACGATATCTACTTCCCAGCCCACTCCCCCTCCCGATTGGAGACCCCCTATCCTTGCCCCCCTTGATATTTTCGGCCCCTCGTCTTGTTAAAGGTAGGTATCTCCGGCCGCATGCCCTTCGGATAACATTCCGGTGGGCCTCCGTCCCTATAAGCCTTCGGCGGACATCATCCGTCAAGCAGGCCGGGCCCTACCATTTTTGGGCTTTACCCCAGACCCTTCATCCTCTCTCCCTTTTCACCGCATATTGACGCATAAGCTTCCACTTATTGGGGCTCGACCTTTACGTCAGGTTCCTCTTAGTTTCCTCCTTATCCCTGACCCGATCCCTCTGTAGGTAACGCCTGAATCCTGCTACTCCCCTGCTTCTTTTTCAGAGAGAGTTGGCCGCTCCCCCCCCCCATCCCTTACCCCTTTTCTTCATTGGAGAGAAGAGGACTAAATAGATCTCGAAGGAGATCCCCTACTCTAACCGAAGAGGTTTCCACACTGCCAATGGAGTAATGTACGGACCCCCCTTTTTTTTCCATGAGGGGGGTTCAGCATTGGTCCATCGATTCTACGCGTTCCCAGCTTTAAAAGCGCCCGTTTCCAAAACCGCTTGATCAATTTCCCCAATAAAGACTTCGAGTTTTTGCCTGTTTCTCTTGGAACCTTTGTTCCGCTCGGACACCCTCTGAATACTTTGTCTCTCCATCCCGTCCGCCTTTTCCCTTTTACTACCCCCCCCCTCCCTTTCTCATTGAAAATCATCTTTTCCTCTGTTTTTGAGAGATTCTTTACCGGTTTTGTCGTCTAGGAGTAAATTCTGATAGACCTCCCCTTTTCCTCCAAGTGATTGTCTCTCTCCTCCCTCACCCTATTCTAGTTCCAGAAAAACAGCTGAATGTATTGTTCGATGCCTTTTCCCCTTTCTCAAAATTAGTCTTTTCGCAGTCCCCGCTCTTGGAATCTTTGGAAGGTAGATCGCTTCCGAACCCGCGCCACCCCCCCATCAGAGCCCTTTATCAAGCTGCTTTGTTCCCCCCCCTTTTTCTCCTTGTTGAGTGTCTCTTCAGAGACTATTCGAGCCGTCCTCGTCTTACCGCAGTTTGGCCCCCCGAGACTAGCAAAGCAAATTTCTCTATCTTCTTTTCCTCCGTCTTCCCCCCTTTACTCATGTGCTAGTTAATTAGGATCTGAGGAGCGATTCGAGCGAGTCGGCCTCACGGACAGCCCCAAGTGGACATCTCATCTTGTCTGATTTGAGCGTCAGGTGAGAAGGATTATGGTCTCGTTGCAGTTGTCCTTCATTTCGTACACCGCAGTCTTTAGGACAGCCGGACGCCTTCCCTATGTCCGCCGTCATACCACTCAGAAGCGGGCAACGCTTCGACCGTTACCCGGGCATTCCAGCTGATCGCGACGGTCCCCAGGTGAACTTTGATCGTTGCCTGGTCCTCTTCTTACCGGGACCCAGCTTCGCTGTTGGTTTGTGGGAAGTTTCCTTTGCCCTCCCCCTTGCAGTCACTAAGTTTCGCACCCCTGCTCTTTCTCTCCGGTCTGAGAAATGTGCGCGCCTTCCCCCCCCCTAAAAACCTGGTCTTTTCGGAATGCTCGTCTCAGGCGTTATCTCCCGTCCCTTGCTTTCACGCTGATTTTTTTAGAGGAGTATTTCCTTCGTTCCCCTCCGACACATACGTCCCCTTTTATGCCTCTAGACCTCAAGAAAGCAACCTTCAGAGTCCCCCTTCTAACAGGTATGGCCGACTGCTGTTGCTCGTACCCTTTTTGTCAAACCGCCCCCCCCCCCCGTACCTTTTTCTGACCCCACGCCCTCCCACGTTTGCCAGCCGCCGCCCTTGCCCGCCTTTCTTCCAGAGACGCCACTCTATAGTTTTTTGTATTACCTTTTCAGCGGCAACACGGCCCCGCTCCCACCGTTATCCGGAGGGAAGGGGGTTCTACCCGCATTTCGGTCGAGGAGACAACCCTCCTGTTAATTATTGTTTCGGGAAACAAAAAAAGTGTTCGCCCCCCAGGTCCCGGATTCCCCCTCCAGATCTCGGCGCGTTCATTATAGTCTGATGTTTTCAAGGTGTCAGTCGATCTGCGGCCCTCACCCGTCCTCTCTCAGGGTTAATTTACAATTTCTCTACGCCCAGCACAGCAATTTTCTACCCCTTTGTTCCTTTTCGACTTAAGAGACACCTTTTCCTTTTCTTTTTCGTATTCCCCCGGCGGACTACAGCTGAATTTGACTTCGTTGATCCCCGCAAGCATGCCCCAAAATGTCCATCCTCCGTACAGAGCACGGGGACGCTCGGTGCTGGCGTGAATATGCCATTTGTCTTCTACATGTGCCCAATCCCCACCCCCATCCTGTGCTGGTTCCCCCTTCAGATAACTTTTCTGCCCAATCTGGCCATTACGGTCTACCGGGGTTTTTTTCTTGTTTCTGGAAGGCAATAAGCGGTTTTGTCCGCCCCTCCCCGGAGTGTAAGACCTGCCGGACGCCCTGTTAAAAGTTTTCTCTCTTGACTTTTTTCTTCCGATCACGAGCTTGCCTCCTATTACGGGCTTTGCGTGATAGGGGCCGCAGCAGCTGTTTGCCGCCCAGTCCCCCCCCCCCCCAGCTACGTTTTTAATGAAATCCGTTCCAGCCGTTCTTCGACGATCCCTTCTCCTAGAAGTAAGGAAAAATTTTTTTTCGTCTTGCAGCACGTGAAGGCAGGATGTCGCCTAGGATATGCCCCCCCTGAGTCCTTTAGTCGCGTGAACCACGATCGCCATCCCCCCCTCCACGAATACAGAGCTTTTTGCTGCGTTTATCTGGCCCCTCGCTATTTTTCCTGTTCAGAACCCTCGGCGCTGCTTATATATCCATCCGCTACCTTTCGACAGTTGCGAGGTCAAGTTGATTACCGCCTATCCGGAGGCTTTGAGGTTTTTTTTTCCACCGTCTTTTACTCCCTCCCACATTTTGATATGGGAACCCCGGTAACCGGGGGGGTCCCTTCTGTCCTCTCAGGGAGGTTCGCCCCCCCTTTTTGAGACTTGTCTTCCACGGAATCCCATGTGAGCAATAGACTTCATCCAGGCGATCAAGTCTCTCTCCGACCTTTTCTTCCCAGAGAAGCCTCTCTTTTCCTCTGTACCCCAGGTTCAACAATTTCCGGCGTGCTGAGTTACAATCATTTTCTTCTGCCCCCCCCTGGATAACGGCAGGTTTTCATTGCTTTGACCACCGCCTTTCCCAAAGTGGCGTTCTCCGGTATCTTCGGCAGAGTTCGAGTCGCGTAGTGTTGTTAATGCTAACCCGGGAGTTACACGGATCCGTTGTGAATCTTTCCTTCCCCGCCTTGGTAGTGTAGGGGTCCTTCCCGGTCAAAGAGGACACCCCGCGAAGAATTCAGCTTTTCCATCAGTCCGAGAATAAAAGGCTCCCCCCCTGGCCTCATCTCGCAGGTCATGGTCTCAGATGTTGCACCCCTTTAGACTCGAGCACGCGGCTTTTATTCTTCGGCTTTTTTTATCCCCGACCTCACTGGGGAACGATTCTCTTTCCGAATTCTGTCCCCGTGATAGTCCCTTCTTTAGGTCTGTACCGTCGAGTTCGATTTGACTCAGGAATCCAATGGTTGGGATAGCCCCCCCCAATCCGTCCTCGAACCTATCCCTTTCCCCCTACCCCTTTTATGGGGTACGACTACAGACAGAACGGAGGACCCTGACGCCGATCCCCCAAGGTCTATCTAAGTCTACGTTCATCCGCCGTGCGCCTCGGGTCTTTTTTCGTTTCAAGTCCCAAATCTTTCTTTTTCCTCCTCTGTTTGTGTGCGTGATTCGTTTTTTCTCGATTGACACTAAAGGACGGCCAAAGGCCTGCCTCCCCCCTCCCTTGGAAGTCTGAGTGATCTGGTTCGTGTTTTGGCTCCCTGTGCTTCGGCGTTTTCAATAGTTCCGCAGTCCTGGTTCATTTAGGTCTTTGCCGAAATGATGACAGAGATTGTTCGAGCCCCTTCTCCCATGTACTTCTAACCAGTCGCCCCGAAGGTTTCTACCTATGGAAGATTACATGGTCTCCCTTCAGCCTTTTGGTAAATTTTCCTTAGCGGGAGAGTTTTTCTGAAATTGCGCCTCCACACGTAGTAGCACGTCGCCCTCTCCGGTTGCCCAAGCGGATAAACCTTGCGTTTTGTAAACAATGTCAGCCCCCCGATGGGAGAGTTCGTCCATTGCTGTTCGATCGTACGTTCGGGGCAAGTCCACCCCCCTTTGCCGAGAGCGATTTATTGCCGTCTTGTTCCATTGAAATTAAGGCGGTGCGTAAGAAGTAACCGTTTCCTTTCTCATGTCCCTACCCCCATCCGGCAATAATACGCGGATAGGGGCCCTGCGAAATAGTACCCCCTCCCCCTTTAGAATGAGTTTTTCATCCCCTACGCCCCTTCCCCCCTCATTTTAGGGTGATACATGACTACAACGGCGAAACTCTCGACCCTTGCTTCTCTTAATAAGGTCCTCTCAGCCCGGAAGATAGGCGGTTTTTTATATGTTGGTTATCTTCTTTCGGATCGCTTTATTTTGCTAGTGCATTCCCACCAGATGTTCCTGGCTCCCTCCCCCCGCTCAAGAGGAGAAGGACCCTCAGGTCACATTTTGACTAGACAGTTTGTCCCCTCCGCCCCCGATTTAGTGCGTTTTTTTCCGGAGCCTTTGCGTTGCTTTCGCTCGTTTTGTCTCACAGTGATCCAAAGAATGGCTGGATTTTATCGTTAAGCGTTCCGTTTTGTTTGGGGTGGTTTGCGACCTCTCATCGAGCCTAGAAGCGGCGTTTTCGCCCACTCGGGCCCCTTTTTTTGCTAACGCATAGCTGTATCTCTTTCTGGATGGGTACCTCTCGTTAGGACCCCTCGATCGGCCAGAATCCGACGGTTTTTCCCTGATCCGCGTTTTATTCTTGCGCGTTCCCTTTCCTGCTGGCCGACCGATTGATGAACTGACCCCTTTCCAAAATTAGCTCGTGGCTGCTTCCTTCCCCCCTTTTTTCCGTTTAAACGAAAGGACCCCGCACCGTCTTTAACCTTTTCCTGTCAAGAATTCGCTTTCCCCTTCTGCGCCCCCCACTCAAAAGGATATTTTCTCCCGTACTCTTCTTCCAGTTTTTATGCAGAGCGTTTCCCTGCTTCACTTGCGGCCAATGCGCTAGCCTCTCTTAATTGTCAAGAAGTCCGATGTTCTCCCTCCCACCCCCCTCAGCTTTCTCTTTTTGTTCCCACCCCGACCTTGCCCCTTTCCGACCCTGGTCCCTTTGAAAGACAATTCGTTCCTTCTCCGTTTACCCCCCCCCCTTCGGCTGTTTTTTCTTGGCTTTGGTTTTTCAGCTGGATTCTCTCCCCCAGCCACCGCCTGTCCTCTGGTACCTGTAATGGTTCTTTTCCCTTGCCTTCCTTTTTCCTGGTCGTTTGATCACGAATTCGACGGTCTTCCCCGAGTCATAAGTTCCGCGTAGGTGAACCAATGACCTCTTTTGTCGGACCGTTTTTTTGACGGAACCTGGGTGTTCCAGACCTCTCCTTTCTAACATTGTCCCTTCGTAGGTGCCTATCCTTTCTGGCAAAAGATAGAAGAAGCCTGGTGTAGCCCTTTTACCAGTTCAACACTACTTTGCGATCAGTTAACCGCCGAGTTGCGTCGGTACATTGACGGCCCCATTCATAACCCCCACATGTTTGTCCACCTCTAACAATACCGAATACCTTAACCAAGTGTTGGGATCATAGATGCGGTTCATCCTCCCTCATTCGGCCTTGTTTATGGGAGCGCGGGTTAGACCTTTCTTCTGAAATCTTTTTCTACCGACACAGCATCAGTCTTTGTATAGGCAGAAACGGAGCAGTGCGGCGCCGTTTTCGCTCCCGAATGGTCCTACGGCCTCGTGTTTTGATTGTGGTGGGTTTTTTGTTCTTTAAGCACGTCCTCTCCCCAGTCCCTCCTGTCAGACCGTATCATGCAATTCTCGGTTACGCTGCGGTGGTGTGTGATTCCTTTTCTTTCCTGTTAGCCGCAGTGCATTTTGGTAGCGGCATCGGCGGAAAAGGAAACAACCGAGGCATACGCTAGCCGTCCGCCAGCGTTTTCTGCGACATCAAGACTATCTCTGCCTGTCACATCCTCTTACAGAGCTCCCATTTATGATACGGATAGGCGCCCTAATCATGAGAGTCTACTCCTCCCTGCCGTTATTCGCTTCCTAGAGGAGACAACGTCAACAGTTTTCCACACATTTGGGGCTTTCCATGCGAAGATATAGGAAATGCAACTTTTTTCCTCTCCCCCTTAAGGTTCAGGAATCAGATCACTGAAAAGCTCCTCTCTAGCTCTTCGTGTCCTGTTCAACGTCTTTCTTCTTCCGGCCTACACTCCCCCTCGAAGGCTGGAAATAAGATTTCCGCCAGGCAGCTTTCCCCCCCGACACATTTTAGGCCAGCATTTCCAATCTCCATCGATCCTCCCCGTCCCCGTCCCTTCAAAAGCCGACTGATCCCCTGCTAACTCCTCTCCCGTTTTCCGCTTTTAGCGTCTCCCTCAATTATAGCCCACAGATTCGATGTTTTTACACCTATCTTTGAATGCTCCCTTCCCCATTATGTTTTTTTTACGAGATGTTGTTCCGCGCCCCCCTTCCTTTCCCCTTTTCCTTTCACGATGACCGGCAGAATATTTTGAGGAGACCCCCTCCTTCTTCAAAGGATGACCAATTGTCCGGTCGGCCAATGTTCTCACCACCTTTTACGCGAAAAGGTTATGTCGGGTGTTTGGGAGCATGGTTTCATCGGATCCTGATCTCGTTGACCTGATGAAAAGCAGCGACGTTCGTTCCCCCTAGCTCTTTTGATCAATGGCACTTTTTACTCACGTAATTCGAGTGTTTTTTTTTTTTTTTGTGCCGCTTATGAGTTCTCCGCCGCGGAACCCACTCGAAAGCTTTTCTCAAGTTCTTCTTTTTTTTTTGTTTTTGTTTTTATCAGGATTTCGAGACTCCCCTCCCCTTACATACCCTTCCCTCCATCAGTGGAGGATCTCCATTTTCCTTGCTTTTGAGTTTCCTTTAAAGTCCGATAAGAGACTCTGAACGCTCCCTTCAGTCGTTGTGAATCAGCGTTCCCCTTCCAATCCCTTAAACATGTACCCTACTAAAGGTTAGCCGGTTTCCCCCTTCCCCAACCCTAGCGATTACAAACGTAGAGGCCCCATCTTTGAACGTAGTTCTCCTTCCAGGCCCCCCCCACCCTACTACTTCGGTAACAGGTTTTGAACTGGTACCTTCTTTCTCCCACCTTTCCCCCTTTGAGATTTTGATATATCTGATCGACTTGAGTCCGATACGCGTTTGCCCCGGCTAATTCCCCCCTTCCACTCGACGAGACCCAGAAGAAATACGTCGTCTCCCCCCCCCTTGCTGTTTTCCTTCTGGTCCCCCAAATCGACTAGGTGATATTCATATGATGGTAGTTCAAGAGGACATAGACCCAATTCTCGTCGGGTCCCCTTAGTACTAGCCCCAACGATTTCCCGCTGAGGCTGTCCCCAGATCGGTGAGCAGTAGTCGGTCGAGTGCGTGAGATTTTTTTGGATGTCCCACAATCGTTCTGGCTGTAATGTACGTTTGGCAGGGAGTCGGGTCTTCGTAGGCATTTTCGCAGCCTCAAGAGTCCCCGTGACAGGATGCTGTCTGATCCTTCTCTCTCGTACCTGACAAGCGGACCCTTTGGTCCATTGTTCCGAGCCTTTCCGGGAGACAGTTTTTTCTTTGTACGAGACAGATGGAAAAGACTTCTCAAATAAGAGGTCGTCACCCTTACTCGAGAGTTCCTCAGATTAGGCGGCGGCGCCGGCGCCCCAGGTCGAACATGGTTGTATCTACCTTTTGTGGCCTGTTAATGAGAGGCCTAATGTTACCTCGCTCCCCCAGACCCCCCCCCCCTACCTGTCTGCGAAAGAGGAAAGTTGCGTTTCTCTTGCCTTTTCCATAATCTGACCCTCTCCCTTTCGTATAGAAAGAACTCCATCTAAGCCCGTTCCCTGAGACCCTTGTTCGAACTTCACCCCAGAATAGGGTCCTTTTGAGGCCCCGTACTGCTACCCCCCGACAAAAACCCACCTCTCCGTTTGATGCAATCAAAAGCGGCGCGCCCCGGCGAGTCCTTTGCCTTTCTGTCGTTGTGAGATAAGACCATCATGCTCCCCTTTTTTTCTTCGGGAGACAAATAGGATTGAGGCAGATCGTCCCCCCCCGGTCTTCCATATTTCCTTCCCGGTTCGCGTTCCCCGGTCTGAATGGGAAAAGCTTCTTCTCGTGATTCCCCCCCCCAGATTAATGATGTGGGCTTTCCTTGGACCCCCAAATCCCCCTTTTTTATCACAACTTGCACCCAATTTTTTTACCGTCCCTGCAATCCGGATACGGCGTGTCTCCAGGGATTCAAGGGCTACCCCAGGCGCTTTTACTTTTCGATCGTCCCCCTTAGATCCTATGTCCGAGCAGGGGTTTAACTTTCCTCCGGCCGAAGACTGCAGTGACACCTTTCCCCTGTGCTTTGAAATTTCCCCCTAGCTTAAATGATGTCTCCTTTGCATGCTAGCGGTGGAAAGGATTATCCACAATTTGCTTACCTCCTCGTTTCCCCCTTCCCCGGAGCGGACATTGCCCCCTTCCATCCGCAGGGACAGGACACCGGCGGGCTTCCCTTGTGGATAGGCAACTCCCTCCTCCCCACCAATGCAACCACCCCCTGCTCTTCTGATGGGAACCTTCTAAGGTTGGTGGAGAATCCAATCTTTCTTTGTTTTTCATCCGCGGTTAACCGATTAAGGTGTCCTTCCCTTTCCACCCATCCATAGGCTGGTTGGACGAAATCCCCCGTCCTTTTACCTTTCCTGCGCATGCCGCATGAGATTAGATATTCCTTCCCCTTTCCCGATACCCTCTGCTGCAGTAAACTGCAGTTGCTGGCTTTTTTTTGAATGGAGACTGCGGCTTTGCAATTTTCCTCTCCCGGCATCAGTCGAGATCTGTTCCCTACCTGTACCAGAAGTCCTCTTTCCTCTTTCGAGTCTACGTTTCTCGGAGTAAACGGCCCCGCCATTATTTCAATTTCTCCCTTTTTGAAGTTTTACCAATCTGAGAGAAGTGACCTTTCCCGCGCGGCGACCTTACGCATCGTTTTTTTCCCCTCCCCCCCCCTCACGATACATCAAGAGAATAAGCCGCGTTGTCTGCCTTTGTGTGTTTGGTGTTTTTTTGTGTTTTTTTTTCTCTTTGGTTTTTTGGTTGTTTTTTTTTTTCCTTTTTTTTTGTTTTTTTTTGGTTTGGGTTGTTTTTTGGGTGTTTTGTTGTTTTTTTTTATGGTGTGTGGGTGTTGCGGTTGTTTTTTTGGTTTGTGGGCCCCTCCCTGGGTTTATTTTTTTTTTTTTTTCTTTTTTTGTTTTTTTGTTTTTCTTGTTATGCATCTTCCCTATCGTCTTTCTACACCGAGAGTTTTTGATCTAATAGAGTTCAAGTCGTTTCCAGTGCTTCCTCGTCGAGGATTTCGATACGTCGTCATACTTTTTGAGACCCCAGCATCGGAAGGCGACAGCGCTGCCCTTTACCCATCCCGAACCACGTGTAGGACTGCGGGTCTAAATTTCCTTGTCGCCTCTGAAGGACTTTTGAGCGGGCTAAACTTTTCCCCCCCCCCATCCCAGGCCTCTAGTGTTCTTCTTCCCGAGAAGCCCTCCTCTTTTTCCCCATCCCCTGCGAAAAAAAGAAGCACTGCGACTGAGCTTCTTTAACCTTTTTTTTTTTTTTAATCCCTTTTTTCCTTGGGCACTTTTGAAATGTCAACTATCATTATCCGAAAGCTGCAGGTCAAGTGGAAACAATTCATGATTCTTGCTTCCCCCTTGGACGTAGAAGAGCGTCGTCATTATTGAATCCGATGTCGTATGGAAATGCTTTAAAGCCCGGTGCCTGTTTTTGAAGGATTTTGAAGGCTTAAGCGACTCATGTCGGGCTCAAGTTAAGTGAAATATCTTCTCCTTTTTTGAAACTCTAGGGAAAAGCGTAAGAATCCCCTCTCCGCCCTCGACGCGAAGTAGTTCGCCTTTTATCTCCAAGAAGCATTTCTTTCATATTACACTGTTCGTCTTTTTCCCCTTCTCTGCCTATTTCAGGAGAGTGACCCGTGATCTCTTGCCAGACCCTTCGCCAGTTTCAAGGTTCCGTATTAGAGGAGGAG
>Ga0179593_1364686_pt1 | contig 15688 bp, 14 predicted proteins | sample CZODoug2_1_08_16_FD_185931 | JGI IMG/M metagenome (GOLD analysis project Ga0179593, IMG submission 185931) | Vadose zone soil fungal communities from Angelo Coast Range Reserve, California, USA - CZODoug2_1_08_16fungal (PacBio error correction) | ecosystem: Environmental > Terrestrial > Soil >... | reverse complement strand
TTACGGGAGCGGCACGAGGCGTTGCCGCTTGGATTTTTTCCTTTTCAGAAGGCTTCACCTCCCCCCCTCTTCCTTTCGCCTCGAGACGTCCTCGCTCTTGAATATGTCTCCCCCTCCCGATGACCGTTGGCCCTCTCATCGTTCTTCGCCCCTAACGGGAGACTTGTGACTTATTCTGGCCTCCGCCTCAGTTGGTACTGGGGGGGAAAACGGACTGCTTTCCTTTTTCCTTTTCAAGTATTTTTTCTTACCTCTCGGGATTTTGTGAATCAACCTCCTTTGCCTTGTCTGAGGAGGGGGATCGTCCTTTTGTTCGAGTGCGTCAAACAACCAACACACCCAATTGATGCGTAGGGTCGATACCAAATCCCCGTACCTTTCCATGTTGGCGATCGTCGAGTAGGCGCAGGTTAGAAAGTCCCTCTCCTCTCCTTAATTACGACCACTTTTGTTCGAGTTGCTAGCCGTTTTCGGACCAGGTCTTTTCTTTCCCTGTGGACGTCCTTTTGAAGACGACAGAGGGTACCCCCCTTTCATCGAGACCGGCTGAAGACGACCTCTCCCTCCTCATCTTTCCACTCCCCCTTCGCCCCGGAAGTTGATCGTGTTGCGAGTACTTTGGTTCACAGCGGTGTCTTATTTAGGCGAGCGTCCGCCGTTGTCGCCCATCTTCCTTCCTTTTCGTGCCCATCCCCCCCCTGGGAGTATTCGAGGTTTCAACTGGTTGGATCTTTTTCTGGGGGACACGAAACGGTAAAGTTATGGAAAGGGTTCGGGCCCCTAGGAGTCTTTTCTGCTTCTTTTTCTTCGCAATTCAAGGTCGGAGGTGCCAGGCATCGACTTTTTATTCGTTTAATTTTTTCCTCTTCCCAGCCGACGGTGCGGGTTGATGACTTGTTTCCCATTTATTTGCTTTTCTCTAGTTTTGGCGAGGTCTGACACACCTTTCTGTCCGCGCCTTCATGGTTTGCTTTTACGCCTCGCTCTCGAGGGTGTATTTCCCTCGGGTCCAGTTTGCCAAATCCCGGATCGTCCTTTCGTGACGGTGACGTCGGCCTCTGTTTTTTTCTTTTTTTTTTAAGGATCCGGCTCTCTTCCCATTCGGGCGAGGTTTACGACGGTCCTGGAGAGGCTTCGATCCTCTTTCTCAGATCGCCAACATGACGTCTCCGAGTGAACCAAAAACTGCGCATGTCTTCAACCATGCGCAAGGCCTTTCCCCCGATCGCCTCTTTTTTTTTTTTTTCCCAGACGTCAAAGGGGTATTGTACCTGCAGAAGCCCCGTCGAACGGCTTTTTAAACTTACGCTCCCAACATTCTCTTTTCCCAAGGTCTGCGTCCGGAAATTTACCCCCTGACACTTGGCCCCTTAGGTGGGCTTTTTGTTTCGATACAGTTTTCTCGGCAGTGCGAGACCCTGAGGCTCGCGACAGCAATTTTTCTCTCCGGAGCGCGGTAGTCTATGATTCCCGTGTCTTTTTTATCTGACCGAAAAACGCTCTTTGACATATTGTGGAGCCAAGGATGGTCCTGTCACCCATCCACCCTTTTTAATAATGCCAACACGCCACGGCTTTAAGTCACGTCTCCCTTTTTTTTTTTCTACGAAAGGAAAATCCCCTTACTTTGCCTGAGACGGGACCCTCCCCCTCTCCTTCTGTCCCAGGCTTAATTGTCCCCATGGGGAGAAAAGAACTTCTTGGTCCGTCCTTACTGAGACTTCTTTCTTTTTCTTTTTTTGAATCTCCCCTCATCCGACTATTCTTGAGTTTTCTTAGAGCGGCGATTGCAGTAGGAAAAGCCCTTGTCTTTTTTTTTTTCCGAGGCCCAGTGAGTTCCCGATGGCGTTTCCTCCCTTCTTGGGTCCCCCTTTTTGACGTTTTTTCAGAGTCCTGATCGTCTGGCTCAAGTTCTTCTTACCCACCCTCTTATCCCTCCCCTCAGAGTAGGAGGCGGTTTCTTTGAACGTCGGAGGTCCGCGAGTTGCAGCCCCTCTCTTTTGATTTCCGGGGCCCCTCCTCTCCCCCCCGAGGTCGGTAAAGGACCCTAACCCTTGGACTGGGCTTTGACTTTGACTACCCTATTAGGAATTTGTGCTTTTCTCCTCCCCACGCGAGGACTGCTGGAAGGGCATCGTTGCCCCCCAGCCACACATCCTCCCTCCCCTCCTTTCCACCCCTCCCCCCCCCAAAACGCTTTGAATTTTTCCCGCTCCCCCTCGACTTGGGCCCCTAATTACGGTTTTTTCTTTGGTTGAATCGAATCTCATGACCAGCCACACTCCTTCCCCTCTTTTTCTTGACGCTCCGTTCCTCGGGCAGGAACGTTTGACTGCAACTTTACTTTTTCCTCGGCTCAGTGAGAATTCGCTCGGTCCCCATATCACCTTCATATTCCTTTTTCACCGGTAACGATGATAGCTGAAGAGGTGTTTCTGCCTTTCCCCCAGGGCTTCTCCATTGAGCTTCCGATCATTTGCCGAACAGTCTCCATCGAACGTCCAAGTCGGGCTCCGTGTATCTTTTTTTTTTCCCCTCTCCTGATCGAAGAGATCAAGTGAGAGGATATCTTCCCATTCCCCTTGTTTTTTTTGTTCTCTAGATCTACCTATCCTTTTATAAATGGATCTATTAAGGCTTTTCCCCCTCCACCTCTTTTTTCTACCCCAGCCCTCCAGGCGGCCGATGGGGACGACTTTCTAGAGCCAGTCTCCCTTTTCGCCTGATCGACGTTAGAGTATCGCCTTCACCCCCATTGGGTTTGTTTTTCTCTCCCTTCTTCCCGTTCATCGACCTGAGCTGGAGGATGGTGTTCCGTTGTTTTTTAGACTCTCCGAGGAGGATGCGAAGTGAAGGAAAAATTACTCCGTCTGGAAACCCTGGGCCGTCTTGCCCGCGCGCTTGCGTGGTCTCGGAGAGTAGGAGTTTGTCCTGAGATTCGCATTCAACCCTTGAATCCCGTGGATGAGGTCCCCTGATCCTAATTTCTGAGGTTTGAGCTTCTATCCTTCTTCCAGGTTGGATTAGTGGTTGCCGGATGGGGTGTCTTTTGTCCAATGTGTCTCCGCGTAGTCTTTCCCCTGTCTTCGACGATGGGGAGATTTCCGCCTCTTTTTTTCTCAGCTAATCCGTTCCCTTGTATGGCCTCAGATAGAGTGAGTTTGCCGTTAATCGGGGCACGCAATGGAGCGACCTTTTTTTTCACACCTCGGGACCCCGACGGTCAACTGCGCTACAGTCTCCTTCTTATTTTTTCTTGTTTGTTTGTCTCCTTGTCCGCGCCACGGAGACTTATTCTGCTCACCGTGGGTCACACGACCTTCCTCGCCATCATGTGAGATTCCCGTTAATGAGTTGTTCCACTGTTTTCCTCTCGAACCGGCCGTTTCCGAACTAAACTCATAAACCTCCCCCCCATCCTGGTAGTTTTGATTTCGTCGTAACATCTCTGAGCCAGTGATCATAGATAGTGTTTTTTCCGACGGGAACCTTCCCTCTTCTGGGGCTCCGTTGAGAGACCCTGTCCATCCAGTTCCCACGTCTCTTGGTTCTACTGTTCACGGCCCGTCGGGTGAGCTTTCTACGTCGGCAAAGCAGCCCTTGGGATATCTCCCTTTTGTGACCCCCCTTCGTTTTTCTTTTGGCATGATTTTATTTTTTCCGGGACACTGGGAGCTTCATCCCATTAAGGGCCTTCCCCTCCTACTTCGTCGCGTCGAGTGTGATTTGTCGTCCTTTCCAGACCGAAGGAATAACTCCTACCTTGCTTCTGATTTTTTTTTTCTCGATCCCCTGACCTGGTCGCCGACCTCTTCGGGTCTCTTATTTTTTGGACACCTTTCTTCTGGCGCTGCAATGACATACGAGCCCCCCCCTTCCCCTTGCGTGGTCGCCGTTCCTTTTTGCTTTTTTTCTCCTTTTTTGGACAACCTCTCGTTTGATCGAGTAGTATCAAAGCTTTTTAGATTTTTTTCTCGTCTTCAATGATTACACTGGGAAACTGATCGGACCCAAGACTTCCGTCCGATTCCGGGCCTTGCTTCTCGATTACCTCTTCCAAATGCAAGACCTTTTTCTCATTCCATGGTGTCGGCTCGGAACCAGGTCTCACTTTTCTACTCGAGGACCCATGTCGTCCTCTCCCGCTGCCGTTCTCGCTAAGAGATCCTTCCTCTCACGTCGTTCCGTCCCGCATGGACGAACATAATGTTTGATTTCCCTAACTGTGACCGAAGGCTACAAACCTCGAGATCGTCCTTCACGGTCCTGATGACTCAAGTTGCGGTCCCGTGTAGACGCAGCTATTGCGCGACGCAATCAGATGGGCTGACCACAAGATAAATTCCCCCTTGTCGAGCTGGTTCACGACTAGTTCTTTTTTCCCTAGTATTACATCCAACCCTGAACCTATTCCCACCCCCCCCTCGAGCGTAACCGGGGACCCAGAAAAGAAATTACACCCTTGTCGCCCTCATACACGGGATCGTAGGTGAACCTCCCCTGGTTATTTTGGTTTCACCTCTCACCTAGAGGTCGAGTCTACAAACTTGAGACGATAGCTCCCTCCCCCTTGTTCTTCGTTCCTCGAAGCTTTTTTTCCACTTTTCCTTTGGTACGGGGGTAGACTTTCAGGAGTCCGCTCCCCTTTCCTGCCACATTCTGATGGTCCATCAGGGTTCTATTCAGTTCACCGATCGTCCACGGCCACCCCTTTTTTCCGTGACCGAGCACCCGCCGCATTGTGCGTACGGCAGTTCGTCTTCTGCGCCGGCTGGTTCCTGAGTCCTGGGCGTTGATCGCAAAAATGGGCTGTCGGGGCACTGCTTGATCTCCCAACTTCGTCTTTTTCCCTCATACCTGCCTCTCGGGGCGGCCTCCCTGATCACCTCGTAGCGACTACGCCCCACAGGCCCAGGGGGATTCATCGACTCCTTGTCGTAAAACGACCACCCTCGAGCTTTCTTTCGCCCTTGATCCCAGCACTTTAAAAACCTCGACCAGACCTTTCTCCGAGGCCACTTCACTTTCCCCGGCGCCACGTGATGCTAGAGGACACCCCCCTTATCCGAGACCCCTTGGTTTTCTCTTCGGAGCCCACGATTCCTCTCTTTTCCGGCTTCGAAGTGTAATTCGGCGGCGGGATGTCGCCCACTAGTTCCCCACTTCCCCCCTTGGTGAACCGTAATGATCTCTTCTCTCATTCAGTGTTGTTGTTTTTTTCTGAGTCCCTCCCCCTTCTTTGCCTTTCTTCGTTTTTTGTGGGGTCCCGAACGGCGGTTCCCTTTTTTTTCTCCCCCCCTGCTCAGGTTTCCTCGATGTAGTTTCTACGAGTCCCTTTTCCCTTTTTGATGAGGTGAATCTTTTCCCTCTAAGCATGAGCGCCTTGTGAAAAGGATTCTCCGCTAGCTGACGTTTCCTGGTGGCAGTTGCTCATGTCGAAAATTTTCCCTCTCGTTGGTACGACGTGGTTTTTTTAATCCCCTGCCTTTTTGTCTCTTACGAGGTTGTCTCTTGCCGTTTTGAGGAGATGTTAGAGGGATTTTTTGTTTTTTATCTTTCAGTCGTCTCGGGACGACGACCCCGTTATTGAGAACCCTTTTGGTCGATTGAAACGTTCCTGCGGGCTCGGTCCAGTGTCGTCTCCGTACTCCTCATCCACGCCTTTTTGAGTGCTCGGGAACGGGTCCCTTTTTTTTTCGTGGCCCTTCAAACTTTCAGCCGACCCCCTTCCCCGCATCCGAGCCGCACGTCGCAATCTCCCATCATCCCGCTCCGAAGCACAGTTTATCGGCGTGATCTCGTAGTCGGTAAAGAGTGTGAGGGATCTTCCTCTCGGCTCGCCGTTTGGGTACTTCGACTCCTTCCAGTTGAAGCCCATTGGCAGGTATTGATAATTTTTTTTTACGATCCTGTGTCTGGGGTGCGCCCGGCAGTATGGCCCCCACCCTTTTTTGCCCCTCTAGAAGGCGTGGTTTTTTTTGTATTTTCCCCCGTTTCAAGGAGCCCGAAGTCCCCGCTCTTTGTTTATGGGAACGAGTGTCTATGACCCAGCTGAAGCTGGGTGAGATTTATTGGTTTTCCGCCATCCTCATGGCGTCGTCTGTAGGTCCCTCCCCCCACGTCCGGTGAAGCGCTGGGACCCTTGGCCTGACCCGATCTCGGTGCCTTCGGGTCTTTAGCAATTCCGGAGGTGGGCCTTCTTACTCGGCGAGATTTCTCTTCATTCCCTTTCTGCGATAGTCCAGGGCGAGGTCCGACCCCGTTTAGTCTCTCCCTATATAGTCCCTCGCCAACCTTCCCTCCGATGAAAAAAATGTAGCGGACCTTTTTGATCCTCTCCTACTCATCCTCTTAGCAATGTAACCTGATCGACGTGTTAACTGAGTCTCCCCCGGGCTTACGAAGTCGCTCTTCGGTGTTCCTGAACCATACTAGATCAGCACCTAGGTTTTCAACAAGGTCGGTCCGTCCACCCTCCCGGATTATTTCCCTTCTGTCTGGCTCGCACTGAGTTTCCTTTGCCCCCCGCTGACTTAAGGAGACTCGGAGACGCCACTCTTAGGAAAGGATAGATTGTCTTTCTCTAGGCCAGTTCATCCTTTCGACCCCCCTCCCCATCTGTTTCGACGTCAAGTTTCCTTCCTCATTTTCTCTCCTCAACAATTACCGGTGTTTTCTAATTAAAAATTCGCCCCCGGTCCGGATGTTCCCAATAGCACCCTATCCGGGCGCGCTTTCCCTTCCTCCCGCTCTGGACCATCACAAGGCCTTTTTCCGATCGTCCCCACCAGACCGCGACTTGATGGACATTGGTTCTAGCTGGAGACCCTCACTTGCCTTTTCGATGACACCCCGATTCCTGCTAGTAGCTTTTTCCCACCCTCATCCGACTAGGGTTTTTTTTTTCTTGAGTTTTGAGGAGTAGTTTTTTAGACGCCTCGTCTTTCCGGCCTTGGTCGGAGCCCCGAATTTCTAGATTTTTCTTCAGTCACCCCTGTCTTTGACCCCGTTCCTTAGAGTAATCTTCCCCCTTTCTGGCGATACCGTGTTCCTCCAACCCAACTATTGACCGCCCCCTCCGAGACGCTTCCCAGTGTCTCTCGTCTCCGTCAGCGGAGTTGTCATTGCTATTTTCCCTGTAGCTGCCGAGGACTGACCCTGGCACCATAAAAGAATGCCTTCTCTTTTTTTTGGGGAAATCCATACCGCCCCCCCTTGGACTTCCAAAACATGTAGCAGGCTTTGACTGCCCTTTCTTCTCCCCATTCGAAAGTACCTCTCCCCAGCCGGTCCCCACCATCAAAAACTGCGGGTTTCCCCCCGACGGATCAGACCTTTTATCCATTCTTTTTCCATGAGGACCTTTTTCCCTCCTCGTTAGAATCTTTCACCCCCTTCCTTGCGTCAATTGAATAGAATTCCTTCCCCCCCCCGCCTCTCACGACTACCTTCGGGACGTGCACGACGGCCATTTCTTGCAGTAATCGTTGAACTGCACTTTTTGACCCTCTTTTTGATTAAGAGCAGCTACGCTCCTTACCCCCCAGTCCCACTCATTATTCGATTGACCCCCTTCCCGTGATCTTCTCCACAAACCCTGTGTTTCCCCACCACCTTCCAAGTGAGCTGTTTTTTCCCCTATTTTGGCCGGACTATCCCGCGCCCTCGATCCAAGTCTGCCGCCCTTTTTCCTTGTCGACTTTAAGGTTTTTTTTTTTTACGTGGTCCCCCCCCCCTCCCCAGAGATCCATTGTCCCCTGATAGGAGAGATTCTTCTCTCTTTCCTCTCCTCCTTACTGATTTTTCTGCTATCCTATCCCTTTGATCATTTTCCCTTCGATAATTGCCCTTCCCCTTGACCTCCCCCGGGCGGCCGTCCCTTGAAGAGGGCGAATTATCTGTCGTTCAAATGACTTCTCCCTTTGCTGACTCGAGCCCGCCGATCTTTCCTAAATGCAAACGTTTTCCTTTTCCAATCTTTACTTCATTCTCCCCCCGAATGGTCCGTCGCGTTTTTCCCCCGAGCTGATTAATAAGAGGAGGATTCTCGACTTTCCTGCACTATTTACTGTCACCCTGCCCGTCAGCCCAGGCAAGCCGATGGCCTAATTATGTTTAGTCGTATCCTTTTGCAAGTAGATTAAACTGACTCCGGCTTAGACTTAGGAGTTCATTATCCGTTTCTACCTTGGCGAATCTTCCGAGATTTTCCCCTACAGCGTTGGGTCTTGTTTTCCTGATTGGCTTTGTGTGGGGTCAGACGAATAGGATTCCAGCTACCCCTTCTCTATTTTGGATGACGCCACGTTGCCCTGCCGATGGATAGTTCCCCCGTCCTCCCCCCTCCTCACGTACGAGATCCCCTTTTTCCTGACCTCTCCGGCAGCGAGGAAATCGGGGCCCCCTATTTCTACAAGGGACCAAACTCCCATCCTGAAGTCAAGTTCCTATTATGCGGTTTATGTCTTCGGTCCGGACGATGTGGGGGTTACCTTCTAGGTAAGCACGCCTCTCTTTCATTCTCGCTTCCCGGCACAGACCGGTCTTTTTCCCTTCCCTGTTTCCGAGGAAAGGTTTACTTTGTTTTTGAACTTGCCTTCTCCGCATTTTACGTATAGTCTTCCCCTCGGCTCCTCCCCTCCCAAACTCCCCCTCTTCGGAGGATGTTTAGGCGGCCCAACATCCGGCTCCGGCTCGGTATCTTGAGGTCCCTCCAATGCCTCCTTCTGGGCTCGTCAACCATCCTCATTTTACCCCCTCTCCCGGTCTAGGTGCTGATACTTTTCTCGCCAAAGTCCGACTCTCGGCGACCAGCCCCGGGAATTGGTATGGGTAACCACTGAGCTCTTTTTTTTTCTTCTAGGGAACATGGTTATGGTCGTTCGAAGTAACCGTGCTTTTCATCCCCGCCGGACTTTTCGTCGCGTCTGTTCTCCCTGCTTTTCCCCCCCTCATGTAAACCCCCTTACTATGTTCTCGATCGCCATTTATTCTCCTGCATTTCTAGTTCTCTCTTGCGATAAACGTTAGGACGAGCCATGAACGGTTTCCCTCTTTTTGTCGCTTCTTGTCCCTCCACTTGGCACAAATTTTTGAGGCTAGAGATTTTTCGCCAGTCGACGGCTCGTCTTCAAGGATTAAACTGTCCCCTAGGACCCCTACTCGCGATCGTTTCCCGTTCCCCCTTTGCTTACGCTTTCTTTTTCTCGGATCAGCCTCCCTCCTTTTTTTCCCTCGTTTTTAATTCCCTTTTTTTGGACGTCTTTCTTACGGTCGACGCCTCGTTTCCGGGCGTCTCCCTCGCCCTTTCTTAGATCGCGTTTTTTTTTTTTTTTGAGACCGCTCCCCCCCCTCTCCTTCGACCGTTTAAACGTTCCCCCCTCCCATTCTTTCACTCGTAATGTGCCATCCCAACCTTCTGACTTCGACAAGCCGGGTACTATACAGGACAGGGTTTTTCCCCCATTGGTCGACCTCGCCTTAGATCATGTCCAGAGGATTTCCCCGAATCCCCCCCGCTCCAGCCGTTGGGGTCATCGCACCCCCCCCCTTCCAGGTCTCCGAGTGCGGGGGATTCCGTCGACCCCCCGCCGTTGACCTTAATTCCTCCCTCCCCAACGGAGCTATATCTTTTTCCCTAAGCAAAAACCTGTAGTGCCCAGACACCGGGATCGACGGTGAACCTAGCCCCGGCCTGTTTGTCTTCCCCGTCGACGGAGTCGACTGGTTTTTGTGGGGCGATTCTCCCACGGCGAGGTCTTTTTTTTCTCCCTATCAGACAGCTTTTTTTTTTTCCCCCGTCCTAGCACACTCAGATTGATACAAACTCGTCCTGGGATGGGGCGCCCTTTTTTATCCGGCAGAGGCTTTTCGGTCCTGCCGTCTCGATGTTCACCCAGTGTGACGGCTCAAGTTCACCGGCCTCTCTTGAAGGCTTCCAACGAACTGGTAGACTTCCCCCTCTCAACTCCTTTTTCCGCCCCTTTTGTCGTGCAAGTTCGTCGCTGCGGTGAAGTCCTTTTCGAAATGCCCCTTTCCGACTTCTTATCCCTCCAAAATGCGCCCCTCTACTTGTCCCCCGCTTGATCTCCGATACTCTCCCGCGCTCCTATAAACTCCTCCTTACCCCCTTCCACGAATACGAGAACATACGAAATTTCGGGGATTTATTCCACCCCCTTCGCCCTCCTTTCTAACAGACCTCTCAAATTAAATTGGCGCCCATCTTCGTTCCCCAATCTGGCAAGACCGTTTCCCCCCCCCAAATGCTGAGTATTCCACATCATTAAGGGATCATAGTGATGTCTTTTACAAGCAGTCCAGATCCAAGCGGTTCCACTTCGTTCGGAGACCACCCCCCCCCCTTTTAGAGCGTCGGCCGGCTAGTAAGTCAAGGCGTCAGGTCTCTCCGGCGTCCCTCTTCCCCACCAGGCCCGAGTAAAAATTAATGATTTCTATCTTTTAATCATTCATTGGTGTTGTGGAGATGAGTTTCCACGGTCTTCCTTTCTTCCTGGGGGCGTTGGCTCCTGGCCGGTACATCCTCGCCTTAGCCTTCGAGGACTGGTCTTTATTCTCCTTTTTTCGCCTAGGGACCTTTCCCTCTTTTATAGGGATCATTGCCAGGATTGCCTCATACGTGGATTCGCATTGTGAACTTCTTTGAATAGATTCAGCTTGACGGGTCCTGTTCCCCCCCTCCCCTGTAAGGAATCCCGGTTTTCAGGTCAAGCTGAGTGTTGCTATTTAGACCCTTCCTGAGATACGGAGTTTTTCCTCCCCTCCCGGGCTTGCTTCTTCCTCTCCTTAATGTTAGTCAGGCATGACGGATTTTTTAGTAGATTTAGAGGATTGTCCCGGCTTCAGGGACTCCATGCCCCCGTACTGGCGCAAGGTGGCTATCGTCGCCCTGAGAGATCCTTTTCCCTCCTTCCGGTGACCTTTACAGCCCTTGAATGCCCCCCACCTGTGATGATTAGTTGCTCTCACGGTAGTCAGGTCGGGGTCCGTTTCCTTGACCCTTCATCCGCCGAAAACCTTTCTTCCATCTCGACGGTCACGAATAGAAGCCTTTCGGCCTTACCAGATACGCGGTTAGACCACGGCCGTGATTCATTCGTTTCTTTTGCGTGTGGTCAAGTTCAAGCGGTTTTTTCCTGGCGCGGCTCTTGGCAGGACCTTCCTGATCCGTCGGTAGAAGTGACTAACCCCTTGCAAGTAGGGTCACCTTTGCAGACCCCTTGTGTTCTTTGAATCCCTGAAAGTCCCCTTCCGTAGTTATGCCCCCTACAGGTTTTCAGGAGTAGAGTCGGGTTGAGGGCAGATTTTCGGATTATTTTCATGGAGCCGAAGTCCCCGCTATTAGCCCTTTCACCGATGTCTCTTACCCCCCTCTCGAGGCTTTTTTGGTAGAAAGAAATATAATAGGAGACCGGCTCTTCCACCCCCCCCGCCCCAGCCCTTGAATTTGAGAAGGACCCGTCTTTTTGCTTTATCCTAGGCATTCCTTTTTTCCTGTGACAATTTCGTCCAGTTAAGGTGAAGTTGTCCAGGATATCATTGTATCTCTGTGTAGTGCTCTCTCCACGAATATTTCGCATGTTAGGAGGGGAGTCGCTCCTTTACCCCCCCCCCCCCCCCCCCCCCCCCCCCCCCCCCCCCCCCCCCCCCCCCCCCCCCCCCTCTCCCCCCCCCCCCCCCCCCCCCCCCCCCCCCCCCCCGTAGTACTGATAGCCCCTGAAGGAGCCGAGTGTCACCCCCCACCCAAATGTAGGGAGGTTGCCCTCTCAACCCTCTACTCCTTGGACGATCGCTACTGTTCCCCCCCCTTCCTGATTTTTTCCCCCCCCCTTACCCTTCGACTCTCCGGTCATTTCTTTTTTTTTCGTTCTTCACCTAAGCGTCCTTTCCCCCAAGCTCTCTGCCCCCCCCAGGTCGGCTTTACGACGCCGCCCACTTTGAGGATTCTCCCGTCGGGCAGTGTCGAAATTCGGAGACGTTTTCTTCTTGAGAGCATTTTTTCCTACGGCTCCTTTCTTCGCCAGTTTCCGTCGAGAACTAGTCTCGGCTTTGATATGGACATAGCGACCCAGCCCTCCGACCCGTCAGTCTTCTTTTCGCGACTTGGATGACAACGAACTTTCCCGGTGTTTCCCTCTGGTCCTTCCCATTTTACCTTGTCGGTGTTCCACCCCCCCTGGAATATCCCACTTTTTTTTTTTTGGACCCCCTTCCGTGCCGCTCTTGACGGACAGCCCTCTCCCGCCTTTTTTGGACATGTCTCTCCCACGAACGGGAGCCCTCCCTGAGTACGAGCCCTTTTTTCTTGATGCGGATCGCTTGATTGGGGCCGGCCCATCCGTTTTAGCTTTTTTCCGCGTCTTTAGTCGGAAAACTTACGTGCTTGGCCCTTTCCCCGCAGGAATCATCTCCAGTGCCTTCGCCTGAAAAGTTCGCCGGTGCCGGTCGAGTTGTGATCTTAGTTTTTAGAGGCCTTCCACCACCACCCTCGTCCTCCCGCTCTCGCCCAGTAGGCCGATTTTGGAGATCGGCTGGACCTCCTGTTTTTTTCCGTGTCACTGTTTTTTCTTCCCCTTGAGCTTTTTCCCCTCTTCCGCGGTCTCTCTTGTAACTGCCCCCTTGCGGAGTGCTCCGTTACCATCCATCTTCGGCAAGCTTTGATCTTCCTCCCCATCGCTTCGACTTTGAGTTTAGTTTTTACAATTCGACCAGTCACCTCGGGCCCCCAAGCCCTTGCTCAATAAGGCTCGCTTATCCACCGAGCCATTTGGTGGTTTACTCATCGCTCAAGCCGTTTTCCCGGTTGACTCGACCTCTCCTTCCAATTACAAATCTTCCCTTGTTGCCCCGACTGGCCAGTCGTCTGTCCTCGTTGCATAAATTTACTCCTCCTCGTGTTGAACGTTTGCGCTCTCCCGGACCTTTATTTTCTCAGATCCGAGCCCCGGCACCTATTATTATAAGATTTGGCATGTTTCCAATACTTCGTTCTTCTCCCCCGTTGAGGCTGATCTCCCTTTCCGGCGATCCTAATAAAAGTTTTTTCGTCGTCAATTTTTCGGCGTTCCCTTGGTTTACTGATCTTAGACCTGTTCTTCCTTTCTATGATAGATATACTTCTAATAACCTCCGTGTTGTTGTTGATCGATCATCCAGTGATCCCCCTGGTTTCTTCTTCTCCTTGAGAACCTTACACTACCATTCGCCGAATTGTTCCGGCCAGACTTGACTGGTTCTGGATCGCCGGCCAGCCTCCCCCTTGATCCTCGAGCAGTAAGTTCGTATGTTCAAGATATGTGTTTTTCTCCAATCACGTTTTTACAGTAACCTTTCCCTGATTGTCTCTGGGTAGTCGGTCTCTTCTTTCCGAGTTTCTGGTCTCCCCCTTTTTTGCGAACGCAATTCTTTTCACCCTATGACCTTTCTTCTGTGAGCAGGCAAGCGCCGAGTGGTATTGGAGTAGGCGTTCTCGATTCACCCGGCCCCTTTGGAGATTCTATTGAGGTCGGGTCTCCCTGATTTCTGATGTTGTCTTCTCTTAGAGAATCTTTTTACCTATTGTTTTTTGTTGACGGGGGGTGGAATGTGTAGGTCGATGGTTATACGTCTTTCCCCCTTAGCCCGGCTTTTAGTGCGATCCCCAAATGTGCCCATCTTTCTTCTTTTCCACTGGCTCTTTAAAAGTCCCCGGGAGATCCTTTCAGCTAGAATGCCTATGGGAAGATTAATTGTGTCCCCGCATGGACCATTAAAACAACTCTCTTCAATGAAGGTCCCATCCGTGATTTCAGTCTGAGGGTCGCTGTTGTTTTTGGGGAGGTTCTCGTAGATGGGTTTGTTTCTCGGTCCGACCGTGCGTCTCACTGTGGCACTACACGGTCCCCTTGTCTAAGAGGTCTGCTCCCTCTGGAGATAGTATTCCCAGTCCCCGGGAATGGACTCTCTACACCTTTTTCCGAAGAGTCCCCCCCTTTCTCCCCTTGATACGAAAAACTCCCAATGCTTCTGGATATCAGGGACAACCACCCACTCTCCCCTCTCCGGCACGATCGTGAGGCCTTAGACCCCTTCCTTTTTCCTTGAGAAATGTTTTAATTGGACACGTTCGGTATTTTTTGTTTTTGGTAGCCTAAGTCATCTCCCTGTAGTCGACTTTCATCTCCTTTCCTATGGGTGGCCACTGACCTTTTTCGCTTTTTTGCCTTCGTTTTTGACCACAAGGTGGTCTAGTTTCTTTCTAGTCCCCCCTTCTGTATGCTACGCAGAGCGCCCCTCTTGGTAGAAACGTTCTCCCTCCTTCCCTCCCCCCAGACTTTCCTTCCCTGGTTCGCCCGACCTTCTCCCTTTGGGGCAGTTTTCGCCCTTTCTGAGACTTCTCCTTCTTCGACAATTGAAAACGGGCGACTTTTTTTTCTTCTCTTACGGATAATTTTTCCCCCACTCTTTTTCTTGAACTAGAATTTTCCCTGCAGTTCGAAAGGTCTTAAGGAACCACTTGGTAACCCTTCGGCTCGGACCAGATGATCGCCTTTCCTTTTGTCTTTTTCCCCTCGTGATTGGAGAGTGGACCACTCCCCCTTTTTTTTTGGTCCCGAAGCTTATCTTAGGATTCCCCCCTCTATCGGCTCTATACTTTCCTGAATGGGAGTAGTAAATAGTCCAGCCTTCCCTGATCCTGCTCCCCCCGCCCGATCCCGAGTCACCGTCTCCTCCTTCACGACCCATCCCTGGGTTTGGCTCCCCCCTTTTACCCCGAAGTAAATCCCAACTTATCTCGCCATCAACGACCGGGTAGGCCCCTTCACGGTTGCGGGACAGTTTCTCATCCCCGCTTTTTTTATTGTGCGGACGACATGACGGGGTGCTTCCTCCCCCAAGAACAACCCCTCCGTTAGCTCTTTCATCGCCCCTCTGTTCTTTCAGATGCACTTCCTGCCTCAAGACAACGAAGAATTTCTCCCCGCAAACCTCCTCCTCTAGCCCGATGGCCCTCTCCCTTACGGCTGACGTCCACCTTTTAACCAGAACCTGGATGGGTGTTTATTCGTCTGCCTCTCTAGGGAGGAATGAGCCTTTTCCTCCCCCTATCCTCCACTGGTCTGGATCTTTCCCCGCCCGCTTCTGGGCGTTTGTGTTGTTTTGTTGATTCGGTTTTTCGGGAGCGCGGTCCGGGTATGTGAGGATTCCAGTTCACGGCCCCAGTCTTGGAGGTCCCCTTCCACCCCGACCCTCCTTCTTTTCCTCACTCGCCGTGGGGCGTTCGTGTTTCTAACGTTGTCGCCACTGCCGCTTCTCCTCCCCGGGCGATCTCGCCCACATGGCGCTCTTTTTCCGTTGCAACATCGGGATTCCCTTCTCCCCGAAGGCCGCTTCTCCTCACGGCGGCGGCCGAACTTGATCCCCATTGTGAGCCTAAGGACAAAGCCCAAAGGGGCTTTTCTTCCAGGTCGCCGATCAACCCCCTCGAGCTTTAACTTTCGACTTTCCCAGCTCCCCGAGTCCAAAGTCCGCTTGAGCCCTTTCCAGGACCTTCACAGGCGCTCCACTATTGTTCCCCGGAAGTACCTTGCCTTTCTCTTATTGACACACTCCAAGAGCGAGGCACGCTCTTCGAAGGCGGCGGCAGGAACGCCGTTTTCTCTTTTTCCTTTTTTTTCATTCCTACCTG
>Ga0179593_1460379_pt1 | contig 15689 bp, 19 predicted proteins | sample CZODoug2_1_08_16_FD_185931 | JGI IMG/M metagenome (GOLD analysis project Ga0179593, IMG submission 185931) | Vadose zone soil fungal communities from Angelo Coast Range Reserve, California, USA - CZODoug2_1_08_16fungal (PacBio error correction) | ecosystem: Environmental > Terrestrial > Soil >... | reverse complement strand
TCGAAAAAACAATGACGCAGACCGATATCAATATTTCCTCCCCCCCCCCCCCGCTCCCAGTTTTGTTTGAACAAAGAGACCTCTATGGATCCTCTCTGGTAATTTTCCTTCTCTTCGACATGCATTACCAAGTATATACATGGAAAGAGACTAAGGTTAGTATCACTCCATGACGATGTTAACCCTTCTCCCCCCGGAGCTAGACTCGAAACAGAATAAACCAGAGTACATAAGCCTTGAACCTCCCCTTTCCACCTTAAAAACAACTTTGCTGTACCAAGTGATTTAAGATAACCGACCCACAAGCCGGGTTTGAGGTTTTCCCGTCCTCGTAACGGTGACATCCAGGTCTACGACCAACACACCCCCACGAAACCCCCCCACCACCCCCCCCAGTACCACCACACTGAGCCACCACACCCCCTGAGAAACCTGTACCCCGTCCCCCACCCGCCGCCACGAATTAGTCAGAGGTCAGAGCAAGCCAGATGAACTTTCCCGTTGCGCCCTTCCTCAGTAATCTTTTGGCAACAAATGAATAGGCCTCATCCAACAACCCCCTCACCCCCCTCACGTCCACACACCCCCCACCCCCAACCCTCCCACTCCACAACCCCCCCTCCCCCCTGCTCCAAGATTCAGAAGTGTATTCGTTTCAAACCTGAAAAATATTATTAAATAACAGCAAAGAATTTTATAAGATAAGAATCTGATGTGGCCCTCATCATGAATAAACAAAAAACAAATTCTCCCTCTCACCCCCCCCCCCAAAGATCTTCCCACCACCCCCCCCCCCCCCCCGAACACCCAAGCAATAAGAAAATAAACACACAACAACCCCCCCCCGCCCCCAACGATAGAGGTCTCTGCGGTCCCACTAGGCCCCTTCCTTTAAGTGTTCCTTCATTTTTTTTTTCTTTTTTTCTGTTTTGTGTTAGTTCGGGTGTCGTTTGGAGGGGGGGGGGGATTTCCTTTTTTTTTTCTGGGACTGAGGGGAGAGGGAGGGGTGGTATCGGTGGGCAGGGGGGGGTTTCTTTTGTTTAGTGGGGTGGTGGTGGTCCTGGTGGGTCGCTCCGTGGGGGGGGGAGTGGATTCGGGTTTGTTTTTGTTTTTCGCGGCGGGGGGATATTGCGTTTTATGGGGGGAAGTTGTGGTTCTTTTTATCTTTTTCTTGGTGTTTTTGTGGGGGGTGGAGGGAGACGGTTTTTAGGGGGGGTCGGTTTTTTTCTTTGACAGGGGGGTGTGGGGAGTTTGCGGGGATCGAGAGGGGGGGGTGTAGTTAAGGAAAAGCGGGCGATTTTTTTTTTTTTCTTCAAAACCAGTTCCGTACTGGCGCGGGGATTTACCCACGATTCAAGGCAAAGGCTAAATTCACAACACCCGCCCCACCCCCTAGCTTGCACCCCCACGAAACCCCCCTAGACAACAACCCCCCCTTGTTCCCCTTCCCTCATAAAACACACAAAGACACCTCCCCACGCCCCCATCAGAGTAGGTTCACCGATTACCCAAAGATCTCGGCTTAGCGTGTCCCTCGGCGCGGGGATTTGTCTTTTTTTTTTTGTTTTGTGGGGTATTGGGTGGGGGAAACGAAAAGCAAATCTACACCCAAGGGACTTTCCCCTTTGGGGTTTGGGGGGCGGGTTTTTCCTTTTGCGCTTCGGCGTGGGGACGGTTTTTTTGTTTCTTTTTTGGTCGAGGCGTGGTCGGGGGGGGTGGAAGCTTGCGTGGGGCGGGGGGGTTTTTTTTGGGGTGGGTTTTTTTTGGTGGGTTGGGGGGGGGGGGCGGGGGGCGCCGGGGTGGGGTGGCGGGCGCTGGGGGAGGGGGGGGGGGCGTAGGTGGTGGGTGGGTGCGGGTTGGGGGTGCGTTCTCCAGTAGCCGGAGTTGGGAGGTCAACCAAATTTTCCAGAACCTACTGGATCTCCACAAATTGAAACCCCCAAAAGGACCCCATTAACACGAGAACGCCCCCCCCCTTCCAGCCCCCCCCCACCAGTTTCCCTCTTTCTCCCCCCCCCAAAACCACCCCCCCACTGCGTTATCGTAATACAGTCGTCCACCCAACACCCAGCCACCCACAACGAACAAACCACTAACAAACACAGCCAAGTTCCCGCATTCATTAAAAGAGAAACATCCCCTGCGCCCCCCATGATTAGCAGTGATAGGTAGTACTCTCCTTTTTCTGCAGATAACATGACCCAACCAACTCGACCTCACGACCGCCTCTCCTCCCCCCCTCTCCCCATTCAATTGATTGTCCCCGCATCTTTTTTTTCCTTACGACCACCCACTATGTGCCCCGTTGAACGATAATTATTGCAGTTTTTAATGACAAATCTCTACCCCCTGATTTTCTTTTGCCGCCCCGCTCCTCCTCCCTTAACCATAGGTCTTGCAGTCCCGGGAAACAACCAAACCCAAATCCCATGCACTCTGCCCCAAGCACACGCCAAACCACAGGAACCCCCGTCGTTATTTCCACCCCCCCCGCCCCCTCGACCTTCCACCCCACCCCACACATATATTTGTCACCTCATCCCCCCTTTGTTCGATGGACGTGAGGTATGGAAGACTTCATTGTCTCCTTCGATACGAACGACCTTTCCAACTCCTTATGCCCGTTAGCCCTTCGGGAAGATAAGTCCTTCCTGAACCTTTCGCTGGTCCCGTACCCTCACCGATCGTGCCCCCCCCCCCTTTTTCCCTGTAGCGCGAACGAGTAAAGTACCTTTTGTATTACACGAGATTCCCCTTCCCCAAATCATATCTTGATATGTTCCTGGCTTTTCTGACGCAGCAGACGGCGCACCAACGTTGCGCAAACCACGCGGCCACCATTCAGTGGGATTCTTTGTGAGTTCTTTCCGCTGTAAACCTTCTTCCCAGCTTCTTAGTAATCTTGGTCCGTTCTTTTGCCTCATTTGATCTCACATCTAGTCTAAGCCGGATCTTATCAAGCTCTTTTTTCGTCTTTCTGTTTGTGCACGTGAGAGGAATACAAGAAAAGCAACAGGTGAAACTTGGTTGGTTTATCATGTTACCCGAATCTAACCTTCCCCACTCTTAAGATAGTATATTAGTCCGGAATAATAGCAGGCCCCCTCCGGTGTGAAACCCTTTCCCCTTCCTTTCCAGTAACTATCACCCATTACGAAGAGCTGGTTTGGTTTGGACCGTAGGTGCTTCCTAGAGTGTGCAAGAACCCCCACCAAGATCTTCAGCGAAGTACTATATTCATAAGCTGAACTCCCCTGTTTTGACTTCCCGGCCAGCGGTTCCTACGAGACAAAAGCACTTTCATTGCCAATCACCAAACAATACCGATAGTAATCACACGCCCTTCCAATATACCCATGCCAGAGGCAGCGTACCCCCTCAAAGGCAATATCAAAATGCAAACTATAAACTTAACCACTACCGACAACTACAAGAAACCTCACATGACGGCATATAACCCCCCTCACTTATACTTACACCCGCCCCACCGGTCCACCCTGCCTCCCCCCATCCCACCCCCCACCCACCCCACCCCCCACGCCCCCCCAACCAACACATAACCCACTAAACCCGCGCACGAACCCCCACTTCCCTAAGTTTTTCCTATGGGTTAACGGGGGTACTCGGCCCATGTGTTACACATAGGATATTGTGTTATACACCATGTGGGCTTTCCGTCGTCTTGTCCGCCGGATTAGGTATATTTCATCGTTTGCTCTAAGTGCCACTAGGTCCAAAAAGAAGAGATCTGACTACAAAGGCCCCCGCCGGAGTCTGACGAGTCAAAGATTTTTTTCATCTAGGGGAGCCTGAGGGTGAAACCTCGGATTTGGCGCCACAACCTCCCCCCCCCCCTAAGAGATTATCTCATGCCGTCAAACCTTTACCCCCCTGTCTTTTTTTGTCATAGCTCAGTCCTTAGATCTCTCTGTCGCACCCCATGAACCCCACCCCGGATGTCTTCCCCCCAACCCCCCCCCGATCCCGAAGAATACCTTACCTCTTTTTGGAGTAGAATATACTGCAATTCGGCGTGCCGTCCAAAAAGACAAAAAAAACAACAAAACAACCCACCAAAAAATCAATAACAACATCCCACACACTAAATTCCACTAACACCACTAACTCATTTGTTTTTCTTTAGAACCCTCCACCCCCCATCACCGACATACTCACCTCCAAACCTCCACTCTCCCAGTTTGGGGTGGGGGTGGGTAGGGGTGGGGGGGCGGGTGGGGTTGGGGGGGGTGGGGGGAAAACCAACAACAAAAAACCCACACAACACCCCCCCACACCGCGCTCTTTCAACCCCTTTCACACCGCAAACACGCCGCACAACTCCCTTCTTCTTAAACCACGAACCTAAGTGTAAGAGTCTACCACCAAACGGCAAAAGCAACCCTCTTCCCAACAACACCACACCACCCAGAAATTACAGCAAAACAAATCGAAAACAAAGCCAAACCCGCCCGAAGAGAAGCCACCCACAGTCCCCCAGCACACCCCACACAAGTACATCGCACAACACCGGAGCACCGAACACCCGAAAAACCACCAATCTATAAATCGAATCCCCTCTTTACCATCAGTTGGTCGAATGTCTCTTCCAGAGTGTGTGTGAATCAGACGAAAGGGAAACTGTTCAGAAGAAAAAGGAAGCATAAGAATTAATAGAAGGCCTGGTGATGTCGATGAAATCATAAACAGCGCTATTTTCCCAGAAAGCACCTTTCCTAATCGGCCATTAAATAATCCTGGTCAAGTAAACACCCGGCACCGAACACCACCCCCCCGACACAGACTTAAGATCCCCCCCGTCCCCCCCCCCCCCACGCGGCAAGCTTAAGTACATGTCCAGTCTTTCTTCAATGATTTGTCCGTCCCCACCGTGCTTACCTTTTTTTCCCCCCTCGCAAATGAAGACTGGGACATCTAGTACGAGCAAATTTGTGGAACCTAAAGATCTCTAGTATTAATAAGGAGGTTTGGCCCTGTTACAGCAGTGAACATCCTCGACAAAGAAGGTATAAAGAGGAAATCAATTGGTTAGAAGTACTCCAATCTAAAGAAGACAACAACCCCCACACAACACCACACCCAAAACCAAGGTTTGGCCTTTTTTTATCCCTTTTTTTCTGCACTTGGTTTTTGTTTTCGTGTTATCAATTGCTCTTGTGTTAGGAGTATGTTGTATGGTTTTCCCTCATTGGATGTAATGTTGCCCCACGTATTGCGGTTTCTGGTTATATTGTGTGTGTCAGGGGGGGGTTTGGGGGTTGGCGAGGGCTTATGCGTGCTGTGTTCGGGTTGTTGAGCTTTCGGTGGAGGTTACATCTATTGAGTAATTGTCGGGGCTGGCTCATATTTCTGTCAGTTTGACGGACTTTCACACCACACAGGACGATCATACCTTCCGCAACATAGAAAGAAGCAACGTTAACCATTTATAAAGTGATCCCAAAGAAACTTGGGCAAAACAACAAGGTTAACAGCCGAAAGAAAACCCTCAATATTGTGAAAATCGAGATAAAAATAAACCCCACCACAACCACTTGGACCATGCTCCCCACAATGAAACCAGTTTTCCCCCCCCCAAGAAGTTGCGTTATGAGGCCGAAATGTGCCCAATCCTCCAACTCCCCAAACACCAAACCCCCTTTCCCCTCCGAAAAAAGTCGAATCACGACCCCACACACCCTTTCCACACAACACCACACAACCGGTTTTCCTGTCTCCCCCTACTCTTTTGTGATTACAGTCTTACCGAACGACTCTTCCCCCTTTTCCAAGAGTTAACCAAACACAGCGATTTATTCCAAAGAGCGTGGGTCCTTTTCATTAACCCGTCCCAAACAACCGCACCAACCCCCAGCTAAGTAACATCCCGTGCACAACACCAAATTTCATTCCGCCCACCCAGGTTCCCCTTCACAAACCCGGCAGCCAGAGTTCCCAGGTCCCACACCCCCCGCGCCCCTTCTTGGCGGAGGGAAACTGCACGGCATTCTTATATGCCAAAATCGAGGCCCCAGGCGCCAGCAAGCTCTGTTTACAGTGGGGCCTAGGTGCCGTGGGCAGATTACCACGGCCTCAAACAACTCACGGTGTCCGTCTCCCTGTCCAAAGTCCCACCGCTTTTTTTCGCGCTGTACTTAGAGCCGGTCTTTCCAACGAAGCAAGAGCCCCTCCTCACTCTTTGCCCCCATTTTTCTACGAGGGCTCTGCTTTCCCCAGATTGACCTGCGCGTTCGCGTTTACCCTTGACGATTTTCCCAACTTTGTTACACACTCGTACCCGCCCCCGCCAACGCAAAAATTTTCGCCAGGTCGTTCGTCCCGCCTGCCCTTTTTCGCTCACTCGACCTCTCTTCTTTTACTGTTGTTGTATATGAGTGTTTTGCGGCCGATAACTTACTAAGTCGTCAGCGGCTGATACGAACACCTCCATTGCCCTTTTTCTTGGACCTTTTCGTAAGGTTGCGGAAAAGTGAGGGGTCGACGCTGCTGTCCGGGGCGTTCCCTGAGCGACTGGTCTTCCTCTGTGTGGGTTGACAGGTAGTCCGTGAGTCCTCTCCTCTTCATCAACCCAAACGATATCGTACTCTATGCCGTCTTACACCGGCGAGAAGACCCCGTTCGCTTTCGACACTCGGAAATGGTTTTTTTTGGAATCTGAACCCGCTTGTGACCTTTTTCTTTACCCCCCTTTAACGCCCAATTTTGACATATTCTCCCAGTCTTTGGCCGCCGCTGTCTTCGAGCTTTCGGCAAAATCTCTTTTCTTCAGAAGTGTCCCCCCCCTTTGCCCTTTGGGGGCCCAAAAATTTCTCAAGCATTTCAGATAACCATGGTTGCTTGACGGCTTCATACCCCTGACTTCCCGAAGTTGCCAACCCCATCCTTCCCCGTTGCTCATACAGGTAGTTTATAAAATTTGTTTATGTAGTGTCACCGATCTGTTGACCCACTTCTCTGACGGTGTAACACTCCTTAGTATCAGGTTTGCGCTGGATACTGGTTGCATGTGGTCAAGTAATTTTTCCTTGTTCTGTCGTATTTTCCTTTTAAGTTTTCGACGGTGTCCTCCTATCCCTATTTCTGTTGACTTAATTTCGGCTTCCAGTTTCTTGAATAGAAACTTATTATCAGCTGGAACGAAGCAGAAGTTCTTTTCAGCATGTTCACATCCTTCAGAAAGAACGAGTGATTCTCTGCCTCCTACCCCACCCAAGAAAACGACCCAGGTAGAATTGCCAGAGGGAGAGCTAAACAAATAAGATTAAAACGGGTTAGGGTTTAAAAAACAGCAGGAGAGAAATAAGAGAGAGAACAGAAGCAATCATAGTAAACTAATAGATCCGAAAATTTGCAATGAACGGCGGTGTGTAGGAGAACGGAGAGGACGGCTTCTACGTGGGTAATCTTTTTGTAACGAGTGAGCACCGGTCCCCGGGAGCTCGTGTATCCCCTACTGAAACTTTACTTGCTTGCTCTTACCGTGAAGACATTCCCTCCCTCTTATACTTAATGATGCCAGTTTTACTCTAAAGACGACCATTTAAAAAATCAAATTATTTTGTACCCTCCCAGTGGTTCCCTGTTATTCCTTCATTCGGCACTGGATTGACCAACGTTACCATAAATTTCGCTTCCTTAGTTCGTGTTCGCTATAGAAAGAGTCGGGGAGCTTTTCCGTGCCGCAAGGCATGATTCCCCCTTCCACAATTACGCTCTTGGCATCGTAGTATACACCTTGATAAGATAATGGCTTCTCATCCCTCCTTATCCACCGCAGTTGATTCACTCCTTCTACAACATTGGAATCCACAGAGGACTGCTGGCCGCCCGTGTCCAAACTTCCTTCGACCGCCTCGCCCGGATAGAAAGCCTTTTTCCTCCCCCCACCCGGAAATCGTTGCTCACAACCAGCCACGAAGCGTACTCACCCGAAACATTCGTCACCAACTTTTCCAGTCCCTCCCCCCCCCTGCACCATTAAACTCTACTTCGAAGTAAGACGCCCACTTCGTGACTACCTTAACAGGGTACCAGAATTTTCGGTCTTGTCGTAATGGTATTTGTGTCGTCTAAATTGATTAAAGTGATCGCCCAAATCGACCGGCCACGACGTGCCCCACGAGGTCGAATCAAGATAATTTTACCTCCTTAGAAGAATCCATTTGAGCAAAAGTATATTTTTTTTAATACTCACTGCCAACTCCCAGCAAGTCTCCGAATTCACTGGAACTTTGTGGGTTTGCCGTGTCGTTCCTGCCCGGCGAAATTTTATTCAGGGCAGATAGATACTTCGGGTGGACGGACCTCTTGCACGTTCCCTTCTTTTTCCCGATTTGGCTGGTTTTCTTCGGACCGCTGTTTTTCCCGAGTGAGGGTGCGGCCATCTTGCTTGTCCCTTTGGTGTTTTTTCTTTGGGCCCTGGGTATTTCGTCGCCTGCCCGCGTGCGTCCTGAGTGGAGTTTTTTCCCCAGCGGAGACGTTCTTTCCCTTGTAGTATTTAACACCTGGGGGACGGGAGATCCTCTCATGGGACATCCGCTCCAGCATGACATAGGCCCGGAGCGATAGAGGATGCATCCTTCAAGCCCTAACATTGAACCTCTCCGACTTAAGCCATGCTCCCCTTCAAATACGTGGTCTGCGTTTCCTACAGAGTCACGCGAAGCGTGAACCTCATCCCGTGGGCCTAATACACCCAGAAATATTTGCTGCGTGTGTCGGCAGCTAAGGCCCTCCGCCCCCCCAACTTCCTCCACTCCTGATGGACACTTTTGACAAAGGTTCCCGGGCATGTGGCGGAACATTACCATCACATCTAAAAAAAGCGGACAGATTATATGCCGCATGGGATGAGACCTTTTCATTCGCGTAGCCTTAATAGAGACCGAAACACTAATTAAAGAAGAGCAAAGAGTGCCTTCTGCCCACGGCCTGCGCTACGGCCTTCCCCCCGCTTCCCGACCCAAATTTACAAGCCTCCCAACACACCACACCCGCAAGCGCACAACTATCTATTTGCACGTTATATTCCTGCGTATTTCTCTATCCCATTGAGGGTTTCAATATCATGCGAATCCGATTGCCAGTCGTAGAACGTTCAGGAAGGAAATCCAAAAGAACCCCTCCCCAAAAAACTCCGAATTCCCAAGCCCCCGCACCCAACGTAAGACACACAAGACATCCCCACCGCAATTACCTAAGAACAAAGCCCCCGCCAAAGCATTCACTCACACCCAAAGCTCTGAAAAGTACTCTTGTTGTTTGTGTGAGATACAATGCTCAAGACCAATGTCAGCGGCTCTACGACGAAGCCAAAAGTCAAAGTTGGGGGTGCGTCGTAAGGAGTTAGGTTTTTTTTTCCACAATACTCAGTGGCAGGTTTCCCCGGAGGTGGTGCGGAGGGCGGGAACGACGAGCCTCCGTGGGGGACCCCCGGTTAATTCATGTTAGACGTTAAATCAGGAAAAGTACTTCATATTATCGTTCTTTGTGCTAGTGTATCCTCCTCTCTCTAGACACTATGCAGCAGGTCCGTTGACCCCTTCAGCCTAGTTGTGTAATCTTGAGGCCTAACTGAACATACGTCCCTTAACCTTTTTCTTCACTTTATGCCCACCCTCGACACTCCCCCCTATCTACCCGCGAGCACTTCAGATGGCGCCGTTCATCTTTTTTTGACGAAACTGAATTCCAACCACATTTCCCTGTGCTCCTTTTCAAGGGGACCACCACACTCCCCCCTCCCCCTTCCGCGGGGCCCCCAACTATGCTCCACCGGCATTCGTCACACTGCTTGCTTAAGAAAGAAGTGTGTCATCTTTCAAGACCTTTCAGATATGGAAACACCCAACTAACCGGCCACCCTTTTGTAAGCACACACGTCCCCTTAAGACAGAGACATTCACTCTGCGCGATACCCTGAGCCTCTTTCAGATCCCTTTTTTTCGTTGAACTCATGTGCATATTTGAATTAAGTGAAATCCTGTTTTCATTGAAGGCGCTCCGGTATTGGCGCACACCAACTCGGACTCATCTACCACAACGGGCCCTACTAGCCCACAACCTCTCTCGCAGTCCACTGACACAAACGAAACGCGTGCAGAAATCCCACACATCCGAAAAAGACCAATTTTGGGTGAATGTGTATTGCTCTTGTTCCTCATTAGGATTATTCAATAGGGAGTTCTCCAGACAAACCACGACACCTGCTCACCAACCTACACAACCCAAAACAACAAAAACCTCTCACATCAAGATGACAGAGGGGCCGTGAAGTCATGAAAAACACTATTCCAAAGAAATAGAAAACACTGTCCACCAGAGGGCCCCGAACAACCCCAACCAACACCTCAGCCCGCGTTCACCCCCTACTAGAACCAAAACCCCCACCACCACGAAGGCACTCACCAATCCTCACCAGCCGCCCCCGAGTAAAACCCCATCACACCAACGTAACATGCCCGGGTACATTCTACATTGCAGGTGCTGGCAGGAGAGGTTTCTTATCCGGTTAGGACTACGGGTCTGGACATTAAATTGTCTTGAATTGGAGAGAGGTTGTGTGAGCAAGGGGTAATAGTCTGACAGGTTGGAGGGTTTTGCGTTTTGGTACGTACAGGTGTTGCCAAAATGGAGAGAGTCGGCTATTCAGGCAGGCAAACTTACGGAAAGATTGATGAAACTCTAATAGAAATATACTCTGTTCTGCCGCCAGTTGAATTACTTTTTGGTGTTTTTTCCCCCGAACGTCAAACTATACTGCCGCCGCGCTTCGGGTATCGACCCGCCAACCTCGGAAGGCGACTACATGGCCACAGCTCGCTTGTCCACCGGTGACACGTTCTGGAGGGTCCGTTATCTAGTCAGTGCGGGGGGGGGGCGGGGAGTTGCGTGTGAGGGGACGAGGGCTGGACGGGGGGAGTGTAGGGCGTGGAGGGGGGATGGAGGGGGGCTTATCGGTCAGTTTCGGGGTGGAGAGCGGGAGAATGGTGGCAGGTTGTCAGCGGGCGCCCTGGCGAGGTGTGGTGGCGGGGCGGGGTGATCTAAAGATCTCCCCCTCTCAGTCATAGCGGCTCTTTGGGATGTGAAGGGCGATCTACGAGGCGATGTACAGGTAGCTTTAAGTACCTCCTACGACTTTGGATCTTTTCCGCCACCTCATTTTTTCACCCGCAGTCTGGCGTTTACGAACGCTTCAGACCTTTTTCCCAGTCTCAACTCCGCAAGCTCCTGAACTACGCTCAAAGCCACCCCACTTAGTTCTCTTCGTCGGTTCGAAGTTTCTCAACATGGACAAGGACATTCCGATGCTTTCGTTATCCAAGCTTCATAAAGTTGCAGGTCCTCACTTTTATACGTCCCCAACCTTGTATCGTTGAAAAGCTCAAAATGCCCGTCTCGATATTTTGTATAAGTCCTACTTCCTGTCGACCTTTTTAGTAAGTCAGATTTATGGCACCGCCAGGACCCCACGCTTGCCTCAGTTGTCCCTTGATCTACATGCTCCAAAGTTTTTTTTTCCCCTGGATGGATGAGGCCAGATTTCCGTTTTCAGTTGCCTTATTGTACCGTCCCGCCCGATAGTGGACGTATTAGGTCTTCCTACTCAAATCCTGGTCTGCTATAAAATTTGCAGGAGTATTAAACCCCCCTCCCATGCACGACTGAGATTCCTTGACCGCGATGTCGGACGGCAACCCAAAAGGCACTTAGCATTACATAACCTGTCATTACCCCCAATGTTACGTAACGATCTCTGGATGGGTTCACCTTTTAGTCCACGGGGCCCCATGGCCGCTTTAACTTCCCTCGACAAAAGACCTTACGCGTATTGGTGTTTCCACGTGTACTGGAGCAGATCCCCTTCAATCATGCAATATTGACGAAATGTGGAAATTTTTCCATGTATCCAGAGGGGTACCGGTCCGGTTACAATGTTTCGCGATGGTGATTTCCTCACCTTACTAACCCACCCTCCCACACCCTGAAATCACATAGCACCCAAAGCCAACCGTCAGTTTTTTAACTCGAGTCGTGCCCAGTTATCGTGACAGTCGACTTTTAATGAGTGGATTCCCAAAAACAACTTAATACCCTGTGCTGAGATGGTTCAGTATTAGCTATTGTCACGCTCTTCTCTGGGGTCGGACAGGGGGCCCTCTCCAGATACCCCCGTTTTTTACTCCAATAGTCTTATTTATAACGACCCTTCCCCCAATCGGAAACCCCCCACCCTTTCGCGCGAGTCGACCCCGTCCGAAAAACACCCCCGCCGCCAACCAGAAAGAACTTGACTAACCCCCTCGTTTACCACTTTTGCGCCTTCCACTCTCCGCACGCCAAAAAGAGCCTTTAGTCTTTCCTTCTTCTTGACCCTTACTCACACATAGATCCTTAACCTCCCCACTGTTGTTTTGATATACGACTCCGGCCTTGCCGCTGACCAAACCGATACCGCTACCCCTTCCCCGGCGCAGCACTGCTCCCTTTGACCCCGCTAGATCGCCGCACGCACGAAGACTTTTCGCGCAACAGCTTGATAACTTGCTTGGCGTCGAGGTGCTTTTGCAAGCGGAAAGAGTTCAAAATCTTGACTTTCTTGTCGAGGACCCCAAAACGGCCCCTGGTTTCTTTTCTTGTCGTTGACATCCGGCCGCGCGGCAGTTTCTTTTGCCCTGAAGCAGTCCCCCCGCGGAAAAGTGCCCTAGAGTGTTCCTTTTCCCTGCTCCGCTTAGTGCTAATGAAACGATCCAACTTCGCGCGCTGGCCTCCCTTCACGTCCACCCCCCTGCAAAACCGTGCCCCTTCCCCCCCCCCACCCCCCAACAGTGCTCTTGAATTACCTCTTTTTCAGTAACTTCGTAAACCAGCCGACCTGTCCCAGGAGAACCTTTCGTGAAAAGATTTTCCAGACCCTTCTCCCCCCCCTTTGGCTGCTCGATAAATGAAGCCCTGTTACAACAACTAACCCTTCGGTTTTCCCTTATTTGTTAACAAGCGGAATGACGACAAGTCCAATCCCCCCCCTGGTCCTTTTTGTCGCTGTCAAAACCCAACACGGACCAACACGCGACTGTTGAAGCCGTCTTCAACGAAATTACTTCGCAGTGTCTTCTTACGAATTATTTTCCGTTTTGTTTGCACTATCTCCCCCCCCTCATGTCTGAATTAAATTTAATCAAGAGAATGGAGCGGGTTACTATCACAGCGATTATTACTGCCAAAAGCCCTTGACGGAGAGACCCAACCAGCCCTTCTCCCACCTGCGCAAATCTGCCGCCACGTCACTAATCCCAGGCCCACGAACCCACCCTCCCCAGGTCATACACTGGCGTTTTGACAACACACTCCGCAAACAAAGTGTCTAGGACACAACAGAACGCGGCTCTCCCCCTTTCTTCGCTGCCTGTCCCCACATCCCTAGAGTCGACCTACAAAAAATTCTAGAAGGCCCCTCAGACATTCTGTAGTTGAAACACCAAGCAATCTAACCAGCGTAAAACGGTGGAGAACCGATCTTTAAAACCCCGCAATGTTCGTTCGTGGTTTCGAAAACAAACATGTGCTGAACAAACAAGCGAAACACTCTTAGAAGAAGTCCACAACTTAAGTAAAATGAGAGGCCTCTCGACAACTGCGCCAAAAAACAAGAATCCGACGCATTCCCTTGCCGAAGGCGAAGAATTTTTCTTACACCTTCAGAAGGGAAGACCGCCTTACTCGCCGCCCGCGTCCGTTGAGAAAGAGACAAATGATCTGACTTCCTTCGACACTTTCAGCTTTCTGTGACACAAATTGAAAGTGTGCCCCAGCTTTTAATCAGTAGAACGCCTTTAGGTGGATCCACATCGCCGCGCCCTTCTAGACCCCCTCTACCCCAGCCCAGCCCTCGGAACCAAGGTCTGCCCATTTTCGGAAGAACCCCTCTTCTAATCCGGACTGATAATCCTTTTCCCCCGCTGGTTTATTTGCAGCCGCATTACACTGGCCTGCACGTATCCCCTCCTGAAACCACAAAGGCCAAACTCACTTCATGTACGGGCGCTCGGGTCCTGTTTCTGGCGTTGTTTGACTTCCTCAGGGGTGGCGAGTCTTCTTTTCCCAGATCTTCTATACAAGAATTCCTACTCCGTTCCCGCCCCCAAGGCATTCCATCTTCTTCCGAAACATGACGCCAGGACCAGGCAGATCCGATACGAGAAGCAAAAACGGGCCTGTCCCCCGCGCGGCTATTTGTCAGTCCCCCAACCCCATGCGAATACACCCAACAGAACGAGAACATCGGCAAACCGCACACACCTATTTTTGAACCCCCCATACTCCTCCTTAATTTGCCGCAAACTACGCTTCCGAGACCAGCTGGCCCAAAACCGTTTTTTTCCATCTGCTTAAACCTCTCCGAATTCAAACTGGGTGAAAAACTTTAGTCCTTCCCCCCTTCTCTATTTAAGCTTTTCCCTCGCGCACCGCCGCCTGCAACGGTGCAAGCCTTCGATCTCGTTGTCCTAAACCCGTCGAATCGGATGAGGGAAAAGAACAAAGCGTTCCCCCTGAAGGGTTTTTTTTTATTGCCCCCCGAGTATCTAACTGAAAAGAGGAGAACAGTGCAATTTCACACACAAATTTAACCCACACCTCTCCCACGTATTTCCACCCCCCCCCCCCCCCCCCCCCCCCCCCCCCCCCCCCCACCCCCCCCCTCGCCCCCAAATGGCCGCTTGCTCGCCCATCCCACCCTCAATGCCTCAAAGCCTCCTTTGCCCTAAAGACGAACTTGAATTGCGACTCCTTTTCCGAATGCACTTGAATCCCAATCCGCAATTCCACCACGCAGATCTCCTTCGCGCAACGACCCCACTGGGTAACCTCCCATTCGGACGCCCCACGATCTATGGTGCGACCCCCCCCAGATCTTTTTGCACATTTTTCCTCTGCCACCTCTCCAGTGGCGACAAACTCCACTTCCTGGTCACCGTTTTTTTCTGGATTTGACCTCTCCCTCCAAGACATACAATTCCCCACAAACGACCCCCGTGCCCCCCTTGTCCCAAACTGCCGAAATTTCCACCACGCCCCGCACCTTCCCCTTTCTTCTGAACAACTGCACCGAACCCAAGGGAGAGACAAGGTGGGAGCCCCTGGTGGGTCCCCCCGATCTCTGCTGGCCCCCCGCATTCGGTATGCACGGAGTTCTTCGTAGAGAAGTAGGGGGTTTGTCGCGTTCGGGTTTTTGGGGCTTTCGCGGAGGGGGCGCGAGTAACCGGGCCCCCTCGGGGTTCACTTCGCGGCCGGGTTTGGCTGAGTTCGCGGTTGTTGGGCCGCGGGGCTGCGGCGGCGCGGCGTGGGACGTAATTCAGGTCGCTCCTCTACGTTCTAGGCGGGTGGTTGGGGGTTTGGGCGGTAGCCTATGTTGTTTTTTGGGTTGGGGCTGCGGGTGGGGAGTTGCATGGGTGTTGAGGCGGGTGGAGGGACTTGTGGTTTGTGGGTCATGGGCGAGGGGCAGACGCGTTGGGGCGGACACTGGTTTGGGTGTGTGTGGGGGGGGGGGGGGTGTTGGGTGGGGGGACCGACACAATGACGTAGTGATTGCGCGTGACAATGTCTTCATCACTTGACGTCCTCCAACGCACGCCCCCCCATTGCCGGGTAGCTTTCGCGTCCAGCTTCCTTTT
>Ga0179593_1469940_pt1 | contig 15690 bp, 34 predicted proteins | sample CZODoug2_1_08_16_FD_185931 | JGI IMG/M metagenome (GOLD analysis project Ga0179593, IMG submission 185931) | Vadose zone soil fungal communities from Angelo Coast Range Reserve, California, USA - CZODoug2_1_08_16fungal (PacBio error correction) | ecosystem: Environmental > Terrestrial > Soil >... | reverse complement strand
CTCTTGATTGAGTCCTTCTCTCCCGTTTTGTCCCTCCCTTCGGGTTCGGAAAACGGTCGCTTTTTTTAAAGATCTCTCTCCTCTGTATTCCTCTTTGAGTTCTCTCTCTCTGATCGACTGCGTATCATCATTCTTCCTTCTTCTCTAATTTTTCTCCTTTGCTCCTTTTCCAGAGCCCCCTTTTGATTCCTGCTTTTCCCATCCCCTGATCCCATTTGGTTTTATTTAGGTCTTTCTCCTTCATGTCCTACATTTTTCATAGCAGGAATTCCTCCCCTTTTTTATTCTTCCCCTTCTTTCTCTCTGGGCGCGCATTTCTTCTTCCTCTTGCTCCTCTGTCTTTTGATGAAGTCATTATATGTTTTTCTCCTCTCTTTCTTTTGGTACCTAGACTTTCTCCTCCTTTCCTTTCGAACAGGTTTATTTTCTCCCCTTTCCCTTCTGGATCAGATCTTTTTTCCCCTCTATTTTAGAATCGCTGACTCCCCTCCTACGATTTTTTTGAGTCAGGCCTACCAGGAAGATGTTTAGTCTTCGAACTTTTTCCTTTTCGTTTCTGTTCGTAACCACATATTCGGCTACGATTCCCCCCGCTTCTCCCCTACCTGTGGCCCTTCATTCCTCTTCAGACCCTTCTTCCCCCTAAGGCTGAGACCTCAGATGTACTTCCTTCTGATTTCTCCCTGCCCCCTAGTACTGGACCTTCTTTTTCCGACTTCCTTCTCCTTTTTTTTACTCTTTTCTCGATTTGGAGTCCTTTTCTGACTCTTTTTTTGTTTTATATCACACCGAAAAGCCTGGGTGACAGATTTTCTTTCCCGTTGACGCCTGCTACACGGTTCTTTCCCTTTTCTCTTCTTTAGTGATTTAAGGCCTTCACGCATCTTCTCCCAGTTGGTTTCTTTGTCTTTTTTTTTCCCTCTAGTTCTTTCTTTATGGAATTTTTTGATTTTTTCCCCTTAGGTCCTCCTTTTCCCAATTTTTCCAAGATTAATACTCCTCTCTCCTTCTACTCCTTCCCCTCTTCCTTGTATTTTTTTTTCGGAGGAAAATGTTCCTGACCTTCCTTCCTTCCTTGGAGGAAGGTAACTTACTATTCTTCCCTGATCATATCTTTCTTTCCCAGGGTTCCCAAGTTTTCCCTCATCCCCCCTTCCTTTTCTCTATTGTTTGTAGACTTTCCCACCCTATTCCCTGATTAACTTTCCTCGCGCTAGAATCTTGTCCTTATTTCAGAAGATGTCGTCTCAGGCTCTTTTCTTTCCTCGTTTGTTCCCAGTATAGCTGACGTTTTTCCCCAGGATTTCAGATCAATTTGTCTTTTTCCGACCCGTAGTTCTTTCTTCTTCTAAATGGACTTTTCATGCCCTTTTTTTCCCTCTTTCTCGGTCTTAGAGTCTTTCCCTCTTCTGCTTTTTTTCCAATGGACCTTACACTTTTTTCGTCCCCTTTTTTTTTTGAGCGTCTCCCTTTTTCCAGCAACACTACTCGATAGAGATCAAGACCCCCCCTCTCTTTTTCTCAGAATGACGTCTATTTCCTTTCCTTTTTGGGTCTCCTCTTTCGTTGCTTCTTCCACTCCTCTATTTACCCTCTACGTTTTTTAGAGTTCTTTCTTGGTCTGAGTTTTACATCGTGTCCCACCGTTTGTTGTCCTCCTCCTTACCTTCTCAGGCCAATCCTCTTTTTTTCTTTCCTCTTGCGCGTTTTTTTTCCTCTCCTTCTTTCCCGTTTTTTCCTTCTCCCCCTTCGTGACGATCTTCCTCCCGATTTTTTACCTCGGCGACCCTAGATCCGTTTTCTTTTTTTTCCGCCGTGCTAAACTGACCCGTCTCCCGACTCCTCGAGTCTTTTCTCTGCCACTTTAGCGGTTTTCTTCCCTCCTCCTCTGTTCGCGCTTTTCTTTTTTTCCCCATGATGAAGGCGAGCTTCTCTTTTGCCCGCTGTCTTTCTCGCAATAGTAAGATAACTCCCCCGCTGCTAGAGTGACAGTCAAACAGATCTTCCTTTGCTTATTTTAGCCTTTGAATGAACCGTTGGCGATCCGACCCCCCTTTCCCGTTTCCTTTCTTTCCCTCTTTCCTAACTGGCGCGCCCGAGTTTTCCTTTCAATCTTAATTGCTTCGTCGGATGGCATTTTCTATTAGGCATCTTTTATCCTTTGCACCCCTTTTTTAAAGACGTGTGCGCAACTTCCCTCTAACAGTCTCCTCCCCTATTCTCTAAGCCCCCCTCTTTTCCCCTTTTTATGTCCCGATGAGTCTGAATTCTTCCCATCCGTTCCCCCTTGCCTTTTGCGCCTCGTAAAGTTCTTCTGATCGCGACCTTTTTTTTCTGGGTTTCTCTCTACAGGATTCTCCACTTCTCCCCTCGATCTCTGGGACACCCCGTTGACCCCTTTTTTGTTTACATCCATGGTCCTGCACGTCTTTCTTTCGAAGAGAGCTCAAAGAACACCCCCACCCCCCCCCCAACAACCCCCCTCCCATTTCCCCGTTTCATCCGTTTTTCCATCCCTTTGAGCGCTTCTGCAGGAGATTTTTTTCCCTTCTGCTGAGTTTTCCTCCTACATTCATCGTGTCCTCCCCCCTACCTCCCCAAAGTAAACCCCTTTTTTTCCCGGAGTCTTCAGTTCTTCCTCCCTCACTGATCAGAACCAAAATGTCTTGTTTTCTCTTCTTCTTCTGCTTTTTTCTTGCCCCGGTACTCTTTTTTCCGCTTCCCCCTCCCCTTCCTTCCTTTGTCGAAATGTCACCTGCTTGAGAAAGCGTCTTGACCCCCTACTTCTCTTTTGTTGGCGGAGCAAACCTTTCCCTCCAGCCCCCTTCCTTCCGTTTCGAGACTTCCTTTCTTTCCTTGCGTCCATCTCGTCATCCCATCCCCATTGGCCGCCCAATCAGCCTCCTTAGTCTTTTACCAATTTCTCGATCACCTGACCTTTTCTCCGTACCCCTTCCCCCTTTGTTGGAACCCTCTCTATTGTTTTTCCTCTCCGCCTCTTTCCTCGATTCCCTCACCCCCAACTTCCCCTTCCCTGAGTCCCATGAGATGATGATTAATTCCTTTTCTTATTTCTTTGCAGATTGGCCTTTTTTTTTCCTCCCAGACGTCGCAGCGCTTCTTCTTCCTCGCTCCCTTTTCTTTCCCCCCAGAGACCTGTCCTCAACTCTGGTTTTCTAAAAGTTCTTCCCTTCCGAATCCCCATTTTTTCCCTTTTTTGAATAGGTCAGAGGATGTGTGTTTTTTTTTCCCCTCCTAATTGACACTTTTTTTCACGTACTCCCCCTCCTCCCCTTTCCTCATAGGCTCCTTATTTCCCTTCTCCCCTCCTTCATTTTCGTTCTTGTTTTTCTGTCTAGGGTCTTTTCCTCAGTCCCAACATCCTGGCACGTTGATCTCTCTGTTTGACCACCCGCTTTCCCCCTTCTTTTTGCACTCTCTTATCTTTTACCCTCCCCTGTTACTTTAGTTTGCTCCTGAGCGCTTCTCTATCCAGCCCTGGCTAATAAGTTCCGAGCCTTGTGGCAAGACGGCGTAACTTCCTTTTCCTCTCGCCTCCCCCCTTCCCTTGATGAATCTTTTCCCATTTCTCTCGGCTCTACTCCTCATTCTTTGCTTGTAATTCAAGGCCACAGGATTTTTCTTGTTTTAGGCGCGCCCCCACCTTTACCCCCCACCACTTCCCCCCCTTTCGAAACGTGTAACTCGTGCCTTATTCCCTTTCTATATATCTTCTAATAAGTTTGTGTTTTCATTGATCTTTAATTTCCTGAGTACAACTTCCCCGGTCCTTATGTCTCTTTTTTCCCTTGTGGGAAAAGACCCTCCCTTTCTTTTTCTTTGCCAGGAGCACCTCCCAGAATGCCCTTCCTATGACGCATCTTCTCCCTTCCCTCCTTCCCCCTCTCTCTAACGTTTTTCCTCCCATTCTCTCACCGATTTACGCGATTCCACTGACTTCATTGTTATCATAGCCTTCGTGAGAGCACTAGTGCATCCTCTCCCTTCGAAACGTTTTAGCTCCCTTTAAGGTTTTTTTGCGCATCTTTTTTTTCAAACATCACCATGGTCCCTCCGTTCCCCCCCCTCCTGTTATAGGCCCGTCCTTCTTTTTACCTTGAAACGTCCCAGTCCTCGACCTGGGTGAAATGAAATCAGTATTAGTCAGCCTTCTTGACTCGTGAGCCCCCTTTTTTTTCTTTTCTTCTTCCTTAACTTAGACGCTTGGTTCCCCTCCTTATTCCCCTCTTTTTTCATAGGTTGAGCACATACTTTATGATAGTCTTTCTCAACGATTGCGTCCTTGAGGTTTGTCCCGTTCGAGTCAATAACCCTCTCTTTTTTTTCTCCTTTTTCTCTTTTTTTTTCCATGTCTCGCTTTTCCCCTATTCTCCACCTCTTTCCAGACTTCTATTTTTTCCCCCCCCCACCCTCTTCTACTCGTTTTTCATCTGATTCCTGCTGCATCATCTCATTTCTAGTATTGTACTATTGGAAGCTCAATTCGCCTTTCTCTTCTTCCCCGTCCCCTCCTCTGTGTACACCCCAGTTCTTTTTCGTTCTTTTCCTTCTACTTCGTTTTTTCTCCTATCAATGTCTCGCGGACTTTCGATAAGGATTTCGTACCATTGCTCATTCCCTCTTAGGATCGATTTCATGAATCTTTCCTCTCTGATCTGGTGCTTATCCCTTCTTTTCTCTCTACCGTTTTTTTGTTCTATCTTTTTCGCAGACCACAGTTTACGTTTATGATGTGTAAATCTCTTTCGCCGATTTCAATTTTCAACGTTTTTATGGTCTCCCCTTCATCCTCTTCTCCTCTTTGAGGACGAAGATATTCGTAATCTTTCTATATCAAGCGTCCTCTTTCCTTGCTCATGGGAGTTCTTCCTCCCCTTGAGGTCAGCCCCTTTGCCTGCCTTTTTGCATTTTTCTCTGTTCGTCCAACTCTTCCTTTTTTGAGCCATAATCTGGTCCCTTTTTTCAGCAATCACCTTTTTTTTCCCAGTCCCCTTCACAGCTCCCCTCCGCATCTCTATATCAGGAGGACAAACATAGGATTAGAAACTTTGTCCTGGCGGTAGAGGGATAGAGCCTTCTCCTTTCCTCTGTGTCACCCCCTCCCTTTTTCCGTTTGTACCCCCCCTTCTATCTGATTTTGCGATTTTTGCTTTTTCATCCGTTTTTCCCCGAATTAGTTTCCTCCTGAACCTCTGTGCACTTCTCTCCCTCTCCTGTGACAGATGATCTCCACGTTTCTTCCAATGGTTCTCCTGACTTGATAGGCCCTCTTGCGAACCCGGGCCATGCCCGCCTGGGACTTTGTTGTTTCCTCTCCTCGAGTTCTACTTTTCCTTTCTTTTGGACACTTCTTTTTTGCCCGACGTGCCTGTCTTCCATACTCCAGATAGCGACCATCCTCGTGACACTGATGAAGGTATTGGGTGAACTTCTCCAACGTATGCCCCCTTCTCCCTTCTTCCCTTCCTGGGTGAACTCCTCCTTTTATACCACCTGACTTTAGTCAGAAAAGGGTTCACATTTCTTTGCGCTCAATCCCACCCGTGCCCTCTTCCTTCTTTTGTTCGCCATTTCCACTTCTCTTTTTTGGAGCTTTTCTTGAACAGGTCTCCCGGTGTCTCGCCGCTTTCCTCCCCCCCCAGTTCATATTTAGAGCCTCTTCATTTACCTGCATCAATTTCTCCTTTTGGTCCTCTGGACCCTTCTTCGCGAGGATAACCTTTTGATTCCCCTCCCCTCAATTGTGACTACCTAGACAAGAGGTCTGTTATACTCTTAACTTCATGGGCTGTGACTTCCCGATTGACCAAGACATGTCTCTCCTTTTTTCTATGCTGAGACCCCCTCTTCCCCCGATTTCTCTTTTCAATTTTTAAAACCTTTTTTTTCCCTCACGGTTCTTCGTCTTCCATTTGACACTCCCGAATTTTCGATGCTCACTCCCCTCTGTTCTTTTCTCGTCCTTCCTATTCGGGTTGGAAAAGGCGTTTTTCCCTCGGTTTCCCTTCCGTTTCTACCAAATCCCCATATATATCTTTTTTTCTCCCCCCTCCTCTTACTTTTGTTTGCTGTTAAAGCTTCTGTTTTTTTTCCTCCCTAGTGTCTTTCTCAGTTGTCGAACTCCTCAGTAATTATGCGCAAAGACGAGTTTTTCTTCTTTTTCTTTTTTGCCCCTCTTTTTTCCCTTTTTTCCTAACCGTTCTTCCCTTTTTTCGACGATCTTCCCAATCTTCTCTTCTTTTTCGGCGAACTCAGATCAGTTGTTCGTTCTTTCCGCCTAGACGGCATTCCGTCCGCCGCCAGACCTTTAGTCTTCTCTAATTTCGAGGCCCTCCTTTTTTCCCCCTCTCCTTATTGTACTCCCTCCCCCGATTCAGTTTCCTCTTTCCTCATCCTTAGTCCGCCCCCGCGGACTGATTTCCTTTCGATAGTCAGCGGACCCTTGGAAGCTCCCTCCGAGTTTTTTCCTCTCTTTGAAAGAGAAAAACATCTTCCTGATTGCAGACCTTCTTTCTCCACCCTTGAAAAAGTGGACCTATTCCTATCTTCTCCTTCTCCCTTGGTTTTTATTCATACTGCTTTAACCTTTTCCTCTTTTGATCGTTTTCCCTCCTTTAAAACCCATTCCATTTTTCTCGATTCTGGTCTCCTTTCTTCTGCTTATTTTTTCTTTCCCTCACTTTCTCGGCACCGACGTTTTCTCGAATATTCCCTAGGAAGACCTTTCTTAAGAGCAGAAATCCATACTCCAGGAGCTTTAAGCTCTTTAAGATTAGTTTTTACATAACCCCTTACAGCCCCCCCCCTCCTACCCTTCTAGGTCTTTTTCCCCCCCCTTTTGAGTCCTTTCTCTCCCTATTTAGTGGCTGTAATTTCGTCCCCGTACTTATAGCCAGACGACCCCAACCTCTCTGTTCCTTTCCCACCTCCCCAATCTGGAGGCCTTTCCTCCAAAGTCCCGCTTTGCTTCCAAGACTTCCCTCAAGGACAGCGGCTTCTAAGTCCGTCTGTTTTCCCGTGTTTCTCTCCTTTTCCTTCTCTTTTTTTTCACCGAGGCCCTCCCCTTTTTTCCGACTCTCTACTTCCTTTTTTCTCACTCATACCCTCCAAAAGGAACCACTTGCTCTCTTGCCAATCCTTTTGTGGATTTTCCTCCATGCTGAAAGACACATTTTCCTCCTTTTTCTCTCCCCTCATCCCCCTCTTTATAGAGCGAATTCCCGCTGCTTCTCTCTTCATTCAGACGCCCCTAAAAATTTTAGACATTTCCAGTCCCTGGCGTCAAGCGATTCCCCGTCAAGCTCCTTCCCTTTGGGAGGCGTCACACCCCTTCCTCCCCCAATATTCCAAGATACTGAGCTAATCTTTAATAAGTTCTCCATCCTGACTTATAGACATTGAACGTACCCCCCCCCCTTCTTCTTCCAGTCGTTTTCCCCCTTTTCTTTAGACCTTTCCTTCTCCTCCCTCCCCTCACCCCCTCCCCCTTTTTCCCATAGAGGATACTTTTTTGATTGTCCTACCTGGAAGAGGATGTTGGAGATACAATACAAGAAATCATCTTTGGGGGGGGTTCCCCCCCCGGATCTGATCTTCTATAGGAGATTGATTACTAATCTTCCGAGTCGCTTCTACCCTCAAGTAGCCTGCTAGGACCTAACTCTCTCTCTCTTGTTCCACCCACACCTCTCCCCTGGTCTCCGATTTTTCTTTCCTAAACTGACCACCCCCCCCCCCCCAACCTTCTTCCCCTTTTCGCCTGATCTTTCCTGGACCTCTATCCGCTTTATGTTCCCCTTTTCTTCCTCCCTGTCTTGAAATCTTCTCTTTCCCCGGCCGATATCCAACGACGTTGACCCCTCCTACTTTCCTCCCCGGCCTTTATTTTTAGACCTCCCCTTTCTTTTTCCCCTCTTTTCCGATTTCCCCCTCTGATCCTTTTCTTTTGTCCTCATTTTCCCATCCTGGTCCGGCCCTCGTAACCCTTTCTTTGAGGTAACGTTTGTTCCAAGGATTTCTGCCCATTCGTGGTCTTCTGACCCCTTCACTTTTTTTCTTGGATGCTCTTCTCGCTCTCGCCCTCACTACGGCTTGACAAGTGCCGATGGCCCTTTTTCCATGGGCCCCCAATCTGGATCTATAGGTTCCTCCTTTGCTTCTGCTTTGGACTCCCCTTCCTTATCCTCTCCCTTTTTCTTTCTTCTTTGGCCTTTTTTTTTCCCGTCCCTCTTGGGTGTTTTTCGTTCCCCCCGGTGAAACAAGAAAGACTTTTTCCGAATTTTCCCTCCAGGCCTTTTCCCTTCTTATAGCCCCCTTTCCTCCTCCCCGTTTTTTTTTTTCTCGTCGAGGTTCCCAGCCGGACTATTTCCACGTCTGTTTACTTTCCTCCCTTGTTGGTACACTTGACCACGACCCCTCCCCCCCCTTACCCCATTTCTTTCCCTTCTACTACCCGACTTTTTTTGCCTTTTTTCTGTCTCCCGATTTTTTTTTACGTTCCAGGCCCGATCTTTGTAGACCAATAGAGACCCCCCCTTTCCCTCCTAGGGCCCCTGCCCTCTTCTTTTTCTACTTTTCCGGGAATTGGTCCTGATTTGCGATATCCTGCTCCACTGGTCATCTCACAGTGAATTTTTTGCCCCTCCTCCTTTCTTAAGGAACCTTTGGTCCCCTGCGTTTCTCCCTTTCGTCCCTTTTTTGAGCATGGTAAAGGATGGGCCATGTCCCTTCAAACGAGCTTCTTCCAGCGTTTCCAGATAAAATGGCTTCTTTTAGAGACGAAGTCCTTTCTGCTGACTTAGTTCTTTCCTTTTTCCCTTCCATTCTCTTTTCCTCCCCCTCTTTCCCCCCCCAATTTTCGTTCAGATGATGACCATTTTCTCTTTACCGCACGTTTCATTCATTGCTTCTTTCCTTGTACTCCCCTATTCGTTCTGAACTTCTCTTTTTTTTTTTCTCCCCCGCGTCCCCCCTCTTTCCTCTTATTTCCCAAGCTCTTTCCCCCCTTTCTTGCTTCTCTTTTTCTCTCTTTTTAGTATATAATCTCCGATTTTTTTGCCTGAATGCATATTTTCTCGTCGTTCCTTTTTCCTTTTCCTCGAAGCGAGGATTTTCTTCTTCACCCCCCCCTCCCCATTCTTTTCCTATTTCCTTTTTTCCCCCCCCCTTCTGTATTTTCCTTTTTCGTTCCTGAATGTTATCTATCAAGGTTAGGTTGTTTCATCGAGTGAAGGAAGATGAAGTCCCTTCCCACTTCTTTCTTCGCTTTTTTTCTCTCTTTCAGATTATACCTCCCCTCTTTTCTCCCCCTACCTCCTTTTCTCGAGCTTGTGATGCGTCCTGTAGGTTTGCGCACCCAAACCGCGTTTCGTCCTAATGGGACAACCTTTCCCTCCCCCTCCTCCTGCTTTCCCCCCATTTCTCACCTTCTTTGTTTTCCTTTCCTAGTGCCTTTTCCCTTAGCTAGTTCTATCGGATCTCCCCCTCTACTAGGTTTTGATAATGTACTTTCGTAAAGGACCTTTCTTCTCTGCCTCCCCCTTTCTTTCCCCCCCTTCGTAGTTAGAAAACCAGCTCTTCCTCTCTTCGTACCATTTCCGCCTACATGTTAGTTTCCCCTCTCCCGCCTCTCCCCGTACTACACGATTCCCCCTCATTGGTTAGAACTCGTGCTTTTTGATGAGGGTGATTGCTCAGAGCCCTGCTTTTCCTTTCCCCCTTCGTTTTTTACGAAAGCCCTTTTTTCTTTTTTTTCAAGTAGCTCTCGTCCTTTGCTCTGTCTCTTTTCTCCCCGATTCTGCGACCGTTTTGAAAAACAGTACGCTTTTCTTTCTAGAATTGAAGATGAGATACCTTTCTTCAGGTTCTATAGACTTGCTCTTCTCTCCTGCCCTCTTTCCTGACGCCTACCCTTTTTCTGTCTTTCTTTTTCCTTTTCTTTGCGTTATTACCATATTTGTTCTTTTCCAGTTTGGACAAAATTTTTTGATAACCCTCTTTTCAATGTGTACCCCTCTCACCTCCTCTCTCAAAGGACCCTCTCCCCTCGGCAGGTCTTGGTGGACCTGTCGGACCGGTTAGACTGAATGCGATCCTTCTTCGGATAAATTCTCCTTCCTCCCCCAATGATTAGCTGTATTCCTCCCTTTTTTTACAGTTCCTGCGAGCAATTCTTGTAGAATGTTAAGTTGTATGCTTTGGCATTCTTCTTCTCTTTCTGAGTTCCCCAGGTTCCCCTTTACTCCCTCAGAGGTTTCCTCCCTTCCCTTCACATCGGCTCCTTTTTCCTTCATGGCCCTCTCCCCTTCCCGCCCCCCCCCCGTTCGCTTTTTGAACTAATCAGAGGCCACTTTTTCGACTCGTAGTCGGAGAGAGCGCCTTTTTCCTTATGATTCCTTTCTGATGTCCTGCACGCTTCCTCAAATGGATTCTCCTTTTTCTGCTTCTCTGATAGCACGTCTGCGATCGTCTTAACCTTGCTTTGAAACCGGTTCGCCCCCCTTTTGAGCAGAGCCCAGTCTTTTCCCTTTGGACTGTCCTTCCCCCTCCTCCCTCTTTTCTCCCCACTCACCCACCTCGATCTGTCGCTCTTCTGTTTTTGCTGGCGCCACCCCCCGGAGCCTTTCTCAAACTCACAAAGTGATTTCTTTGAGGAGTAGAACCTAATATCTCCTTTTCCTAATACGTTTTTGTTGTTGGTCTCTCTCTTTCTTTGGAGAGGAAGCAACTCCCCTTTTTCTCCTCCCTCTTGTTCTAATCCCTCTTTTCTCACAGATAGAGGTGTTTTTTCTTTTCCCTCTTGATTTTTTTTTCTTTCACCCTTCCTTTTAGATACCCAGTTTTCTCACATTTGCATTCATGTGAAGGATTCTCTGCTATTTCTCCTCCCTCCCAGGACGACAGTTCTTTCCCCCCTTTCTGTCCCTCTTCTTCCCCCCCCTTGCAGAAATTTCCGCCGCCTCCTCCTTTAGCGGCCTTCCGCCACTTTTCTTCCTCTCCTTTTCTAGATAGGCGGTCCGCGATTTTTTGAATTGGTTTTCATCCGAGTTCTTCTTACGCTGATGCTCTTCCCCTCTTCCGGATTAGTCCCTCTCTTTCCCGCTCCGGCCGCTCTCTCTTCTTTCCCAACTCTCCGCCATTTCAGAAGTTCGCGGACCTCCTTTCCCCCCTTTGAGACCGACTCTCCATTGTTCGTCCCTTCGTTTTACTTTTCTTCCCCCGCCCGACCCCCTTTCCTCCTTTTTTCTTTTTTCCTCCTTTTTCCCCCCCTCCCGTCATATCTTTTTTTTCCGGCTTTTTCTCTTTATTCGTCCTCTTGTCCTCCAATTTGCCCCGCGCCACCTTCCTTGATCCAACCTCCAGTGTTCCCCCGCGGAAGAAGAGAGGAGATCCTCCCCCTCCCCCCGTACCTTCTTCCCTTTTCCCTATGGTCCGCCCTGCTCTTTCCCTCCTTCACTTTCCTTTCTTCAATTCCGACGTTCGCGCATAGTCACTATTCCTGATCTCATCCATCTCGTGGTTCGCATTTTTATCCCTCTTTGGGGGGTGTTTGTGTGGTGGGTTTTTGGGGGGTGGGGGGGGGGGGGGGTGGGGGGGTGGGCGGGGGGGGGGGGGGGGGGTGGGGGGGGGGTGGGGTTTTTTTTGTGTTGTGGGGGGGGGGGGGGTGTGGGGTGGTGCGGGTGTGGGGTGGGGGATTTCTTCTCCCCTTGGAAGCAACCTTCTCTCGCTAGGGACCCTTCCCCCTGCTGGCTTTTCTTCCTTCCCCTTCAATCTTCCTCCATCATACCTCCTTTGGGGGCAAAGCCTTTTTCTAGCAGTTTTTTTCAAGGGTCGTTCGCTTTTTCTTCTCTTTTTAACGACCCTTCCTTCCCCGACCTTGCTCGCACTCTGCACTCAGATGGGAGCACAGACCGCCCCCCCAAATTCCCACTGGTAGCAGCGTTCCTCTCCTTTTTGGCGACTCCCTCCCCCCCTGAGTCTCCCCCCCCCTCTTCCTTGACCCTCTTTCGATTCGCATATTTTTCCCGGCCCCGCCGAGTCCTTCCTCTCACTCCCCTTTTCGACGGGACACAGGCTCTCCCTCCCCCTTCTGCCATTCCTTTTCTTCTTTTTGGCGGCCTAAAAACCCCTCTTCCCTGCCTCCCTTTCCATCCCCTCTCCCGGTTCTTTTTCCCTTCATCTCCCCTCAGAATTTTCCTTAGTCCCCTCCATGCCCTCAAATACCAGTATTTCGTCCATCATTCCCCTCTTCACACCTTTCTACTCTCCCCTTCCTTTCCCTACCAGACTCAACTCCCTTTTGTCCACCGCTCCTTCCTTTTCTTTTCCCCCCCCCTCCCCCTTCCGCCATTTTTCCCCGCCCCCCTCTTTCTCTGACCCCATCTAACAGACGCGACCCTTTCGGATTCGTAGTCGTGCATCGTTGATGATTCCTCTCCTTAGATCTGAGATCTCAACCTTCCGTTTTCGCCCTCTCCCTTCCTAACTACCTCTATCCTCTTGCTCCAAAACCAACGGACTGTAGCCTTTTAGGAGTGCTCAACGTTTTATAGAAAGGTAATCCCCTCTCTTTCTTCCATATCTGACCCCTCTTCTTCTCTTTCTACCGAACCACTAACCCCCCAAATTTTGAAACTTCGGATTTTCCCCCTTTCTAAGTGGATATTGAAAAGAAGTGATTTAATACGGCGCCTAGCCGTACTGTTCTAGACTCTTCTTTTCACTTCCGGGTCTCTTGGCCCTCCTTTCCTGTAGCAGGGTACTCCTTTTCAAATCCTTTCTGTCTACTCTCCCTGCCCTTCTTTAACCGATGTTCATTCTTTTTCATCCAGATGCTCCCGTACATGTGCACCTTTTAGATCCTTTTCTCCTTGTTATTTTTTTTCTCTTTCGCCCATACCTTTTTTGAAAACCGGACTTGTGGCCACTCGTTTCAATATTGACGACTTTACCCTACCCTTCTTCCGGCGAGTTCCTTCTTTTCCCTGCTCCTCCTCCTAATGATGCACTTTCCTTCGGGTTAGTGACTGCCTTCCCCATGAACAGTGAATTGGGATGGTAGGCGCAAAGGTGAAAACCACCATTCCCTATTTTTTCTCCTCCCTTTCACCTATTCCAGTCTTTACACATACCGTTCTTTTTTTCCTCAAGTCTAATTTTGTAGTTTTTGTTAGTATATTTCATCACTGTCCCTCTCCACAGAGGGAGAACTTCTGTCCCCCTTTTCTTTCCCTTCCTCACAGGGGTTTTCTTTTTCACACCCCCACCTAATTTTGACTTCCCTTCAAGAAAAGAATTAAGCATAGTAGCGATCTTCCTTTCCTCACCTTCCACATGAGCCTATGAGTGTCTCATATAGTTTCCCCTCTTTACTGAAGAGGTCCAACTGCATCTTAATTGTCTTCTAGAAGTATTGAGCTCCGAGCTTTGCTCCTCCATATAGCCACCACTTTTTATCCGGCCCCTTTCCCCCCTTTTTAGCTGCAGAGCTTAGACCCTAATGTCCCCCCTCTTTTAAGAAGTCAGTCTGAGAGGACCCTTCTTTTCTGATTCCCTTCCCCCCCTCTCCCTGGAGCCAGCAGCCTTTTTTTAATGTCCCCCTCAAGTTTCTATAAGTCAGTACTGAGAGGATAGGAGGGTTCAGTTTACTGTTCATATCTTAGCATTCCCTCTCCCCGATTTCTTTCACCATTCTCTTTCTCCTAGTTCGCCATCTCTTTCTTCTTGCCTCTTTTTGCTTAAATGGATGATGAACTTAATATCCCGAGATTCTTGTATACACTGTAGATGTGGGTTTTTCTTACCCCCTGTTCCTCTTCTCTTCGATCCCTTTGCTTCAGTGATGTTAGATAGATCTTCCATGCGTCTTCCTCCTATCCCTCTTTCGCTCCGATATTTTTCTTGTAGGTCAACTTTCTTTTGAATTTCGCAACTCTCTTTGCACGGAGGGCAGGCTGAGGGGGTGGGGGGGGGGGGGGGGGTGGGGGGGGGGGAGGTTTTAAAATCCCACCCAACCACATAAACCACCCCCCCACCACACACATAAAAAAAAAAAAAAATACCAAAACAATCCAACTACCTACCAATACCACATAAAACAAAAACCCCCACACCCACAACCCCCTACCAAAACACTCATACCACCCCAACCCCAACCCAACCCCACAACCCCACCTTCATTACATTTTTTTCTCAACCTTTTTCTCTCATTACCTACATCTCTCTCCAGGTTCTCTCAGTCATCTCTTCCTCTACCCCCCCCCTCCAAAATCTCCTCTCCTCCTGCAACTCCCTACCAGCCCTCCTCCTCTCACCTTCTTGTCAGCAGTTTCCTCCCCCCCCTTTTTCCTTCTCCCCCGCTCTACCCCCCGCCTACACACCATCCTTTTCTCCCCGTCCCCCACCCCCACCCCCACATCTTTACCCTTCCTCCCCATTCCATCCTTCCTTTTTCTCACCCCGCCCCCCCCGCCCTCCGCCCCATCTTGCCTTCCTCTCCACTACCCCCGCCGCACTCTCCGCTCCTATTTTTTGCTGCCCTTCCCTTCTCTATCTACATTTAGATCCTCTTTTCCCTTATCTCCCCTTTTCCTAACCCCATCTTCCTTCTTCCTTTTCTTTTACCCCATTATTCCTATCACCCATCCCCAAAAAAAACCCACACCCCCACCCAAACCACAACAAAAAAAAAGAAAAAGGCTAATCTTCTTTTTCTCCACCGGGATTTCTTTCTTTATTTCGCCTCCTTTTTACGATCAATTTTCTTTCCCCGGCTTTCCCCCCGTCCAGGATTTGAGGTCAATTTTCCTTTCCCCTTATGTCGTCGTTTAATTCCTATAATATGCGCGTCTTCTATCCGGTCTTCTTTCTTTCTCTTACTGTCTTTCCTTCCTCCCAACAGCGCGTCTTTCTTTTTCCCATCTTTCTATCATGGCCCTTTAGTACATCAGGGTTTCGGCCTTCTCTGGCGTAAGTTTCTTTTCTTTCTGCGACCCCCCTCTCTCCCCAGCCTAGATTGGGTCTTCCTTGCTTTTTTTTTTTCCCCCCAGCCCCCTTTCCCTTTATCTCCTTGCTCAACGTGTCATTTTTTCCTTCTGAGTTGCCCCCTCCCCACCAGATTTTCTTCTCATATGCGATTCCCTGCGCCTCCCGTATTCACCGACAGATCTTCTTTTGAGGGAACTCCCAGTTGGAACCACCTCCAGTCTTCTCCTCCTTGTCCTGAGGTTTTTTCTTTCTCCCTCTTTCCGGACCTTCTTCCTTTTCCCGAGTTTTTTCCCCAGTCTCGTGGTTCTATTCATATATTTCTTTCTTGGTGAAATGACCCTTTCCGGAGACTCTCCATAACCTTGTTTCCTCCTAATAACCAGGAGCTTCTCTCCCACCCCTTTTTCTGGTCAAGTTTCTTCGACTTGATCCTTTCCTCTGACGTAACCTTCCCCCTCTTGGGTCAGTTGATTGCTTCTTCCTTCTCTTTTTATCTTTGAGGACTATTGATTTTCTTACCACGGTTTCTTGTTTTTTTTCCTGCTTTCTTTCCCCTACCTAAGCCCTCCTCCCCTTCCCTCCCCGAAGCCTCCCAGATGACCGAGTTGTTTTTCTTTGAAACTAGGTGATTCACCCTGTCTCTCCCGCGACCGTAGGGCTTCCTTCGGAACCTTCGACCCAATG
>Ga0179593_1375035_pt1 | contig 15690 bp, 18 predicted proteins | sample CZODoug2_1_08_16_FD_185931 | JGI IMG/M metagenome (GOLD analysis project Ga0179593, IMG submission 185931) | Vadose zone soil fungal communities from Angelo Coast Range Reserve, California, USA - CZODoug2_1_08_16fungal (PacBio error correction) | ecosystem: Environmental > Terrestrial > Soil >... | reverse complement strand
GCCACCCCACGGTGCGCCGTAGTCCGACCCCTGGCAGACCTCCTCCCCCTTTCGGCTCTCCCTTTTCTCCCCTCCCTCGAATGCATTCCATGTTGCATTACCACCTGCGATCCGCGCGGTTAACGAGCTACTGTCTCGACGACCACCCCGCCTCCGATGCTGCGATTGGCCGGTGGAATTCCCTTGCAGCGCGGCTCACCGCTGACCCACGTCCCCCCATGCCAGTTCCCCCCCCCCAGGCGCTCGGGCCGTCGCGTTTTTACCACCATGCATTCCTTTTTCGGCAATTTCGCCACTGGGTTGTTCTAATATTTTTCGATCCCGCCTCCTTTGAGGTGTCCCTCTAATTCTGGAACCATCTCGCTCCGAGTTTTTTCCTCTTTTCCAAGGCACCTCCGCTTTGCTTCGGGGCCCCCTTTCCCGACCGCACCATAAAAATTACCCCCGCTTCCGCATTTAGGCGCGACCACCCCTATTCCCTCTGTTGTGTCCGGGCGGCTTTCCGCTCTCCGCGGAAGCCCTTCTCTTTTTTCCTTTAACGGTTGCTGCATGATCTAGTCTTCCTACGACGTTTGGATCCGTCCTATAAGACGAATGGTGAAGCCGAGGGTTCGCGACCTGGCCTGGTGCCCCGACGTCTACTTCCTACTTGGGGAGCTCCCCCGGTCAAACCACCACTGCTTCACAACATTCCCGACTGAGGGGGTGCCCCTTCTCAAGCCCTTCGTTCCGCTTTTTTTCTTCCGCCGCCTCCGTTCAACATCGGTTTTCTGGCTTTGGCCCTCGTCCGCACCCGGCAGAAGGCGCTGTCTTCCCAGTTGTGGACAAACATCACAAAAGGGGCCCTGCTCGCGTTTAATCCTCTCGGACCAGTCGAACCCGTCGATTGTTTTTTTTTTTACTCTTCGATCGACACTGTCCTGTACGGCCCTATGCACCCCACTGCTGTCCTTGGGTGATGCAATGTTTTCAAGGTTTACGGATTTTTCTTGCTTTGTCAAATCACGAAATCATTCTTCTTCCGGCCCCACAGCTGTCGTTCCTTCCCCTTGTCTCTTTTGACGTCGGCATTTGAACCACCCCCCCCCCCCCACATTCCCCCCCCCTTGGGGCCGCCTCTTTAGTACTGTTTGGTCCTTATAAGGATTCGCTGCATTGTGTTTGCGCGTCTTGCCCCTGCGTCGGTCGGGCGTTTCCTCCAAGACTTATCCTGCCCCCACCACCGCGATAGCGATCGTGGCCTTCTCCAGCCACCAATCCGGTATCTTCGGTCCTGCTCGTCTCGTCACCGTGGCATTGCTTTACCAGATCGGCACGCGAAGATTATTGTGGTCATGGTCGGCGCAACTACGCAGTCGGCCTTGTTTCTTGTCAATACATCCTTTTTAGTTCGGCAAAAGTCGGGCCTTGAGCTTTTTCCATACCTAGCTCCGCTTTGCTTTTTTCTCCTCGGCCTCGTTTACCGGGCTAGCGTATATTCACTTGATCTTTCCGCCGAGCCGTAAGAGCTCCCTCGATTCATTTGCCAAACTCTCACACGTCCCACCTCTGGTTTCCCCTTCGGCATTTTGCGATAGGTTCGGACCCTCTTTTTTCAGTTCCCTTCTCTCTGTCCCTTTCGGACATTCCCTTTATTGCCCCCAAATTGCGTCTGCCTTGGCTGATCTTCCTTTTCACCCATCCCGTACTTTGACTATCGGTTCTTTGTCAACTGGTGGGCCGCCCTTTTTAACTTCCGCGTAGGAGGTCGCCATTTGCTCCGCGCAACCCTTCCCCCTTCCGACTTCAAGATGTTCTCTTTTGAACCAACCACAGTTTCCTCCAGGAGACCTTCCTTATGGACCCCACTCTCCTCCTTCGCGTTAGCGTTTGGTTAGATATTCCGGATCGTGCTATCTTCTGCCCGGGTGAGAGTCAGTTCTGACCGGTTCCCCTACATCGCTCTTCGTCTCCACATCAGTGAGATTTCCGCCCCCAAGTTTTTCTGGAGTTTCTGCTTTTGTGTGGTCCCCGAGCCTATCACATCTTTATAGTACTTCTTTTCCTGTTGCAGGCTTACGGACTGTCGATCAGGGGGGACCCGCACACCCGTTTTACCGTTTCGCCGCTACGGACCGTGGCCCCCACCTCCATCCGACGCATTCCCTTATGGATGGATTTTCCGGTCCAGGGTCGGACGGCCGCCATTTTGGTCCATTGATGGTTCCTTCGCCCTTGACTTTTTTTCTGATTCGCACCTTCCCACCCATTGCTTCGCCCATGATGGTACTTTGGCTCCAGTCCTTTTCTTCTTTGATGCTAGCACCGGCCTGGGCATAGCAAGCCGAGGTCCGAGCTTTCTCCGGCCGCTTTTTTCGCGCTAAGTTTTTCCCGGTAAATCCTCATACAAGAGTCACACTCTCCTTCCCCAAGTGCCTCCCCCCATGACTTCTTTGAACACGGTCTCCACCCGCTTTCCTCTCACGAAGCGATCTGTTACCGACTTAACCACTGCTTTTCTCGTTGTTTAGACTCTCCGGATTTGTTGATGGTCTTAAGCGGCGAGAAATCCGTTTTTAATCTGTCGTAGCACCCGGAGTTGCCTTGGCATTCCCTGGTCGCCCTCCCGGATGCGAGTAATTCGGCCGCCCCTTTTGTATTGGTTTCGGCTGGACTTCCTTAGACTTCGTGAACGATTTTTTTGTTCTTCCTTACGGGTAATCAACTATCGGCGACGGGTTCCAGGAGAGGGAAAGATATCGATCCTCATCCCCCCCCCTCCTTACATCTCCCTACCACACCACTCCCCCCTCCAGCATCTTTCTTACTACCCTACCCCCTCCCCCTTTTCCCTCACAATTCCCTCCCTTGTCCACTGGTTCTTACCCTTCCTTATACCATTTCCCCCCCTCCCCCCCCCGTACCCGCCTGCTCCTCCCCTTACCACCCCTCATGCCACCTTTTCCCCTTTTTTCATCCTTCCCCGCCCTCTCCAGTACTCTCCCCTTCCTCACCACCCTTACTCCAGACACCGTTTCCCTCTCCCAACATTCCCCACATCTTCACCCACACCCCCCCACTCCCTCCCCTTTCTTCACCTTCTTCAATCCATCCTCACTTTAGCCCCCCCTTCCCCCCCCACCTTCTCCCTCCTTACTCTTTACCCTCTCTGCGGCCACCCGCCCCGTTGTGGCCCTCTCCCTACTCTCTTCCTCATTCGCGTCCCGCGACGTTCAACCTCTGTTACTCCCCGTCCCGGCGCGCTTTGTTGCCCGTCTCGTGGGCTCCTGCTGCCGCCCCCGTTAGCGGGTTTGACGAACCATCCTTCTACAACGTGCACTGCAAAAGCTTCTGCTTTTGCATAGGGGTCCCCTACGCTCTCTTGTCGCCGTCTTTCTTTTGTAGATGCCAGTTCCCCCTTGTCTTTTTTCGACGGTGTCGTAATAGAGTAGTTTTTCCCCGGTCCCTCGAGCGGCCGCTGTGATTTTTCCTGATTTTTTTCCGAAGCTCCTGCTTCCTCAGTTCCGGCCTCCCCCAAACTCGATCGGTTTGACGGTGAATTGGGTTACGCTCGCTCTTTTGCTTTTTAAGAACGAAGGCCTTTATCCCCGATTCCCAGTCTTTCTACATGTCCCTAGTTTTTTGTTGACTTGACAGTTTGCGCTTGACAGTATAGCTGTATTGGCGGGCCCTGCCGTCCCCTACTTTCTTTACGCTATCTTATTCATATCTTCCCGTTGGCCGTCATTCTCAGTCGAAAATTGTTTTCCCTCGTACTTTTCTCCCTGTCGCAGCCTTGCGGATCAAGGACACATGATACTTCTTTAGCCATATTTTGTTGAATAATTGATCTTCTTTTTGATGTAGTAATTTCAAAGTCCTTCGCTTTCCGACCGTTTTATTCACAGCCACTGCCCCTGCACAGATCGCATCGTGACTCAAGCCTCAGACGATAGGGTTTCCCCCCCTCCTAGGTACCCCCTCCTCTCATCGTTTCCCTCGATAACCCCTTTGAGATGAAGGAATACGTTCCGAACCGCATTGTGCCCCACCGGATTTTGGGACGGAGACGCTGGTGGTCCTTCTCTAGAGGGAGTGTCCTTTCTGTGGCGCGGCGGGTTTAATTCACTTTGCTCCTTCTGACTTAGATCACCGCCCTTCCCCTTTTGTTGCGCGACTCAGGGGTTCCTTGATCGGCTTGTACAGAGATTTCTCTCCCCCTTTTGTCGCATCCCGTCGTTGAATAGACTTCTCTAGGTCCCACTCCTTCTCATCTTTCATTGACTCCCCGCGGCGCAATGTCTTTTCCCTTTCATATTCGGCACTTTTTTTGTTTTTATCTCTCTTTCTTTCCCTTTCGTTGTTGTTTGTCTTAACCCCCGGTGGCGCGGGACCTCCCCCCCCTTCGCACTCTACAATCATCTGGCCGTCAATCCCCTCAAACCTTCTCTCAATTGCCTTACACGTCGGGTTTTGGTCCCCAGGCGACCGCGGTTGCTTGCCGATACCCTGCTTTTCCCCCCTCTCACCCCTTGTCCCCCTTTTGATCGAGCTGGGTCCCCCCTCCAGGTTTTCTCTCTCCCCTTCCTCACTTGCAATAGGACCGCCTCCAACCAGTCTGCTCCCGTCCTTCCCTGTGTCCTTATCCCTTTGCGCTCCCTTCCCTCGCCCCTTTCTTCTCCAGTTCCGATCGCCTGGGGGTTGTGGCCCATCGACTATTTGAAACGACACGATCTCCCGGCTTCTTTCTGCCGCTGGCCGTGCCCACTTTGCACAGTATCTTTCTCGTGTTTCCGAAGCGGTCGCTGGAGCTTAACTTCTCTTTCGCTTTGTGTGTTTGTTGGGTTTTGGGCCCAATATGTGAAATCGATCATTTACTTCGCCAATGCGTCTCGGACCCATCGCCCGAGGACGAACAATGCTGCAAGATCGTTTTGCTCTTCCGTTGATTGTGGCTGACGATTCCGCAATGATTAAGCGGAAAGCTTTTCCTTCCCTTCGCAACCGGCTGGTTGCGCTACGCATTTATCCGCCAAAGGCTGGTCCCGTCAACCCCAACACCTGGAGTGAAAGTCAAAACGGGGGTTTTTTTTTTTTTTTTTAAAGGCCCCCCCAATTCGGGGCCCCCCCCCCCCCCCCCCCACACCCACCCCCCCCCCGTGGCCTCGTTCGACCAATGCCCTTCCCCCCTTTTTCCTGGTTTCCGGCCCCTCGGCGTTCCGGCAGTTCAACATAGTTTGGAATTTTGTTCCTGTTGCTCCCCCCCTAAGCAGCGCTTGCTCGCTCCACATTTTTACGACATCAAAAGAAGGGAGGCCTCGTTTACCCCGGACCCCTCATCTTGACTTAGACCGTACAGCCTGCTTCTCTGCACTTGCTCGACGTCGACAAAGTCGCCTTCTCTTTTTCCTATTCCCCCCTCCCATCCCTCTTTCCGATGGGTTGTGATTTAAAGGAAGTCTCGGCTGTTTTTTTGCCCCCGTTCATCAATTTACTACCTTTAATTATATCCGTCCGCGCGGATCGCCACCTCCCTGCGGTTTTTTCCCCAGGCCTTTCGATCCCGCCAGCCACTCCGACCCCCCAGTCACTGCGTGGTCGTTGCCCTACGAGACCTTCTCTCCAACTCTCTGTGAGACCGCGTGCTCCCCTTTCTGCCCGTCCGTGGTCACCGTACACTTCTTTCCATTCGTCAGTTTATTCCGCGTGCATCTTTCCCAATCTTGTGTCGGTCTGCTACCCGTCCCTTACATTTTTAACGTTTTTAGAGCGGATTCCGGAAGATGGATCGGTATTTTTCCCCTCCTTCCCCCTTGTTCAAGCGCTTCTTGCGCATCGTTCCTTTTGGTCCGTCGACTCTATTTCTGTCCTGGCACCTTCACTTTTTTTGCGCGCGGCGTGCCGTCCTTCGCTTTTCATTACTGATTCATGCGTTATACCGGCCCACAGTTTTCCGAGCTTCCCTCCTCCACTGTCTCCATCTGCGATTCATAGCCCCAACCTTTAAGACACATCAGGCCCCTTTTCCGGGAGGGGTTAGTCTGTTTTTGCTGCCTTTCACCAACTCGGCCCACCGTTGCCAGTTAGGCTTGACATCGCTGCCTCCTTCTTTCTTTACCTCCCTCTCTTCCCTCCGATGAAGTGGTAGCGCGTTAATATCGTCAGTGCCCGGTCCCGGAGCGGCGTTTCGGTTTGATTTCCGCCGGGTTTGCGAGGGCCGTTCTTCTTCATTCACTCCGCCTCCCAAGTCTTCCGCGTTTTGTCTCCCTGTGTGAGTTTTTTTTTGACCTGAGTTGTGGTCCCCCCCACCAAACATCCCTTGCTTGCTGTCCCAGGTTCCTTATGTGACGGATCCGTCTTTTTTTCGCTTTTTTTTTGAGCTTCATCTTCCCCCGTCCTCTTTCTCCTCCCGTTCTGTTGTTGTTTTTCTAGAGATCTGGTCTCCTGAATATCCTTCCGCTCCCCAGCTTTTTTGTCTTCGACCGGTTCATCTTTCCTGTTGGTTTCCCTGTTTCACGCTCACAATGGGCCCAGAATAAATTTCACTTTTTCCATTGAGATTGCTTTTTCGTCCCCCGTGTGTTTTTCCGCGTTTCCCGTGCCGATATCGACGTACTACGTCGCCTTTCTTTGATAGATGATTTTCCGGTTTTCGGCGGCGTTCGTTTTGTCAACCCTCAGTTCGCCCCGGTGTTGTGGATCAGTGATACCACTTTTTATAGGTCATACCCCCCACTCGCCTCTGCCCTTGCCAGCGGGTCTGATGCTGCTATATTGGCCCTCCCCTGCTCGTCTTGTGCTCTTCCTCTCTTCGTTTCGGTCGTTCTAGCCCAGTTGCCGAGTCTTCGGATCGACCCTTCGGTCGACCGCGTTTTCCGGATCTTTTTCCAGGACACTGCCTTTTGGTCAACTCCAGGCACCGTGCCGCCATGAGCCGGGCCTGTGCGTCTTGCTGTCATGTCATCCCCCCTGGCTGAAGATCCGGTCAGCCCTTTCCCATGCCGACGGATTTCCGCTCGCAGACGCGCGATATGTCTGCTCCCCCCCAATCGCTTTGCTTATAATATTCTCCCCCAGCTTTTATTCTCGCTTTCGCATCCTATTTTTTCGCGCATTCCTGATCGCGCTCAGCGCGACCGCGCGGCCCTTTTTTCCTTCCCTGGCGATTCGGACCCCTTCTTTGACCTAGGGTCCCGGGGGATCTTCAATATTCGTTGAATTCGCTGTTCACGCTGCACTCAACATCCCGGTTGTTCCACCACCTTTGAACAACCGTTCCGGCCTTATATAGTGGCAAGGTTTCACGAGATGAGATTCTCCTTCTAAGATTTTGGTAGATTACTCTTTTAGTTTGGATTCGGTCGCGGTTGTTTTGTTAGATCCTTAACAGGGGTGTCTCCTCCTGTGGTTTACAGATGGGCGTGAGCGTCTCCCTTTTGACGTTGGTGGTCCTTCCATTAACATTTCCTGGAAGTGCGCCCTGTCGTTTTGCCGACTCGGGGATTCGGAAGTCCCTGAGGCCCGGCGCACGCCCTTCCTCCCTCCCGACTTTCCTTCACCTTGTTGGGACTTGACGGGATTTCTTTTGTACCCTTGTCCAAGTATAGGCGTTTTTTGTCTTGCTCACCCAGAACGTTGTGCGTGCCCACTATTATTCCTCGTCTTATTCCCCACGTCGTCGGGATGCCGTACTCCCTTGACGCTGAATCTACGTCTGGACCCCAATCGTCCTCCTTTTCATCCGAATTTGAAGTTCAAAACTGACCTATGTCGACATTGAGGTCTCATTCGTTATTTTTCTTTTTCCAGGTCCGGCTGTGTGTCCCTGCGACTTCTCCCTAACCTGTTCTCCTTGGCACGGCCTTCAGCGGCTCACCGCTCCGGTGTTCATTCCATAGGTTCTGTCCCCCCCGTCGCAGGCGATCCGGTTCAACCTTTACCGCTTGGCGATAATTTTCCTCGGAGATCTTCCGAATGCCTGGGCCGCCACATGAGGGGCTGCTAGCGTTGTTTTTCATGCGCGGCACTCGTTTCCTTGGAGGTCGGGATCGTCTGACGCCCGTTCTCCCATTGCGCTTTTTTTTTTTATCAGGTGCTTTTTCGTACTTGTCAGGTAAATTCGTCGGTATCTCGGGATCTTTTGATAGGCCGCCCGACGTGTGGAAGCCCCTCCCTGTGATTGATCGAGCTTCCGGCGCAAGCCCTCGGCCCCTTGACGTCTCTTTAGCGCTTGGTGTGTTTCCTCTTCCTAACTAGTTTTTTGAGAGATACCCCCCCTGTCGCTCGAGGACGATCCTCGCACTCCTCCATTTCCTTTTTTTTCCGTGGCCTTTCCCCCTCAGCGATTCAGCCTATTTCTTCCTTCTAGTTCCCCTACGTTTTTGGTTCACCCCCGATCCTTTGTACTTCCGACGCCGCCGTCCTCCCCTCCCCACAGCCTTTTCCCGACTGAGGTCAGGAGCTTTCCCGGCCAGCGCGGCGAACCCCGACTGCCCGCGTTTAATATCCGCAATGAGAACCATGGCGCCGGCCGTCCTTTGCATGCCCATGTCTCCGGGCCGCTCACTCACCTTCCATCGCCCAATTTCTGTACGAATATGCAATCCCTTGGTTAGTTTTTTGAATCGACGGACCTTTTGCATAGTTCCCCACCTTGATCGATCTCGCTTTTCTCTCGTTCGCCGTGCCGGCCTCCTCCCTGTCGTTGTGCTTTCTACTCGATGATCTGGGTTGGCTGAAGGACGACTCCCAGTGGATTGGAGGTTACCCATAGTCTCTCCGTTTCTTCTTTCTCGCCCCTTCCGGGCCTTTTCTTTTCGTGAATTCCCCGTCTGTAACAGCGGCGCCTTGCCTTCGCGCCTTCGCAGTGGTTGGTCTATAGGATACGCATGTTGGAAAGGATAGGGGCCCGTCCTTTTTGCGCACGACCTGCCATCTAGTTCCCCTTTGCGCAGACCCCGTCAAGCCCCCCCCCAACCACGAGGAAAGCACCCCTCCTCCCCCTTTTTGAAATGGGAGCAGTGGCTTTCAGACCCACTGCCTCGCCGCGCTTTTTTTCCCCGGAGCACTTTCCGGAGTTACACTTGGTTGCGGCTCTAACGGAAGCCACTTCGTTTATGTAGGACCTCTTAGGAGGCAACTCAACGAGCGGCTGTCGGTTTGCCGGTGCTGAAAAACTCGTCATCTTTCGACAGTCGACCGTCGGATCTAACACTTTCTCTCGCGACTTTTCTAACGTGCCCCATGATCTCTGCCGGCTTTTTTATTGTGCCACTGGGCCCTGTATAGGATGGTCGTCTCCCCCTAACAGCGAATCTATCCAATATTAGCTTTCTTCCTTAGGCCAGGATACCTTGGCCTTTCGTACCGTCGCCCACAGCCCTCAACCCGCCCCCCCTAAGTACTGTTTTAGCGGTCTTCCTTATCGCGCAATTGCCTGTTTATTGACGATCCTTCCACAGGCTGTTTTTGTTGTGTCTACATTTTTTACTTATCCCCCCCGCTTCTCTGCCTTACCCTTCCCCCCCAAGCTATCGCTTTTTTTGCGTACCCTCGACTTGGCCCTGGTGAAGTGAACTTAGTCTCTCTCACTTAGTTTTTTTAACTGTGTCAGGCCCTTTTTTCCTCCTCCCTAGGTTCCCTGCGGGTCACGGACTTTGGCCGTCGGAAAACCTTTTGCACCTGGTTCAATTCTGGCCCCTTTCCCTTAGAGGCTTCCTTTTCGCCAGCCCGGTTTTTCTATGTTCGCTCTTGCGCAACGGTCGCCCCTTCTCACGGACGCTTTTGTCCTGAAGGCCCGTTCTCACCCATTTCCTTCCACCAGTTCTTCCCAGTTCGCGTTGAGTCTGCCTCGGTCCCCGGGTCCCCCTTATGATGCAACCGACCGTTCATTTTATTGCTGTGCTTTTTGCCGCCTGAAGTGCCCCCCATCCCTTCCCCCCCTAATTTCTTCGGTAGGGACTATCGTCCCACGGGCCCGGAAGTTGTTGCTTTGCCCGGTTAAACGCTTCGGTCCCCCCTGTTTTGCGAATTCCGCCTTCCCCACTTGATCGACCTTGATCGAGATAGGTCCCCAAACCCACCCCAATTCCATACCTGCCCTTATGGACGGAGACTTCCCGTGTCGCGATGGTTGGGCTATATCGCGATCTTTTCTTCCCTCCTCCTCCTCCCCTTTTGGTAGTGCGTTTGACGTTTTTCCTCCTGCGACATCGGTGAGTTTTTTTTAGTACTCAGTTCTGGTCTCTTTTTTTTTGGCCTATTGTTCCTCTGCTCTATCTGGGCTCGTCCGGCTTGTTGTCAGGTCCCTTTCGATTGCGCTAGGCATACCTTCGTCTTTCATGTTCCGTTCACTCGAATATTAGACGTCCCAATCTTCGCCCATTCTTCGGGGTCATTTTTGTTCATGTCTTCGCTCAGCACGGTCTGTGTCTGCCTGAACTGTCGTGTGTTGCCCTTTCTTGATTGTCTATTTTTAACTTTCGTTTGAATCCTTTTTCCCCCCTTGCCGAACTTGTCTTCCTCCATGATGTCCGCATTCGCAGAACCTCAGTTGGCGACTTCTTTTCGCGCCCACGTCTACTTCTTTTTTCTTAGCAGTTTCAAACTTCTCTCATTAATAATGAGCGGCTCTCCCTCGGCAGCCCCCAAAGCGCCGTAGGGGACAAGTTGCGAAGCCTCACTTTTTTTTTTTTCCCCCCCATCTTTTCACATTCATCCCCATTGTTGGGGGCATCCTTTTCGTATTTTCCCCAGTGGGAAGCCGCGAGCCGATCATCTTCGGCGTTGCCTGACCTCTTTTCACCTCACCCCGACGGAGCGTCGTTGTCAGCAGAACTAGACCTACTGGCGACACGATCGTCCACGGTTGCATAAGTTGTCGTAGAACACCCTCCCGGCCGTCTGTTTCGCGTGGCATCACAGGTTCTGGAATTCCTGGGCACAAGCGCATGCTTGGTTTTTTCTTTCCTCCAGACCCTGTGTGGTGTCGCTGGCGACTAGTCTTATGCTTCTTTTCTGTTTTGAATGCTTTTCTCCCGACCCCCCTAACCTTGCCCCTTGAACCCAACGCATCTTAGATGGAAGGGTTTCTGATACCTTTTGATTTCAGTGGTTGTTCTCCCGGCACTTTGTTCGAAGTAGCGTACATTCTTGGAGTTACCGGGCGAAGAGAGCATGTTCGCCCGATCTTGTTAGCCGAGCCTGCCTGTTTCGGAGGTCATTTACCATTCCAAACGTTCTTGGGGACGGCGCTCGCTGCCCCCGAAACGGACTTGCGTCAGTGGTTCGCGAACCGAGGAAAATTCGCTACATATTTGAATGAATTCTTCATCCTGTGGTGTGTTTCCAAGGTGTTATTTGCTACCTTGATCGTCCGGGCGTTGCAACAGGTGCCTACCCTCTCTTTTCCTCTTTCTGTAAAGCATCATTTCGTCGCCGTGCTCGACTAATGCTTCCTTTTCATTTTTTAATCTATTCTCCTTCCTTCGAAGTAGCATTTGGGAGACCAGTTTCCACTGATCGATTCCATCTTTTTTGCATCCTCGATTGAGCAGCCGGTTTCCGCGTTTTTCCTTTTTTGGTTTTTTTGACTTTTAAGAACATTGTTTGACGCCATCCAAGCCGCCGGCGCGCTCTATTCCCTCTCCTTACTCTTTCTCCCGGCCGCGATCGTCGTCTTATTACAGCATTTCTTGGGTGGCCAATTGACGCGTCGAATTTCCTTTTTTACGTTCGGCGTTAGGCCGGCCTGCTGGTTGTTGCGCATCTTGCATGAGGTTTATCGTTAGTCCCCCTGCGTTGATCCGTCCTCGATCGTTTTCCCCAGGCGGGTCGTCCTCTGTCAGTAGCGGCAGCCGTCCTGTTTTCGAACGCGCGGCCTCATTTGTAGGCGTTTTCACTCATCAGCGGCTTATGATGGATTGCCATGCTGAAATCTTAGGGGCCGGAGGCTGCACATGGATCTTCTCTCCTCTCTTCTGTGTTGAAGCCCCCACCACAAAGGTTTTTATATGTTCGATCGGCGTACTGAAGTTAGCGGGCCGGCGCAATCATCGAGCGGTTCTCTCCCTTCCTCAAGTAGTTCAGATGGGCGGGATCAATGCCTTTCCCGCCGGGTACGCTAACCTGCATCCCGACCCTGGTAGATATTTCTCGAAGGAGAGGGGATCTACCGTACTATCGGTTCTCTAGATCCGCCCGGAAATATCCCTCCCCAAAGCTGCCTTCCCAGTTTTGTTTGGCACCATGATTCACTTCCCCTTTCCGAATCTCCCGGTGGTTTCCCTGAATGTTTCCCTGACTCTTGATGCACCCGACTCGGGCCTCTGGAATACGACAGACTCGTTTTGATTCTCGACGCTTCGTTCAAAGCCTTCTCGTTTCTTCCCGCCGGCGCCTTTGCAGTCCGAATCACAGGCGGGGAGTTTTCCCAAATATCGTTCACCCCCCCATTTTGTGCCTTTTCTCCCGCCTGCGTCCGTTTACCCGCTAATGTTTTCCGAGACGTCCAACCTGGCTCCGTTGCTTTTGCTCCATTCCTTTTTTATCCGAACCTCTTCCAGCCTAGGGTCCAGGTCTCAAGTCGTCGCTATACGGTGCAATTTGCCAAGAACCGGTCAGTCACCCAACCCCCCAACCGTCAGGTTTTTCCATTCTGTCCAGACCTTCAGGAGGGGAGCTGGTGGTCTGTACCCCTGCTCCTCAGCGTTTTAGGCAGCCCTCCACCTTTGGCCAAGCTCGATCATACGGTTCTTGGTCTTGTTTCCAGGAAGCTCGCCCGCCACGCGTTGCCCAAGCCTTCTCTTTCTTCCCCAAGACTTACCTCAACCAGCTACACCCCGGTCGCCACTCATCCCCGACGACCAGTCGACCTTTTCGACAGCACCACCCCCCCAGCTTCGACGTCCTTTCCCATCCGGCCCTATCCCCGATATCGATTCCTTTTGCATCCTTTATCGGATGTTCTTGCTTGCCGTGAAGCGCCCCCCCGAATATTTCGTCCGGCCGGGTTTTTCCCCGTGAAAGTTCGACGTCGCAGTCCAGAGCCCCCCCCCCAACCCGTCGCGTCGCGCCGCCATTTCGTGTGGCAATTGTGCGGCGCCTTCAATTGCCGTGTTTTTTCCGTACAGATTTATTCCCACCGCGGATTTTTCTCGATCTGTTCTCCCTTTCCCCAGGCCCCCACCTACTCGTCTCTGCCCATTTCGGCATTGAGGCGGTTCCCCGATCTCCCTTCCTCAGCGATTCTGCCTTTCAATGGGCATCACTTTTCAAGACGCAGCTCGGCCTTTTGTTTTCAATACCCCCCTTTTTTGCGTCGAGCGACGGTCAAGGCGTTCCTGGCCACCTCTCATTTCGCGGGACCGGCCCGGCGCCTTGGCCCTCGCCGGCCCCTGGGCTATTTTTTTTCGTATTCTGGAGAAATTTTCTTCGTCTTTTCCGGTGCGTCCCGATTACGCGATTTCAAACTATATTCCTCACCACCCGTTTCCCCACCCCCCCCTGTTGTTCGCCCTTTGGCGAGTGTTTTAGTCGCGCATGTGCAGCCCCTTACCCTTCCCCTTTTCACCCTTTTCAAGGCATGGGACACCCCCTGGCTACTTTGAAGGACGTCAACTCCTTCGAACGCAGATTTCTTTTGCACTGTTCCCGTCTGCAGTTTTGACTCGCTTTTAACGCCTGGTCGTGTCCATGATCGCCTGCCCTTTCATACACCGCCTTTTCCCCCTCGCTGGTCCCAGATGAGCTCGTAACAACAACCCAAGATCCCCAAAGGTCTTCCCCTATATGGACTGACAATCTCAAAATGTATGGTCCGTGGAATGTCTCGCCCGCGCCATCCCTTTCCCTGTTTCTCAGACAGGCGCGGCTCTTGATATCCTTCTCTCTTCCATCCCCCGAGTGGTCTTCCGTCCAAATAAGTTGTTGCATCTCCTGGAGGGTCTTGTTGTTGTGGTTACCTTGGCAGATCCCTTTCCCTTCTCGTCCTGTTGCCCGGAAAGTGGATGCCCCTTTTGGGTCACCCTCCCGGCTACCGGTCCCGGAGGCCTCTTCTGGACCGTTGCCAATTCCGGCCCTTTCCGTTTCCTCCTCTTCGGGTGATTTGTTGCCTTTTCCGGGTGTGCACGTTTGTCCCTCCCCCCCTTGTCCTCTTTTTGTGTCTTGATTTCCTTTCTACGGACCTTCTATGTTTCTAACACGCCCCTTCCCCCTTTTGATGTCGCTGGTGTCCCTTTGGTTGCTGCCAGATAGTTGGCAGACCTCGTTCTTCTCGCACCGTTGCGACTCTTTGTCCTAATGCATCCCAAGTGGACTCTCCGTCTTTTACTTCCTTCCTGCGCGCTGAAGTGGCTTAACTCCTGTCGGTCCCCTTTTTTCACTGACCCACTGACCCCAGTGTTTTTGCTTCGATGGCTTGAAAAACTTTTCTTTGCCGGCGCCCCTTGGCGCCCTCTTCGTCTGACTTCGTTCCCGCCTCCTTATCTTTCCGTTTTCCCTCTCCACCTCTCTCTCCTGATTGGTTGATGGCCGACGAGCGGTTTTGAATCCTGTTTTTGGAGTCTTTCGTAGACCACGTCCTGGCCGCTCCTGGCAGTAGGTGCGACCCTCACAGCGAGAATTCTGATTTTTTATACCATAGTTGCTTTTTTGTTTTTTTCCCCTTCTGACGTCCCGAGTCACGAGGCTGTCCGGGACGGGCCACTTCCCCTTTCCCATGGATAGTTATTTTTTCATCCCCCCCAGATGAAACCTTCCCTCCACACTGTTGCTCCCTCTACTTGTTTAATCTCCATGAGATCGTACTTGTCTTTCGATCCCTGGTGTAGATGACCCCCCGTTGACTCTTTTCGTCTTCGTAACTCCTGGCGAAAGTCCTTTCCTACTCTTTTGATTTTAAGTTGCGAGTCAGGAATGATGAATTTTTCGCGGGGGTCCATTCAAACTGGACGGCTGGCCGGACGGTTTTCGTCTTTCCCCTAAGGCCTCTTCCGGAGGGTGGTCGCCCCGCACGACTTGCCTTTCATTTCCCAGGTCTTGCACCCTTCTCCCGTTTGTTTTGTACCGGGAATTCTTCTTGCTTAGGCGCGTAGTTGGACAAACCCCTCTTTGTGCCTGTCCCCCTTTCGTTCCTATTCGTCTTATTCCCCGTCACCACACGTGTCTTTTTTTCAGTGCTTGAGAAGTTCTCCATGTTCCCTCGCATTGCCTTCCCGGTCAAGCTCTTTTGAGACCCTCCGTTCCCCTCTTCCCCTTCCCCCCTCTTCTCCGCTCTGTGAGCGTGCCTTTCGAGGTGAAGACTCCCCCGATCATTGCTATGCTTGCCGTGCGCCGCAAGGTCGCCAGTGGCCGTAGGTTTCCCTTATTCCATCAAATAGCTATGAAACGGTTTCTCCTTAGCTGTTCCCCTATTTCGTCGGTGGATGGTGGAGTGCCTCTAGGCGGCTGGTGACAACAATTTACGGCGTTTGCGGTTCTTGAGCGCTGGTCATGGGGTTTCTTTCTCGGTTCGCCGTTCGATTGTTCGCTGTGAGAATCCCGTCCTTCGGATTTCGCCATCTCGGCTGTGTGTGTCTGATGCATTCTGGTCGCCGGTGCTAACTTTGATCTAGCTTTGGAAGTGCGCCGTGGCATATTTTGGGAAGACCTGCCCCTATGTATTGCTCCCCTTTTTACTTCAATGCAATGTTTGCGCTGGACTCTTCGTGCGAC
>Ga0179593_1410730_pt1 | contig 15691 bp, 27 predicted proteins | sample CZODoug2_1_08_16_FD_185931 | JGI IMG/M metagenome (GOLD analysis project Ga0179593, IMG submission 185931) | Vadose zone soil fungal communities from Angelo Coast Range Reserve, California, USA - CZODoug2_1_08_16fungal (PacBio error correction) | ecosystem: Environmental > Terrestrial > Soil >... | reverse complement strand
TCGTCTCGACAGATCCCCTTGAAGCCACGACTAGTCTTTTTTCAATCGCCAAGCTTGTGGCCCGGGCCTTGACGTCACCTGGCTCCCAAATTCTTTTGATCCGTGTGTAAAACTCCTCTGCAGAGATCGGCTTCTTCATGCCCCCGCGGCCTGCCGTCCGGACACCCCCTATCCGCGACCCGGTCGCTTGTTTTTTTTTTTTTTTTTTTTTATGCGACACCGCGCTACATTTCTGTAGTAACACATCCCTCGTCTTGTCTGTGTGACAACTGCGCCTTATTCCGTCCTTCTTTAGCTTTCCCTTCCATATTCGGTGCGTTTTTAGAATTTTTGTTCCCTCCGAAAGACCACAAAGACCCTCCCGCCAGTTTTCACCTGATGCCGCCGCACTTTCCCCTCCTGAGTCGCTTGCCGCAGCTCATTCCCATTTCTTTGCCCATCTCGGATGCCCCCCACCGGGGCCCCTTTCCGCCCACAACCTGGTCCCCTCTCCTGGTAGAATCATCAACTTGCCTAAGCTGTTGCTGACCGCTTCCCGCTGTCCCGCCATTCAAGGACCTCTTTCGCGACCTGCGGGTGCACACCTGTGCCCCTTCGCCTCCTCCCCCATTTTTGATTGACCCCTTTCTCCCCCTGATCGCTTTTTTTGCCCCCCTGGCCCGCCCCCAATATCGCTATTTTGACTTAGTTTTTCTAGGTCTTTTTCGAGTTGATACGGCGTTCCGGACCTCACTTCAATCCTCCTACCTTTTTTGAACGAAAGCCCCTTTCCACCCCCTTCCAAGCTTGCCTGAATTCTCCAACCCTTTGCCTCGATCGTATGTAAATTCCTCGGACAGGACCGCTCCCGGAGAATTACCAGCTTGGATTCCGATCCATTCCCCCTTTACTAGCGTTCCCTTATTAGGCTTCGTTAGCAATTTCTCTATCGAAAATGTATACCTACCGTACTCGCCTCAGCTCAAGAGGCTATCCATCTCTTCCCCACGCCGGCCCCCCTTCATCTTTTCTCCCAGATCTTTCCTTTCCTTTCCGTATAGCACGAAGACCTCCCTATCTCTCCCTGCCTGCGCTCCAACGAGCCATCCCTTTTGATCCGAGATCTTCGCCGCCCATTTTTTCCCCACCAGCTCAGTCTACGCCTTCCCACCCTCTTAGAGCGTTCGCTTCAGTTTCGCTTAAAGTTAATCCCCTCTCCCACAAAATATGCTTTCTCTACCCACCACCCCGACCCCCCCCCCCAGTCCCACCCGGCAAGGCGATCTTTCTTATTCCTCTTTTCTAAAGGCATCTGCACTCCCCCCTGCTTGCTTGAGAGTTTGACCGTGTAGCCTTGACCCCCCCCCGATGGATTTGAATGGTTAAATCTTCGCAATGAATTCTTCTTCTCCCCCAGGATCTTGGGCGGGCTGCCAACCCCAACACAACCTTACCTCTCTGCAGCATTAAAAGAAGTCCTCCCAAGGGCGCTTTGACGTTTGTCTTAACGACACTAACTCCAACACGGTTGGCATTCTCGCCCACCTCCCCCTTCCGCCAAAGTCTTTTTCGGTCTTCCGTTTGATTCTCGATCGGACGCCCGCTCTTCTCCCCGGTCTGAGTATCTACTCTCTGCCCTGTTCAGGGGATCAATTCCGGACTTTGTTCTTCTTACTTGGAGACTATCTTCCCTGCTTCTATTGGGTCGCAGTTCGTTGGAGAAGCCGCCGTTCCTTTGAAGCGGATCAAAACGTATCTTGTGCCCTACCCAGCGCGGCTCCTGCACGCTGCAGATCTTCAGCATGCCGGAACTTCCCGGTTTCTACTTAGTTGGATGCCTGGCCAATGTCGTGCATAGGCCGGACCTTTTTCGCTAACTACGCCTTTAGGTTTTGACTGATATGCCCCGACTCTTTCAGTGTGTTACGTCCTCCTACCATTATCTAGCTCTCGTTTCAGGACTTGCAACGGTGATCACTGCGACAGCGATGCTCGTAAATGCTGTCTCGCTCCTTGCTTCGGGCCCATTCCCCCCCCCTTTCTCCCCCGAGCTAACCCGATTTTCCCCTGACCGCGGGTGCAACCCGCAGTCAGGTCCCCGATAGTTCCCGAAGCCATTGTATTTCCTATCTCATTTTGTCGCCGCTGTAACCAAGCCCTTCCTACCCGGCTCTCCGTCTGCGAAGGCCGGATGCGCCGTCCTCGCGGATTTCCCTCGCCTCTCTGCCGATTCCCTTCTTCAGCCGCTGCTGCTGATACAGGTTTTTCTAAAGTTTTCAGAGATCCGACCCCCCCCCCCTGATCGAACTCGTTCACTCCTCTGGAAGAAGGACCCTTTGATCTGTGTGGTGCCTCCTCCTTTTTTTTTCTTTAAAACGCAGCCGGACAAAATCGATAGTAGGTCCCCTTACACTGCATTTCACGCCCTCTACCAGATGGCCTCGCACCCTCCCCCCCACAGGAAGCACAATAGTTCTGGACCGATTTTCGTTTATGAAATGACCAGACCTGATCCGACATTGCATCGGTCTTCCGGGGTTAAACTTTGCCCACCCTTTTGCGGATTCGTAGTATACCGAAGATTACTGCGTGAGCAATCAGAGGCCCCAGAATAGTCCAGGTAGGCGAGAATTCTCACATCCTTTCCCTTAGAGTGAGTTTTGATGCGATGGCTACACCCTTCTGTGTGCTCCAACACAGACCCTTTTGCTTTTCTTTCCTACTTATCCCCCCCTCGCGACTGCCTAATTGTCGGTTGCTCGAATATGAAGAGTTTCGCTCAATGCAGCCGCTCTTTTTCTTTTGCGCTTGAGCTCCCCCATTTTTCAGGTTCGACCCCCCCTACTTGTACTCTTTTCAGCTCGCTTTCGGATCCAGTTTTGCAATGTCTTCACCCTCTTAGTTTTCTCCCGATACCCCAATGAAGTCGCCGCCCACCTGAGTGAGTAGCCGCCTTTATCGAAGTCTCCAGGTGCTACGATTCCAGTCTCTGTTCATCTGTTTCCTCCCAAGTGATTCAATAGGGTCTTCTGGCGTTTAAACCTTGATCCACCTGCTTCACATGACGCCATCACTTTACCGAGTCCCCCCTATCTCGTGCATTCTGTTTGATCTCCTCTTCCCGCAACAGGATTCCCTCCCCTTTAAATTCTCGGTCCACATTGCGAACCTTCTCCGAACACCCTTTGATCCCCGTTACTTTACACCTCTGTCACCCCCAGGCCACCACCCTCCCCGTTCCGGTCATTTCAGGTTAGTGACAGGTTTGGGTTTTCTTCGTTCTCAGAAGCCAAGTGGTCCCCGTAGCGTTCCCGCTTGTCAGTGAGCCCGGTGCGGCGAATCCTTTGGCTTTTTTCCCTCCCATTGACGCCGATCGCTCTTCGATGGCCGGTTCAATCCCCTCTGCATTGGCAGACCCCCTGCCATTCCCGCATACCTTTCTATCTACGTCCGAATAATCCTTGACCCCCTCCTCCTTTGATAAGAATCCTCCTGTGAAATTTTCCTGCGCTAGAATTACAGTCATCGATGGCCCACTTTTCAGGCTCATAGCGGCAACCCGAATTTCCTTTTTTCGGTCGTCTCCCCCGAGGATGAGACTTCTCCTGAGGATCCTGTTCAGCAATTGCTCTCGATCTGAGGATGGCAGCCCTTCCCCACCCAGTGAAGCATCCCTCCCCCCACTGGATTGTTCTTGTAGTCGCCTTCATACGCGAAGACCAGGCTGTATCCACCGATCACCTCATGACCGTTTTCCTTCCTCCCCTCACATGTGAGCCCTTTTTCCCTCTTTCGAGCACTCATTCCTCCACAGATAGTTCCGTTTTCGATCGCAGAGTCCCTTGAGCATTGCCAATTGCTCCATTTAGATGCCAGTCGCTTCGGCCTTCCTGAAAGCTCTCCCCTCTATCATCGGAAATAAGGGTTCCATATCACCCCCTTCTTGAGAACTCCTCTCGTAGCTTCCCCCCCCTATAGAGGTCTTGAGCACTGTTTTTCCGAATTAGCGTCCCTTCTTTTCAGCACTAAGTCTTGCTCCTCCAACTCTTCTTTCCTCATCTCCCTTGGTTTTTTTTTCTGAGAGCTTCCCTCGCTCGGAGTGCTTGACCCATCTTTTCCTATATAATAGGTCCATTTCCCCCCTGGTTGCTTCAAGACCCAAATCTTCTTTTTCGACAGCGATCCTCATTTTCCCTTCAACAGTTTCTGTTTCTTGTTTCCATTTGATATCGGTCCTCTTCTTCTTCCCGTAAAGCCGCCCTTTATGTGTATTGGAGGAACTGAAAGAGATTTATACTTCTGTCCCCTTATCTAGCAACTACACCCTTTTTTCGAGCGGCTTTCGCGCGCTTACCAAGGGTCCTCCCCCCTTTTTTCCTCTTCCTTCTCTGTAGAGGTGTGTTTTCGTTTCCCTTTCTCGATTGGGTCTGGTCGACGCCTACCAAGACAACCTCCCCATTGCTTCCTTCCAACCGACGTTGCCTTTCCTTTCTCAGATCATCGAGTTTCTCTGTTTCGAAGAAGGGATCCGTTGGCGAGCCCTTTCTCATTTCCCTGAAGTAGGCGCGGACACTAGTCCCCCCAGTCGCCCAGTTAGTGTTACGCCCTTGAAGACGTTGGAGACAGTACATCATTTTTTATGACTTTTCTCTTAAATTAGCTATGCCCAGCTTTCTTAGACTGAGCACCCTTGGACGTGCCCGTTTTCGGCTTTATTCCTCTTCTATTTTTATACCTGTCCTGGCTTTTCCCGCGTCTGTCTTCCGTCCTCCCGATGTAGGCAGCTCGCTCGTTTCCTCTTAACTTTTCTGCACCTTTCCCCACCCGGTATAGTCGCCCCCGCGCCACTCAAAATCCGGTCGCCTTTTTTTCCAACGGGGTGCTTTCTACTCTCAACCTCCCTCACCACCACAAACCTTCCCCTCCCATTCAATTAGAGACTGGTTGTTTTTTTTTTTGGCAGACGAGAAGTGCGAATGACCTTTTCCCCCCTTTTCTTCTTCCCTCCGTCTTTGGTCGCAATTTCATGCACTCGTCCTTCGTTCTTTGCTTTCCCCCTCCTGTTGTACTTGTTCCTTATCTTCCACGCTCGGGTTCCCTTACTCGTTTTTTTCGGTACCGTGCTGTGTCGTCTCATGTTGAAGTCATCTGCCTCTTTTTTTTCCGCCTTCGACACCTAGGACACTTTCACCTCCCTTTCCTTTCAAAACTGATCTGTTACCCCCCCGAGTTCCCCGGCGAATTCCGCCTGTTTCCGCTATGCGGCTACTAACACTTTTTCTGTTGCTACTTCAGGTATCCTTTTCCCTCCATCCCCGTTGAAGAACGCTTTTTTTCTAGCCAGCGAGATGAGTCTATACGGACTGACTTTGCTCCCCTTTACTCTTGACTCATCCTTGTTAACGAGCTCTACTGTATGAATTTGATTCAGATTTTCTCTCCCCATCACCTACGCTTCTTCCTATTCCCAGCGCGACCTCTCTTCCTTTCTCAAGAAAAGGGAGTTTTTCCCCCTCTCAAAGAGCTGCCATAATCCCCCCAACAAGCCCCTTTTGCCATTAGAGAGCCTTCCCCGGCGCAGTTCTTTGAACTTCAGCTGTTGCGTGATGTTTTCTTAGCCGTCCTGGGCAACGAGCCGGGCATTCAAAGCGAGCCCCTTCCGTTTTTGGGCGGCTTCCCATGATTTAATTGGCATTAGTTTCCTCTTTCACTCTGGATGATGATTTGCTCTGCGTTTTGGAGACCCCTGTTTTTCATTTTCGATTTTGATTCCCCTTTCTAGGTTCCGCAAGGTGATTTGTTACTTCTGGAGGTTTTTTTCCCCTATACAGATGACGGATTCCCCCCCAAGCCCATATCACTTTGGCATTATTCCTTTCATTTTTGATCTATGAGTTCTCTCATTTTGCTTTTCGGGATCCCCCGACCCTTGGCGAGTTTCTTGGCCTCACCCTCCTCTGGATGATGATGGCAATCTTTCATGAAGGCGCTCTATGAAGAGGTCTATTAATTCTTCTCATGTAATTCAAGCCCATGAAGGAGATCTTTGTTAGGTATTTGACATAGGCTACTTCCCATATTACGACGTAATAAATTCCCCAAGGTCGTCCCATATGGCTGGTCGCAGTTTTTTCATCGGTCTTTGCCCTGACTAGGTTTTCTGCTATTTTTTTCCCCTTTCACGTCCAGGGTTTTAGTTCGTTCCCTCCCCTTACGGCATGTTGAGTACCCGCTGGTCCGTTCCTCTGCGGCCTTTACGCCTTAGCGATAGCGGCCCGATTCCTTTTTTCGTCGGTTTTCTCACAACGTTTTTTTTTCTTTTTTTCCCTGTCCCCCTATCATGCGTTTGCTTTCCGTTGACTCCCCGACGGCCTGCAAGCCCCATTTCCAGGCATTCCCCCCTTTTTTTTTTTCATGTACGAGCGAAGGTTGTTTCGTCACACTTCTTTGCTGAAGAAGCTTTTTAGCTCGTATGGCGATCTCTCCGGTTGTTCTCCGCGGCCTCGCGTTTTATTCCCAACCAGGGGGGTTTGTGCCCCAATCGCTGAAAGCACCCACTCTGCCTTCCTGAAGGTACTAGCTGCCCCCTTCCGTACCTCTTTAGTGTCAGTGCCTCCCCCGGACCGGTTGCTCATGAGATCCCTTTCCCTGGTCATCTGCTGTTTCCCCGATACGATCGAGCCCCTTCCTCCTGAACTCCCCCCTTTGCCGGAGCTTTGTTTCCAGGCCTTCCCAACCTTATGTTTTGTGCGCGGTTGACTGCCCCCCCCCTCCCCCCCTTGGCGAAACTTGACTTTCCCGTGATTTTCTGTTCTTTAGGTATGTGCTCGCCCCAAGATTTCCGGTTTCAATTGCATGCATTTTTCTATTGTAACAAGTACATCCACCTTTTGGTTCGTCCGTTCTACACGGGATCTAGACGCAAGTTTTTTTTCTATAAGTATGCGACCGGGTTCGCCCTGACTCGCCTTTTTCTTGGTTTTCGGTCTTTTGTTTTTGTTTTAGATTTGCGCATATTTTTCCTCCAGTCTTTGCCGCGAACGGTTCACGGCGGACCTGCTTTGATAGGGTTGAGTCCCCTCGTCCCTGCTCTTTTCTTCGCTCGCCAAAGAGGAGTTGCTGTTTTTAGAGTTCTTCCTTTCCCCCCCGCTGCGTCGAGCAGCTTTCTCTCGGTCTTGCCGAATCGCCACAGCTTTTGGTGGGGGAGCTAGTGCTCCTGAGATACTTTTCTCTTAGGCAGCTGCTTCCTTCTTTTTTCCCGACTCACTGAAGGTTTTTTCCCCCCCAGCCGTGCGCCCTTTTTTCTTTCTTAGTTTTATCTCGGGAGATCCTTTTTTTCTTCTGAGTGATCTTTCCCGGGAGTCTGCGTACATTTTCGTTCCAGACCCGTTTCTTCATTGTTGAGACTTGGTCAACCTTTTCCCCCGTCCTCTGGAAAACTGTGGGGGTTTTGTCCGGTGTATTCCTCTCTGTTTTTTTTGTCGTACGGCGAGGTCCGTCCCGTCTTCCCGCTTGCTAATATCCCTTTTTTTCGCGAAAGAGACTTTTGGGTTCGTCCCCCATTTTTCCTCCCCCCGCGTGCGGCGTTCTCCCCCCACATGGTTCGGGGTGTTTGTTTTTTCCCGGTGCGCACCCTCTGCCCCATCGGAATAAGTTATTTTTCCCTTTCCCTCCTCATTTTGCAACCACCTTTTGATTTTCTTTTTCCCCCACCTGCGAGACCCATGTGTTTTAGGGGAATTTGCTTTTTTCCGGTTTCGTTCCCTCGCGTTCTTTTGCGCTGACGAAGTTGTCTTCCTTTCCCCCCCTTGCACTTTCGCAAGCATTTTTTTGTCTGGGGCGCTCCTGTAAGGTTGGTCGGTTCTTGATTTTCTTTTTTTGTATTGGGCGGATTCGACACCCTCATATTTCCGCTTTTCCTCCTCGACTGATGGCAGTCTCCCCCTGTCTCCGTCCTATATTCATTTTTCAGTTTTTGCACCCTTCCCCTTTCCGACGGGGGGTGGTTCCCTAAAAGGTCGCGCGTGTCTTCCAAATTTTCTCACCCCTGCTTCTCTTGATGTTGAGCTTTCTCTCCCCCCTCTGCGGTTTTTTTAGCGGCCATCTGCTAGTTTTTACCACCTTCCCCTCTCCCCGTTTGGTGGAGACATTTTTCCTTAAAGGTTCATCAATTGCGCGTCCGGGCACGGTTTTCCGATGCGGTGCCGTTCCCCTGTTCTTTCTCGATTTATATTATCTTACCCATCCCCTTTTTCTCTCTCCCGTCTCGACAGAACATGTTCCCCTCCCGATAGTTCCGGATTTCTTGCCTTTCTAGCCGGTACGCAGCCATGGATCCAAACTTTCTTTTCTTCTTTCTTTTTCCCCCAATCTGAAGAGCCTTGGGATTCACTTTCTTTCCCCTTTGCATTAAACATCCCCCCCCTCTCCCCTCCTCCAGAGTACCCGAATTGTTTTTGTTTTTTGACACAAACCCGCTTCCTTTGTTTAGCCCACCTCCCCTTTTATTGGTTCTTTCAACTGGCGCTGCCATCTAGTAGAGATCCCTTTTCAAATTAATTCTTTGGAGAGCAGATCCTTCTTCGTCCTTCAACCCCTCCCCGAACCCCAACACCTTCCCCTCCTCCAGCCCCACCTTGATAGGAACTTTCTACGCCCCCCCTTTTTGAGACTTGATTTCCCCCTTCCATTTAGCAGCCACATTCGATAGTCCCCCCCCCCGGTTCAGCCATTTTCCCAGCAACCCCCCCCCGTAGAGAAGGTCTTACCCCCCGTTCCCTTTTGGTGCTCCGCTCTGTACCGACGAGGAGACCGTCTTCCGAGTCAGTCAGCTGGTGCATCCCCTCCCGTTCATGCATTCCTCCCCCCCTGAGACCGAGCCCAATCCCCCTATTGGTTCCTAACACTGGTTCCGTTTTTGTACACACCTCTTTCCCCTCTTTCGCGAACGGATAGGTCTTCAGATATACGGCGGTTCGTCCAATTTTCATCCCCCCTCCCTCCTCCCCGTCGGAACGACAGCCCCCCCCCCCCCCCCCCCCCAAGTAACCTTCAGCTTGCTCTTTATAACCCCCTGTCCCTCGATCGTCTTATCCATATTTCCTCCCGTAGACCTCTCCAATCTCCTCACCTTTCCTTCTCGACGAGATAAAAATACCCCCTTTTCCCCATCTCACTGAGATTATAGCCTACGCTTTTCTGGCCCCCACAGATACATTCAAGAATCCTCCTCCTCAGCCCAGTTGCCATGTCGTCTCCCTAGCAATAGCGAACCCAAATTTTATCTTACTTGCAGTCTCCCGACAGTTATTGCAATAATCCGCTGCTCCTCTCTCCCTCGACAGCTTGAGCGACACGCTCCCGCCCGCCTGCTCCTTTCTTCTCCACCCCCGACCAACCGTAGGCCCTGGATACTCTTTCCTCCCCCGATCGAAGCGTTTTTCGCCGGCTCTTTTCTCTCTGGTCCCAATTACATCTTCGATCAAACCTTGCGCCATCCGACCCCCCCCCGCCCAACAGGAAACTCACAACGGGGCAATTTGCTTCCAGGACCCTCTGACCTTGAGTCCCTTTCCCCCTCTTCCTCCAGGCTTGAGTCTAGCGCAGTCTCTGTCGGTTAGCGACTACCCCCTTTTTTTTATGTCAGGGTTCCCTCAGTCTGCCAATTTCAGGCTCTTGAAAAGGATCTTTTTTTTTTTTTAGGATGACCCCCATCACATTTCCTCCTTCCCCAAAACGCAGGGTTCCCTTCCTCTTTGACCGATTTTCCCCCCCCTCTTTCCCAAATCCCCCCCCCCCTCCTCATGCTCTGGTAAACCCACAGCCACGTTGACTGCCCCCTTCTTCTTTTTTCCTTTGCAGTTGATCTAGATCTTCTAGAAAAGTCTATCCCTTTTGCAATGAGTGGTTCTCTCTCTAGTTCGCCCGTCGGGATTAATTCCCTTCTCTCTTGCGGACTGCTTTGCCCTGTTCCTCCCCCTCTTTTTTTTCTTTCAGAGATTGCGACTAAAGACGATGTTCCGTCGCTTTCCTCCCTCTAAAACTTCGGTTGTTTCTCCCATCTCGAACCTCCCCTTCTCTCTTTTCAGGACCACTCTCCCTTCCCTTCTGGAGCGTACATAGTTTGTAATCGGGTGAAAATGGCATTTCTTCTTTTTCTGTTCCAAACTTCCTCCTCGTCTGAGATGACGTTTTCATCCTTTTCCTTTATGCCACAGTGTGTTTATCCATTTTCCTCCCCTCCCATTCCTTATCGTCCCTCAGGGACTTCCCTTCCCTTGTTAAATTTCTCCCCCAGAGAGATCGCCCCCCCTTCCTTATCAGTCGGCCGAGGACCTTGACCCCCCCCCCTTAAGGTAAAATTAGCTTCTCCCCCCCTCTTTTTCCCCTTCCTCCATTGTCACACCCCCCCCAACTTCTTCCCCCCATCCCCCCCTTAGAATCACGCTCCCCCTTTGATTTTAGAGATCCATCTGGACACTCTTCCTCCCACGCCCATACCCTTCTCGACAGTCCCTTTCTCTTCCTTTGACTGTGATTGCCTCAGAATATCCTTCAGTTCCCGATTCGCCCACCCTCCCTCTGTTCCTAAGTTTCCCCTGGATGCTTCCCCCCCTCATTACGAATAACGTTTCCGCCGACGAGCCCTCCTCCAAACCACCTGATAGCACCTATTAGATACCATCCCCCCTGCTGCTCCTCCCCCAATTTTTCTTGAGTCGTGTGGCCGGAAGCGTAGATCCAATAAAAAACTCCCATCAGCACACCCGCCCCTTCTTACCGACCTTGTCTCCCCGCCCATGACCCTTCCTGCGCACAACCCCACGAACCGAACCAATCTCCCCGACCCTCTTAAAGAGGCCGATCTGAACACTACCGCATTCTTCACGAATGTGTTCTACGTTGTTTCAAGTTTTCGTGACTTATCTCACCTGTTGGTCGAGTAGTCCCCCTGCCTCTTACGTTGCGACATTAACTTAGCTCCTCGACTTGCTTCCTCTCCTGACACGGTTCTTTTTTTTCTTTTCCTCCAATCGTGTCGCCCCTACAACGCACTTTTCCCCCCTCTCCTCGCGAGAATGCATTCCGAGGCATGTGCCTTAAGATCTCCAGGCATTCAAATCCTCCACGTAGAGCTAGTTGCGATGCGATTCACATATTTCTTTTTCTCTCTTCGACCGGCTACATCTACTTTCCCTCTCCCTTTCGGTGGGACCCTCAACCTTTTTCCACGTTCTGTCGATGATACTCCTTCTTCCCTGAGCCCGTGACCACTCCCACTGTTTTTCTAGATACCGCCCCGCGGCCCCCTTCAGTCATTCGACGCTTTCCCCCCTCTTTGAACCCTCTCTTTTAAGATTATGCAGATTAACTTTGGCTGCTATTTTTTATTTTCGGTTCCCACGCTTCCGCCTGGACCCAATGGATGACGCCATCACTTTCCCTCTGACCCCCTATTCTGCTGCTCTCAGTCTTTTGAGCTTCTCCTATTAAAGCACCCCGATTTGACTACCTGTAGAGGCGATTGTCAATTGAGCCCCCCAGTTGTCGTCCTCACCAAAAAGGTTTTGATACACCTGACTTGACTTCTCGTCTTTTTTCCCCCCCTCCCCCCCCACCACTCAGCAGGCCGACTTTCAGTTGCGGTCAACATTTTTTTTGTTTTTTGATGTTCGTTGCGCTTCGCCCCCACGTTGCAAATTCGCCTGCTTCTTGACGTGGCTCCCTTTTTCCTTCTACTACCGTTTGGCTTTTCCCCGAACATTGACGAGATGACATACGAGCTGCCGACCTCCTCTGCCTTGTCACCCCTTTCGGATTTTCAGGCCTCCCTTCTCCCCCATGCGATCAGGAATGTCTCTCTTTCCCCGGATTTTCCTTTTTGCCCCTACAGCAGAAAGTCCTTTCTTATTCATTTTTTCCCGATTAGTCTCCACTGCTGCCCTATTATAAGGAATTCCTCCTCCCGTTCCCCCCTCCGGCAGATGTGCCTTCTTTTCAGGAGCAACCTGCGATCATGCGCGCCTCCTTCTAATCTTTACTCCCCCTTTATCCATCGATCTGAATTTTGTCTTTTCTTGGCCTTCCCAAATTTCGATTCCTTCCCCAGCAAATGGATTTCTTGGATCATGGCTTCCCACAGACCAATCGAGTCCCTTCTGACCCCCCTCCCCCCTAGCAAGGAGATATTTCCCCTTTGGGACTTTTTCGGCGCGCCGGCCTTTAGACCATCCGGTTCTGTCCTTGTTGCGAACCATCTGAGGTCCCTTGCGAAAGAACGACTGCGGTTTTAGAGCCCATCTCGAAGTGGAGGAATGACTCCAAACGATCATATACCCCCACCCTTTCCTTCACCTGTGCCGAAAAAACCGCCTGGATTCACCCTCCTTCCTTTTCGTCTGATCACCCCCCCTCTTTTCCTAGATGGGCTGTAAGCGACCCCCGGTTCAGTTCCGCTGCTGCTTCTTCCCATTTCTTTCAAGAATTTTTTCGAGACCCTGACCCCAACTTCTTCATCCTCACTTTTTTTTCACGTTTGATTGCAGGGGTTTCGCCTCGGCTTCCTGCGCCTGCCCTTTTTCTTATTTGAACGTTCCCTTTTTCTCCCTCATATATGATCGTTGGCTCGACTTGAGCCTTTTTAACGCGGGTTTTCTCTTGCCCCTTTCTGAAGATGGATATGGATGTTTCTTCGTTTGTCAAGGACTGGCCTTCCCGGTCTTCCCCAGCCCTTTTGCCTTTAAAGGACGCGGACGATCGCCCCTCCCTCCCTAGTTGTTTTCCCCTCTTGAACTTCCTTTCTGCGATTTCCCAGTTTTCATCACCCCCCCAGGTGAGATGACTGACCTTTCTCGGTGATTTGTTTCCGAAGGGCTCTTGGTTGTTTGTAGCGAAATCTTCCCAAGACCCGTGCCGTTTTATTCTTTCCCTCCTTGTTTTCTGGCCCTTTTTGCCTATCAAGCTTTCCTTTCTCTTCGTCGGTATTACGCAGGCTCGTCGTTATTCTTCATTTTCTCATTATCGAGTACTTCTCCGTTACAACGGGGCACCCCAGTCCCCCCCTTTTGTTGCATTTGCTTTCTCCATCTGAGCACTCTGCCTAGAGACATTCGCCACGTTATTTTCCCTCTCGCATCTCAGCTCGCCCAACTTTCTTCTGCCTTCTTATATTCATGCTCGGAGACTTGATTTAGGTGCCCGGTTTATCTGGCCCCTTATCGATGTCTTCCCGCTCCTCTTTTTAAGCGTGTCACCCTGTTTTTCCTGACAGTAACCCACTTGGATTTATTTTTTCAAACATTCTCCCCGTAAAATTCGGCATTCCTTTCCCTGGGGTGATGCTGCCCCCCTACCTTTAACCCCCAAACCCCCTTTCACTTACCTGTCCATTCTTCCTTTTTTTTCGGTTGGTTTGGTGGTTTCTTCCGAATTTTCGAATGACGGTTCCACCTGTTTGTCTGGTTTGCCCGCACTTTTTTTTTTCTCCCCAGGTTCCGACCCTCGAAGGCTTTCGGTTTCACCTTTTTATTCTCTGACTTGATTTCAACCTTTTGGCCCCTTTCAAGAGAGTGGTCTCCTGAAATTCTCTTTTTCTTTCATTTCGGTTTCATTCGGAGGACCCGAAGGTTCCTCCCGTCAGCAAAACGATTTCCCCCCTTCGTTACCCCACTCCCCGATCACTGTCAACGATCAATAGGTACACCGTGCCTCCCTTTAGATGGACGCGTTTATTTGCATCCCCCCCTGGGTGAGGTTCTTCTCTTCATAAGGTAGGATCGGATCACATTTTTGCGTCCCTCTTGCGGACCAAGTCCCAGTCTAGATTTTCTCCTGTTAACGGCCCTCTTAGATCCCCTTCCGACGTTTTCCCCGCATCCTCTACTCCCTTTCTGAATTTCATTCTCCTCTTTTCTGGCAAACCGGTTCGAAGGCATTGCCCTCTGCTTTACTACTTTCCCAGCACCTTTCTGTGTTCGCGACAAGATTGCTGCTCTCCCCCTCCTATTGTCCCTCCTTCTCTTCCTCCCCTTTCTCGGTCAGATGATTTTAGCCCCACCCCCTTCCTCGTTTCCGGGATTCCCCTCCTGCTTTCTTCTTGCCTCCTTGCCGGAATGACACCCTTTTCGAGCCCCCGATCTTGCCTTCTGAAACTTGCGGTCATGTTCATGCGTTTCCGCTTCTCTTTCCTTGAGGATTGTGTCTGGTTTCTTTCGTTCTCTTTCTGGGATTATTTTCTATTTCTCCCTCAGGCGCGGTGGGACCGCGGGTGTTTATGGACCTGATAAGCTTAAGGATTCCCAAACACTTCCCCCCCCTTTTCCCATGGGCGTCTTTTTCATCGATTTTTTTATTCTTCCCCTTTCCGTTGTTTTTAGGGACGTCCCCCCAGTTTCTTTTTTTCCGCTAGGGTGGTCCTCCCGGCAGCGGATTTCGACCTGCCCTATCTGGCCCTGCATACGATTGCCTCCGGATATCGTGCTTGCCTCTCCTTCACTCCCCTTTCCTTTCCTGGTTATTTCTTTTTTCCCCCTCTTCTCAGGCAAAGTCTGAGCTTTGAGAATCCCAGTATTCTCGTCGCGTATTTTCTGTTTTGACTGAGTTTGCCCTTTCTTGTCCGAAATTTTATTGTTCCTCATTTATTACTTGTCCCTGGGCCGTCGCTCTCAGATAGAGACTTTCCTGGACTTTGAGCTCGCTGGTTCGTATTACTTTTCCGCTCTTTACATTTTCTTTAAAGAGATTCTTTTGCGACGATTGGATGTTCCCTTCTTTTTTGATCCACCCCTATGAAGTCGGATGCCCCCCATCTCAGCTTCGGCCCTAGTGAGGGATTTTTTTTTCTCTACTACAGGCTTTCCAAGACCCTGTTCCATAATTTTGCCCTTTTGTATGTAAGCTCATTCCGGTGCGGGCCTGCTTTTTTTGCTTATCATCTCTCGGGGTGTCGTGCGTCTCTGATATTGGGTTTTCATACATCCCCCCCCTTGTTTATCCGTTCCCTGGAAGTTGAGCCGAGTTTGACCTTCGGTTTTAGACTCTTTCCCCCCCTCCCTCCCTCTGAGAAGCAAGAGCTGCTCATCCTCCTCCGCAGTTCCGGCATGCCCCCGTTTTTTCTTTGGCTTCTCTCTCCTCCATTGAACTAGGGTGACATCTCTTTTTTTGGATATCGATCCCTAGATCAACCCGTCCTCCTCCCCTCCCTTTGCGGAGCTGCTTGGTGACTTTTATGCAACCCGGATTTGGTTGTGTTTTTTTTTTGTGCGTTGGTATCGGGCCTAGTGCAAAATCCCGTTACCTAATTTTTTCTTCGTTCTTTGCGTTTTAAATGTGCTGGTTGAACAGTTCCGCAACCAGCTAATGGTTCCCTTTTTTCCTTTGCTTTGCGAAGCATTTGAACCCCCCCCGTAAATCCAGTGGTTTGTGTCTTTCCGTTTCCCAATGTTGCGCCTTTTTCTTCCCTCCCTCCCCCTTTGCGGCTCTTCCTTACTTGAGCCATGGTTTCCTTCGTTACTTTCTTGACTTTTGTTTTTTGCGTTCATTGTGTTTTTTTTTTTTCATGAGCATATTTTGACTTTTGAGTCTTTTCCTCCGACGGAATCTCACTGTCTCGTCTTTCTGCGTCTTTTCCCTTCTTCTGGTAGGTGCTCGTGATGAATTTTCCTCTTTCGTTTTCTTGCTCGGGTCGCGCTCTCTCTTCGATCGTGAGCAGCGT
>Ga0179593_1381183_pt1 | contig 15691 bp, 24 predicted proteins | sample CZODoug2_1_08_16_FD_185931 | JGI IMG/M metagenome (GOLD analysis project Ga0179593, IMG submission 185931) | Vadose zone soil fungal communities from Angelo Coast Range Reserve, California, USA - CZODoug2_1_08_16fungal (PacBio error correction) | ecosystem: Environmental > Terrestrial > Soil >... | reverse complement strand
TTTTTTTGACTCTTGGGGATTCTTTTTTAGCCTGTCCAGCCTCTTTTGGCTTTTCTTCCCTCAAACTTGGATCAATAGGGGTTACTCACAGTGCAATCTTAGCCGCCCACAGGACATGCGTTAAGCACTGTTTCGCCCGCTTTTTAAATACCCTAACGGGTTTTTTTTCCCTCTGAATTTATTTTTCCCCCCATTAAACCTTCGTCTTTTTCTTGGGGTTTTTTGTTTCTCGAAAGTCTCTTCCTCCCATTCCACACGGGTGTGTGTCCCCTTTTTTGCCCACATGGCCAAGAAGATCCAGGAGTTTTGAATCTTTTTTTTTTTTGATAAATGCTTTTCCCTTTATAAGACCTATCATTTAATTGTCCAAGATTCTTTTTTGCCGGCCGCCAAAACCCCCAGTTGCGAGTCCCATCTGTGACGATAGTCCTTTCCCGATCCTGCGCTTTTTCCTCGTCCTAATGCTGGGCAGGGACTCCCCTCCCCCCCCCGGGACTTTTTCCCCTGCTGTCCCCTTCAAGTTTTTTTGACCCTTTTTTATGTTGCCCCGTCCTTTTCTCCCCCTTCTCGGAGTGCGCTGTTTCTCCCCGTCATTTCAAAAAGGCTTGGCTATTGCTTGCCCGGTTGTTTTGGTTTTTGTCGTCCTTCTCGTTACTTTTTTTCCCATCCACCCCCCCCCCTCATTCCAGCTCCAAGGCACTGCATCCGACCCGGACTGTTGTGACAGTTTTTTTTTCCCCCAGTTATTTTCCACCGGTACCCCCCTTTTCCAGCCCTTCTTTCCCAAACTGTTAATTTCGCTCTTTCCTTTGCTAGATCCCCTCTACCTCATTCAAGTTAACTTTTTTTGCTCGGCTTGCCTTTTTTTCCGAATAACGTTTTTCGGTGCCATTCCGTGACACCGCCTCTTCCGCAACCCCTTTTTTAGACTTACCCCGTTTTCGAATTGTTTTGCTGCCCCTTTTTTCCCTTGACCCCACCGCTCTCGTCCTTCTGCTACTGTTCAGTCTTTTTTCTTTCCGTTGGCGCTGAACCGCTTCAACTTCCTTTCTTTTTTCATGAGATATTTTTGCCCATTCGACATCCCAGGCCCTCTGTCCTGTAACAGGTTTTCTGGCATTTGACACTTTCGGTTTGCATATGATTAACAGTGACGCTTGAGATCTCCCCCCCCAACAACCGGTTACCTTTTTGGTTCCACCGACCTTGTGACACGGAACCTTTTTGAACCCCAGATTGCCATAGTTCTTGGTTTGCAGCTTTTTGCCGTCACACCAGCTCTCCTAACCAGATACGGGTTAACCATTTTTTCTCCTTGTTTGGACTTGTCACCTGTGCGGTTTTTTTTAGCCTTGTTGTTGCAGATCAACCCTGCTTTTGGCTTGAGGCTCCAGAAGATCTTTCTCCCACCCACTTTTGGTCGCTTTACAAGTGGCCCATTTTTTTCCGAAGCATCATCCCCTTGCTGATTGAGTCCAGAAAAAATAGGCGATACCGATTTCTTTTTTTTGGTTCCCGAACTTTTTTGGCACAATATGACTGACCCCAACCCTGGCCCTGTATCCGCCCCCTGTTCTGGGCTGGCCCCCATCGTTTTTTTGGCGGTCTACAGTCTTCCAGGGCTATCTTTGTCGTGGATCAGCCCTGCGCCCTTCTCGTCAATGTTTTACTGTGGTGTTGACGGGTCATTTTGCCCCCCCCCCCGGACCCGCTTGGAGTTTTTATGCCCAAACCCCCCCGGGGCTTCCTTGGTTTGATGCTTCGCTTCAACAAATCTTTCCGCCCCCTACCGACACCCCGCGAAGCGTTTAACGTCTCTTCCCACCTCACTTTCGGTGGAAATCTCCCCACTTGTTTTTTGTTTTTTTTTTTTTGCAACCTTGATGGGCCATGCTCGTTGCTTTTTCAAACTTCCCACCTTTGTTCCCCGAGTTGCTTCGGGGTGCAACCCACCTTTCCCGCCCCTCGCGTTGAGATTCCCCCTTTACTGAGTGCTTTGTCAAACTGAAGAACCCCCCCCCCCCCCTTTTTTAGTAGTGCCTGAATTTCACGAAAAAGTGTGTCTTACCGGCGCAGTTCTTTTGAAACAAACGTTTTTTAAACTGGGCTGCTCAGTTCTGAGCTAACCCTTATCCGCGTTTTTTGACAATTGTTTTTATGTCTTTTTTTTTCCTTTCCTACTGTGAATCTTCTCTTCCCTTCTTTTTTCCAAATTTTTTTACAAGTTTTTTACTCCATGCCGAAAAGAGTTCCCAAGTTTTTCCATTTAGGGCTGTGTGGTTGATCGTTCCTTTTGCAAGGTTTTGAAACTCAATTCCCCCCCATGCCCCCACCCATTGGACTCATGCCTCCCACCCGACCCTCCACAAAGTCAACGCAATTTTGGCCTTTTGTTTGATTGAGGATCCCCCATCGTCTTGCCTCTTGAGGACCGATAGCTCGTGAATACACTCCCCGCAACATTTTTCTCCACCCCTGTCTTTGCCGTGTGTTTCCAGGTCCCTTCTGGGCTGGGTTCACGATTCCCCCTGACCTTTTACCGTTTCCAAGGAAAAAGTTTTCAATGCGTTTCCCCCCCCCACTGCCCAGAATTCCCACCTTTGATCCCAGTCCGGTCGGATTGTCCCCCATTGAATTCACAGGACCGATCTTGCAACCACCCGTGGGTTTGACCTGTGGAACCACCCACCCCACCGTTTGGCGCTTGGCATTTTTCGTGCGCGACGTTTTGGCTGACCCCTTCTCTCTATCTCTTTCCTACGTGTTTTTGTTTGTTGATTTTTCCCTATATTCAGCATTTTCCCGTCTTGTCAAGATCCAGACCTTCCCTGACATGAGGATAGTTCAGTCCACAGTTATCTTCTTGCTTCTGTTGCCATGTCTCAACCCATTCTTTTTTCACATCGTTCCCCTTTTTTCCCTTTCTCTTCCTTTGAAGATTCTTCGTTCGCTTTTAACTTTTCTCCCCCCACAGTTTTTTAACCGGGCCCCTCCCCCTTTTTGTTCCCCTTTTTCGGACTCCAACGGCAACTTTGACCCCTTTTTTAATTGCCCCTTTTCCTTTTGGTACGTCTTCGATGCCCCCTCTTTTATTTTTTTTTTAGTGATTTTTACCTTCCCTTCCCCGATTACTTTTTGTTTTCCCCTTTTTTTTTCCCCCCTCTTTGTTCGGTGCAACTTTTTTTATACCCGCTTTTTTTTTAGTGACCGTACCCTCCCAGGTGCATAGTGTTTGACGTTTAATATGGCCCCTTCCCACAGACCTTTTATGAGGACCTGTTTTTTAAAATAATTTTTCGGATGGAGGACTCTCTGCACCCGGGCGGTCCGTCCTTGGAAGAGAACTTTGCTTTTTTTCCTCCACAGTTAGGTTTTTTTTTCCACGCAAACCATTGCCAGACTCTTTTACGACTACTTCCCCTTTTTAGATTTTTGACCCGTTCTCGAGAACTTATTCTCACCCCTTGCCCTGACGGGACACCCTTCCACCGGGCCTTTTTCTTTGGTCTTTAGGTCCCCCAATTGAATTTTTTTTTTTCTTTTTTTTTTTTGCCACCGCCTGTTGGTTACTTAACTTGCCTTGCTTCCCCGTCTCCTCCCCGCGAGGGTAATCTTTTTTTGCCCGCAAGCCTTCAAGCCCTCGAGTTTACCTTGTCGGCCTGTCTCGCTTTCCCCCGTTGAGCATTGCCTACGGTATCCGGACAGTCCCCCCAAACACTGTTTCTTTTAGTTTTTGCGCACCAACCGCAAGTTTATATTCCCCCCCCTTTTTTTTTTTTGGAACTATGCCATTAATGGAGCGTTATTCTCCTTTCCTTTTCCAGCGACACCCCACAGTATTTTTTTTCCCCCAAACAACCAGGGGCTTTTTTTCATGTAACCAGTTCCCCCCCCCACCCGAAGTGGCGGTTGGTTCCCACCCCAGTTTTTTGACTGTCCCCCCCGGTATGAGGTTCCTCCAGCCCCTCTTTCAAGGCCGCGGCGGGAGCTTTTTTCATGTTTTCTTCAAAGCTCACCCAGTTCTCTTTCTTTTTTTGGACCACACCCCCGGTCCCCCGTTTTGTCCTCGCCCTTAGTTTCCCTGTCCCCTCTATACAAGGGATTACTCCCTTTTGTACTAGCTTTTTTCCTTGGCAGACTCGCCCCCATTCTCTTGGAAAAATTTTGTCTATTGGTGCGATCTTTTCCATGAACAGAGCGGGTGGTTGCCCAATCCCAAGTCATTTTCCTGACACTCCCGCGAAAACAGGGCGGAAAATGGATTTCGTTCCCTGTTTTTTTTTTTAATCGTGATGGAGTGCCTGTGTTTAATCTTGCCTTTAGCCACACCACTTCCCCTCCAACGCTTCAATGTGATTCCTTGATTCACCCAGTGTCGAGACGGCTCCGGTTGAACGCTTTGGTTTTTGTTACTTCTTCGCGGGTGAGTATCTCGTTATGCCCCCCGTCCCCCAAAGGTTGGTTTCCTTTTTTTGCCGGACCCAGGTGCCAGGCGGGATTTCGCGTCGATATGTGTCGTCAATGTTTGGTCCCCCCCCCCTCCAGGGCTCAACCCCTTTTAGTGGACTGGCTTCATGTCAGGCGGCCGGGTTCTTTCCTTTCCCTTCATTTTCCCGGACCAATTAGAGATTTGCTGTTCATGCCGCCTGGGGACCTGATGTTTACCCCTTTTTTCTCACTCCGGCACTGGTGCTGGTAAGTTTCCGAAGGCTCACCTTCTTGAGGAAGTTTTTTGGAAAGGCTTGCAGCTTACGCCTAATTTCCCTCTACAGCTTTCTGTTCTTGTTTTTCCCCCTTCTGAGTGACACTTCAGATTGCGCAACTGGGAACCTTTTTTGTCAGATTGCTGTGAAATCCCTCTGCCCCCGTGTCCCCCGCTGCAGGTTTTTGCCTTGGACGTTTTTTTTTTTGGGTCGTTGGTCTTTCTTTACGGATCTGGCGCACCGGCCAGGGACATAGGTAAGCCCCCTTTTCCCCCCCGTGCAATATCGTTTTCCACTGTTTTTTTCCCTTCCGGGTTGTTGCGCGATACCGGCCCGTCCACCAGGTATTTCTTTCAGAGTTCCCACCCTCCCCCCTGTGAAGTCCGCCCTCCAATTTTAATTGATTGCGGACTTTTTCCTAGTTCTGTTCCGCACGCCGCACACTGGTTGCAGCTCCCAGGTCTTTCAGTGGGCTTCCTTTCTTTTCCCCCCCCCTCCGAGGTATCGAGAATTGAAAGCGACCTTTTTCCCCTACTTATTGCCTTCTCTTCTGGTTGATGGGCAGCTCCTACCAGCGTGGAGATTTTGCCTCACCCCCCCCATGTAAAACGGAGCCTCTGCACGTCCACTGAACCGAGTCAAGCATTCCCCCACAGATTGCCTGTCGTTTTTTACCCCCCCCGGTCTCGAATGCCTTCTTGAATGTCACTAGGTGTCCCCCCCCTTAGTTCAAGCTGAGTACCTGCATGCATTCTTTCCTTGCCCACCCATTTCTGGTGTCGAGCACGGCTTAGTCTTTCCCAGTTTTTTTTGATCCACACCCCCCCCCAACAATGTTTAATTCTTTCTTTTTCCTCTCCTCCTTGGTTTTCTCTCTTATTGTCTTTCCTTCTTTGGTAGTAGCCTAAGGCGCTAGGCCGTGGCTTGTTTTCCACACCAAAGAACTTTTGCCGTCCCTTCCCCCCTGTGCAGGTAACCGGCTGTACACTTTTTTGACCCCCCGTTTTGACGTTTTTCCTTTTCCGATCTGCGTCATTTTGTTCACAAGGAACGAAACAGGTTCTTTCTGTTGGTTTTGCATTTAAAACCTTCCCGCCGTTTTGTTCACTTTTCTCCCTTTTCCTTCCCCCTTTTTTTCACTTGCCAAGAGGGACAAGTTTTGATGTACACAGCTAAGTCTGAAGATACAAAGGGCTGACTCGTTCTTCTCTCTCAACGGGGTCGATTTTCGTAGCCGATATTTAATTAGTCCCAGCGACTTTTAGGAAATTTGACCTTCTTGGTTTTGCTTGACACCCCTTTGCGCGTTCTTTTTGCGCTCAGCTAGTTTTCTTCCTCGACAGATCAGACTCCCAGTGTCCCTCCCCTCGGTGAGGGCGACTCCCCCGGAGTTTCCTGGCGGAATAAAACATGTCGGTCACCCTTGGCCCGTTTTTTTTTATTTCCCAGGGATAAAGTTAGAGTGTTTTCCCCTAGTGTTTGAATTCTAAACCCTCGGCCGACGGAGGGCATTTTTCCTACTTTTCTAGGAAATCCACCATTGCAAAAGATACAAAACACCTACGCCCAATCTAAAACCTTTCCCCTTGGTTCAACGTATGGATTTTAACCACCCAATGTTCCCCCTGGATCTTTTTGGCCCAATTTTCACACGCATATTTACTTCTGCGACTTCCCTCTCCATTTTGCCCAGGTTCCTTTACTCTCTCAGGCTTTAAAGTGATATCCTTCCCCTATTTTTTTTTTCCCCCTACAGTTTTTTTTTCCCCCCGCTTTCTTCCGCCCCCCCAGTTCGGACTTCCTGTCCCCCCCTCGTACCAGTGTCCGATGGGATGCGCCCCTCCCCCCAACGAATTTTTTTTTCCTGTTCGTACGAGAAGGAGTGCCGGCCGACCCATGACCATTTGTTCCACCCAATCCTGTGAGTGGGGCATGTGGAGCTTTTTTCCCCCCCCCTTCACCAACCAGACCCCCCTCCCCAACCTCTCGTTTGTGCCACTTGTTCGTGTCTTCCCCACCCTTTTTTTTTCCCTTTTCTTTTTAATTTACAGCACTCTCCCTTTCCCAGTTTTTGACGCTGAGCCGCTTCTCCAAACCCCCCCCTCTTTTCCCTTCGCTACTCCTGAGGGTCCTGCGCTTTTTTTTTTTGCAACGATCCCCCCGCCCCACTTTTATCCCGGTTCTGTACGAGTTGGTTTAAGACCCCGGCGCCTCAAAACCAGTTATCCCCCTCAATCATACGATTGTGGGTCTTTTTCTCAAATCCCTTTTTTTTTTCTGTCCCCCCCTTGCGGCATGTCCCATCTTGGTGGATTGGACTTTTTGCGATATATTTCCCCGACGAACCCTGCGTTCTGGCTTCCCCTCCCTCGCGTTTTCCTACCCACCTTGCTTTTTTTTTACATCTCCTACGTCGGACAAGTTCCCCCTCCTATGAATTAGTCCCTTCCTCCCTGTTTTCTTTTGTAGTAGAGCACGTTTCAAACTCTTCTGTCTCCCTTCCTTTTTTTCCCTAAGTGGTTTCCCCCTTTCAATTGTCGATTCCCCTGTCCCCTCACTGACATTCCAGTGTTTTCCCCTCCCCCCTCTTTTTTCTTTTGGTTCTCCCCCCTGATGGTGTCCAACCCTTCCACTGGTTTCTTCTCTCGTGATTTTTTTTCTCCTCTTATTTCCTTCTACTTTCTTCCCCCCCTTTCCGTTCCTTGTGACACTTTGACGGATGTTCTTCTTTATTTGTGTTTTTATACCAAACTTTTTTTCGTTATTTCCGTCGCCTTTCCTGCAGTGAAACCCCCCCCCGACAAATTAAAGCCAGTCATTCCCCTCTGTTTGTCCCCCTTTCTTTGTCTCAAAATCCCCCCATCCCAAACTGCTTTTTTTACTCCCTTTTTCCTTCCCCATTGTGTTGCGTGCGGATACCTAGGACTTCTCCCCTTTTTTGGTTGGGGTTTCCCCCCCTGCATTTTACGACCCAGCCAGGCCGTTCCCCTCTTCCTTCTTTAGGCGGCACACCCCCCATACTTAAGTACTCCCCCCGTCCTGTTATGAGAATTCTTTTTTTTAGTATTCCTCGTTTTTTTCCCCCCTTTTTTTTTCGACCCCCCCAAGTGCCCCCTTATTACAAGACCCTTTTCGCCATGACCCCAGTTTTCGTTTCTTTTTACCCTCTGCCCCCACCGGCCCCCTTCTTCCTTTTTCACCCCTATCTCCCTCTGAACAACGTGAACTCTGGTCCAATGTGTTTTAGCCTCCTTTTTCCTTCCTCTTGTCTCTCAAGTTCGTAAGTTCTCCGTTTCACAGTCTCTTCGGTTGACATCCCCCTTTCCCCCCTTTCCTCCCGTGATCCCTTTTTCACCCTTTCGGGTTGGGATGCTCATGATCTTTTTCCCCTTTTTCTTGTTTTTGCCATGTCCGGCTATTTCCCTGAAATCCGACTCCTTCTTCCCACCTCCCCCCCCCCTTTTCCCGTACTTTCCTGCAATACCTCCCCCCCCCCCAAGGTTTCACCATCAACAGTTTCTTTCCCCCTCCTTAAGAGATTTCCCCCGTGGAAGTTCACCCCCCTTTCTGGCTGATCCCACCTTTCCTCCAACCCTCGAACGTACTACCCCCTCCCCTTTTTCCCCCCTCCCCCCTTCAAAAGGATTTTGACCCCCCTTTTGAACCGACCCGTTTGTGGTTTTTCCCGAAAAGTTGCCCCCCCCCCAATGGACGGTGCCTTCAGATTTGACCATTTCAAGCTGACCAATGTCCTCCTCTCCCCCCCCCCAGGGCGATATCCATTGTGTAGGATTTTTTCCCCCCCCCCCAAGTAACTTCTGTTTCCCTACCCCCCCCCCATTTCCCAAGATACCACTCCAGTGCTTCTTGGGAACCTCCCATTCTTGCATGCTTGCTTTTTTTTTTTTCGAGATTGGCTCATTGTGAATTCCTTATTATTCTTTTCTTCTTTTCTTTCCCCCCTCCTTCCCCCGTGATTGTTTGTTGACTCTATCTTTCTTCCGTTCCGTCTTTTTTAAAGTCTTTACTTTTTTCGGCCGCCAACCTGACCCCTTCCCCCCCCTCTCCCCTTTCCGTCTCTTCCAGTCCCCAATCCCCCCACTTTTTTCCGCTTTTTGATTTTCCAATTTCATTTTTTACCACCCCCTTTGAGGTTTTTTACCCTTCACCCTTTCGTATCTCCCTTTTTTTTAAGTCCTTTCCTTCCATTTTTCCCTCCCCCTTTCACCTTCATTCCCCCCAGCGTTCTTTTGTCAAGGTAAAATTACCTTCTTCCCCGACCCCCCCCCCAGGGTAACCCCCCTCTTTTGATGTTGCACTTTTGTTTGTCCCTCCCTTGATTTCCTTTTTCTCTTTCCTTTTCCCCTCGTTTTTCATGTATAGCCAACTCTCCCCCTCTTGCTTTTTCCCCTTTTTTCTTTGGTCCAGTCCTTTTTCTTCTCCAGACCCCACGTTTCCCCTGATCGGGCTTTCGATAGTTGTGCCGTCCCTTCCCCACCCACCAGTTTACTTACTTCGTGTAGATCCCAAATCCCTTATTTGTTTTTTTTTTTCTACCCCTTGGAACCATTTTTCCTTCTGTGAATTGATCATTCCCATCTCATGCTACTTTTCTTCTTTTGTTGTTTTTCCTCTGGTTTTTGGTTTTCACCGAATTTTCCAGCTTCCCCTCCCCCAAATTGCCCCCCCCATCCTTTCCCAGCTCCTTCGAGATGATTTCTCTTCCCTCCATTTAGCCCCCCCCCCTCTTTTTGGTTTCCCGCATTTTTCCCCCCCTTGCCTTGTTACAGGGTAACCAATTTTAAGACCCCCTCCTTGGGTTTTCTTTACTTTGTACGCTCTCCCCTTAGCTATCTTCCCCCCGTTCCATCTTTTTTTTAATTCTGTTTTTTCCCCCTCCCGCATCCCAAATCTTCGGGTGCTCGTCTTCTTTTTCCCACCTGAGCAATTTTCCTTCCTGTGTAATCCCCTTCCCCAGCACACCCCATTTGGAGTTTCCTTTCCCCCGTTCCACCCCACGTCCTGTGTATCACTAGCGTCTTTTATCTGGCCTCTTCTTTGTTATTGTCTTCTATTCTTCCACTCTCTCCTCCTCAGCTTTTTTTTTTCTGTCCCTTAAGCCCTCACTTTTTTGCCCAAATTCCCCTTCCCCTACCCTTCCCTACAAGCGAGGCGCGCGTTTTCCTGGACCCCCTTCTAAGACTTTCTGGCTGAGGCCCCCCTCCCATTTTTTTCTTTCCCCCCCTTCCCCTTTTCCTTTTTCTTTTTCAATTTAATTTTTCCGCACTATGTTTTCCCCCCCTCCCCCCCCCCCCCCCCTTTTTGCAACCCCTTTCTCTCCATAGTTTTCTTCTTCATCATCAAGCGATTTTTGCGTGCTTACTTCTTCTTCGCTCCCTTTTTCCTCCTTTTTCCCCCCTCTTCTTTTGTGGACAACCCACCAGAGTCTCGATGATATCTTTCCCTTTTTCTTTTTCCCCGCGTTCCCCCCCCCCCCTTTTCCCCTTTCCCTTGCACACCCTTGCCAACTAGTCCCCTCACTTTTCCTTCCCGTCCCCCCCCCCTTGTTTCGAAAAGTCCCCGCGGTTTTATTCGATTAGGAGTCCTCTTGTTTAATCCCTTCTTTCCCTCCCCCACCACACCTCGAACCCCCCCCCTGAGCTAGTGTGCTCGTCTCCTTTTCCCCCCCCCCTCGCCAGTGTACCTCTGTCCCAGCTCCTCGGTTTTTTCCATCTTCCCTTTTTTCCCCCCTTTCCGATTTTTTCCCTTTTCCTCTTCCCTGTCCCAACCCTCCCCCTGATGCATCTTCCCACCTAAGGTTCCCCTTTTTTCTCTTTGGGAGTGTATAATTTTTTTGATTATCTTTCCTTCAACATCCTTCTTTTTTCCTTTCCCCCTTTCATTTCCTCCCCTTAAGGGTGCCCCTTCCTTACTCTTCAGACCCCCATCTCTCTTCCTGTTTAGCAGGCCCCTTGTCGGTGGCCCCTCCCTTTACTCCCTCCCTTTTTTTCGGCCTCTCCTTTCCGACTTGAGCGTCCCCCCAAAAACTGATTGCAGGGACTTGCCCCGTCATGATTTCCCCAGCCTACGCCCTGTTTTCGGATGGAAGTATTTTTTTTTCCCTTCTCCCTACCCCTCTTGTCCTTTTACCCCCCCTTCCCCCCTGATCCGTTGCCCAATGTTCGGTTCTTCTCCCCTTTTTTTTTTTCCACCCTCTGTGGGACTTTTTCTGAGGTGTGACCTGTTTTTGCATTTCTTGTCTTGTTCTTGCTCCGCAGACATTTGCGTTCCCCCCCCCCTGGTCTGCCTCGCATTTTCTCCGCTTTTTTCCATTGCCCTTTTTTCAACCCAACATCTCCCATTTCGAAAGTGAATTTTCCTTTGTTCCGCGACTTTTTTTTTTTTGCCTTTACAGGTCGATACTACCCCCTTGTTTGGAGTCCCGTTTTCCTTCCCCCCCCCTCCCACCATAGGAAGATTAGGTTTATTGTTATCGCGTGATTCCCTCAGGCTGAGCCTTTTTTTCACCCCCCACTCCCCCCCCATTTTTGAACGTTTCCATTTTTTTTTTTTTGTTCTTTTTTCCATCCTTCCCCTCCTTCTTTTTTGAACTTCCTGAGTTTATGAGCATGCGTGCCCGGTTGACTATCATTCCCTCTTTCTCCCTTCTTCTATTGCTGATTTGGGTCAGGCGCCCCCCTTTTTTCCACCGCTACAGTTCCAGCCCCCTTTGATCAGTCCTCCCTTATCTATTTATTGTCAAGACTCATTGCACCACACCTCGTGACCCCCTTCCGTTTCTCCCCACGCCTTCTTTTTGCTATAACCTAGTCTCGCAAGCCCGTTTGGTTTCCTTTCATCTTTTTTCTTGCCTACCCTGATTGGTCGACCTACTTTTTTTCCCTGTTCTTATGCGGAAAAGGTCTTCACATTGCATCACCCCATCTTTCTCATCTTTTTTCCTTTTCCCTCCTTCCCCTGTTTTTTTTTTTTTTTTTGAGAGCTAGTTGGTTTATTTCCCTTTTTGTTGTGTTTTTGATTTCGGCCTTTTTGAAAGAATTTTTTTTTTTGTGTTTCCCCCCCCACCTAATCTTTATTTTTCTTTTTCCCCCATAACTTGTTATTCCTCCCCCCGTGGCCGGTTCCCCCCGATTCAAATCAATCCCTTTAATGTCTGAACAATGGACCCCATTCTTTCCTCCAGATTTCCCCTCGTCCGGTTGCACAAACCAAGCTGGAGGTTTTTATTGGAATTTTTCTCATTTTTGCTTGTCCTACCACACATTCTCATTTCCCTTTTTTGCCTCTCCCCCCCTCTTTTCTCCACCTCAACCCCACTGCCTCAACGGTTTGGATGCACCCATAGAAAAGTCAGCCGTGCTAACTCGGGGCTGATCCCTTTCACCCATTCGCCTCCAAGTTTTCCTTCTCGACTCCTCTGAGTCTTTCCTCGTTTTTTGGAGTACCTTGCAGGTCCCTTATTCACCCCCCCCATTGGCCTCCCTGTCGTGGGCTTTCTTTTAGACTAGGTGTTTTTTTTCCCGTGCGTACCCCAAAAGCAGCCCTCAGCCGGAGGGTTCTCAACCGGGTAGAGTTTATCTTCCCTCTTACACCTGTAATTTGGAGTTTTTTTGATATTCCCGTATTGAAATCTTACTTAGAGGAGGGAGCGCTTGATTTTTGCTCGGGACCCCCTTGTAGTAGCCAACCTGTGCGGCCGCCTGGAGTGCGCAAGGTCTCGGTAGGAACACTCAACCCCTTCAAGACTCAACGTCTGCACGGAACAACACTTGCGGTGGGGCCCCAGAAGGTGGTATTTTCCCCAAGTGTCCCACCTCTGACCCTTGCGTTTTTTTTTTTCTGGCCCCCTTTGTTCACGAGCTTCTGTGTAACTCTTCTTCGACGGTGCTAAACGCTCGGGGCTTTTCCAGCGATAGCCCATCGTTGGTTAGACGCCCATCCCCTCGGGACACAGCCTCTTTTTTTTTACAAAAGAAGATAGTCAACCGTCCCCAGTGACAGTACTTTTTGGCTGCATCAAAATGCTTTTTCGTTTTTCGATTCGTTCTTTGGTTTCCGACATTGAGCCCATTCCCCTACTTCTGTCCTGATTTTTCTGGTTGCACCATTCGCCTCCAACTCTCCATTATAGCCATGCAGCCCCCCTGTAAGTGCATTCTGCATTAGTTGCACTATTCCGTCCGTTAGGAGATTAGCCCAAAGAGTTCCAGTTGCGCCTCAGAACCCGGGCCACACTTTGCGCATCCTTTTTACAAAGATCCCGAGCCCAGCTTCGTAGATTTTGTGTTTTCGAAAGGCGCTGAGTACCGCTTCTCCTTTCAAAACGATTCCCGGTTTTGCTTCCAATGTTTCTCCTGTGTTTCCGGACTGCCAGTGCGGGGCGTGGGTTTGCTTGTTGAAAGACTTTCCCCGGCGGCTGAGGAGCACTAATCCCTTTTTACCAATTGGCTCCTCCCCCTTTACACTTTCGTGAGGCGAAAGTCGGCAAGGGCTAGCTAGCCCCTTTTTTCCAATTTCTTTCCTCCCTTTTGGTCCACCCACGCCCCCACTTACAAGCGTTCTCACGTTTCCATGGGTCTTGTTCCAAGCCATTGTTTTTGGGGGGTTTTGCCCAAGTGCAGTGGTCTCGCTGCACTCCAACAATGATTTTCTCCGCTTTTTTTTTTTTTTGGTTTTGCCTACTAGGCTTTTTTTTTGCGGCCTTCGAACCCCCCTTTCCAGGTTCAACCGAGTTTTTGGATCCGCGCCTCGTTCTGGAATGGCCACGAATTTTCTTCCCCCGTTCTCGATAGTTTTTTCTTACCCAAGGAACGTTCGGTTGGACTGCTCGCTTGGAAAATCTTTTTAAGCAATACCCATAACCCCCTCCATTTCCATCGCACCCCGACATACGTCCCTTTTACCCAACATCCCTCACCCTTTCTGGTGAGTTCTTCCCCCATTGTTTCTGTTGTTCCCATTAGCCCCCCAACAATTTTTTTTGTTTACCCCCCCACCCCCCCGTTTTTTTTTTTCACAACGCCCGAACCGCCCCCCCAGGCCCGAAGTCCTTTTTTTTTTTTGCACCGGTGGACGCAGGTGCCCCCCCCCCAAGGGGGGAAATCGTTAACCTTACCTAAGTCATTCCAGTCCCGTCACCCAACCACTTTGCATTGTCCCCCATTTACTTACTACTTAGCGGCCCCGCCCATCATGCGGCAGGGCCCTCCCGTATGCCCCTATTTCCCCTTCCATGCTTCAAACAGAGGTTGCGACCCCCCCACTTACAATTGTTCCTATAGTTCCTGTTGTATGGATGTCCCCCCCGTGCTCTTAGACCATTTTCTCGTCACCCGGTCTCCCTCGTGCAAATCCGACTCCACCGACCCCCCTGTGTAACGATGGTCCTCCCCTCACACAAGCGGCGAGGTTGCCTTTCACCGTACTGCCCACATTGCTTACCCCCCCCCCCCCCCTTTCGCCCCCACAGAGCACTCAATCCCTTTCCCCTGCCAGTTTATGCCGGTCGTGCTTTGTACTCGACCCCCACTTTCCTCCCAATGCCTCCCCCCTCTTCCCCCCCCCGCTTTTCGACTCTTTGATCTTTTACGAGATGATACCGTGCGAAGCTTGACGACATTTCTCTTGCTCCCCCGGAGTGTTTGCCCCCCGAAGTTCTCTACATGTTTTGCGCACCGTACCACCCTTGGTTTGTTTCATACTTCCCTTCCCCCTGTTCCAAGCTACCCTGCCGTCATTACGACCATGGGCCGAGAGTGCTTCACAACTTGAACGACACCCTTGGACGGGTCCCCCTCCCCTTTCCCTCCCCCCACGACCACGCCTACCCTTGGTCACGGAACCCTTTTTCCCACCCCCTCCCATCCCCCCCCCCCCCCCCCCCTCACGACACGACCCTACCATCCCCACCACGTTTTTGCCTTTCCCCCCCCCCCCCCCCCCCCCCCCCCCCCCCCGTCCCCCCATCTAATTTTGAGTGGACTCCTTTGGGTCTGACCCCCAAGATCATTCGTACATAGCCTTCACTTTTTTCTTTCGTTTGTCTGCATTCTTTGTCGCTGATCTTTTCTTTTTTGATGTATCCTTTTCGTCCCCCACTCCCCTTCCGTTGGTTTTTGAAAGTGGTTTTAAGTAACTAACCCCACAAGTGATCACAATAAGGACCCCTTGCTTACTCAGTTTTGCTTCAGATATCATGACGTATTTTTTTACCTAAATTCAAACCGGACGTTTGAGCCCGGACACCGGACTTCCTGGTCCCCCCCTGCACTTTTCTACAGGCATGGACAGCTCCCTAGTGCCATGTCGAATTGATTGTTCTTATAGATCCCATTCGATTTTCCTGTTTTTGCTGCCTTTTTTTATCCCCCCTTAAATAGTTTACTGTTTTTTTGTTTTCATTATTTTGCATTCGCTTCGAGCAGTAAGGGCTTCTTTTCGCATTCCTCACGCCCCCTTTTTCCCTTTTCTTCTTGGTTCCCTGACCAAAAAGTCGTGCCAACACCTTTGTCTACGCATCTGGTTCCCCCTCGTGACGCGTTGTGGTGCTTTTCTTCTTTTTTCCAATTCCGTTTTTCACCCTCCCCCAGAGTATTTTTTCTCGACCAACTGAATGGCATTGTGGTGCAGTTTCCGGACTTTTTTTTGACATCACTTTTCTCAGCTGTTTGTCCTCACTACACGTTTTTTTTTTTCTTCAGACCGTTGGTCATGATGTTGTTTTTACACCAATGAACTGTTGGTTTGCTCATGTCTCCCATCACGTGTCCTTCTGCACTGTTCGATTGTGGACGTGCTTGGTGTCTTACTGTCCGTTAACGTCCAGTGCACCTCCGATGTTTAGCATTCGGCATCATATTTGTTCTCTCTTTGTGTATTCTGTTGTTTTTTTTCTGGTGTCGGCTGGCCGTGATTCTGAAGTTTTTTTCAATTTTTTCCTACTTTTGAACTGACCTGGGGCCTTTGGA
>Ga0179593_1377326_pt1 | contig 15691 bp, 16 predicted proteins | sample CZODoug2_1_08_16_FD_185931 | JGI IMG/M metagenome (GOLD analysis project Ga0179593, IMG submission 185931) | Vadose zone soil fungal communities from Angelo Coast Range Reserve, California, USA - CZODoug2_1_08_16fungal (PacBio error correction) | ecosystem: Environmental > Terrestrial > Soil >... | reverse complement strand
GAAGCTTTTATCTGCTGGACCTTCCTAAACCATCGTCTGTCTTCAGTTCTTCCTTTTGGATCTCAGGTTTTGTTTCTTCTTCCCCTGACCAGCATCTCCCTCTCCAGGCGATTCATTTATGGCGTCGAGCCTCCAACAGGCTCTTTTGCTGGACGAAGACCCCCCTCATATAGAGAGTCTTCCCGAGACGTTTCTTTCCTCATTCAGCCAGCGATCCTGAGCCACGCAAAAAGTTGTTTTTTTTCACGGATGAAATTTCTAGTTGAGTAATCCTAGGTTTTTTGCTTAAGGCCCTTCCCCGCGGCCTTCCGTCATCCTAGTGAAGAGACCCCCGCTTCGTCTTCCACGCTCCGCTCGGGCTGCTTGAGCGCCCCTTGCCAGTATACCAGAGGCACTCGCGCTAAAGCTTATCTCCCTTCCCACCCTGGATGAGCTCGGACTTTTCGTTTTTTTCTTTTTCCACCCTGCGTCTTCTGTTTCCTGCACCCCAGTTCTCTTGACAGGATCAATAGCGTGTTTCATTTAAGCTATCGCGTTCTTTTCCCTCGCTGCCAGGTTCGAGCCCGCACGGTTGACCCCCCCTCGTTTTTTTGAGCGCTTTAAAGAACCCTGGCACCCTTCCCCGTGAAGATGCGATTCCTGCTTTTCTCCAGCACCCTTTTTCAAATTTTCTTCAGGTGATCCCAGTTCTGCGCACGCTGTGTCCTCGCGAACTTCCCTCTCCTTTTTTTTTCCTCTGCACGAATACACAAAGGAAAAGTTGTCCCCCCCTTCGACCGACCGGATGGTCCCTTAGTTCTTTTTTTTTTTTTTTCTAAGGCCTTTGATTTCCATCTTCCTTCGCGTATCCCCCCAGGATACATTGTGCCTTACCAGGTAGCCTAAAAACATTGAGTCCCCAGATACCTTAACTTCTCTTTACTTTCTGCAGCCATCCGAACCTACTATATACAGATTTCCCTTCCTGTTTGATTTTGTTTCAGAAGCTTTTTCCAGATCGTTACTTATTAAGGCCTCCCGAAGTGCACGATAAGGTCGACTGTCCTTGCCTTCTTGACTCTTCTTTCCTCGATTTTGCCTTTTTCCACCGCTTCCTCCTCCTTTTCCATCTCCGAGTGAAATTCGTGCGGGATCGACCCGTTTTTTGCAGCTTCCTCATTTCTTTCAACCGTCCTAGGCGCTTAGTTTCTTGTCCCTTTTCTCAGTATCAGCTCAAATAGGACGCGCTGCTGACTCTCCGGGCGCTGCGAGAATTTTCCACGAATGGTCGTTTTGTTCTATGGAGATCGCGGTGAGGTCTGTACAGATCGTCAGTCGACAGGTTGCGATAGTTTTCTACTTTTTTCCGCGGCGAGACCCGACTCTTTTCCCCTTTTTGGCGTCCTGTTTTTTTTTGATGAGCCTCCCGGTTTTGCGCTTTTTTTGCCTCCTTTTGTCCCCCCAAGAATGATTACTTTCTTTTCCTAATACTATTTTTGTTTAGAGAGGATCAGGGTCTGTTACCAAACTTTCCTTCTCCCCACAAAGCATCCACTTTGTCATAGAGAAAGGGCCCTCCAAGATTACGTTCAGATTCGCGCCCTGATTTTCAGCAGGCCTGTCGACGACCGAGCTTTTTCCCTTCAGATTGTACATGTCTTCGCGTCTCGACAAATCCATACGCCAATGCCCTGACTTTTTTCCTCTCCGGTGCCCCCCCTTTATACCCCCCCTTTTAAGAGTCCATGCGTTGCCGCTGCTCTCTTATCGGTTTTTACTTTCTCCTCAGATAAGCCTTTGAAGCGGAAGGCCACGTTTGCGGTCCGACCAGAGTCGTGAATCCGCTCTTTAATCCCGATACCTGATCCCTTAAGTCCTCCTCTCTTCCCCTTCTGATTCTCTCTCGCCAGGCATCAACTCATCGACCAAATTTGATTTTCTCTTCAATCGTCCCCTCTCTTCTCCCCCGATTGGGCCGGTTTTTCTAGAAAAGGACGGCTTTTTAAGATCCCTTTTTAACCACATCCTGCGCCGCCGGCTTAACAAGTCCTCTTATCTTGACTTCTCCCTTCTTTTTGCCTTCTCCCTTCGCAATCGTCGTTTCCCGAATGCCCCAGCCCGTTTCCTGTTCTTTTCATCTCTGTGGGCTATTTGATTCATTTGTTTTGTATTTTTGTTGATTTCATTTGTTTGATTCTACAGCTTCTTCCGCCATAAGATGTCACTTCGCACAAATCCCTAGATCCCAATATTTGTCCCCCATCATCCGGTCCCGTTTTCCTCTTCCCTTTTTTTCCTTCTTTGGACTTGACAGGGATTCAGCCGGTCAGCATTCCCCTTTTGAAGCCGAACCCCCTGGTTAGGCTAGTTTTCTATGGTATTACTGACGTAGAAATTTTGTCGTTCTTTTCTTTTCGACTGGAGCGCAGGAGTTTTTTTGTTGTGTTTCCCTTTTTCGACTTAGCCTTTTCCGTAGCCTTGTTCCCCTTTTTTTTACATGGCTTTCTCTAGTTCTCTCCTTCATATCGCATTGATACTCATCTTTTTTTTCCCCCGCCTCATAACTTTCGGTGTGGCCCGTTGTAGTCGCCAGAGAGATTAGTCCCTCCTGTCCCTTACCGCTTGAGTGAGACTTTGATCTTTGGCACTCTGTCCGATTTACCTACATTGTCCTTTTCTTCTCCTCAATTAGCGTTTCTTTTCCAAGGAGATTAACCTTTTCTTCCCTCCCCCTTCAATCCCGAGATGGAGACCGTGTACTTTCCCATGTCCGATTAGAAGGTTCCACGCGGTTAGGGCTCCTGTCCCAGTAGTTTTTTTGTAAAAAGCCAGATTTTCTACCAGTTCTCTCTTTATCGTCGTTTTCTATGCTTCCCCCAGAGCTATCTGTGCCCTCATTTCCTTTTTTGTGTGGAGAAGAGACACTTTTCCGTATTTTGTACCCGCAGGGGCACCTTTTTTTCGTCGTGTCTGTCTCTTCCCTAAAAACACTGAAATGTTCTCAGTGAAAATTTTTTTCAACCCCTTCTTTTCTCTTCCCCGACCCTAGGCTGAAATCGAGCCCATTTGGTCTTCATTACTCATCTGTTTAGCATTCTCGCAAGATCTTATATAATTCTCCGTTGTTGTTGGATAGAGCTCCTTAGAGGGTTCTTCCCCCATTGGAGGATCTTTTTTTTTTGAATTTCCCTCCTTGGGGCCTCTCCGTTCGCTCTGTCTTTCTCGTAGGCCCTACCTCTCCATTTTATTTGACTGCGCTTTAACCTTGTTTTCTCCCCTTCTTCGCTACAGCGACTTTCCCCCTTCGATTGCCGTCCCTCCCGTTTATCTCTTTATTCAGCCCGTCGATCTTTCAAGACGCGTCGTTCCCTGCATCATTCCTTTCCCTTTTTCCCGTGACCGCTCCTCCTGTTTTAGGACCTTACCCCCCCTTTCATGCATTTGCGGCCTTTGCGCTTTTTTTCTCGTAATTTTTTTTTGGAGTACCTTCCTTCTCTTTCGCGGCACGATTCAAAAGTCCTTAATATCGGAAGTTGACTTGGCAGCTACTCTTTTCTGGTTTCTCCCTTAGTCAATCATTCGGTATTTTCCGCAAATGGACTCTAAAAAGCTTACCTTCCCCCCCCGACGATCTGTTCTCGGACTTTCCCCATTTCTTCCCTTCCCCTCTTGTCAGCAGGAGGCCTTCCAGTCCACGCTAGGAGCTCTGACAATTTTCCTCTTTGAAAGTTCCTCATCTCCTCATCTTCCCTTGGTTTGACGGAAATTTTCGCTTTTCTTTCCCCCGCGAATGCTGTTCCCTCGGATTTTTTGAAACTCCCTGAGGGCAACAATTTTTAACCCCGCTAGGCGCTACTGTTTAAGATTCCCATCCCTTCCCCTTTTCCTAGATACTGCGCGCAAGGCCGTTTTTCCATTGTCATTTCCTGGTCTCCCTGATTGCTTCGCGTCTGGAGGCGGTCTCTCCGCCCTTTTGTTTTTTCTCCCAAAAGTTGCCGGCTTGCCCCCCCCCCTCCCCCTTCCCCCCCCCATTGAACTGAGTTGTTTCTTGTCGGTGTGATTTTTTTTTTTTCAGTGGCTTTGCTTGCACGTTTTCCTCTGCCCGCTGTAGTCCCAGGACCTTCTCTCTTTTTGCGCACCGCACTTCCTGACATGGAGGACACGAGAATGCACTTCCTCTTCTTTTTTTCCCAGCTTCAGAGCCGATCCTTCCTTGCCGACTCAAACTTTTGCTTTTTTGCGCCCCCCGTTCCTTCGACGTTTTTTTCTTTAGGAATTGCGTTCCGAAGTCTTTAGTCCAGAAGTTTCTCCTTCTGTGTTCCTGTCCTCTTGAAGAGTTGCCTTCGCAACTTTTTTCGGACCCTGATTGATTTCCCCCTGCTCGGAATGCTTCATAAAGTCCTTCTTTCAGCATGTATCGTGAAATCGTGTTTTTTAAATTCCCTCTCCTTCTTTTCTCTGTAGTTGGAAATCTCTTTCGGCATTTTCTGCGCCCTTGCTCCCTAAGCAAGCTCCTCCATCCGTTTTTTTTTCAGCTGTTTTGACAGCGCTATAGAACTCCTTTTTTGATTTTTTTTTCGTTCATCCCCCCCCTTTTTTCTGTAACCCGTCCGTTACGGTCTTATTTTTTAACGTCTAACAGCGACTCCCCCTTTTTTTCCTCCAAGATTGTCTTGCGGATCTCTTACCACTGATCTTCTCTTTCGCTTTCCTGCTATGTAAATCAGGCATTCTCTTGTCCCTTCCCCTTTTCCTTTTGTTTGGAAGTGCGTAGGGCACCCAACGTGCCGCTAATCCCCCCCTTTTTTTCGATCCAGTTAATCAGTACACCCTTCTAAGATTCCCTTTCCCCCTTTCTCCTTTAGCCTGAAAGAGGAAGCTCCGAACTGAGGCTTTCGTCCCCCATTTCTACCCATCTTCCTTAGGAAAACCCCCTCCTTACTCAAGCTGGCGGGCTCTTCGTCTCACGGTTTTCGGTCCCTCCCCCCTCCCCACCCTAGTGAAGAGCTTTTTTGCTACGCCCCCTCAGCGCAGAAGGCGTCCGTCTGTTTCGACCCTCGCTTTTTCGGACCGTCCTTCCTTTCTCGCTCCGGGGAACCCGCTGGCACGCCCTCCGCCCTTCCAACCCCTGCTTCCGATCATCTTTGTTCGTATGTCGCACCCCTTAGGTCTCGGACCGCCCCACAGTAAACTCGACCGTCTACTGCTCCTCCCGATGTGCTTGCGTGCTATCTTGCCCCCCTTCAGTGTATTAAGGCATTTCGTAAACCCCTCTTTTTCCCCCCGTATGTCTCTCCAGACCTTTGCGACCCCAGTGATTTTTTTACCTGTTTACTTTGGTTTGTTTTTTGTTTTGTTTTTTGGTTTTCTTTTATGGTCTTTTTCTGTGTTGACTCAAATTTCTTCCCCCTTCCTTCTCTTTTACAGATGTTTTTTTATGGCTCCCCCCCCCCTCTCTCGATTAATTCCTACAGCTTTCTTATTAAGACGCCCCCCCCTTTCTCACCCTCCCCCTATCGACCAGTCGTTTTTCCTTTTGAACCTCTTACTGTGTTCTAACCGCCAGATGCCCGCGATTGCGGTAAGCAGGGCAGGCTCCCCCCCCTCGTGAACGTCCTCTTAAACAGAGTGGTTCGAGACGGGCTGGCAGTCTCCCCTTTCTTCTATGACCAAAGGTTCCTCTGATTTGAGAGACAATATTCCTTTTGACTTGGAGTTCCCTAGTCAAAAGTTTATGGTTTTCTCCTTTCTCTTACGGCAGTCGTTTCTTTCTCCGCGGTGGTGCAGCGAGTTTTTGGGTTCAGGCCCTTCCCCCCTTTCTCATTCGCCTCTTATGACCTGCTTCATAGGACCTGTGGACTCAAATGGGGCCTATCCCTTTCTTCCCCGTTGGGTCAGAGATTTCGTTCCCCCCAGGGAAGGGTTTTCTTTATTTTTTCCCCCCTCCATTGCTTTATAAATTTCCCCTTTTTTAACCCATCACTGGCTGAAGGCTTTCCTTCATGATTTCCCCGCTGTCACAATTACGTCCCGAGTTGTCTCGCTTTGCTTTCCTGGGCCTCAGGCCTTTTATTCTTAGTCAGAGCCAATCGTGGACACTACGCTCTTTCCCCCATTTGGAGCCCGGTCTCAGGATGATATTTTTGCGTCTTGAGAGCCGTCTACTACTAGTTTCTTATCGTCCCCCCTAAGATTGGCTTTTATTAAGTTTTGCACACGACGCTTTTTGCTATCCTAGCCCCCAACAAAGGACCCTTTTCTTCTCAATTTTTTTCCCCCCGATGTTGCTTTTTCTTTCTCCTCCCTTTGGATTCTTCTCGAGCCCCCATTGGTCGTTCAGTTTATCCTCGATGTTTCCTTTTTCTATCACGCCCCCTTCCGCTTCATATTATCTTTAATCACTTGGTGTCCTCTTTTTCTGTATTGGCTACTGTGATTTCGACCCCCTCGGTCTGCACCAGCCTCATTCTTCCCCCGTGGGCTCGATCCTCACTAGTCAGGTTCCTTCCCATCCAATTTTTTGATGATACTTTCTCCTTGACTTTGTCCTTTTTTCTTTTAGCCTTCCTCTCGTTGTCCCACCCTTTCTGTCCCTCCGACATCTCTTCAGTTTATCAGCGAGATTTCCCATGATACTCTTTAGATCTTTCCTCCCCCTCACCCTCCCTCTCCTTCTGAAATGGTATAAAGTTGAGCAGCAGTTGTCTTTAAATTGCTTGCCCGAGTAAGCTCGGTTGGTCGATTTCCTTTCAATTCTTTTTTTTTTACACGTCTCGGACTCTGGCCGCTGGCTTGCTGTCTGCAAGAACTGACTTTTTTTAGTATGTGAGTCCCCAAGGCCCTTTTCCCCCCCCCACTGTCCCTCCCCCTCCTTTCCAAAAACTCCACCCCCCCCCCTTCTACTGCAGTTACGTTGGAGCGCGTCTAACCACTAAATAGCGTCAGCTGGCCCTTTTCCTCCTGATATTTCTCCCTTCACTTTCCTAGATGACCTGCCTCCGCGCCGCCCTCCCCATGCTTCCCGGTTTGAAGAAGCACTGCGGTCAGCGGAAGCTATACCTTTCCCTCTGGAACCCACCTGTTTCCCCCATCTAGAGGACGAGACCCTTCCTTCGAAGACAGCACGTGCCCTTCGATCAGGAAGACCCCGTCTGAAGGAACGAGGTTAAAACATCTGATTCCCTCTGTTCCAGATTCCCTTTTTTTTAGAGTGGCCTTTTTTCCAGACTTTTTCCCCCCGCCCTTGCCTCCTTGGAGACAACCAGGAACCTGATGCAATTTAAACATGACTCAGGATGGTCAAACTCCCCCCCTTCTTTGGGACGCTTTTCCTTTTTTCTGACCCGTTTTCCCCTTCCCATCTTCCGCTCTGGATAAACGACCCTCCCCAGTCTTAACCTAGAAACGGATCCCGGGTAGAAAGTTTTTCTACTCCCCCATTCCCTATGAAGGTCTCTGATTCCCCGCCCGACCAGAAGTCGTCATCCTAGAACCCCCTTCATTTTTCTCGGAACCCCAGGTTCTTTACGACATTTTCTGGTTTCTTCACTTATTTTGTTCTCCCCTCTCAATCCCCCCCTCCCCTCATATTTTCGCTCTTGTCGCCTATTTTCAATAAGTTAAGGTAGCTTATTTTTCTTCCCTTATCCTTGATAGTCGATGCCCTTTGTAAGTCGCTTCCCTCCTTAAATCGTTCCCTGTAGTGTCCTCGACCCGTTCGTCTCCCCTTTCCCGCCCTCCGAGGGAAAAGTCCCGCTTGTTAGTGACTGAGCCTGACACCCCGCGTTTACCCCCGGTCATGGTTTTGCTTCTAAGCGACCTTTTGATTTTCAGTGTCGGGCTATTTTTTTGGTAGTTTTTCCGACCCCTTTTTCCCTTTTAAGAAATGGATTTTCTGGACGGGCTCTTGTTCAAAGCCCGCTTTTTTCCCCCCCGATGCTCCCTTTCTTCCCTTTCAAAGCTGAGGAACCGTTTCGATCTCCTCCCTTTTTTGCTCCTTTTCCGGTTTGGCCCCTTGACGCATCTTTTCTCTAGTTATTCCCGACCCTTTTTCTCCAGACCCGATTCGGGACCAACCCCCTTTTTTTTTTCCCTCTCCAACCATTTTACTCTCGATGTTCCCATCCTCAAGTCCCCCAGTACTCGAATTTCCCTCCTTTCGAGTTCCGCTTTTTTTTTTTCCTTGCTTCGCCCTTTCTTCCACAGCTTCCGCCTCTGATCGACCACTTTCCTCCACTCGGAAAGTCGCCATCATCATCCCCCACGTCTTGTCCGTGTCCTCTCTAGGTCCTCAGCCCCTTTGCGCTCCAGCTCATTGCGGTGTTCTTTTCGCCAGGGATTATTCCCCTCCTTTCCTCAGCTTCCCTTTCCCTCCCGATTCTCGAAAGATGATCCCGCCCTCCCCCTAGGGCCACGCATTTTCCTTTCTGCTGAAACCGGCGGATCCCTATTCCGTCTGATCCTTCTTTCTACATCACGGAACGGCTCCAGGTCCCACGGATTTTCTTTTGCTGCGGGGTTTACCCCCCCTGGCTTCCCTGACCCCTCCCCCTAGAAAACCCCCTTTCGTTACGGGCTCTGCCCATTGTTTTTTTTCCCCTTCGGCTCGGATGGTCGGTCTTTGGGCGAAATTCTCTCGTTTTTTCTTTGTTTCTTTGGGTCTGAATCCCCTCTATGATGGATTTCCTTTTCGATTCACCTCTCTTTTCGTCCATTGATCCCCCGCAAAATTCTCGAATCACTCCTCTTTTTATTGACCATCTTGTGGTTTGGTTTAAGTTTTCTTTTTCTTTCCTACAACTTGCCGGCTTTCTGGCAATTTTCCGAACGTCTTTCCCCTAGCCGCGGCACCAATATTTTTTAGAGAAGGGAGGTTCTATTGATCCCCTTCCTCCAAGTTATTTTCCCTAGAGCCTTGCAAGATCTTTTTTTTTTGACTTTCGTTCGCCGTTGCACCAGATTGATTTCGCGCTTAAGGCTCCGTTTTTATTTAGAGTTTGATTCTCTTTGTTCACTTCCTGTCCAGGGGCCTTCCCCTTCTCTCCCCAATTTGACCCCTTAGTTGATACACTTGGCGCTCTTGTCTCGGTCTTCCCTAGCTGCGTACTTCCTCTTGATCGTTTTTTTTTCTGGTCTAGTTGTTTTTCAAGTTTTTCATTCCCCCCCCTCCCTCTAGTCTTGTTCTTTCCCCCTTTACTTTTATCCATTCCGGATTCAGTTGCCTCCGCTTTGCCGCTTGACGATGATCTCCTCGTTCCTTGACAGCGGATTGAATATGCCTTTGCTGCTCACGTTTTTCCCCCTTCCGAGCTGCCTTTTCTTTCTTTTCTGGCATTCTTCCCGCGGGCCCTCTTTTTTTTCTTCCTTCTTTCACCTTGGATGTCGGCGGTCCCCTGGTCAACGATCGCTTTGTTTTCTCGTTAAAACAAGGGAAATGTTCTCTTCAATCTGTGACTACTCCCTTTTCCCTTTTTTTGGACTCCACTTGGGTTCGAATTTTTGTGCCCTTTCTTCGTTCCTGTTGCCCCTTCTTGGTTTGCCTCTACAGTAATCTCTCCTTTAATCTTCCTCTTTGTGAGAGAGATGACTCGTATTTTTTTTTTGTAGGCTCCCCTTTCTCTCCTCCCTTCTCCATTTTTCCCCTTTTCCTTTCAGTTTTTCTTTCCCAGTCCATTTCTTATCCCTTTCTCCACATTCCCCCCCTTTCTTTTTTCCTCCGCGTCGAGCAACGTTGTATATGAACTTCAATCGCGGTTCTGTTTCGCAGCGTCTTTTCTTCCCCCCCTTCCGATTTTTTCTTATGCCCCAGTTTTAAATTAGGCAGTGACTGGTATCTTCCCCAAAGGTTAGCAGCACTCCTCTTTGAATGGAGGGTTCTTACTCCTCTGACTCCTCAGGCCTCTCCCCCCCCCCTCCCCCGCCCCCGTCCCACTTTCCTCCAGCCTTATCCCGATCTTCCCCGGGCTCCATTTAGACCCGACTCCGATATCTGTATGTAAGCTGCCCATTTGATAAAAAGCCTAATTTCTCTCCACCATTTACCTCCCCTTCCCCCCTGTTTTTTCCCCTTCTCTCTTGAGGGTTTTTACTGAATTAGCGGTCCCTTCTTGGCTCTCAAGTTTGTGGATCAGGATATTCCGATGCAGGTAATGAAGAGCCTCCCCCTTTGATTTTATTTTTCTACGCCTCCTGAAATCCGAAGGTCTCCTCGTTCCAGTGCCCGTCTTTTTACCATTTGCAAGACCCCCTGGACAGAGACTTGGATCATTTTTCCCTCCCCCTCAGCCCAAATGTTTTTTTCTAAGTCGCCTCCTTCGCGTTTCCCCCCGCTTTTTTCCTCTCTGCCTCCTCCCCCTGCGGCCGGTTGGAGCGGCATCTGCGTTTTGGAATCCCCACAGGACCCATGTGTCCCAAGATGACCCCACGCTTTCTCCCTTCTTTTTCCCCCCCCCTCTGCCCCGTTTTTTCCTCTTCATTGTTAGCTGAGTTTTCTTTTTCTTTCCCCAATCCACATCCCTCCCCTCCTGCGCAAGATACCTCGTAGTCTAATTTTCCCAACCAAAGTTCGATTCCCGTCCCTCCCTCCCTTCTTCTATTCCGTCACTGCATAATTTTCTTTCGTCTTATCGAGGTTCCGGGTTAATTACTGTCGTTTTTGAAGTGTTTATAATAGATCTGGTTTCTTTCTTGCGCCTTCTCCACCGGGCAGCCGGTTCCCCTCCTTCTTCTTTTATCTTTTTAAGGACTCCGAGTGTAGAGCTGGCATCCTTTTTTTCCTTTCTTTGATCTCTCCCCCTTTCTTCCGCGATTTCGAAGAGGCTTCGCTTTGCCTGTTGAGTCCAACTTTCTTCTTCTCTGTAAAGTTTATTTTCCCCTTTAGGAAGAGACTGTTGAGAAACTGATCACTCTCCCGATTCGCCCTTTTTTAAATTCTATTCTTTTTGGGTCTTTTGGCTCCTTCCCCTCCCCTTTTCAGCCCTTGTGACATTTTTTTGGAGGAAGTTTACTCTCTTTAGTCCGCTTTTTTTATCCCCCATCCTTTTGTTGTTAGCTTTTCATCCCTGTTTTCGTACGTTGCTGTTTCCCCCACAGTTGCCCTGTTGGCGATTCTTTCTCTCATGATTCCTTTCTCCCCCCCCACCGCTTTTGCGACAGCTTAAGGTCGTTTTGCCAAACCTTCTTGAGAACCAAACTGTCGGAGGAGATCAACCGACTTCCCCACTTCCTTCCCAATTTTTTTTTTTCCTTCGCCTTTCCCCCTTCCTCCTCAGTGACAGACAGATTGCCCCCTTCTACCTGTTACCCATGTTCTTCCCCCCCTCGGTCAAGCCGTACTTCAAGCTGCCGCTTACAGGTCCTTTTCCCCCCGATTCCCGGTTCTCAGGTCGCCATGTCCCTTCGAGAAGAGGCTTTCTTTTTTAGCCATTTTCCACCTCCCGAAGCCGCCTTCTTTTTTTTTGACTTCATGACAGTGTCGGACGTTCCTTTTTTGCCTATCACTCCACGAATTCCGTACTCTTGCCACTTTATAGTTCACCCTACAGGGCACCTTCATTGCCCCGCCCCAACTTTTCTCCTCCCTTCCGTTAACTGCTATCCCGACCGCTTCCTCTTTCCCTTTTTTGAAAGCTCCCTTCCCCTTCCCCATCCTAACAGCTGCTACTGACGGGGTTCCAGGTGTTTGGCATTCTCTCGTTTTTTTTCGTTTGGCTCCCTTTTCTTTTTAGTAGTCCTAATCCTCTTCCATTGTTCCCCCCCACTGCTTGGGAATATACCCAGTATAGCAACAGGAGTTTATCCAAAACCTCTCCTCCCCCCCCTCCTTTGCCCATCTTCTTCCCCCCCCGTAAGATTGGGACCCCCTTCCCTTTTTTTCTTTCTTCTTTTCCTGAACACATGTAGGACTTTTTCCCTTACCTTGAGTTCCGATTGACTCCCATCCCACTGCGTTTCTTTCCCCGTTCGTTTATGATAGTCCTTTTTTTTTTCCATGATGATTTCCTTTCCTCCAGGACTGCCCCTCAATTAATACTAATCTTTCACGAGATGCGCCTGCCTTTCGCCTGTCCCTCTTTCTTCGCCTGTTTATAATTTTGAGTACGTTTTTCCAGGTCCCTTTCTTCCCTTAGAGCTTATTCTTTGCATCATCGGCATCGTGCCGACTAACGAGTTTCCTTCGTAGATTCCTCTGCGTCATTTCGGCTTGCTTCCAAAATTTCCTTATCTATTGATAGTTGTCGATTGTGGACATTGTAGCAAGAAAGCACTCTCTTTTCGCCTTCTTTTCTTTAGAACGATTTGTAAACCTCCCTCCTGCTCTTCTCATGGTCCCCCTCTCTGTTTTGAATATCTCCTTCGACCGGTCCTTCCGCGCAATTTTCCCTCACTGTTCCCTTTGTATACGTTTTTTTTGAGACTTTTTTTTTAGATTCCTACCCTCTTTCTCTGGCAGATCCCCAGCTCCCCTGACTTCACCGCTATTCAGCAGGTAAAGATGTGTTTTGAAGGGCCGATCAACACACATGTTTCGCCTTTCCCCGCTGGCAAGCTGACCCTGCCAGTTTTTTTTTTCCTTTCGTCTCCCCACGTCTTTTCTTCCTTCCAGATGCTTCGTCCTTCTTTCTTCGAATAAAGTTAATCTCTATCATCCTTCAGATTTTTTTTTTATTATTTTAGAAACCTGGCTTCTCCCCCCCCCAATCTATTTGAAGGACGACACTTCCGCTAGTTTCCCTCTCGTTTTCTTACAGACCATCCTTTTTTACATGTTGTCATGCAAAATTGCGTGCGAGAGCTGAACCCTTCACCCCAGTTTCCCTTTCCTTCTTTCCCGCCCATTCTTTTAGTTTCGCTTATTCCCCTCATCTCCTTTATTTCTGATCGTCTAGTCTCTCAGACAGATGCATCCCCGGGTAGACTCAAACCGGTGAGAAGAGGATGAATGCTTCCCTCAGGAACGCCCCCTCGGTTCGGCTCATGCGATAAGCTTTAAAGAGTCCTTTCCCATGGTATCACTCTCCTTCTCTTCCCTCTTTGACTCCAATCCTTTTCTGGTGCTCTGACACGATTTTCTTGGGCTTCTAAAATGTCCAGCGGGCCCCCTCCTCCTCTTCACTTTTGGTCCCTTTTCCCTGCGATACTCAGCTCCGCCTGTAGATTTTTTTACCCTCACGAGCAGTATTCTTATGTATTCCCCTATGACTCTCCTTTCCTCCCCATCGCGCTCTTCCCGGTTTCATGACCGATTACCGTCACCTATCTTCTTTCCAGCAATCACTGCAGGGAGAGAGCCAAGTTTTAAACCCTTCTACCCTTCCAATTCGGCTCCTCTTCCGATTTAATCTCCACCCCTCAACCCCAGGTTTCTCCTCTAATGTCAGACGAAAAGCTTGAACCCTGTCACCACCCCCCCCTAGCCCCTCCTCTCCTTCGTTAAGCCGCTGAGGCCCCCCAGGTTCTCCTGCCCCTTCTAGTTTTTTTTGGTGTCTCCCAAAGGCCAATTAACACTCCTTTTGATGGGAAACTCGACCGGAATTTTTCTGCTTTCCAGCGGGAGCTCCCTTCTTAACCAAAACCCTAGGCTTGCTCCAATATCCAGAGTCCCTATGGCTAAAAGATAGAAAGACTGAATTGGCACCAGTCCCCATTTCTCGAGAAAGTCACTCCCCCCCCATTGTCCTCTCCTTCCGGCGCCATCGGTTTTCCCCCTGGTTACGGGGAATGCGTTCATGAAGTCTTTTCACCCTAAGAAAGGCTGGTTTCTTATTTTGAGCGATTCCTACTTTATTCGGTAATGATCCCCTCCTCCAGTCTGACTTTTTCATAGTAAATGTTTAGAATATTTTTCTTTCGGATCTCTTTGGAAAGGTCGAGCCCTGAATCAGCTGTCCCCTGTTCACCCTTTCTCTTCCGCCTTTGAAATTTAGCCCCCCTCTTCCCCGGTTCTTAATCATCCTTTTTCTTTTTGCGCGGTTTTGCACCTCGACAAGGAAGAGGAGAGCACCTTTTCATCGGTACACCGAAGTTCTCCTCATGGTTTCTGATCTTTTTCAGTGTTATCGTCACGGCGACAAGAGTTCCATCAATTATGACTTAAAGTACCTCTTTGCCTTGGGCTGAACACGGTCCGGTTCCCTCTTTTTAGCCCGGTTTTTGTGCCAAGATGGCCTCATATCATTTTCCCTAAATAAGTTGTTGCTGAAGAGATTCCGGCAAACCCGGACTCCCAAATCCTCCGTGCAGCTTCCCCCTTTCTATAACCCCTTCCTTTCCCTCTTTTTCGTCTTGAAGAATTCGCTTTAGCTCGAAGCGGGCGTAAGAGTCCCCGACTTGAAGCTATTCACATGTCCTTCACCGCGAATCTTTTGAACCCAGACCGACCGGGCAAACGAAATGGTGTCCTCGGTAGGTAAGCCCCCCCTTTCTTCCGGATTGAGACTTGTTCTCCACCGTCTATAAATTGGCGAAGCCGCCTGCTCCTAAGAGATGTCGTTGAACCCGGAGGCTGAAGACTCTTTCTCCGGATCGCTATCAACGAAGAAAAGCCTCCTTTAAGATATTTGCCCAACCTTGGCTATCGATAATCGTGTCTAGCGGACATACTGCCTCCACTGGCCTCCAGATAAGTCTCCCTTTCGTATACCCACTCTCTCAGTGACTATCAGTTGAAAAAAGTCCGGCCAAGAAAGCCACGTCCCAACCCCGACCGCCAGCTTTTTCCTTACAGGCGAACACCAGGAGTTTGATATTTTTCTCGGATGGTCTTTTCTTTGCAATTTTCTTTTACGGCTTGACAGTCTTACTCCCCTTTTTCTGCTACGGAGATTTCCTTTTTTAGCCGATAGATTTAATGGTTCCTCGCTCGCCATGACCGCTGGCAAAGCGACACACTACGGATTCCAACCCATCTGTTGCGGGTCAAGTCGTTTTTAGGTCTTTCCTTTCCCCTTTGACTTTTGATTCCCACAAAGGAGCGCAAGTCGGCCACTAAAAGATAGATGCCATCACACGCGGTTCGCGCCTGCGCGTTGAGTCTCTTCGTTCTTTTTCCTTTTCTTTAGAAGGCCTATCGAATACTTACAGCGATGGCTGTTAGAAAACGCTTGCCTTTCGCCCCCCGCGGGTTCCGAATCGCTTCTTCTCCCTCGCTTTCTCTCGGCATGCCTTACTCTTCGCTCCTACTCATTCACGGCAGGCCCCGCCTTCCACGCTCGGTTCGGTGTGGCTTTTCGGTCCGCTGCGTCACCTTGAGAACAAGTTTCAGTCTGATCGCTTGATCGCGATCGATTGTGATTCATGCCCCCCTACCCGCCGATGTGCGTTTTTTTCTGACGAATGCTCCGCCGAGAACTTCCTCGCCTCGATTATACTGCCGTTGGCGTCGTGGCCGCATGGACGTGCGAAGCGGTCTAGTCCCGGCTTGTCTCCTTCATACTAAACCGTTTTGGGTCTCGCGTTCGTAGTGTCTTATCTCCGCAGCGATCTGGCAGTCACGATGCGCGCTCACAGCGATGTCTCCGTTTCCTTCTCCCCGTGGAAACGTAGATCGTTTCTTCGCCGCCCCCCTTTACAAACCGCTGTTTGTGATCAGTGCTGATCAATCCGAACTTGGATCTGGTCTTGCCGACCAGCATTCGGGTCGACACGATCGTCCCCCCACGGGCGTCGTCTTCTCCGATGTTTTCGCCTCCGTTCTCCCGCCTAAAGGCATTTT
>Ga0179593_1655287_pt1 | contig 15694 bp, 25 predicted proteins | sample CZODoug2_1_08_16_FD_185931 | JGI IMG/M metagenome (GOLD analysis project Ga0179593, IMG submission 185931) | Vadose zone soil fungal communities from Angelo Coast Range Reserve, California, USA - CZODoug2_1_08_16fungal (PacBio error correction) | ecosystem: Environmental > Terrestrial > Soil >... | reverse complement strand
GTAGTGTTTTAATTCGCCTTTTTATATTCGCCGCGACTTTCTAACTTTAGTTTCTTTCAGCCTTCGCGGCGACTAGCTTTATTTCGCGACTAACTAGATTACTCATTTATTTTTATACAGTATTTCCGGCGTTTCACGCCGACGGTCGATAATTTGTTGCCAGCACCCTCCTGTCTTTGTTGAGCCGAGAAGGTTATAGTAAGATTGTTTCGCCTTAACTAGGTTTTTCGACCCGAATAGGCTCGATGGTGCGCTGGTAGTGTGGTGTAGTTGATGGGTGGTCGTCTATGGATGTAGTTAGATGAGGGTGTGAGAGCGATGGTTGAGCGCGTTTCTTTCATCTGTTTTTTTTGTTATGACCGAATACCCCCACGCTCTTTATCGCCCGACGACACTCTTGTTGTCTTTTCTGCGATCTTTTCGTTGCGACACCACCCGTTTATAAGAGGGAGTGAGGAGCAAAGGGGGGAGGGGAGAGTCGGGAGGGTGTAAGAGAGGGTGTGGTCAGTGAGGCAAGGGGGGGAGTCGGTAAGGGGATTTTTTTCTCCTCGTGTCGCTCCCGTTATTGTTTCGACGACTCGACGCGTCACGACACGGTCGTTTTCGCAGCGAAGAAGAGGGGGGCGAGGAAGAGGGAGGGAGGGGGGAGGGGGGGGGGGGAGGGGAGGGAGGGGGGGGGGGGTCCGGGGGGAGGGGGAGAGAAGTGGGGAGAAGGGGGGGGGGTGTCGGAGTGGAAGTAGAGTGGGGGGAGGGGGGGAGTGAAGGGGGCAGGGAGGAAAGTAACAGAAGGGAGTGCTGTTTGGGGTTGTGAAGCTCTTGTGGGGTGAGTGTTAGTGATTGTAATTCGCTCCGACAGCCCCCCGAAAAATTGTTTGGATAAGAGGGGGGGTGAGGGGTGTAAAGACGAAAACAGTCGGAATCAGGTGGCCTTTCGAAGGACTTGGTCTGTTCGTTTTGAGTTTTATGTTGGTGTTTATCTACGCGTATATGTTTTTCTGCTTCGATGCCCGCCTTCGTCGTTTCGCGCAGCATTTTAAGCCTTTCGCCTAATTTTGTTCGCCACGGACCAGGGACGGACGAAGATTATTGTGTATTTATATGTGTATCTTGATGTACGCTATTATTTTTTCTTATTATATCTAAGAACAGACGTAGCACGGTTTTTTTATTGATTGTAGTACATAAAAGGAAATCTTTGCTTAGGAATTGTGAATAACTTTTGTATGAGAAGACTGCGTAATTTCGAGCGCGCATGTGTTGTTTGTACTGTCTGTGAATTTTCTAAGATCTTAAGAGATATTTTTGTACTTTATTTATTATTTTCCGTTGTTGTTTTTTTTTGTTCCTTACGCCGACCGTTTTCGTTATTTGTGTCAGTTTTTTTGTCATGTCATTAGCACGTTATCAGTTTTTTTATGGGGTTCGCGACACGACATGTCATCCGTGCAATTTTTCGCAATAGCGAAAAGGGTCGTATATTCTGTCATTAGCGACATTTTTTTTTTGTTTTCATGCGTTTACGTTTCTTATAGGAGACTATATGTTCAGATAGGAAGAGATATTTTTTTCTTTTATATTTTTCTGTTTGGTGTTTATATTCTCGGAATTTTAGATTAGGATTTTAAGAAGAATAAATTTTTATTTTGTTATTATGTGTTGTATTTTCTCGCGCCCGGCGACCGAACCGAACCCCGGAGCGCGACCCCCCCGGAGACGTTATTATTTCTTTGTTGTTTTTAGCTCGATGTTGTATGATTTCTGCGCGCTTTGTGTTGTGTTTTCGCCGATTTCTCGCCCGACCCACACGCTACTAATTGTTCTGCGGCTAATGTTTTGGTTGTGTGTCGCGCAACCAACATTAGGCACGCTGGATCCAAAGAACTGGTCGGAGACACATCTTTTCGGGTTTTAATATTACGCACGACTACGATGTAACGGTTGTTATGTTATTTGTATGTTTTAGGTCTTTTTAAGGAATGTTATAGTTTTAAGGAAATACGTTTGTGTGATGGTAGGTTAGTTGTATTTCTTCGTTTGCATATATGTTTTTTTCGCACAGAACAATCACAACTTTATCGACCTCCCATTAATTTAGTGGTTTTGTCTGTTTTCCGCGCTTATGTTTACCTCTGCTCCCGAGGACTTGATCGCCCTCGCCTTATCTACCTTTATTTTGGAAGAAGATCTTTTTCGTCGACGATGGTCTTGCCCCTTTGACGACCAGTTGCCAGCAGCGTTTTTTATATGTTTTTTCGCCACGAATCGACTTTTCGATCTTACCGAGTCGAGGGAGGTCGGGGATGGGGTGATCTTAATCTGGGACATAAGGGTGCGACGCTTGGTTTGTGAGGAGAAGAAAGAGTGGGGGGAAGATGTGGTGATTGGGAGACATGCGTGGGCGGGGGGGGGGAGGGAATGGGGGGGAGTGGGAAGTGGGTGATGCGTTTCGATTGGTGTTAAAGAGAGAGGATGGTATGGGAGGTGGGCGACGGGGGGGGGGGGGGGGGGGGGCACGGGATGAGGTCTTAAGCGAGGTGCAAATGGGTGAAGTTGGAGTAGCAGTGCGGCAACGATAAGGAGGTGGGGCGTTAGGAAGGGAAAGTGAGGCGGAGAAGGTTGTGTGGTTGTGGAGCGTGTTTTAATTTCGCTGAAAGTCAAAGACTTAGATGTGGGATGGTGTTGGGTGGTGGGGCTGTGTGTTTCACGAGCTACGTGCGAATCTGGTTCTTAAGTAGTAGGGCGGAGGGAGGATGGGGGGTGAGGAGGCGCCGACGGGTGGGGCAGAGAGAAATCTATAGTGTGATGGAAAGAGGTAGTGTCGCGATCCGGGGGAAGGGGGGAGGGGAAATAGTGGGATTGGAGGTTGGTCAGTGGATGAGAGGAGGTTGTTGGGGGGGGTTGTACTTCTTGTGTGGTTGGTAGACAGGAATAAGTTGTTTTTGTTTTTAGAACGATATTGTGTGTTCAGTCCGGAGAGCGAGACGTACGATGTTGTGTTGGCTACAGCGAGCGGAGGTTTGTGATTCTCGGGGATGTTTAGAGTCTAGGGGAAGTGTGAGTTTGTAGTGACGAACTTAGGTTTGATGTTAGGTTATTATTGCTCTTCGCCCGAAAACTCCCTCCTGACTTCGCTCTTTGGATAAAATGGGGTGAGGCATTTTGGATGTCTGGGTTATCATGTTGTTTAATCGCGAGCGACGCGACAGACGTGACGCGACGAGCCTTGTGTGTCTTTCGCGAGACATAGCTTTTTGTCGCGACCGAGACAACGCGGGGGGATTAGTTTATTTCGCTAGAAGGACATGTGTTATTTTTTTTTTCCTCTTTCGTAGCGAAAACACTTTAGACACTGTAGTTTATTGCGCGTAAACTATGTGTTTGATTTTGCGGGCGGATTCGCGACACCAGAAAGACATTTCTTTATTTCGCTCGAACGTTCTGTCCCGACTTTTTTTGTCTTCGTCTGATTTCATTTGAGCTGTTCAGTTTTTTCTTTCGCGACCGACGTCTTACTTTCTGTCCCTTCGCGCCGACGTTTAGTTTATCTTTCGGCGAACCGGCGTTACACCGAAATTTTCCTATTGTTACTTGGGTTCGCACACTCTTCGCTTCTCGCCCTTTCGCCGACTCCTCTTCAGCGAACGCGTCTTTCGCGACCGACCCCCGACTGCCGCGCGACGTCGGCCGAACAGACCTGCATACGGGGGTGGAGTTGATAGTGGGGGTTGTTGAAGGGTGGTAGAGGGCGGCGGAAGAGATTAGAACGAATGTTTTAAGTTATAAGAAGACGGGTTATGAGTACGGAGGGAAATAGTGGTGTTTTGGGTAGGCTTTGCTTGTTTTTCTTTTAGACGTTGTTTTTATTTGTCGCGACCAGCGAGTGTGTTTACTGCCGCGTTTGTTATTTTCTTTTTCGCGACAATTATTGGTAGTGCTGTATGGCTTACGCACGACCGAAGACCAGTTTTTGCACACGACCGTTTGTTCTTTCGCGTATCCGCTTCAGCGCCGACCTTTTTGTGATTTTGGTATTAGTCGCACCACCGAAAGATGAGCGGAAATACTTGTGGCAATATTTTGAGAGAATGGTGTTTTCGTTTTGTATTTTTCAAGCGAGATTCCGTTTTCGTGTTCGCGACAATACTCCGGACAACGCCGACTCCAATCATTTTTTATTTTCACTTTTAGATTGGTTTTCAGTCCATAGGCACTTAGTTTTTATGTTTAGCCGCTTTTTTTTATATGTTTACGCATCTTGTCCGTACCCGACTTCCCGCCCGAAACACCGAATGGGTTTTAGTGTTTTTATTATTTTTTTTTTTCATTTTTTTAGTCGGCACACACAAACTGACCCCAGCCATCAGCGACTTTCAGCCGACCTATCGACAAACCATCGACAATGTTTTGCGGTGTCGTTTCGCAGACACACACTTTTCGCGGAAATTTGTATTGATATTGTTCACGCCTGACAGAAATACGACTCAACGATTTACTGTTTTTTTTTAGTTTGATTTTTTTTTCCTGTTATACGCACGTTTGCTTTTTCTCGGCAGGTATTCTGTCTCTTTGATATTTTCTGAGCGTCGCCTATACTTTTTTTTCGAAGATATTTTATTGTTCGTTCGCGTCGACGAACACTCAGCTTATGAAGGTTATGGTTTTTTTTTAGCGGTGATCGAGGAGAGAAAGGAGTAACGGTGGAGGAGGGGGAGAGAGAAAGTAAAGGGGGGATAGGGGGGGGGGGAGATGGGATGGGGGGTGGGGGGAAGTTGTCTTTCTTAGTATCGTAATCGTGATTGATTTTTATACGTTAGCGACGGCACCACAATTCGCACTAATTCTCAAAGTATATGATTCTCTCGCGCGACCTTACGGTTTGTTCAGTTTTTCCGTGTTTCGCCAACGAGGTTATGTTTCGCGACTACGACAACCGACTCGCGACTCTCGAAGCATCTATTTTTTTTTGTGTTTGTCTCGGCTGATTTTGATCTGTTATCGCGACAACACTTTTTCGCGACTGCATCCTCGCTTCGCCGACACCGAGGATCTGTATCTACATTTTTCGCGCGATGACACGTTCGCGTTTCGCACTTCTATGTCTCTGTGTTGGTAGTTTCGTCGCTAATTTTTCGCGTCGTTATTTTTTTTCGACGCGACACCTTATTTATAGCGAACCGAGCCCGACAACGAACATTCAGTTATTGTCGCGAAATAGTTCTTTATGTTTAGCAGACCGACCTCGGGAGAGGAAGGGAAGGGGGGTGGAGATGGTAGAAGGAAGAAAGAGTGGAAGGGGGGGAGGGAAAGGCGGAGAGAGGGCTGAGAAGGAGTTTGATAGAATGTTAGCGAATGGTGTGTTTTTATTAATGTGAGAGGTTGTTCGTTCTTCGGAATGGGGTGGGGAGATAGGGGAAGTGGGGTAAGAGAACATATTATCTCTGTTAGGTTTTGTCTGTATTTTGTCGCGAAGAACGTAACACGATTGGGATGAAGCGTAATCGGTGTGAGAGAAAGAGGGGCGGGAGAGGGGGAGGGGAAAGGATGGGGTTTTGAGCCCGAAGAACCGAAGGAGAGAGAAAAACAGGATGGGAAGGGGGTAGGGTGGGACGGGCCGATAATTCTGTTCTTAGTTTTCGCGACTCTAGACGTTACGCCGGAAACACGACTACGAAACGGTTTGTAGGATTATTTCTGTTTTTGTTTTGTTATTAAGCAATAAGACAGAAGACAGTAGAAATTGTTGTCGAGTTTTTGTATTAGTTTTGTGATGTAGCGCTTGATTCGTTTTTTCGCGTTCGCTCGACCCGAGGCAGCGACCGAACGTTTCGCCGACGCCCGACCGAATCTTTCTTTATTTCGCTAATCTTGTCGCGACGGGACTGTTTCTATCGCTACGAAGACATTCGCGACGCGCCACAGAAACTAGTAGGTGTTTATTCGCGCACGAACGGCTCCTCATTTTGTTATTAGTTAAGTTTTTAGTTGTCGCGTACGAGCTTATTATTTGTAGTCGCATAACTTTTCCGCGATAGCTGATATTCTGTCTTTCTTATTATTGGCTAGTTACATCTGGGTTTCGCCGCAAACGAAAAGCTGTATAGGCACGAACAATCTTGTAGATGATCGGTTTTCCTGTATAGTTAGTGTTATGATATCTTGATTTTATTGCACCGCTTGTTTGCTAGACTTCAGTTGTGCACTTTGAGTCGGGTGCTTTTTCCGAGCGTAACTACGGTGCGTGTGCATGTTCGAAGGGGAATCGGAGGAAGGAGGGGCGAGGGGATGGTGGGAGGCTAGAGCGGAGGGGTCGGAGAGCAGGAGGGGGGTGCGGAGGCGAGGTGGACGAAGATGTTTTATGAGAAAGAAAAGGAGGGAGGAAGAAAATTGATGGGGGTGAGGTCTGTGAGCGATGTTTTTGGTTGATTATGTGTTTTCTCGCATTTTTTTTATTATACGACGTTAATTTCGCGCGTTTACTAGAGAGTACGCCAGTCGGGCGAGAAGATGCATGGAAGGGGAGGGGGGAGGAGTGGAAGGGGAGAGAGGGGGGGGAGGGGAAGCGGAGAGAGGAATGTGAGGAGTATGTGGGATTTGTCGAGAAATGTAGAGGATGTGTGATTAATATTTCGCAAGTTGGTGATTTACAAGGAAATCAAGATATCGCTAAGGTATATGTCGCGAATAGACTTTGTTATTTTTCTATCGCGATCATTAGGCCGTAACGTGTTTTCGCTCGCCGGGCGTATCTTTAGCTATGCTGGCGTTTAGAATAAATATTCGACCGAGTTAATGGGTTACTTGTATCGCCGGCAATTTATTATAATCGCTTCGGCGACTACGCTATATTATTATCGGCGGAAATAACCGGTGTATGTGTGTGAATATTGTGTATCTAGAATGGTGGTTCGTCATAGAGGAAACACGATAATTTTCTAGGCGAGAAAGCACGGTCCTGTTAGGTTATATGTTAATCTAAGCACTTTACGCTGATCAGGACCCAGAAGACGGGCTTTGTGCCTGTCAAGGTGAGGTGTAAGGTTTCACAGACAAAAGCAATTTTCGCGACTTGAGAGAATAGAGGCAAGGAGGGACGGGGGAGGGGGAGAAGGTGTTGTGTGTTGTGAGGTAGTTCGCAGGAGGAGTGGGAAGCTGTGTCGCGAACTATTGGTTTATGTGTTGGAAGAGTGGGGGGGAGATGACGGGGAGGGGGAGGGACAGGGGGAGGAGTGATGAGGCGAGGGGGGGGGCGGGAGGGGGGAAGAACGGGAAAAGAGGATGTCTGGGTAAGGGATATTGTTATTTACTGCGTGCGAGAATAAGCGTGTGATTGGATATTTTTTGTTTGTGTTCTTACTATCGGCAGCACGAACTTTTTTTTATTATTCAGCGTCACGGACACAGTACTGTATTTATATGTAATACGCGTTTTTTTTAGACGACCCGACGGGTTAGCTGAGGCACAGCAGCAATGAGACACGAATCGTGGGGCAGGACGTGTGTGTGTGGGGTTGTAGAAAGAAGTAGATGGGTGTCGAGTTGGGGTGCAGCGAAGGCACGAAGGATAAAAAAGAGAATTGTTTGGTTTTGGAGAAGGTGGGGGAGAGAACAAGCAGAAAGTTCGCAGAAAATTTTTTCGAAAGAATTCTTTTTAGAGAACGAGCTTTTTTTTGGGCATGGGTTCAGAAGTGGTCGATTTGGTGGGGGTATGACAAGAGTGAGTGTGTTAGTAATTTTTTTATGTTAGAAAGAGTTTGTTTTTGTTTTTAGGAACATGCTTTTGTTTTTCTTTTAGTTTTTTGTTGTTATTGTTTTCTGTCACGACTAAACCCCCCTGACATTTAGCCCTGAAGAATGTTATTTTTGACGTTCGGAGACCTTTTTGTGTCTTTGGTAGCGACTTTTTATTTCGCGACTTTCGCGACCTGACCGACGCTCGACGAAGCCTCGCGACGGCCCCCGATGTTGTATTCCTCTCGCGACCAATGATGGGTTTGGGTTTGTTGGGGAGTATATTTTTGTTTAGGGGAGCTGCTGGTGTTTTCGAAGAATTTTTATTCTCGCGACAACTACGCGCTAAGGAGTTTTTTTGATATGTTTCGAGAGATGTGTAATATTGTGAGGTTGATTTTCTGCTAGAAGAACATTTTATTTTAATTGTGTTCTTCGTCCCGACAATGTGGGTGTTTCTTTTGGTTTTTTGATAAGCTATTTTCGCCCCAGACACACTCGACTCGCCACGGACCCGATGTTCGCAGCGATTTTTTCTGTTTCGCTTCGACCCGACAAAACCGAAAATGTCTTGTTTGGTGAAGAGACAATTCTGAGAAAGACGATTTTTTTTTTGTATATTTTGGGTTCTTCGCGACGCACCCCCCCTTACGGCGACCGCGACACGACTTTTCAGCGAACCTATTGCCATAACCTTAAATATCTTCGCGAGGGATTGACTTTCAAATTATGCTGCTTGACTCGGCGACACCGACCGACTGCGTTCGCGACACTTGTTCGCCTTTTTTGTTCGAGAACCCTTTATTTTTTTGCATTACTACTTAGATATTTTCGCCTACCGGATTTTAGCGACGCGATAACTTTGCATGTGAGATTATGTGTTAGGGTTGGTTTATTTTGCTGATGACGCGAACAAGGACGATCGCCCGCACTCGTTCGAGATTATTAGTTAATCGCGACATTTTTTGTGAATTGATATTTTTAGATGTTGTTATGTTTCTCGAGACACTTTGATGTGTTGGTCGCAGTTTTTGTTATTTATTTAGAGACTGAATTCGCTGCGACAGGTTTGTCGCCGCTTCTTTTGTGTGTTATGCCGCCAGAACCCATGTGTCGTCTTTCGACACGCTGAGAACTAAGCGTTGTTGTTTGCGGGTTGTCGATCTGTTCGACTGACGACATGTTTTTAAAGGTATCGCGACGAGCAGAACTCGCTTTAGTGGTCGCACGGAGTAATGGACGGAACATTTTGTCGATATATGTGGTTGTGGGTTGAAATCTTATTTACGTTTCGTGCCCTTTGTCTTTATTTCTTTAGTTTTTGTTTAGGCGTAGAAACTGAATTATCTTTTCGCGCCGACAATACTTGTATTCGAGGCCACATATCTTTTATTTTTCGGCAGACGAACGTTTATGAATTATTAGACGATCGTTTTTGTTTTTTTTTTTTTTTCGCCCAGAGTATTCTATTGTCCGGATAATTTGTTTTTTTGTTTTTTTTTTACCGATTTTTATCTAGAGACATAAGAGGAGATAGGAGCAGAGAAAGATACAATCGGGGGGAGGGGGACAGCGCAGAGGGGGTAAGGCGAGAGAAGAAAGGGGAGAGGGGCGGGGGGTCGAGGGAGGGGGGGTATAGGATTTGTGGGAGAGGGGAGGAGGGAGAATCGATGAAGAGGCGAGACGAGTAGGTGGGGGGGGAGGGTTGGCTGGGTTTTGTATTGTTGCGGGTGTTTTTTGGTTCTATTAGATTAGCGCTCCCGACACTGAAAGTACCGACGTATCGGTTCGCGAACATCCCGACCGACACATGATAGTTTCGCCAGAGTAAGGCGACCTCGGGTTCGCGAACGAGAACAGTCAGGTTTTGATGGAGGGAGGGAGCCGGGTACTGTTTGGTAGGTTTACTATTTATTTTGTTTAAAGTTTTTTCGCGCCGACAATTTTTAAGTTTCGAGACTCGCGCAACACCATCGCGACAACTTGTCATCTGTATTAGTGTAAGAGGGACGTGAAGAGGAGGGGGTGAGAGAGGCTAGGGGAAGGGGACGTAGAGGTTTATTAAAAGAGGGAATAGGTTTTATTGAGAGGTGGGGTAAGGAGGGGGGAAGGGTGGGTAGGGGAGGGGGATGGGGGTAGCGCAACACACACATTCATTCTTATGCGTCTATTTCTTCGACCGACCCACTTTCTTTCGACTTCTAAGGTTCGCCTCGCGAACACACGACACCGATTTTGTACTCTAATGCTTATATTTTCTGTTCGCGACGAAACTTCGTTTTTTATTATACGTCCCTTCCTTTTTTATTTCAGCGGACAAATTGTGATAAAGAAGGTTTATATTATACTGCGAGACGGACTATTACTATCGCCCTTGTCTCGAGTAGTATTTTGGAGTATTTTTTTGCAGAGCTTTTCATTGTTCCTAATTATACTTAGAAGAACGCCAGTTGTTGACGCGGGTTTTGGGAATTGTGGTGTTTTTAGGATTTATCGCGGGAACGTCTCATTTGCTTTAGCGGGGGAGGAGAAGGCGGGGGGAGGGGAGCCAGGGGGGAGAAGAGATGGGGGCGGAGGGGGAGCGGGGGGGAAGAGGGGGGGGGGAAGGGGTGTGGAGGAGGGGGAGGGGAGGGAGGGAGAGAATGAAAGGGGGATGAGGGAGGGGTGGGAGGTAGATGGTGAGAGGGGGTTTATGTGGGCGGTAGAAACGAGGTGGTGAATTTGGATTTTTATTGGGGGTCTTATGTATGTTAGTTTCAGACAGAGTGCTACGACGACGAAATTTGTTATTAGCTTTCGACCATGAATGACCTCTGTTTTTTTTTCGCACGACGTGATTCTACATTTTATCTGGCTTTAATGGATATTGTTATTTGGTGCTGTTTATTTGTTGTTTACATTTTTATTCACGCGAACAAGCCGTCGTCAGCCAGAGGCAAATGCCCCGCCCACCCGGTATGTCTATCACACCCTCCATCAATGCTTTGTCATCTGGTTCGTTTGCCTGCCTTCTCCCTTGGTCCCGTCTTCTGTCTTGCAGATCAAATCATACTAGATGCCTCCATGCGTTTCCCTGGTTTTCATGATTTCCGCGCCGCCTCTTCCTCGTGCGATTTACTCTCCAAACCTCTTCCCCTACGGTTCTGCCTAACTGTTTCCCTGACGTCCCTCCTCTCTTTACAGCGTCTTACTCCTTCGGAGCTCGACCCTACGTGCTGCGTTGGATTGTATGCTAGGATTTTTCATGTAATATTCAGCGAATTTATCTTATTCGTCCGGCGTTCTTTTAGACAGGCTAATTCGCCTGATTACGCGATTTTTTTGTAGAACCGGCGACTGCTTTTCGCAGGTCCTGTGTCTCGCCGATAGAAACACAAACCTAGAAGAGAACGTACCCGACATTTGTTGTGCTAATCTATGTAAGGGTTAAAATTTTATGATTGGACCTTAAGATTATTTGTAGTATTGTCATGGAGACTGTTAGATATCCGGTCAACGACAAATATAAAATATTTGGTGAATTCACCGGTTCCGTTTTATACCTTTATGTCTAGTGTAAGAATTTCGGATATATGGGTGCAGCTCGATCAGGGGGCTATCGGCAGTGTTCATTATTGAACGGCTTCATAATCGCAGTTGCAGAAAATTTGGTAGAAAATGCGGACTGTAGAAGAAAAGGTTGCGCTTACGTTAATTAACGTAGTTGATGGTACAGTTAAGTCGGGTATAGATTAGAACGCCGTGGTAAGTATGTTGTACGCTACCCCGGCCCGCAATGTGGAGCGATGGACACTCCGGTAGTGTTTCAGTCACGCAGCATTTTGGCACAGGCTAGTAGGGTTAAAGGCTAGGGTGACTTATCGCCCAGACGACCGTGTTATGTTTTTTGTTTCTATCAGATAATTTTCGCTAGCACGTGTTAGAACATTTTGTCGCGAGTCTCTTCTATAAGATACTTGAGTGTATCTATAGTTGTTTTCATTTTATAAGAAGGTATGTGTGTCGCGGGCTGTTTTTACTGAGCGTAGAACTGTTTAGCAAACGAAGGTTTAGGGCGTTTAGTTTAAGTTGTTACGCTGATTGCTGTGGAGTTTTTCGTGTTTTTGGTTGTGTAAGTAGGAGTCGTGTTTTTTGTGTTTACCCTGTATGAGGCAGTGGTTTTTTTAGTCGTCCGAAGTGTTTCGCAGACTACAGATACAAAATTTTTGTTGTAGTTGATATTTGTGTTCGTCCGCGAGCCGACACATCAAGAAAATTTACTGCGCAGTGTAATTATTCCGTTTTTTGTTTCGCTGCCCGACTTCGTACTTGACTGACCGAGATCTAATGAGTTTATTGTGGTGGCGGTTCGAGCTCGCAGTAACACACCGACGAGATACGACCGGAAAGCTACTACTATACATACCGGGTCGCCTACGAAACAAGTCCGTTTTAGCTCTTATATTATGTCGATGTCACGTTTATGATCCATTTCGCTTAATTATAAAGTCATGCCTATATATTGGGATATTGATTTCTCTTATGGGTAATTACTCGCGCGCGCAACTTACATAATCGCGGAAAACAAACCCACGCAGGTTTCCTGCGTCGAGCGAATGATGTAGGACGTTTATTTTTATGTTTCTCATACTGATCGGCTTAGACACAGGATGCGAAATATTTGTATTGTTAATAGGGCAGTTATAATAAAACTTTTTGATTGGAGGTTGAGTCATGTAGATATAAAAGCTAAAAATATCAGACGGCGACTTCATAGTCAATGACTAATACGTATGATTTGACGCTGAATTATATCTTGTTGTGCGGAAAGCCGTTCAAATTATGACCGTGTCTTTAATTTAGTAAATCGAAGATTCCATTGCGGATAACTCGCGCGGCTGTTGGCATGACTGTTTATTTGCGGTCGCAGAAAGTATACATTTGTAGTTTCTGTCGCCCCTAGGACGTGGCCGAACCCGACGCAGGCACCACCCGACTTTCCTTGGACGCTCCCCGACCACTGTCAGCCGGGGTGGGTGTGGTGGTCCGGTGTCGGACGAGCCGAGAACTATGGTGGCGCCGAAGCGCAAATACTCCGCAGCCTTAGGATAGGGAGAGAGAGGGAGTTGCGAGGGGGATAGGGGAGGTAGGAGGGGTGAAGGGGGGGGTGCGGCGGGACAGGAGAGAGGGGGGAGTATGGGGGGGTGTGTACGCAGGTAGGTGGTTGTTTTTTGTTCATTTTTGGTTTTCTGACGCAGTCTGTGTCGGGCATTTTGTCGCCCGACCGGATCCGACCGGTTTTTTCGTGTTCGCGCAAGCAATGTTGATGTATATTTGTGTTGTGTGAGTGAGTGGGTAGGTTATGTTTTGTCGACCAACGCTTGTTGAATGGTGACGCGGAGTGTTTGTCGCGTGGGAGGGAAGGGGTTGGAGAAAATCGACCCGCACAATCCCAGCGACGACCGATAGTTAGTCGACGCGACCAGCGAACTACAAGCGCTTTTGTGTTGTTTTTTTGGTTGTTTTTTGTTTCTGTCGGCAACTGACGAATTTGTTTGTCTCGTTGCGCAAGACAACCGACAACCACGGGGGGGAGGGAGAACAAGGGAGCGGAGGGGGGGTGGGAGGGGGGGGAGTGGCGGGTGGCGGGAGGAGAAGGATGGTGATAGGTTGAAGATAGATCAGATCGATTTAAGATTGGGGACAGGGTGGGGGAAGGAGGGGAGATAGAAGGTAGATGGCGCGGACGGGTGTGGAAGGGCAAGAGGAGGGGGTAGTGGCGGGGGTGGAGAAAAGAGGAGGGAGGGTGGGTGGATGGAAGGGTTTTTGTACGTTCGCCGCACTTCGCGACTCTCACCACTTTTCGTATTTTTTGTTTTTCGCTGACAGAGAGACAGAAAAAACAAAGGGGATAGGGGATGGTGGTTGGTGGAAGAGAGAAACAGGGAAGGGGGTGGGGGGAAGAGGAGCAATGGAAAAACGACGCGAGCGGGAGAGGGGAGGGGGGGAGGGTGGAGAATAGACGGGGAGGGGCTGGGAGAGCCAGGTGGGGAGAGATGAGGGGAGGGCGACGACCACGGGGAGTGGGTGGGGGAGGCGGGGGGGGGAGGTTGGGTGGGGGGGGGGGGGGGGGAGAGCAGAGTGAGAAAACGGGGTGGGGGGGAGGGAGCAAACCAGGAATAATGGAGTGGGGGGGCGAGGGGGGGGGGAAGGGGGGAGAGGGCGAGGGAGGAGTGAGGGGGAGAGGGGAATCGCGGGGGGAGCGATTTTCTGGTGTTTTTTGTTTTTCTCTTCATGTTTGATAGGCGTTTCTTTTTTTGATTTCGCCGGACGAAGTTCGGACTGTTATCGGGTCACGGAATAGTCGATACATTTTTGTTGTATGGCATTATTTTTGTGGTTTATTCGTTTCGCGAAACTGTTTTATATCTCGCGACCCTCTCGCCCGCAACCGAGCGAGGAGGGGGGTGCGCAGGTTGTAGAAGGGGCGGGGGGGTAGTCTGTCGCCGGGTGCTAGAGGGTTAGGTGGGGGGGGTGAGGGGAGGGCTGTGTCTATAGTAATCATGCGGTTTCGAACTTTATGTATGGACGAGTAATTGATTCGCTGGTGTGTGAGGTTGCAAATATTATTTACCGTGTGTGCTTTATCAGATTATATATATTCTCTAGCTTTGGACCATATAACTGGCTTAGTAAGTGTACGCATTGTTTTCGTTGTGGCACCTGTATATTGTGTACCCATTACGTTATTTCGTTCATCGGCTGAATAGTGATTATTCCCTAGTGTTTGTATATATCTGTATTAGTTGAAATTCGTTTTGATGTCTTGGGTAATATAAGCCTTTTGCTGCGTCTGTTCGTCTTTGTTGTTCATTTAAATTTCGTTTATGTTGTGAGCTCTTGGCAATTTTTATTTGGTGTGCACTTGCATTTTTTCGTCTTGGCCCGTGAAACCATTCAACGCTCCCTCCGTTTGTGCGTGATATGGGGATTTGCGTGATATCGCCACGTGTCTTTATTGAATGTGCTCGATTGTTTATGGGTTTCTCCTTCTTCTGCGCTACTCATCTAAAGTTACTTGCATTAAAAACTCCTCTTCTATGATATGAGCATTTTTCAATGTTATATATTTTTTGTTATCTATTTTTTATTTTTTTTTATTATCAATTGTTTTTTTTCTTTCGTATATTGTTCAGTATGATTTTGTTTTCGTCTGCCCCCCCCCCCCCCCCGCAGAATCGACGACAGGAAATAATGGCTATGAACAGAGCTCTGCTATTCCACCCCATGCGGGCTGCATGGATTTTCTTATTTTGTGATTTTGTGTAGTTGATTGCCGATTTGCTTGCGGATTTTTTGCTTGTTGTTTCGTTGCCTCCAAAATGCCAATGCGTATCACGAATACGTCAAGGAAAATCGAACACTAAGTAAAAAGGTATCTTATATGCCGCTACGATACTTTACCCGCCCCGCCAACAACTCACGTCAGCTCTAGCTGCTTTTCAGCTGCAGATGCAGCGGCCCCACGAAGCAAGATCGATTTTGGCATTTCTGGGTGCGATATGACCGGCCAGCACTCTATCTTGCGATTTCATGGATGATTGTTTTTTTTGCATGTTGGGTTGTTCGAAAAACAGTTCACTGCGACGTTAAACTAGGCGTCTTGTTGACGCTGAGCCTGAAACTCATGCCGCGTGCACAGCGACACGCACGCGGCATACAACTCTATGCGGGTCTCAGCTATTTCTTAATATCATGTCGCTCGGGACGTTTCATGAGTCTCGGCGCAGTCTTCGAAACTGGTCGACTACGCTGCAGAATCGGTACCAATATGATCGCAACGTGATGAATGGATGAGTGAACGATTCCAGACCCCATTTGCTACGGCAATGGGGCCCTAAAGATGTCTCACAGTGCTGCCATGATGATCTCAAATTGAACTGCCTATACCGTCAGATCTGCCTCACTACTGCTTGCTTTCGAAATC
>Ga0179593_1594613_pt1 | contig 15695 bp, 14 predicted proteins | sample CZODoug2_1_08_16_FD_185931 | JGI IMG/M metagenome (GOLD analysis project Ga0179593, IMG submission 185931) | Vadose zone soil fungal communities from Angelo Coast Range Reserve, California, USA - CZODoug2_1_08_16fungal (PacBio error correction) | ecosystem: Environmental > Terrestrial > Soil >... | reverse complement strand
TGCGCCGCCGCGCTATAGGAATTCGTTTTTTTGCCAGCCCAAGGAATCCCTCCCCCCCCCGAACGCAGAAGTGTTCTGCCATCCTCCTTTTTTAGAGTCGTGGGCCGTTATGGAGGAGGTCTCAGTTCCAATATTGTTTTTTTTTTCCCCCCCCCCCCCAAGAGGGCTTTGTTAGCTCCTTTCCTAGGCCCAGAGAGATTCCTGTCCCGCCCGCCGTCCGCAAATTTTAATCCTTTTGACCCACCTCCCTCTTCGGAAAAAGATTCCTTCTCTTGAAACCCCCCCCATAGTCAGGTCCAACCCCAGACCTTCTCCCCGAGCCGACCCCGTCTCCCAAAGGTAGTGAAATGTGGTCCTTTTCTTCTTCAGGAAGAGTCTTGGACAAGTAAGAGTTAATACATTGGTCCCTCCATCTGAGACCTTCTTTGCTTTTGCTGTACCGGCCAGGAACAGCGGTAAGCTAGTTTCCTCTAACTTAAAAGTTTAGCTCCCTCCCCCTCATCTGGAGAACCCCCATACCCTTTTTTATTAGTCGCGAGGCCCCCCTTTGATACCACAACCCTTATGTCCGCGTCCCGGCCAACATAGGCCGGCCCCAATTCCGCTACTTTATTGAGATGTCATGCCTTCCGCCCCTCCAATCCCGACCTTCACTGAATTCCCCCCAATAAGCGAACCCCCCTCTGCTTGCTTTTTTTTTTGCGGTGGTTCGCCGCCGCTCCCCTATTTTCGCCATTCGGTGGCGTTTATTTTTTTCGGCCGCGGCGACGTTCTCAATCGTTACCCCCTCCCGGATCAGGCGTAGTTTTAGCTTTTTGGATGCCGACGACGTTTCCCAATATCAGCGCTGGCCGCCTGGACCCTCCCTTCCGAGTCCCTGTTTGCCGAGTTCGACCCCGCTTTTCCTAGGAAGGTCGTGGGTGAATTTCATTGTCATTCCTTTTTTCTCTAAAAAGCCATTTGCTAAGTATTCGTTCCCTCAATTTTCCCCCCCCAATGCTGTCACCACGCATCAAGTCTTCCCCCCCCCCTTTTCACTATGGGCTCCTTTAGTCCCTGGGGTCTGCCCTTTCCCCGTGAAGCTTGAAATATTTTCAAGAGGAAACCTTTGTTGCTTTTCTCATTTTCTCTCTCCTCTTTTCCTCGTTTTCCCCCCCTTTAATTTATATTAATTCCTATCTTATCCACGCCTCTTCACGTTGCCCTTCCTTAAAGTTTGTAGGTCCTCAGGAGGCTTTGCTTTTTTCACCTCAGGGCAGATCGATAAGCACCTGTATTTTCCCTCCTTTTCCTGCAGAATTTTAGGGTACTCTCTATTTCTGCAGCTTTGATTCGACCTGACTATTTTTTTAGCCTTGCCCCCCCCTCTTTCCCGAGCGAGAAGGTTTGCGTCATTACTTTCTTAGAGCCGTGCTCTTTTGTGAAGTCGCAACAAGCTCTTGACTCGGAAGTTAATTCTCCTCCTCGAGTAGCCCCCTGTCCCCCGCAAGGAGCTCCGGATTTCCAACCCCTCAGCTGTAATCCAAGGGATCCCTGTTCCGGTCCACTTGGTCAGCAGAGTTCCATCTTCCCGCTAGCTTCTGAAGGGGTGTGGCAACCGCCCCCGAAACGTACATGGCCTCTTCCAGGAACTCCACACCTGTGTATGGCAATCCAACTCTGATGCCCCGTGCTTTCCCTCCGAAGTTTCCGTACGGTTTGCCTTTTGATTAGATCCCATCTTTTTTTTCGGTGCGAGGCCCTTTTAGGTAGCACCGACCTTCTGTATGTACCCGCTACCGACCCTTTTTTCCCCCCCTTATTAAGATCTAAGGACTGTACTTTTTTTTCGATGGGTGTCTGGTCAAACTTTTTCGATATTGTTACTAGCTGCGGACTCTCCAGTCTTTCTGACTCCCCCCATATCGGTTTTTTTTCCGGCTGAGGGAAGTCGTTGAGGCGGCTAGTGGTCACCCCATGTTAAGAATAGTTGTTTCAAGAGGCCTATTCAGAGACCGCTTTATTTAGTCCTCCTTTTAATTGTCCTTCGATATACATTGTCACCCATGGAATTTTTGATTACCGATTTCGCCTAGAAGTCTGTTCGGCCCCCCCCCCCGGTGACGTTCGAAACTCCGGCTCTGGAGCGGAGAACCCCCTTAGTATTAGAGTACAGCTTGTAAGACACTCCTTTTCTTCTTTTTTCCTGAGAATAAACTTTGATTTCGCATCACAATCCCTTTCTTCCCTCCTAACCGAGGGACATACTTTGAATAGAGACCAGCAACTTCTCTCTTAGCCGCCCCTTCCTGCAGACTTTTTTTTTCACTCCTTTCGCGGTCAAGCTACGCGACGCCGTTTCTATGATTGAAAGAATTTTCTAAATACCACCCAGACCTTTCTTAGCCCGGCCCCATTCTCCTCCCCCTTTTTGGACGACATGGGGCATCCTTTCCCCTTAGAACTGCTTTCCCCATCTCTTCCTACACGCTGATATCAAGTTGAGAATAATCCCATACCTGTCTTCCCCCCCCCTGTTACCCAGCGTCCGACACCACACAGCGTAGTTTACCACTATTTTCTTATTCCAGCCCCCTTTTTTTTTCTTTTCCAAAAACCCAAATCCGGAGCCGTAGTTCAGGCGCTAATTCTAATATACTTTTCTCAGATCTCCGACTACAGTTAATAGATTGCGGCTGATAGTGAGGTCCTTCCCCCAAACTCCAACGCCCGATTCAGGCACCATTTTTGTTTCCTTCACGCCAAGCCCCCCTATAACAAGCTCGCTAGCATAGCGAATTCGCCGGGCTTCTTTGTCATCACTATAAACATCTCCTCCCAAATGGAGCCCCATTTTGATGCTCCTTTTTTAGGATTTTCTGTGTTCCGAGCTTATCTTCTGAGACCTAGCGACTTTTCCTCCCCCGGATAGAGGAACCCAATCTTATAACAGGGTACCTTTCCACCATAGCTCTGCCCCCCGGCTCTGTATCTAGCTCGTGACTCTCCCGACCTAGTCCCAAGCTACCCTCACTCTTAGATTACCCCCAAAGTTCGTATGCAGAGAGTCTTGAATTTTTTCTCCCTCCTATAGTTGATAATCATTTTACCTCCCCCTTTGTTGAAGAGCGATCATTTTCGTACAACTCGCGCTTTGTGACCTTCCTGAAGTGTATCGTTCCTATGGCTCTCCTACAGGTTTGCCTGAGGCTAGGGAGACCGTCTGGGATCCGGTTTTTTGGCTCACCCCCGCGATCTCCGATCCCCTTTAAGGCCATCATCGAGGACGGGTGTCCGAAAGGGGCAGTTCTCCGGGATCCTATGTTGTGCAATTATCCGTTTTTCCTCTTTCCGTATTTTTCGCAATTTGCGATCAACTCCCCAGACCAGGTTAGCCCAGCGATAGGGTTTTAAGTTGTTTTACCCGACGGATACTTTCTTTGAACATCGAACAAGCCCGGTCGTGCTTCGCGTTTTATTTTTGATCTTCTTTCGGTCGGCGGAGCGGCCCAAGTTTTTTCCGTCCTATTAATCCCTTTCTCTTTGATTTTTGAAGAACTCTTCCGCTTTCCCCCCTCGAAAAGGGAAGGCGAGATCAGGTAGGAAGAGTTTTATCCCTTCGATTTTCATTCCCCGAAGGTTCCTTGGAAGACTACCCCCCCCCTAGATCCCAAGTATTTTATGTTCCGAGGACCTTATTTCTGTGGTAGTGTTTTTTCCCTAAGCAGAAAGTTGAGAGTCCGTTTCCCTTTTCTTTCCCTTGTGGGGTTGTAGGAATCGATGTACTGTAGAATAGGAGCATCAGTCCCCCTTTCCCTTGCCTACAGTCGAATGTCTCATCGGTTAGGATATGGTGTTATTCTTCCCCTTCTCCAATTGAGAAGAACTTCGAGGGAAGTAGCTCCGCCTGAAATGGAAAGCGTGAATTCCTGGATCTGGGGTCCATCCCAGTATTTATTTTTTTTTCTATCTTGTGTTAAGAGGTGAAGGAAAAGGCCAGTTTCTTTGGACTTCAGTTTTAGCTCTTTCTCTCTTTCGGATCCTGAGGACTTCATTCAATAGAAGTCCTTCAGGTGGCCATCTCTCAAAATTGTTCTCCCTCTCGGTTATTGTCAAGTTTGTTATTGGAGTATTCCGTCCAGGTTAATCGGCGTCGGCTTTTCTTTGAGGATAGGGGTACCCCCCCTTTCCCGCCTTCGCCTTCGACTTTACCCGGCATTTATTCCCGCAAGCTTACCTCCTAAGCGCCCCCCCTCGACCGTTAAGCCTGAAGCTCCGCGACGCTTCCGGCTCCTCCTGCGTGATGCTCTGGTGGCGTTAGGAAGATAGGCCTTCAAATTTCTCAGCGCACTAACCTGACGTCTCATACTCCTCAGCGACTCCTGATTCATTCTATCGTGTTTTTTCTCCCCACTTCGCCTATTCCCCCCTATACGGTTTCATCCTGAGGAGCGTTTTCCGACGTGAGGGTGGCGTCTGCCAGTCCCCTCTTGCCCGTCGACCCCCCACTAAACTGCGCCCCCACCCCCCCGGACAGAATTGGTCGAGCTTCCTCGGCAGTCCGACAAAGACTTGTTCCTTAGCCCAGCGCCCCAGTTAGGGGGAGTTCAGATCCTTTTTTTTCATCCAGGGAACTCCTGTTTTTAGAGTTCACTGGCCGATGCAATGGACGAATTAGGCGGCGGTGCCGTTCCCCTTTTTGAAGTGCCTGGAATCCTTTATTCTTTCGCTTTTACCGGAAAAAGTCCTTCCTTGTCCTCCCCCTGATAAGCCCGCCCCTTTGATCCCCCCTTCCGTTGGGCGGTCGGTTTAATAAGATCAGACCCCTGCTTCCTCATGAGGCCCGGAGCTACGCTTAGGCCTCCGTCGGCCTATCCTGAAGGCTAAATTCGTGCGTTCCCCCTTCAGACCCCCGTCTGATCAAGTACCCTTTCACGCTCCACCTTGGCTCCTTACCCAACGTCGATCGGCAGAACCAAAGAGAGGCCATCGTCCCCCAGAAGAACATCCCCATCCATAGCCGTAGAACAGGTCCTCCCCATCTGTAACCAAGTCCTTTTCATTGGGGCTTCTCGATATCGCCCCCCGACCGTATAAATCCTCATCCAATCTCACTCCCAGCTGACGTTTTTTTGGCTCTAAGGCGGATGTCCATCCGGATCATGACTTCCCCAATGCCCCATTTCCCAACGTCAACATGCACAAGCCCTCATAGATTCTCTTACAAAGAGAACCGTGACCCCCCGTTCCCTGTCCACCATGCCCGTTTCTGGGCCACCACCCTTAACGCACTTCCTCACCCTCTGTTGCCTCATTGCGTGGAAGATGCCACGCTACTACGGTAGCAAGTACTGCGTTCAGCGACATCTACCCTTACCAAGCGCCCGTTTCGTCCGCCCTGATATGTCCAACTTTTCTGTATTGTCTCCTTCCCCCTTGTCATTTTCGGACAAAGGACCCCCCCCAAAGACCTATCCCTTTTTTCTTTTCGCCCCCTTTTTCCCACTGTCTTCGTCCCACTTTTTTTCCCTCTTACCCCCCCTCGAGGACTCTATTTTCTACTGGCCTGCCCTTCTTTCCGATTTTGGGGGACAGCATCCTGCGCTGAAAACCCCCCCCTCCCCACACAGTGGCGTATCGGCTGAGTGTCGGCGGAGAAAGCCTAAATAGAAGTCAAACCAAATAGCCGACGACCTGCTTGGGACGCTGATTTTTACCCTGCCTGGGTCCTCTAGTGCTTTGAGGTTCGCATTTTCCGCAAAACTATTTCTTCCCACTTGGCTGATGTTGCCGCAACTCCGGTTGGCCCCTTTTCCTTTTTGGATACAGTTACCCCTCACCCGTTCTTTTATACAAGGATAGCGTGAAGACGCTTTTTTTTGGGTCTCGGTGAGAAGATCACTTGGACACTTTGCCTTCTGCCACCTACTTTTTCACATGTTCCTTTTTTAACCCGGTAAAGACCGCATAGGACCCGTCTTCCACGTCCCGATTCTTTGAATTGAAGCCTTTTCTTACAGTCAGGTTACCCACCCTTGAGTCTCTTGGAGATCGGGAGGCTCCCGGATCGTTTTTGACCTTACCTTGAGTTATGTCTTCCATGTTTTGATTCGAGTTTTTATAGGTTGCCGACCAAGCCAGCCCTTCTTGCCGGAGTCTGCTCTGGCTATTTTACTCGAGTTCTTTTCCTTTGCCCACATTCCAGGGACCCTCCCCCCCCCCGAATATTGTCTGGAGGACTGCGAGAATCACATTTACCCTTTTCCCCCGGCTCTCTCTTTCAGCCCATAGCCCCGCGCCCAGTCGAGGGTCCCCCCTCCCCCCCTTCTGTCTCGGAATTTCCGACCAACTTGTAACTTTTCCCAGGTCGTTGCTTGAAACCTCCCCCATCATACTTTGGTTGAGAGTATCTTCCGAAGATATGCAATGACCCTTCATATCGTCCCCAGATTTTTTTCCCTACCACGCGTCCAAGGTACGTGGGCCACCCCCCCTTAACGAAAGAGCCGTTGGCCTGACCCCCTCCTGGCCTCCCTACCTCAATTCATCCCCTTTTCGCATGGAATTCCACCCCATACCTATTATGCAGCGCAGCTCGAGCCGACCCCCAGTGTCAACCATAATATGCTCTTGCGGAATGCAGGCTCAATTCTTCCCTAAACTAATTCCGCCAGGTCAAAATCTCGGCGCCGCCCCCCCCGGTTCAAGAGCCCCTGGGCGTTATGATTTTTATTTCAGGCGGCACCCCCTTTCGTGAATGCGTCCGTAGTTTAAATACCCCTCTGTCGGGGACGCTCCCCCCCCCACTCGCTCATTCTCATCCCCGCCCACGCTCCATTTTCCCCTCTACGTCACCCTTCCAGAAATACTAGGCGTTGCTGACGCTCCGGGGGTGGGTCGGGGCTTTGTTCCGGAAAAACTCCAAGGGCCGAGGTTAACGGCTCCCCCGTAGCTATTCTTTTCCTCCTGCGTTAGCCCAACCCTCTACGTTGTTCGAGGAGGTCTCAAACCGAACTTTCTCCCTGGTGTCCACCCCCGAGTCCTTCCCCAGCAGCAAGTTTGATTTGAGAGGTTCCGTCCCAATAAAAAAAACTACCCCCGAAGTTCAATAAGCACCAAATAATCTTTCTTTTGTTTTTTCGTTCTTACGGTGTAGAAAATACGATTTTTCTTCGCACCTTTAGGTTTAGATGATTTTTCAGCTCCAGATTGATCTGATAGTGTGTTCGTTTCCTGATTTCGGACGTGATGAGGGAGTGTCAGTGGGAAGAAGCCAAATTGGAAGGCGCCAATCATAGTGGCGTTTGAGTGCGTGAGCCAGAAAGGCAATGAACATACAGTCTGTTGTGTCTACGAAGTACCCCGATCAGTTAGGTCTCCGTCTTTTGGATGTTAAGGTTTTACTCACCCCCACCCCTTCCCTTCTTCTCAGTGTTTCCCGCAGCCCCCCCGTCCGGAACCCGTGTTGCGAAGGACTACGCAGAGGGTTTATGACTTTTCCCTGGGCAGTGATGTGTGTGAAGATTCAACGTTACTTTTGATATTTGAGAAGCTTTCTTGGCTGGTTTTTTTCTTTTATTCTCCGGATCTTTCCTGATCTCTTCGCAGCAGCCCCGCATCCTTCATTTTTGTTTCGGTCAGGTAAGGCGTGGGGTGCAGACTTTTCCTTCGCGAGACCCTGATCCGAAGTGTTGGATACACTCCCCGTGGCGACTGTCGATTTTCTCAGATGTGAGCCTGCGCAGGTCTCCCTTTAGGGTCATACCCGTTGGCTCAGCCGCACTTTTGAATCCCGGAAGGGTGGGCCTGCCGTGGCTCGGGTGCAGAGCAAAAGGCCCCCCCCCTCGATTGGACGGTTCTCGAGGTAAGGCGCCTTCCCCGCGTCGACTCCCTGAACTAGGAGAAGGTATCGTATTGAACCCCCAGCCCCCCCGCGGGGGACGATCCCCCCGCACTTCTCGGATCGGTCATCTCTGACGTAAACGTGTTCTTCATCGACGGATTTCTTAAACATTACCCTCCCTACCCCTGGTACATGATTATCCCATTGAAAAGACGCCACAACCTTAATTCTTCCTTTAGCCCCCCCCCTGCTGTTTTGGTTTGGGTCCGTCGATTACGACCGTTTTGTTTTTTCTTCATCCGCTCGGATAGAGTACCCTTCCGCGGGTTCTTTTCGACGGAGCTCAGTCCTTGCGGGCCAGAATCCACAGCTCATTCTCCTACTCATAAAGGCTAGTACCCCAGTATAGAGGATTATTATTTTGTCAGACCGTAGACGTTCCTTGCCCTCACCGTGAGGATGGAGAAGTCATCTACACTACTTTTTTTTCGGAGACTTAAGACCTTTTTATCCTTTTCGCTCCGCTGTCCCCAGGTGCCCAGCTCGGTCTCCCTGTGAGTTCCCTCCGCTTTCGGCTTTTTAAGGTTTCTTTCGAGAGTATAAGGACTCTTATGATCTTATGCGGTTCTCTTTAGTAATAATGCAAGAAGCCGCATCTTCTACCCGGTGAGGTAAGTGAATAAACAAAATCCTCGCCAATAGGCGGGCCGCCATCTGCGGAGTATTTTTTAACTCCCCTTCCCGTATATTTTTTTTCTCCCCCCCACAACAAACCCCCCCCCCCCCCCCCCCTCCGCTGTCCCCGAGAGATATACTTCCCGACCGAGTCCATCCCTTCTCCGGTCGCATTCACACCTCGCTGATCGACGCCTAGAAGCTTAACCCTTCACCCCTTGGCCAGGTAGCTTACTTCGAGCGCCGAGAACTCCTATAAGGGCAGCTTCCCCCTCCCCCCCAATAACCCCCCTTTACTCATTCGCCTTCAAAAGCCTCGGCCCTCCAATGTTTTTTTAGAGAAAGAGGACTCCCCCACCGTTACTACCGTCTTTCCAAGGACCCAATTGGCTGTTACCCCGGCAGTCTCCACTAACGAAACGACACCTCAAAAGGGTTCTTCTAAACATCAGTTTCTCCCACTGAGGGTCCCCCTCTGTAAAAAGCCTGACGACAGTTATTAAGGTCTCTCAGAGAAAGATTTCTGCTCAAGAATGAATATCCAGCGAACTGCTCGAGGTTTAAGAAGGACCCTCGTCGCAGTATCCAAAAAAAAAAATTTAAGGTTCCTCGATGGTTCCCTTTATTAGGGACCGCATCCCATCTCCTTTTTTTTTAGACAATAGCGAGGATTTCCCGATGGTTAATAAAGATCCTCAAGCTCGACGCATCTGTGTTCCCCCCTTCTTTCTCCGTTCTCGCCAAACTTGTTTCGGGTACTATCCTCGTGATCCCTCGCCCTGACCCCTTGAGCGGTCCCCCCAATAGAAGATACAAGGAGACATGACCTTTTTTTGCGAACTCTCCTTTCTAGGCTGAATGAATCTGTGTTTTTGATCCCTATCCATCTTATTCCCCGATCGAAGTCAATAGTAGAGGACTCCACTCTCTTCGACACTTTTTATTCCAGAAGAGAAAGAGTTTTGATCATATATCCTTTCCTTCCTTTTTTTTGAGTGAGATGCTTTTCACCTCTGCTGGGAGATGACTTGATCGGTTTTTCCCCCTTATCCCCTACCGGTTGCTTGCGTGTGAACGAGCTTTTCTGAATGCCTCCCCCATGGATAAGCGTAGCAATTGTTGCTCTGACCCTCCCTTAGATGGACGGTTTTCAGTATTAAGGTTCGAGATCTTTCCCGTCTTTGATAGTAGGACTCATCCAGTGAATACTACCTGGAGCCTGCAGGTCTCCGGTCCTCCATCGTCAGAAGGAGGATTTGGCCCACTCGCCGAGGTATCAGCAGGAACTTCGGCTAGGTCGAGCGCCCCTCCTTATGCCCCCGGGATGAGATAGGGAACCAGTGTCTTTCTTATTCAAGGTTTTGGGGTGTGTTGACAAGCCCTTCTACGGCGCGGTGCTTAGGGAAGAGTCTTCGACTGATCTTGCTCCGCTTTTTAGCCTCCTCCCTTAGGCCTGAGGCTTTGCAGTTCGACGACGTCAATTAGGTGAACTTCTCTTTGGGTAGCCCAGGCAGCTTGCTGGGAGTTTTTTGTTGCCGGCTTTTTGGAGAAGAGCCGCAATTTTCCTAGCAGGGAGTTGCTGGAGGACTAATAGGGTGCTGTTGAGTCCCTCGTAAAAGAAATGGGCACATTTGAGCAGGTTTACTTCGAAGATTTGACTAACGGTTGAGGTTGCTCTTTTTATTGATATATGGAAGCCCTTACCTTAGCCGGTTCCCGAGCTAGGGCCGTCCAGTCCTCCCCTTGGCGCCGGGAGTGCAGTCTCTGAGGGGACGGCATCCCCCCCCAGCGCCCCCCGTTTTAGTTTGTCGCGGATGATAGGTAACCCTCGGATGCCTAGCGGTCGTCGAGCGTTTTGTTCTTTTCAAGTGGGCGTCAGGGGGGCTAAAGCCAGAGACCGGTAGTTTTGAGCACCCCGAAGACCTCAAAGATCTGGCTTCGCCCTGAGAGGGAGTCTATCGTGTGTATTGGATGAGTCGCCCACGTCGACATATCAGCATGTCGGCGGATCGGGACCAGCCCGCCAATCCGCCCCTCCCAGCCGGGATCCTTTCCCGGGACCCTTTTGGCCACTAAGCCCTCGAAGCGGAAGGGAAGTGACTAAGCCAGGCCTTTCAATCCTTATGATCACGGTTTGCTCAGATCTGAAGAGAGATTCTGCAAATTCCCCCCACCCCGTCTTGGCTTCACGGACAGCCCTTTACGGAGTTCCCCCGCCCTATAGAAGTCTTCCCATGCACCACTTTACCTCGTCCTTCTCTCTTCCGTGTAGGCTCGTTACCAAGACTTCTCTTCTTGGACTTATGTAATGAAGTAACTTTCTTGAGCTCTAAACTTGGCCCCCATAGATAAGACTATGGGCTACCCCCCCTCTCATTTACGAGCAACTCGTGATCGTCCTTTCCGCACGGGTTTGATCAGGAAGGGAAAGAGTTTTTTTGACGCTTTCGATCTGCACTTTGCAAAGTTGCTTTCAGTTTAAAAACGGCCCCCTGCCACTTAGACTCATCCGCCAAGAATCGTCCCGTGAACAGATTTCGGCGCCTCTAAGAGCCGGGTGGGCTATTCCCCCCCCGATTTTCGTCTGGAACCTCCGACCTTATTATTCATGCTATCAGGCATACGACACTAGGCCGAGTGCTCCGGTAACTCATGTTGATTCAAATTCAAAACCCTTTTTCCCCTTCTCACGTCCGGCCAGTTTTGTACTTTCGGCAAGTCTATCCGTAACCCCTTTTTCGCACTGTTGCTCTTTCGCACCCCCCCACGAGCCCAGCTCACAATCGTGACCACTTCTCCACCCCTCCCCCCGCCCTCCAGTTCTCCAACCACGCCCCACAGCTACACTTTCCTCAGCCGGGCCCGATCATCCCTCCCCGTCTGCACCACACCGGCCCCACGACACCCCCCCCCCTGCCACACACACCACACCTTCGCACCCCAGGGCACTACCCGACTTGCGCGACGCCCGCACACTCCCCCCTCTCCTAGCACGCTCAAATCCACGCCCCCCCCACACCCTTCAACACCCCGCCCCCCACCCCCCCACCACCCACATCACAAACACAGCCCCATAGACTTCCGCTTCTACAAAAGAACAAGGCCCCTTCATTGAATACAATCATCACTGCTGTTTTCTTCCCCCCTTCTCCGGCTTCGCCAAGACTTGCAGTGGATGGGATGAGGAGGATCTTCCATGAGCCGAATACTACCCCTGCTGTTAACTCAGACCCCCTGACCCCCCTTAAAGGACACTGTCTGAAATCGGTCTCCCAGTAGGCACCATAGGTCGGCATTTGGTATTCCCCCCGAGCCCGCCGACAAAAGCGATATGATGATTCTTACAACTGGTCTTAGTCCCAATTCATCTACTCCCTTCTCCCATGCCTGATCTCTTAAGATCCAATGCTGATCGGAGCGCTGACAACCCAAATCTCCCGCAAATTTTTAAAAGTCCGCCAAGGAGGAACATTAGAGTGAGGCCGACACCAACCCCTACAAATCCAAACCCTGAAAAAACAGTCCCGGCCGATCTTGATTTTTTCCCTTCTTCTTTCTTGGGATTGTGGCTCTGGTCCCCCTCTTCTCTCAAATGCTCGCTGTTTTTGCCGAACTCAGGTTGCTTCAATAGGCCGTTCGACTCAATCCGTTCGGAGTGGTATCGGACTCTCGACAGCTCTCCTGTGGTGGTGATTCCCCCCCTTCTTGTGCGAGAATTTGTGACCTGTAGCCTTTCCCTCCTCGGCTTCCGACTTTCCTTTCGGTACAGTCCCCCAACACCGTTCCCAGGAAGCGTCTTTGCCTCTGAAATTTCTCCTTCCACTCCCCCCTTGGAGCATTTGCCCCAGCGCCGAGTGGAGATTGGAGGGTGACTTCCCGGATTATGTGAGGTGGGGTGCGGCTCTATCCGGCTCGGTTGAATTGGATTTGCTCCTAGTAATTTTAGGAGACTCGGACTGCAGCAGCTTCATCATCGTTTGTCCCTTTCGCTCCCGACCGCCCCTGTAGTTCTAGGAAACAATTTCGACAATGGATCTTTTCGTACTTTTACCTTACTTCTTTTCCTACGATGCAGTTAGACGTTTGGCTGAGTCCTAGGTATCTTGCGCATATGAATTGTCCGATCCTTTGATTCTTCCGACCCTTAGCGCTAGTGTTCCACTCCTCCGGGTGGTTTTGCCGCCTCCGAGATTGGATACCCGGTCCAATGTCTCCCCTCTCGATTCCGTAACTTCGCCTTCGCCGAAGCATCAGTCCGTTGGGCGTTCCTCCTTGGCTCCGTCTCCCATTCCCTCTCCCGAGGAGTAGTACTGTTCCTGTCGGGCCAAAGTTCCCCCCTCTTCTGGATGCTCTCCAGCGGATCCCCTGGAACTCCCTAGAATCCTCTCAGTCGGCACGAGTTGAAGCACCGCCAACCACTAATCGCCCCGTCACGGTCACCGCCAATTTTTTTTTTTTTTTTCTCCCCCGTTTCTCCCCCTTCGCCCAGGTTAGGTACCTGACGTCTTTCGGCAGAGTTCCTCCTTGGAAGGCCGTCCGCTCCCTCTTTTTGGGTTCTGATCTGTCCCTGACCAACCGGCCCGCGGCATCCTGCTGGTCCGACGGCTTTCTCCCAAGTATCTATTAGAATCCCTCCAACACTCATCACAATTGGTGTCTTTTTTTTTTTTTCGGGATCAACCCCCCTTTTTGAATGCTGACTTCTCGCCTGAAGAACAATTCGTCGTCCTCCCCAGAGGAAAGTGATCTTATTACTCCTCGCCCCCGCCCTCCCACCGAAAGTCCGGCCCCCAAAATTCCACCGGCTCTAGTCCTAACCCCAAAAACTGCTGCGGGTTGTTTGATTTTTTTCGCATTTCTCCCGCCCTATCCTCCGCGTCTTCGCTCTTTGGCGGGATGTCATCGCGCTGCTGCCCGATAGTCCCACTGGCCTTGTCGTGTTTTATCAAGTAAGTCTGCTGGCAGCGAGGATGCTGGTAAGTAAGGACCGTGTCTTTTGATACAAGACTACTGCGTCATTGTTGTAGGCGTGCCCGCATGAAAGTGTCCATCTCCCGATTTGGTTTCCGACTTAGGATAAACAGTAAAATCAGTGATCTAAGTGGTTCACGGAACGGGAGGAGCCTCATCCTCCCCCCTTCTTCCATCTCCCAAAGAAAGTCTTTCTGAGCAGAGGGCGCGCGATACAACTCAAGCCCTGTGACGTCCCATAGGGGGAAGTACGTAAAAGTTTTGACGAATGCAGCTTTATGGGGATACTCAATGGTTTACTTTTTTCTTAGCGCGAAACATTTATGAGTTTTAGATTTTGTTGTAACTCTAATGGAAATTCTCTGGAGTTTCAGAGTGGCTAAATTTAAGTTTGTAGGTAGCCGTATAGGCGATTCTTGCAGAGGTATGTTCACTAGAAGCCGCTGTCTTTTCATTGTCCGTTTCATAACTGTTTTGTTTGCGGTCTATACTCTCTTAGTTCTTTCTCATTCAAAGGGCGCTTATGGTTATATTTCAGGATCGACTTTGCACGATCCCGCTAAAGTGAATTAATTCCTTCTATCCGGTGGCAGTTGTGTGGCCTTCGTTAGCTGAGGCCCGATTAGTCACGGAGCGACCGCGTCAGCATCACCTAAAGGAAAGCAGGTTGTCTCCTTTGACCCTCCCCCTTAGAGGGGAGATCAATCATTATCTCTCTGGTCATCTCTCTTTTATGATTAACGGGCCGCTCGTTCTTTTTCATCGGGGCTTTTTTTGTCCGCCCCCCGAAGCATAACCGTCCATTTAATCTTCCGACGCTTCAACAACCGGCTGTACTTCCTTTCTTTCATCCCTCTCTGGGGCGACGATCCGAATTTGTCTTGTCGACATCTCGGATAGTTTTAAAAGGGCTGCAGGGTGCGCTTGAGTCTCCCTGACTCCTCCCTTCTTATGAACCGTCGCGCCATGTTCCTCACGTTTAAGAATCACGGCGAGGACCCAATGAGGACGCTTCAGGTTTGGTTTGCCATGTTTAATCACCTGTCGCATCTCGTGAGATAAAAAGATGCGCCTCTCTGATTTTCTCTTCCCAATATAAGTGAGGACAGCTTCTAACATGAGCTTCGAACTCAATTATCCGCGCCAGGTCTGCATTCCCCTCCTGCTTTTAATTTACGTGCGTCTTTCGCGCTTCCGCTTCTCCTGATAGCATTACTTTTTTCGGAGTATACACCGGGCCGAGTTTGAATATTTTTGTTCTTTTTTTCAACAGCCTCCTCTAGAAGCCGACGCTGTCTCAGCCCCGGTGCAGTACGATACACCCGCACCCCTAGACGCCATATGGCTGAGACCATATTCTTATTAGCTTCTTTCGGCCTCACCTCTTATATGGCTTGGAGCCCGAAGGCCCTAACGGCTCATCATCTGACGATATAACAGCTTCAGGTCATTCCTCGTTTGGCGGCGCCTCTTAACCTCTCGTCCCTCCGCCATCGCCGACACCTCCCCCCTGCTTTTGCTAGAGACGGCCCCGCTTCCCCTCTAACCTTCCTCCCCTTGGCTCCTGCTCAACCAAATACACTTCACAGCTCGTCCTCGGCGCGACCCTGCTCGCCACACTTGCCATGTCTTTAGACTCGAAATACTGGTCCTACAACCAGATATTACTACAAGGTCCCGCCTTACCTATGTAAAACCTGACTTTTCTATCAAACCTCACAAAAACAGGTTAATCTGTCTGCACCGAGAGTACTAACCTATTAGTTCTTAGAAATCACCCTAAGGAGCACCATGCCCACTCCTTCTACGTACATCTCTAAGTTTTAATATGAAAGAGTCCCACGTCATTTTGCAAGCCGCAATCGATTCCTCAACCTTCAAACTAATTACGCAGGACCGAAGATGTCCTATAAGACGAACCTATTTTCACACTCAGATCTTGACCCCGAATCTGGCTTCCTCCGATATGATTTTCCCCGCCGTATCTAGAAGAAAATCTTGGCGACGGACCTTTGATGCGCCTGATGGAGTTCTTTTTTTCCGATTCTCCTCCTGGGGGCAATCGCTGTAGCCTGGCCCCACCATCCAATTCAACAGTCCTGTACCCGGGTCACTCTCCCCTCCTCTGATCGGGAGCTGATCTCTATTTGATCCCGCGGTACAGACCGCCGCCTCAAGAGCGCCAATACCGTAGACGATAGGAGGAGGAGGAGCCCTGCTCACCGAA
>Ga0179593_1496600_pt1 | contig 15695 bp, 25 predicted proteins | sample CZODoug2_1_08_16_FD_185931 | JGI IMG/M metagenome (GOLD analysis project Ga0179593, IMG submission 185931) | Vadose zone soil fungal communities from Angelo Coast Range Reserve, California, USA - CZODoug2_1_08_16fungal (PacBio error correction) | ecosystem: Environmental > Terrestrial > Soil >... | reverse complement strand
GCTTTCTACCGCTGCCCGTTTGTTTCCGTGTTTTTGCCCCCTCTCCTTTTTTGCCCCCCCCCCCTTTGGTGTCCTTTTCCCTTTATTCCGCCGGTTTCGGACCCTCTTCGTTTTTTCTCCCTCCTTACCCGGGAAGTTCATGATGTTTTGTTCGCGTCTCCCTCTTTCTTTTCTTTTTGCGTTTTCCTCAATTTTTTGGGTCAATAATAGAACTGACCTTTCGTCCTGGTTTCCGCCTCCCCCCATTTACCTTTCCGCCTCCTCCCTGCTTCTAGACTTGCCTTCCAGCCTTTTTCTAGATCTTTTTTGACTTTTCTTGAAAGATGTTAGTCCTCTGATTCTTCCCTTTTTTGTATTTCTTTCTCTGCCTCTTTGGCTGCCACTGTGGATTTCCCAATAGTTCCTTTGCTTTTGTTTTCTGGCTTTTGTCTTGGTCGCCAACCTCTCTTTTACGTCGCATGGTGAATGTCCGTCTTGGCCCCGGTGCCTGCTGATGGTGCTACTTTTTGCCTCCTTCCCTCCCCCTCTCGGTCTGGAATTTCCTCCTTCCCAAACCCCCCCCCTCTTGTTAGATTTAATTACCCTACTGATAAGATACCCTCCCTTTCTTCAGTTCTTGACTCCCCTTCTCTTTTTACGGATACTGATAACTCTCAATCCCTTTTTTTCCTCCCTCTCGGTAGTCAAGTTGTTTTCGCGGATTCCCCCCCCCCTTTCTGGCCGGTCCGGCTCTCCCCCTCGAGGCTTTCAACCCTCCTCTTCATTACCGAGTTCCCCTTTTCACTTTTTTTTTCTCCAATTAACTGAAAGATGTGATCCCACTCTCAGTTTTGCTTGTACGAAAAAGCCTGGAATCTACGCCCTTTCCGGTCCTTCCCCCCAAGCTAGAGAACCTTGGACCTATCTCTGGAGCGACCTTGATTTCTAACATCGAGTTCTTTCTCCTCGCTCTCGTCTGGACTAGATGAAAGATTGGCAAGCCTTTTTGATTTTTATTTTATCTACTTCATTCGGCCCTTTATTGGTGGGCCCTTGTTAGTCCCTAATACCTCGTTGTACTTCTCCCACCCACGCACCGCAGATGTCTTGGAGTCCCTGACTCCCCCCCCGTCCCGTGTCCTATGTCGTGAGGTTTGTGTTTTACTTACAGTTCTCTGACCTTTTCCTGGTTCCTTTGTTTTCTCCCCCTGTTCTAAATGGCTCAGGTTTCAAAGCCCACGTATCTTTCCCCCCCCCCTTTTTTTGAGCTTCTGAAGGTACACCAATGAGTTTCCTTCCTCGCTTCACACCCGATAGCGGACTGCCCCTTTTTTTCCCCCCCTATCCTTTCCCCCTCTTTCTTGTGGCTATCTTCCCAATTTTTATATGAAAGGACCGTTTGCCCCTCCTGGCACCTACAGAAGTTAAGCTCTTTTTTCGGGCAGGGTATTGAGCGCATCCCCCCTCTCTTTCTCTCCGAGTTTCCCCCTTTTTCTCCCCTCTCCCCTAGGGGCTTGTAATTCAGAAGAGCTTTCCCCTGCCATTGCGATGGTTTTTACCCCTTTCCCTTCCCCAGGCTGGAAGCAGAGGACTCGGTGCTTCCCCTCTTCTTTTTCTTCCCTCCTCATTTTGAGTTTTTCCCGAGTATTTGTCCGAGCCAACATTTTTCTCTCTTCCCTAGTTAAATGTATCCCCGCCCCCAATTGAACCCTCATTGGACTGTGAGCAATATATTCCTTCTTTCTTTTTTGCTCCCCTTCTTAAAGGCGCGGCCTCTTAGCAAGCTTCCTTTCTGCTATTGACCCCCCCCCTTTTTTTTTTTCATCGAGTTCTCCAGTGCATGAATGCTTGCGGTTTTCGAAGAACATCCCGTTTCGTTTCACGAAGGGCGTCTCCCAAAGACTCACAACCTGCTTGGTCCCCTTTTTTCCCCCTGGTCCTTTCCTCCCCTCGTTCTTGTAGTTTACGGCTGATTCACAGCCCATCTACTCTCTTGTATACTAATATGTTGTTGTGTTGATTCGATCTTCTTTATGTCCCTTGCCCTGCCAGCCGTCCGCTACAAGCCGTTTGTTGGCTTTTGTCCTTTTTCCCCTTTGTCAGATCCGCTTTTTGTTATCGGGGAAGACCCCGCATTCACTCTTTTTCTTTTTGGCGACCCCAAGCCATCCTGCAAATTTTTGCTTGCCTCTGATCCCCCACCCTGGGTCAACTCCTAATGATCTTCATTGCAGGTAATCCTCCCCCCTTGCCTGCATGCGCCCTCTCCCCCACCCCTTTCTCCTACTCTTCATCACTTTTCACTTTTCTGTCTGTTAATTCCTGCAGACCTCCTGGCGTCCTTCCCTTGTCGAAAAAGAGTAACCTCTTTCGAGCCTTTCTTCCCCATTCGCTTCATGAGGGCGGCTCAGTTAAAGAATTTAACTTTATCCAGTTTATAGAAATTGGTTCCGCCCCCTCACTCTCCCCCTTGTAGGGGGCGTCGGTTTCTTCCCCCGCTCCCCCTGTCTTCGCCCAATCACGCCTAGTCGCTCTCGGTAGTTCTCTCTCCACTGGCAGGGGTCTGCTACGACCCTCTGTGGGATGTGTCCCTGCCCTTTTCTGCCTTCCCCCCTGTCCCCTCACCCCGTTCCCTTTTTCCCTCTGTCCCCCCTTGCCCTCCCTGATGCCTTGTGAAGGAGGCCGACACAAGGTTGTGGTTCCTGCGAGCTCTTAAACCATTTATCTTTTTTCAACTTGTTTCTTTCACTTTTCCTTTTTTTTTTCCCCCACATCCAGCCTTCAGACCATCCCCCCCCCCTGCTCCCTTCCCGCCAACTTCTTCTCCCCACTTAAATAGTGCGTTCTTCCTTTTGTGGTGATTGCTGCATTTGTCTTCCCCTCTCTTTTCCGCTTTCCCTCCCCGGACGTAGAGGAGCCCCTAAATGGAAACAGCGCGATAAGGCTCTTTTTTTCTCTCCTTAGTCTTTTGAGAAAAAAATAGGGCATTCGACCCTAACGCCTGATGGCGTCGCTCCCCCCCCTCTTTCTCCCTTTTCCTCTGCTATGGGTTATCGGGTCTTCATGTTTTTATCTTCTTTTGTCTTTTGGTCCCGTCCCCCACGGCGATGATTTTCCCTCCCATTTTCTTAGACGACCAACCGGCAAACGGGGTTTTTCCTTCCCTTTTACCGTAATCTTGTGACCATGATTTCCCTCCTCATTCCTTTTCCCCGCAGGTCCCGCCGTCCAAATTGGTCGAACCCTGGCCTTTTCCTTACCACTATTTTGCCTCGTGCGCATCTTCCTTTCCCTCCCCCCAACTCTGATTCCCTCCGCTCGTTGTTTTGATTGGCTACTTTATTGTTTACTTGGAAAATATTCTCAACTTATTTTTTTTTTTCTTCTGGGACTTCCCTTTGAAACCCTTCGCTGAGCCGTATGCTTGCCACCAGAACAGCATCCTCCTTTTTTCCTTTCCCGAGCCCCATCCCCCCTTCAGAGACATTGTACAATTGGCTTTCTCCAACCACTTCAGCCAGAACAGGTCAAGGCCCCTCCTCCGGGTTCTTTTCGTTTTTTTTCCCCCCCAACAAAAGGAAGCCCCCAGGTGTCCAGGCACATTCGTCTCTTCCCCATCGCCCCATATTAGGACCACCCAACTGTCCCTCTTATTCGCCCCCTCCCTCCCGCTCCTCCCCCTGATGTCGTAGTGCCGGGAGACAGCTCCTTCCTTCTCCTCCTTTCCTCGGCTTGGTGACTTTCTGGTTAAAAGAGGCCAGTTAAGTTCGTCTTTGACCCTCCCCTCTTCGTTCCGCCCCTCCTTCCTTCCCCCCTTCGCACGGAAACTTTCCTTTGAAGGCAGTTTTTTTATTTCTTGAGGGATCCGAGAAATTTGTACGGTTCCTCTCTCTTTCCCCCTTTCGGACCCTGACCTAGCGGCTGGGCGCTTTCCCGCATCCGTCCCCCATTCTTTTTCTTCCTCTCTTCCAGCAACCCCCTCCCCCTTGTTGAGCTATTTGATTTTCTAATCCAGAGAAAGGTTTTTCCCGTATTTTTTTTCATCCCCCTCTTGATTCTCCTGACATGGATCCTCGTCCTTTTGACCTGGTATTAGTTTCTACCTAATATCTTCCCGCCGCTGCAACGGGCAGCTTTTTGTTTTCTCTCTCCTTTCCTTTCATTTCGGCCTCTTTCCTGGTCCTTCGTCCTCATTCTTTTACTTTTCCTTTGACCCTCTTTTTCCATCGCTCCCCTGTCTCCTTTTTTTTCTCCCAGCATTTCCCCTTTGCTCCAGCGAGGATGGAGGGTGGCGATTCCTCTTTTTTCCTATTTTGTCGCCCTTCTCTTCCTGGGTGGATTTCTTTGCCTTGGCCTTCTGTTTTGCATTTTTTCCCTCATAGAACGTATAGCATGGCCGTTTCACCGGGTGCTGTTTTGTTTCCCTGGGTAGCAACATCATATTTATCTCGACTCTTTTCACGTATTTGCTCTGCTTTTTCTGTCCTTTTTCTCCCTGTGTCCTCATAACCCTTCCTCTTACGTGTCATGGATGGCCTCCTACTACCCCAATAAGGTTAGATCCGACCCCCCCCCCATGCCTCCCTTGTAGCCCTCCAAAAAGGCCTCTATGGTCTCTTGTCCTCCTCATTTTTTCTTTATTGATCTGAATCTCAACTCGAGTTTTCACACTTACTGGTAGGAACAGTTGTAGGCGTTTCGGTCCCAATGCGTCTGTTCGGCCTTTTTTGCGTTAAGGGCCTTTCCCCCCCCCCACCCTGGTTCTATCTTTTTCTTCGACCCCCCTTTTCGGCGACCTCCCAGAATGGATAATGTGTTTCAGGGTAAGACGCCCATGCCTCTCTCCTTGAGTCTTTTTCCCCCCCCCCAACCCTTCCTGACCGCAACATAATTCTACTGGAAGAGACTTTTTTTTCACCCCCCCTTATCTCTACTCGTTTCTTGCATTTTTCTTTATCCCCCTTTGACTAGCTCTCACTTACTTCCCCCCCTCTGGCCTATTGACTTTTTATTTTTGAAGAGAATCTACTCAGTGATACAGCCTATCACAAACCTCCCTCCCTCTTTCTACGGCCCATGCCCCCCACGGAAACTTCCTATCTTAGACCGTAAGGTGTAGTTCAGTAGATCACGTTCTTTGCTGGCTGCCCCTGCTCCTTATCAATTTCCCACCTCCCCGTCCCTCCCTCCCCGTCTTTGAACAATCCTACATTTCTTCTTTTCTTTCTTTCAGTGCAGTGAACCCCCCCTCTCCTTCCGTCCCTTTTCCACCCTTTTTTTATCCTTTGTTCATGACCTTTCCCCTATTTAGGGGGAAGTTTTCACCCTTTTTTTTTGACCCCAGGAAAGCCCTATGGCAACCATCATTCGCTTAGATATCCCCCGTCTTCCTTTGGTTTGATTTCTTCCATCACCCGGTTCTTTTTTTTCTTGCCGAGTTGATTCCTTTAGGGCAGAAGATAGGGTTTTTTTCATACTCCCGATCCCTCCCTTCCTCTCTGTTTGACCCCCCAGGAGAGATCTGACATATGTCTGCCATATTACCTCTTTTTCCGCCGTCCCTTTTTTTCTTTCGTGTCGTCTCCCCCTATTTTTTGCTAGGTTAATCAAATGATGTAGTTTCCCCGTTTCATAGCCCCCCACAGGCAATGCTAGCAAGATCTCAGAGGTTTTTGCCTGCTGAGAATGAAGCCCCCTTGCTCGTCTTCCCTTGCTGAGCTCTCCCGTCGGTATTTTTTGATGACCCCAGGGTGTTGGCACTATTTTCCCGCCCCCCCCTTTCCTTTCTCTGGTTGTTCTCTCAGCATCTCTAAGGTTTTCTGCCCTGAAGGATTGCCCACACTCCTTCCCACCCCCCCCCCTTTTTTTACTTACCCTTCCAGTCCCCCACCTCGTGGAGGGTCGCTGGGCATTCCCGACAGCCCCATCCTCTCTCTCCTCCTCTTTTGTTTTTTTTGTCTCTCCTATTGTTGTTTCTAGTGTCCCTCCTCAAAGCCCTGTTTTTTTGGCTCCCCTTGTCAGGAGCGGTGTTGTTTTTTGAAGTTCCTCTCTGCGGGCGGTCCCCCCTGTTCGCCTGTGTCTTTCCCTCCCCCCCCCCCACGCTCACGGTGTTCTTTCAGATGACCTCCCCCAACCCCCCCTGGGGTCCCCCATTTTCTGAAGTGGTTCGTTCAATCTGACGTGTCCCCTCCCTCCTGCTACCCCCTGCTTCTAAAACCTCCAGCCCTGCTCCTTTTTTTTTCCGGCCCCCCCCTTGGATGTGTCCCTCCCTGACCCTCTCTCAATGGTCCTTAGGTGATGTCGAACAGACCCTTTTTCCCCCTCTTTGCGGACTTCCTTTTTCGTCATCGACTGAGGTCCCTGCCTTCATATTTCCTCGGACATTCCCTTTTTCGCCCTTTCAGGACCCCATGAATTGGAGGTGCGCTATTATTCCACCCTTCCCCTTTTCGGGTCTGCGCCCCCGTTTAACTCGGGGATCCTTCCCTGTTAGCGCTCACACCCCTGACTCCGGGAGGCGTCCCTAACTCTCTTTTCCGGTTGCTTTCCCTCCTTCTCTCCCAAATGTTCCCCCGCTTCCCCCCCCCTTCCATCGTCATCCCCCTCCCTTTCAACAAGTTCGCAGTTTTGTCAACTCATACAGAGATTTTTTTGAACTTTCGAGAGCGTCTCATCCCCCCCCCTTTTTTTAAAACGGTCTCTCCCTTTTTTTCCTTTTTCTCCCAGCCCTTCCGGTGAGACCCCACTGCTCTCCGTTCATTTTCTCGCTACATAGTTTTAATTCCCCCTTTTTTTTGGTCTTGCCTCCTTGCCGTAGACAGCGTTCTTTTTCGCTGTCCTCATTCTCTCTTCCCCTCCCCTTTCTTTCCTATGACATCCTAGCCTTAATCTTCTTCTGCTCCCCGTTTAGTCTGGATTCAACCCAATTTTTTCTCTTCGACCCAACAGATGACAGCTGAGCTCATGATTTGGTCTTCTCCCTTCGCTACTTCCGTTTCTTTTTTTTCCCCCCCCCCTTAGTTCCACTGGTTGTTTTCCTTCCGGTACTCTAGTTTTCTTTTCGGTGTTTGTACCCCTTTCACCCAACCCCTTTATATTTTCTCCCTTCCCAGTTCTGAGGTCGCGAAAAGACGTTTTTTTTACCCAGGGTGTTCCTTCGACCTCTCCCCTTTCCCTCCCTTTGTTTACGTTTCGCTCGCCGAACTGTCAGCAGTCCTCCCCGTCCAACTTCCGAACCCTTTTAACTTTTTTTCCCAGCGACTAGGCTTTGTGTTTTATCCTTCTCTCCTACTCCCCCTTCACCCTATAGTTTCTTCCCCTAAGATTGTTTTTTTCTATACTCTTTGCTTGAAATATAAAAAGTGTTTTTTGTTCTTTTCCCCCTCCCCCATCACTCTTTCCCGTGCTTCCCCCGACGACCTATAAGGAATCCCAGTTCAGAGACCCATTTACAGTTCCCCCCTGCGCCTCGAACTTAGATTTTGTGGGTAACCTCCCAGACCCCTCTCTCCCCCCCCTGGGGCCGTTCCGTCTTTCTGGGAAAAACGATAACCATGGTAGGAAAAGGCGTTTTTTTTTCAATCTATCAGCCCCCCCCCCCCCCTCCAATTGACCTGACCCCCATTCTTGCCAGATTATTCGTAATAATCCCTTTATATCTTTTACCTGTCCGTCGTCGAGGAGTCTTATTGGACCTTGCCAGTTTTTTGATAGGCCCGCCTCTTCTCTTTCCCCCATCCACCTTTTTGACCCCACCTGAAAGTATCTTTTGGCCTTACCCTCATGAACTGACTTTTTCCCCTCTTTCTTCCTCGCTGTCTTGATCTTTTCTCATTCTTTATAGGAAGAGAGCCCGTTTCCAGCAGCGGCATGACTTTCCCTACCGCCTGACAGACTCCCTCCCCCCCCACATGCTTCTTTTCTTAGGATCTCTATTTTAATAAGTTTTTTTTTTCTCGCGATTTCTCCCCTCTGCTTCCCTTTTGGTTCCGGGGTTTTCTTGCTCCCTCATGCACGCACTGTTTGCTACTCTCCCTGACAAGGTAGTTCCTCCCTTTTCTGCGAGTTCCCGATGACAAGGGACCTGTTTCATCGGTTGTCTTCTTTCTAGTTGGCCCTTTTTAATCGGTGGGGTTTTTCCTCTAGAATTGTTTTCTTTCCTTTTGCATCACTACTCGATTATCGCTATGGACCACTTGCCAAGACAGATAGTGCGATTCTTTCTGGTTGTTGAAGAAGACTTTCCCCCTCTGTTAGACTCCCTGCTTTTCTTTAGGGGGGAGGGCTCTAGACAGTTTCCTTGGCCTCCTGTTTTTTTCTTTTTTTTTGCCAGCCGCACGTATCCGTAGGCTCTGGTGTTTGGTCTATTTTACGGGTATGTCCACCCCTTATACTCCCTTTTTTTACAACGTAATTTTCTATTCCCCTTTTTCCTTGCTTTTGCAGTAGCTTTTTAAAGCCCCCTTTCCTCCGCTCCTTGTCATTCTTTTCCCTCCACAACCTTTCAATTTCATCATAAGTAGCCTCCACCCTCTATTTTTTCCTTTTTCATCCGACTGGCCTTTTTACGGACTCTCCTGCCTCCCCTCCTTTTTTTTTTAAAATTCCGTAGTTTCCCTTCAAAACTATTTTTTCTTCCCTTTTTCGGTCGGCCACTTTTTTTTTCCCTTTCTTATCAACACCCTACACCAAGTTGCGACTCCTTATTTCGCTCCCCCCTAACTGTTTGACCCTCTTTGATCCTCCCCTGTTGGGGGGGACGTGTAGACCACTTCATCTGAATATCGAAGGGCAGGAAAACCCCCCCCCCCTACGACCTACCTGCTCCCCCTTTTCCCTATCCTGGCTTGGTCTCTAAAATTGCCTATTTTCTCTTGGTCTAAGATCTGCCTCTGTTCTCTCCAATACGGTTGAAGCATCTCTCCTCATCGCAGTTTATGTAAATGAGCCTCTCTTCCTTATTCTTCTTCCTCTCTCACCGTCACCTTCCCCACATCAGCTCCTCCCCTGTCCTAAACTAGTCGTTGAAGTCCCCTGCCCATCTCTCCCCTTTTTCCTTGGATGGTCTTAATCCTAATGGCATGTTCCCCTCAACTGATCTTTACTTTCCCCCCCCACCTACACTTTTCTTTCTCGAAGCACACGTTCAATATTCTTCCTTCCCACCCTGTGCGTGGCTGAAATTTGTCCCCGGCCCCCTTTTGCAAGTCTTTTTTTGGGGTTTGAAGTCTATTTCAACTTGACGCAGGTTTGGGCCTCTTTGCCCCTTCCTCTTTCCTCCCTCCGTCCAGTTTTTTTTTTTTTTTTTTTCATACTACACGAGTATCTGTCCCCTCGTTCTCAAGAGGTAGGCCCGCTCCCAAACGGATTTTTTGTTGTCCTCCTCCCTTTTCCCCCCCGCCAATTTTTTTTTATGCTTTTTTCTTACCAAAGGTCTCCCTTCTTATCCCCCGGGCCCTCCTCCTCCCTCTTAGTACTACGAATGGTGAGTGTCTACCTAGAGGTCTTTTCTTTTCTCGAATCATGATGCCTTTGGTTTCATTTGACATAACAACTTTCCCGTGTTGGCCTTATCCCCTCTTTCTGATCGTTTTGCGACTCGAATGGGAGGCCCTTTCCGATGCCCCGCCTCCCCCCTTTCAGTCTGAGATGAAACCCCCTGTTTGTTACCTCTCTCCCAGCCGTATGATGGTGGGGCCGCAGCATCCTTTCTCGACGTTTTCCTGGCTCCCCTTTTCGTATTCCAGTCACAAGCGGTCCGACTTGGTCCAGTCATCACCCCCTTTCAGGCGTGTAGCCTTGCGGCTGTCCGGTCTCCTCCCCTTATCTTTGCATACTCTTTTTTTTTTGTTTTGAGGATCTTTGCGTTTTTTTGGCCATTCATGTTGGCGACTTGCCAGGTTCTTCTTAGAGGTTGTTTATGTCTTGTTTTCCTCATACATGCATGGTCTTCCCGTCCTCTTCAGTCTTTTGAGCAATAAAATTTTCTTCCGTCCTCCTGCCCCCCCCCCTTTTGGGTCCCAATTCCTTTCTTTTTCGGGACCATCTCCGTGTTCGCCCCCTATTAATGTACTCCTTGCTTTTGCACCACCCATATAAAAGACTAGTAGCTTTTCCTTCCACTTTTTCCTGTTCTTTCTTTCTCCCGAACCTCATTTTCTGCTCTCAGACCGTCCCTCTCTTTATTCCCCCTTCGTCCCCCCCCCCCCCACCCTTTTTTTTTTTTTTTCAATTATGTTTTGCGCATTAATCAAGGTTTTTTTTCCCTTTCTCCCCCCTCTCCTTTTCCTGGCTTAGGCGTCACCCACCCGAATCAAGTGAGTTCTTTTCGTCGTTCCAACACCTCCCTTTTTATTCCCATCCTAGCGCTCCGTGTGTATATGAGAACACCTTTCCTCTTGAGGATCCCCCTCCTGTGGGTGCTCCCTTTCCATTCGCCCAACAACTCGCTCCCTCGTCCCCGCCCTCGGAACAAATTTTCTACTTCTCATTGTGAATGGCTCTCCCTTTCTTTCCTTTTGGTTTTCATTCCTCCCGCCATCAAATTGTTTTTGGCAAACGGTTTCGATCACGTTGTCCCCTTTTTGCCCCACAGTGTCCCATTTCCTGGTGGTTGCCGTCACTCCACCGGTCCTTTTTCCTTTCCCCTAGCAAACCCCTCTCTTCTGAACGTGGCGGGATTACTGCAGTATCCCTTCCCTTCTTTTGCCTAGAGGGAAGAATTCCTTATTAGAGGGAGATTCCTTTCCATAATGCCTACACTTCTCGATAAGTCTCTTTTCCCCTTTCCCCCCTGAGTAGTCCCAATCATCTAGGACCCCCCTCCAACGCGATGCGCTTCTCCCTAGGCTTTCTTCACAAGTCTCCCCAGATAGCTATGGGTTTCTTTTCTTCGACTTTTTTTGTTTACTTCCTTCCCTCTCCAGATTTGGCCCCCCTTTGGCTACCCAAACCACTTCGATTGATCCCCCCTTTTTTTTCCGTTAGTTGCTTCCTTTCCCCCCCCCTCCTGTCAAAGGGGGATAATTCGCTCCCTTTTCCCCCGGGTTTTACTTTTTTCACATGTCTGTTTTCCTTCGTTTGCCTTCAGAAGGTTTCCGAATAGAAAAAAGACTCCTCCCCCCCAATAGTAATGGTAAGATTCCCCCCTTGAGAGTGTCCGTATCCTCTCCCCTCCCCCCACCCTCCCCCTTAAAATGAGGGCTCTCATCATTATTTGGTTCTGCCCCTTAACGTCATCGTTCGGTTGGCACTCCCCTCCTTTTCCTATGCTGCCCCCTCTCCTTTCAGACCCGCTCAACAGGGTCAGCTTTTCCAATAAGGAAAGGCCCCCCCCTCTCTTTTTTTCCGAAACCAGATGGAGAAACGGGCAGTACACTCACCCTTAGACTACCCCTTTCCCAAGAGATAATGTCTATGTTCTTTCACAACCCCTTTCCCCCTTTTTCTCGGGCATTCATTAGAGATGAACCTCTCTCCACTACACCGCCCTCAACCCCCTTCTCCCCTTCTCCAACCCATCTTATTAGTAACAATAGCTCCTCAACTTGTTTTTTTTGTTGTTTTGGTTTTCAGCTCTTTCTGTGGTCGAGGCAGGTATTTGACCTTTTCTTCCGTTTAACTCTGTCTTTTCCCCTGTCAACGTTTTACCCCAGAACACTGAATACCCCCCTCTTACTTTCCGCCACCCCAGGTCACCTGGCACGTTTCCTCCCCCTTTTCCTCGCTTTTATCTTAGGGACCTTGTCAGGTGTATATTTTTTTTTTTCCTTTCTCGAAATCTCTCCGTCTTCTTTCCACTCCACCTCTCCGGAGTAAATTCCCTCCTTTGTTTTTTTGAGAGAGATTGTCTACTATTTCTCTCTCAAGTTTTTCCGCTGTGCATAGCAGTCCCCATGAAGAGTTTTCAAGTCCTTTTGCGATATCTACCCATCTCCCCTTTTTTTCTCTTTCTTCCCTCACCAGTCCCTGGAAGGTAGATGGGAAGGCCTTGGGCTGAAACTCATCTTTTGTGGGTAAATACCCCAGAATCCTTTTCCTGTTCGGCCCTGTTCACCGGAAGCCCTTTTTCCCCTCCGCTTCCTTTCTTTTCTTCTCTCCAGTACCGCAATTCGTTTTTTGATGATGGCTGGATCCCTGGCCCAGAATTGTTTCGCTTCCCCTTATGTTTGATTTTTTTTTGCTCTACTTTTCACTCTGCCTTGTAATGCAAATGTGTGGATTTTTTATCCACTCCCCCTCTCCCTCCTGTTCTGGATCTGGTTATCCCGTCCCAGTCTTATTTACTCTTCGTTGTTCCCCTTTCCGTCTGCGTATGCCATGTTCTCTCTTTTTTTTTTATTTGGCAGCCCCGGTACGAGTTTTTAATTTTTTCTTTCCTTCCCCCCTACCCCCCCCCTTCTCTTCACCCTGAATCCTCCCCCCTTTGCATCTTATGTCAATATCTACCTTTTTAGGATGCTATTGCTTTCCTCGTTAAAAGCCTCTTTTTCCCCATCCCTGTCTTACTTTTGTTCGGAGGAAAAACCTTCGTCTGTTTCCCTTTCTCTCATTTCCGAACCCCCTTCTTTCACCTTTCATTTTGACCGGGAGGAAGTAGCTTTTCCCGGTCTTTCTTCCTGACCTTCAACTCCCATGCACGGTTCCATCGAAAGGTGTTCTACTCCCCCCCCCCCCTCCTGGCCTCCCGTCCTTTGTGAATTCCCCCCCCCCCCCTTATCGAGACCATATCCCATTGAATCGACTTGTAATCCCCCCTCGAGTTCTCTCCTCTTCCTGCGTTAGTTTGAAGGTGAAGATTTTCCCTTCCCTCCTCCACGTTCCTCCTTCTCTGTTCCTATTCGGCCTGCCTTTTCAGTGCCTCTCTTCCTCCTACTACGACTTCGTACATCGTGAGCCAAAGAACCTCTCTTTTTACGGCACCACTTCCTGAAATCCCCACGCCAAGGTCCCCTTCTTTTTTTTTCTCGTCACCCCTTTTCTTTTCCGTCTCCGTTCCTTTTTTCGCACCGGCTCTGTCCCAAGCAACGTTCTTCGCCCGTTTGCCCCCCCCCCAATCCCCTCGATCTAGAGAATTTTCCTTTCCCCCACCCCCCCGCTTCCCCCTGTACCGCCTGTCGCTTTGTTCCCCTCTACATTGAAAGATTTTTTTCTGAATAGAAGTTGTCCCCCCCTTTTTGACTCGGTAAATGTTTCAGCCTTTCCCCCCGTCCGTCTTCTCTCCCCCCCCAGTAGGGCCTTTTTTTTGAGATTATGCTATTTATTCAGAGTTGCTCACGCCCCTCTTCGGAAGCCCCCTACACGTTATTCTTTTTTTGATCAGCCCTTGGAGCCAAGGTATAGATTTTTTTCTTCAACCAATTGGCTCCTTCTTCCCTCTCTTCCCTTTTTTGGTGATTCCGTCCACTCTTCATGTGTTTACCTAGACCCGGTTTCCTTTCCCCCGCTCCATTCCCTTTCTTTCTCTTTTCGTTTTCTAAAATTTCCTTCTTCAGGAACTGGTCCATTGTCGGCCCCCCTAAACTTTTTTTTCCCCCTTTTTCCCAGAGCTCCCAGGTTTCTCGGTTTTTTTTTTCTGCGTCTCTCCCGGTCCAGGTATGAGGTTATTACAATATTGAAGACTCAATCCTTCTTTAGATCCCCCCCTTTGTTGGTTCTGGGAAAGCCACCTTTGCTGATTGAGTTTATTTCTGAAGCCAGCCCTCTTAAGGTGTCCGTCGGCCATTCAGGGACTTTCTCCCCAGCAGAACAACCTCTTTTTCCCCCTTTTCAGTAAAGAACAACCCAGCCCTTTTTAGATTGCGTCAGTTCTCTCCCCCCTTAAACAACTATGTGTGTATGGGCTTGGTGAAGGCCTGTTCCCCCCTCCCCTCCACCTCTACCCTCCCCGTTATTTTCTTGTCTGAAAGTTTCAATTTGATTCCTCTCTGGTTTTTTGTTTTTTCCCTTAATTCTTTGCACTCTCAGTTCCTGAGTGATCTTTCCGCATCAAAGGTTTTGGGCCCTTCTTACGCCCGCCCCCCCCCCACCATGGGGGTACAATAGCCTCTTAAGTTCGGCCCCATTAATTAATCTTCCTATACTCTTCTTCCCCCCCAAAACCTACTGATACTTGCTTCAGGCCCTACAATTTTTTCGGTGATGGTAGTCCCCCCTCCCCGGACCCTGGCCCCCCTCGACAGACCGGGAATTTTTTGACTTGCTCTATATACCAGAATCATCTTTCGCGCATCCCCTTCGTTTTACTCGCCGGGAGATACTCCTTAGGATCTTCCTTGCTCCCTTGTTTCCTCCCAGCCTTTGGCGATATTTCTACCCCCCTCCCTTAGTTTTTCTTTTCTCCCCTGCTTGCCCCTAGGAGATTCGGATTCTCGAACTAACATGAGATGTGGATTAAGACTTTTCAATGTTAGTGTTGCAACTTTTCCCTTTCATGTCTCTTTCCCCCCCCATGTAATTTAACTCACTCTTCCTCCGAGTGCAAGCTAGTCTTTTGTGAATGGATCTACATCCTCTCTTTTTTCCTCCCATCAGAGAAGAGCATCCACCCTCCCGGGGTTTAAAAACTTTCCCTTCACGTTTTGTCACCCCTTCCCCCCTGTCACCCAAATTAAGGATATACTTCCCGCCCCCCTTACCTTTCCACATCTTTTACCGTGCCGTGGGGATCAGTCCTTCCCGTTAGCCTTCCCTTCCCCCTTTTATTTTTCTCGAGTAGAGGCTTATGCGAGGCAATCCTTTCCCCCCCCGGCTCCCGATGATAACTCTTCTTCCTTCTCCCCCCACCGGGGTCCCTTATTTTCCTCCTTAATCGATGCAGATTACTCTATTCCTTCTCCCCTTTTAGATAGATATGTCCCCCTTTTTCTCGCTCGGATTTGTTGTTTCTGACTTGAACTTCGATTCAGGGGCGGTTTTCCCTTTCCACCCCCCCCCTTTCTCCCCCTCTTTTTTTCGTTTTTTTTGATTGACAAAGGGGAAACGGTTGCCCCTTCGACCTCACGGTCCCTCCAGGGTGTAGTGGTGACCATTTCCCCCCCGTAGCGAACTGGAACAGAAGCTGTTTACTATCTCCCCCTTTGACCACTTCTCCTTCCTTTTCCCCCCTAGGATTCGTTATCCCGTACCCACCTTTTAGCCACAATTCTCTATTTTCCCCTCCCACTGACCCCCCTCTGTTGTGAGTTTATCTAATTTTTCGGAAAATCCCCCCTTTTCCTTTTTTAGTTATTTCCTTCCTCCTCGCTTTCCACCAGCGCTCGCCTGCAGAAAAGTTCCTCTTCCCAATACGGACTTTACCCTCGTTCTGAGATGCTTTGGCATCGACAACTCAAACAGACCCCTCCCTCCTTGGCCCAATTCTCCTTCCTTTTCTGTTCCAACTTGTTTGAGAGTCCCCCGTGAAATCTTCTCTCCTCCCCCCCGAACATCCGTTTTAACCTTTTTCCCCCTTGTTCTTATGGTCAACCCTAAATAATCTTTACTCCCCTCCTCCTCTCCTTTTTAGAGAGTTTTTTTTTTAAAGAGTTGGCGTTTGTCCATCGTGCCAGGTCCACTTTTTCGAGTAGGCCCCCAGCACTGCTTTTTTTGCCTCCCACCTGCAATTGCTCTCTCCCCCTGAATTTTTTCCAGCTCGACCTCTCTCTTTTTCTCCGGTGGACTCCCGATAGAGTGCACTCTGCCCGAATAAAGTCCCCCCCTGTCGCCTCGAGTAGGAA
>Ga0179593_1618583_pt1 | contig 15696 bp, 33 predicted proteins | sample CZODoug2_1_08_16_FD_185931 | JGI IMG/M metagenome (GOLD analysis project Ga0179593, IMG submission 185931) | Vadose zone soil fungal communities from Angelo Coast Range Reserve, California, USA - CZODoug2_1_08_16fungal (PacBio error correction) | ecosystem: Environmental > Terrestrial > Soil >... | reverse complement strand
GGCGACTTGCGACTCCCGGTCGAGTTTTTTTTTATTGCCACTTTCTTTTCGGTTTTTGTGACTTAATGGTAGTTTTTTACCCTTTGCTAAATGGAGGGCCGCTGGACACCCCCCCCACAGCCGGAGTGTTCACTTTTATTTGCACCTTTTGGCTTGAACCCCAAGCGGTAATAGTCCACTTAGTTCTGTGGCTTTGCGATTAGTTCTGTTTACATTCTCATTTTGGGACCATCCGCAACTGTTCCGCCTCATTTTAGTTGATAACCCTTTTTTTGTTCTTTTAAAGCTTGTTTTTTCAAACAGTTTGTTCCCCACAGGGCAAAACCATCAGTTGTGTTTCTTTTTGTTGGAGTTTGTGAGGGATGCCCGTCATACCTAGCTGATCCTCCCCTAACCCCTCACGCCCTCTTTTTTTTCCGCGTTCCCCCCCCCTTCCGTGCCCACAGTGTTGTCCCCCGGTTACGTTGCGACCCATGGTAGCAGGAAACATCCGCTGTTCGATATCCCCTGTCCTCTCCTTTTTTTCTCTTTTACCCCCTTTTTCAACAAACGGAGTCCAATGTCCATCCCCACGGCTCGTTTTTTTTCGGCCTTTTTTGGTTTTTGGAAAAGCGACACACCTTTTTATTCTCTCCGTGTTCTCCGAAATTGACGATTTCAAGGCTTTTGTGAAAACCCCCCCCACCCCTGCCGCTTCCTTTCGTTTCCGTTTCTTCAATGGCGTGGGAACTCTTTCCCGTCGACCTGCCTTTTTTCTGCTTCAAACAATTCCGGAGCCCCCCCACTTATTCACCAAAAACAAAAAGGAGGGCCGGTCCCCCAATGGCCTTTCTACTTTGACTTTCCGATGTTTCCTCAGCCTTTATTTGTTATCCGTGTGTTTTCCTGTGTCTGTCAAAAATTTGTGCGCTACCTGATAGTAATCCCCCCTTTTCCCCCAGCGTTCTTTTTTTTATTCTCTTTTTCTTATCTTTTTTGGTCCCCTGGGCTCTCCGCATCGGGTGCCTCCATTTTCGCCAGCGAAACCTCACTCCTCCCAATTGCCAACAGCCGAAGTAGGTGTTTACCCCCAATGATTTTTTTTATGTTTGCGCCCCTGCCTTACTGGTCCGGTCCCAACCTGCGTAACGAAGCGTTTTCCGTTGGACTGTTGCAGCCCCCAATTAATTTAACTTTTGTTTGGTTTTTTTCACATTTTTTTTCCCCGCATTTGTGCCTTACCATACTTTTTTTTAACCGTTCGGTCGAGTAACACCCACACGCTTCCCGTCCAACTTTGGTCAATTTTTTGCTCTTTTTTCTTTTGAAATAGGGCCGGCTGAACCTTCTTCTGGTGAAAGTGGAGCCTGATCCGCACACAAGCCCCCCCCCCGATGCACAGTCCCAAAGTCAAACTTTTTTTCCGGTACACTTTTTCCCCGGGCCCGGTGCCCCAAAATCTCCTTTTTTTTTGTTTGATCATGATTTGGTAACCTGGCCGGGTTCATTTTTTCAGTTCAAGGGCTTTACTGGTATCTCGGCGCCTCTGGGACGCCACTTACCCATTTCCCTTAAACTTCAAAGGCGTTTCTCCTTTTTTTGGGCTCGACGGTAAGCATGCGGTTTTTTTCCGCGACCCGACGGCAACCCTCCGTAACTCCCCCTTTTATTTTCCCCTCCCCAACTTTTTGCGGCACCCCCTGCCCCCCCCGCTTTCCCCCTGTCCAAATGACCTTGGGCGTGCACACCTCCCCCCCCCCTTTTTTAAAAAGATTCCCCCTGGCCCACCATTCTTTTTTTCCGGCACTGACCATTCATGGCCTCATCTTGCATCTTTCACATACGTCGGTTTTTTTTTGCCCGGTATTTTCCTCGACGGTTCGTGTTCGCCAAACCCCTTTTTCATGGACGTTCCCCCCCCCCGTCTTTGGCAGGCTGATCGGGGTCCCATCTAACTTTTTCAACCATGTATTCAACGTCACTCTCTTTGTGGAATTCCAATGAGCCCCTCCTATGTTCCCCCCCTTTCAAATTTCCCCCCCAGAGGGCATCCCAGGCCCCCCGACCCATCCCAATTTTTTTGAAAGGCTTCTTGTCCCCCACAACATCCGGGCGTTCCAATCCTACGTCTGCTACCGACTTTTTTTTTTTTTTTTCCTTTGTTTTGGTGGGCCCCTTTTTTTTTCCTGTTTAGGAGGTGGCTCGGATTTTTCCCGTGAGCTTTTTCGGCCAGCTCCAAATCAGTCTTTTTACCTTTTTTTTTTTTATTTTTCGAAAAACTCATCTTTGTTCTTATGGTTTGTGTTCCTTTCGTCTGTTTTTTCTAAGTGATTCTTGCTTCCCTTGTCGTCTCTTCCCGGGCTCCCCCAACCAAAGGCGCTTTTGACCTGGGACCACCGTTTACGTTCTTTTGATCTCTCCACAAAACTATCGCAGGGTCTATTCCCCCCTCTTTTCCCTTTTTTTTTGTTGCGCTGCTACCGGGAAACGTCCACATTTTTCTATCGAGTCTTCTTTTCATATGCCTTTTTTTGGATTCGCCTCTTATCCCTTGTTTCTTCCCAGCCCTCCAACCTCCACCCCCCTCCGGGACACACCCCCCTTGCACTGATTTTTTGTTTTTAACGATTGTGGGCACCGTCTCTTCCCGCTTATCGCCTCTCTTGGCGACCAGGACAATTTTTCTTATGTACTTTTCTTTTTTTATTTCCTACACCCTTCAAACTGAGAATTCGCGCAAACCTTGTTTTCAGGAATTCCTCATTCCCCAAAGACTTTCACGGCACCGCTCCTGTTTCTTGGCTTTATACCCAACCTTTTTCCCCCCCTTTCTCTTTTTGGAGGGAAAATCCGCTCCCTTCCTCCCGTCCTGCAGAAACGTTCGACCCCTTCCTCTAGTCGTCGCCATATATCTTTCTTTTAATAATTTCCCCCTTTGTTTTTTTTTCTTTTGCTTCTGTCCCCTCCCGGCGACAGTCTTGAATTTTGCTCGTTTGCCCCGTTTGTTGGAGGCATGTGGTAGTCCCCCCTTTAAATAAGTTCCTCCTTGGAACAAGTTTCCCCCCCCCTTTTTTTTTTTGAGGACCGCGGGGCCTGGACCCTTCTTTGAACTTTTTTCCCTTTTCCGGGGTAAAGCCCGTTCTTTTTTTTGCTTCCCCCGCTTCTGCTTTTCTTTTTACTCCAACCGCGAGACTCACTCTTTTTCTGCGTCCTCACTCATCGTGGCTTCGGTCCCCCTCGGGGGAGTTACTTCCTTTTTTTATCCTTCCCCCCCCCCCCCGAGCCCCCCCTGGTGCTTGTGCTTTTTTTGGTTTTTTTGGTGACTCAGACTGGTGCTCCCGGGAGCATCTCCAAACCGGCCCCCTCTTTTCCTCGTCTTCTGATCGCCGGTTTTTTCACCCCTTCTATTCCATGCGAAAATTGTAGCATGCACCCCGCCAGGTTCGCTACCACTGCGTATTTTTTTTTCTTCCCTCAAAGGAACGGTTCCCAAATGTCCCTTCCCCAACTTTTTTTTTTTTTTATTTACTTGTGTTTTTTTTCACAATTTAACCTGAATTCTCAAGCCCCCCTTCCGCTTTCAACCTGCCTTCCACCCCCCCCAGACCTCCCCTCTTACCAGTTTCTTCCACTTTTGGCCATGTTCTCTTCCTTACGAGTTGTCCCTCTGCTCGTTCCAGAAAACACTCTCCCACGAAACAGATTAAAAAAAACAACTTTTTTCCTAAAATTTGCCCCTTTCTCAGAGTCTTGTAGTGAAGGTCCTTTTGTTTTTTTTCAGTTTCCGGTGTGGGTTGTTGATTCCCGCCTCCCCGCTGAACAGAATGTTACACCCCCTCGTCTTTGATGACGATTGGTTGCAGTCTCTTTTTTTTGTACTTTTTTTTTTTGACAACGTTCAATTGGGCGTGTTTCGCCCAGGGCGGACAGGATGCAAAGCCGCCGTAGTGGTACCCCCGTCTGTCTGGGGCTGAGCGCATTAATGGTCCATGTCCCTTTAACCCACCTTCCCTTTTTCGTAAACGAGCTTACTTTACCCAAGGTGTGGAGTCCCCCATCCCTTTGTTTTGGGTCCATCTGAGGTGTCTTTTTTTAACTTTCAGTTTTCCCCTTGCTCCTTTTTTTTTTGTCGGTTCTCCGAACACGCTACGCCACGTTTTCATTCTTCCCACGGTAATAGGGGGTTTTACAACCGTTAATTATTTTTTTGGGACCCCCTTGTTTTTTTTCCTTTAGGTTCAGCCGACGATTCCCGGGTAAACAGTCATTGCGGTAAGTTTGGGCCCACGGGCAGTGTGCAACATCTTTCTTTCCTCCCTCCTCTTTGTTTTTTTTGTTGAGATTTCCTCTTTGGCAACGTTCCGGTGGGACCCCCAGCCCCCCCTTTGCGTTACGTTACGGGGCTCTGTTCTTTTCTTTCCTCGTCTCCACGGTCAATATAATTCCTTTTGGTTTTTGCGGTGGCCCTTATCTTTTCCCTTCCCGGTTCAAAGGGTCTCCCCTCCCACTTGGTAGTCTCTGACGCACCCCCTCCGTACCCCGCACTTTCTTTTTGTCAACATTTTTCCCTTCGTCCCACCGCGAATTACCCCCAAAGGCTGTTCCTTAATTGTATGCCACTGCCCCTTTGTTGAAAACTGCTCTATTTTCATTCCTTTTCAATTTTCTGACTACCTTTCCGATTCCTCCGACGGACATTCTTTCCTTATTTTTTTTTTTGGCACTGGCTCTCCCTCTGTTTCGGCCCGACCAACCGAAACTTTACGTTACCCTCTTTTTAAGCTTTTGGGGTTGTTGTGGTACAAACGATAAGGCCCCCCATCTTCCATCCCCCAAGTTTTTCCCCCCCCCCTTTTGGGTTGATGTAGTTTTCGGTTCAGAACCTTGTTGCCCCTCTGGGACCCTCACATGCCCCCCCTTTTTCCCCCAATTGAACTGTGGCTAGGTCCAATTTTCTTCACTGAACCAGTCTGAGACAATTCCTTTTTTTTCGGGATTCCCCCTCTTTTTTTACTTTTTTTTTGGTGTCCCCCCTCCCTTGCTTTTTGAACGAGCTGCTCCCCCATTACGTATAGAAGCTTCCGCCTTCCCCTAATTCTTTGAAGTCTTTATTTTTTTGTTTTTCCGCCAGTTTGAAATCGTTCCGAACCTTTTTCTATCCCATGTTTCTTTTTCTTTTAAATTTTCCGCGAACCCCCAACAGATCCTTTTTTCCCTGTTTTTTCCCATTTCCATCTTTTTTTACGTTCTTGGAGAGGATTCCCCCCAACTATAGTTTTGCCAGGGTCCCCCCAGTTTAACCCTGATTTTTTTCTTTCCTCCCTTTTTTTTTGCGACTCCCACGGGTCACCCCACTGTTCCGGCTCTCTGACTTTGAACAAAGAGGGCCCCTCCTGTGCCTTTTGGGATTTCTCCCCTCTTCTCTCATTTTCTTCCCGCCTTTTCCCAAACTCACCCCCCAAAACTTAACTTGACACCCTTTTTTGACGGTCGGTCGGTTAGGATGCCCGGCTTTTTTTTTTTTTTCAACCCCCGTTTAGATGGAGTTGAGGGCCGACGACAACTATCCATCGCCTTAACAAGGAAAGACAAGCCGAGCCTCCCGAGTCCCGGTTCCCAAAAGTCAAAGCGATTACCTCTTCCCGGCCCACCCAAAAATTTCCCACTAATTCCAGTTTTTCCGCTCCCGGTTTGGGGTATCTCCCAATTTCCCCTCATTTCTTTCTTTAGCAGGGGTGAGGGATTCACGTTTTTCCTCCCAACCGAACTTGCGATTCCTCTCCTTTAATTTCCCCGACAAACCATTCCGCTTCGCCGTTCGCATTTTTTCTCCCGTTGGTGGTGTTTTGCGAGTTTTCTCCCCCTGTTGAGAAAGGCGGACTTGAGGTCTATCCCCTTCCCATTTTTTTTTGAGTATGGGGTGCTTATTCCTTCCCCCTCAATCTTTTTCCCCCAGATATAACCAACAGGACTTTTTCATTCTTTGACCTTTGCCGGAATCCTGTCCCCCCCCCTTTTTTCTTCTCCACTATCTTTGGGCTGCGCTTCGCTTCTGCTTTCTTTCTTTTCTCCCTACCTGCAATTGTTGCGTCCTTCCTTTTGCTAGATGAAATGGCGTTTGGAGCTCCTTTTTTTTTCCCCCCCCCAAGGTTTTTTTCCACCCCCACCCGCGCCCATTTCAGGTGCTGTCGTTAGTTTTTTGGGTTTTTTTTACCGTCTTCCATGTCTTTCCCCCCGATGGTGCCTCTCCAAAGTGTTTCACGGGGCCCCTTTTTTTACGCGTTCTTGACCACACAGGTTGTTTGGACCGTTCTTCCCCGCGCGAAATTTAGCATTTTTTCCTCCCAGGTACTTTGTTTCGATGTCCGATAGTTTTTCTCTCCTCACCTGACCTTGTAAAAATTTTTTCCCCCCACCAAGCCCTTTCGTTTTTGGTCCCTCCGGCTTTGCGTGAAAGCGCCACTTCCTCCCCCCGCTTTCCTAGAATGTTCCGATTTTCTTCCCTGTGCAAACACCACACCAGAAGGGTCCACTCTCTTTCTTTTTTTTTCCCCTTCCTTCCGGGATCTTGACTTTTATTTAGAGCTGGCGATGCTTGTTCAGGAAAACAACTCGCGCCCCCCCCACATTAAAACACACCCCGAGGTTCCGAAAAAACGTGGCACCCCCTTTTTTTCTCCCCCCTCCATTTGTCTTTCCTTTGTTTTCCCTAACGCAGTCCTTGTTATTTTCTTGCTTTTAAACTTGCCCCTCCCCCTCGGAGTACATTTCCCCCTCCGACTTTTCTTTTTGTGATCTGGTACCCGGCCTCTCCTGCATCTAACTTTTTTTTTTTTTTCCCCAGGCCTCACCCGTCTCTTCTCCCCCCTGCAAATTTTTTGTAGTTGTAAGATGTTTCCACCCGTTTTTTTGGCTTTTCTCATTCCCTTTGTTCAGTCCTTAAAACACATTTTTCAACACTGAGCGTTTCCATCCCCTTGTGTGCTGCAAAATCATTTCCCCCTTTTGGGTTTTTTTTTTCGGTGTTCGGTGCAGTTCACCGTTTTCCACCTCCATCGTTTCCTTCCCCCCTCCCCCGGGATGAGTACCGTCGATTCCGTCTTATCAGTGGCCAGCGTTTGACTTTAATTTTCTTGTAAAAAGTTTTTCCTTCGCGGTCACTGCAAAGCCCCATCGGTTTCCCAGTAAACAAGTTAATGCTGGCGGTCAGCTTTGTTGAACCTTCACAAACCCTCTTCTCTTATTTTCCTCTAATAACCGGGTTGTTTGGTTTTTCGTTCCGTATATTTTTCGGGCAAACATGGGACTTTGCCAACTTTTTTGGTTTGACTTTAATTTTTAACTTTGACGGGTCTCTTTCCGGGTTTTGGGGCTTTTTTCCTTGTGTCCTACCCCCCTTTTCCCCCCATTTCACGGTTCAATTTTCGGTCCATCTGCCTTTGCCGAACGGACTCATGAGGTGGCGTAGTTTTGTTTACGAGTGTTCATTTTTTTTTTTTGTGAAAGTGACCTGACCCCCCCACCCCCCTTTTTCCAACTGCAACGGATTTGAAAACGCCACTGGCCCTTTACCCCCAACCTCTCCTGCCCTCCTTTTTTTCTGTGCCCACATTTTTTTTCCCCCACCCTTTTTTTGTTCATCCGTTTACGGGCATTTCTGGTTTCAGGACCTGTGCCCATTACCCTTTTTCACAGGACTTGGTACATTTTTTCTTTCCCCCCTCCTGTGTCTTTGGGCAAGTTTATCACTCCCCTCCTTTTTTTGCCTTTTTTTAAACCTGCCACCCTGGACGCCCCCACCGATGGCCTCGCCCCTTTTTTTGGGGGTTCCCAACGAATTCCGTCACCCTTTCCCACCTGCGCGGGAATTTTTGTATCGTTTTCTGCCCACTTGCGACCAGTTTGCCCCCACCTTTTTGCCCCCACCCAACCTTGATAACACCCTTTTAGGTCCCCTTCGGGCCTCCCAATAACAATTACGTTTTTTACCCTTTGGTTTTTGAGGACTTTCTCTTTTTTTTTTCCCTTATGTTTCTTTTTGGCTGGCTGTTTTAACGAGCATCGTCCCCTTAATTCAGTTTTCGTGCTGCATCTTTTCCATTGAACCCAGAAACTTCTATTGACACTTTTTTTTTTTTTTTTCCCCCCTTTGCCCTCGTCGGTTTCTACGGGCTTGCCCCTCCTTTTTTCCAAGGCCCCCTTGAACCCCCCCTTAGCTTTTGAGGTCCTACAATGGGTCCCTTTTTCGTTGCATAGGGAGGACCCCAACTATGCGGTATCTCCGCTTCTTGGTGTTTGCGCGGCTACATTTCGTAAGGAGATTTTTTTGATGGTTCACCACTGTTTCCGGTTGTTTTTTTTTTTGGGGGGTTGGTTTGGGCCTTTTTCTCGACCTGACGTCTGGGAACCCTTTTGCCGAGCTGCCCTTCTTAGTTTTCATGTGATAAACAGACTTTTTCCAAATTTCCCCCCCCCCCCCCCCAAAAAAACCACTCCCCCGGACCCCCCCCCCCCTTCACTCTCTCGGTTGGAAAAAGGATGCACGCTGGACCCTCGATTCTAGACGAAAAGGTTCGGTTTTTTTTCCGACAGAAACTGCTTATGTCCTTTTTTTGAGTTCAAGGTCCACCTGGCCTCCAGCGAATTTCGGCCACAAGACCCTGTTTGATCTACTATTTTTGCGGGTCATTCTTCCCCCCCATTTTGCAACCTCTCCCCGCAAACCTCCTCCCCTCCTTCTTTTTTCCCCCCCCCTGTTCCTATTTCGCTTTTGTTAGGAAAAGCTTCCCTTTTCTCCCCTCCCCTTGCCCGGGGACATTCCGACACTCCCCCCCCTTCAGATTCCTCCCGTGAGAATACTTTTTTCCTTCTTCCTTGTGTTTTTGTCCGATTGATATGCGAACCGTTGCAACCGCTTCTTTTTTTTCGGTCCTCCCTCGTCGGCCAGGCGTTCTTTTTTTCTTTGTAGGTTTGTGCAAAGAGTGTTCTTCCCCCCAAAAATTGCTACCAGGTTCCGTTTGCATACCCCAACACGAGTGAGCGGTTGCCTTTTTTACAATCCCCTTGCACGTTAAGTCGCCATATCCCTAGCCCTCTTCTTTGGCAGTCCTTTTTAGATTATGACTTTTTCTTTTTTGCACATGGACATAAGGCCCATTGTTTCTGTCGTTGCTTCCCCCATTTTGGATAGATTTGTTCCCCAACGGTCATCCCCCCCCTTTTTCACCCCCCTTTTTTGCCTTTTTGTGGTCCCTTAGTTTTGGTTGTTGATTTTTTTTTTCTGGCTTCCCCTCACGGATTGCTCAAGAGTCATCTCCAACGGGCCCATCCATTTTTTTTTCCCCCTTTTTTTCTAGCCAGGCCCTGTGTGTTTACCGTTTCCTTCAAATGTCTTTTCCTCGCAAACCTGCCCATTCCCTTTCGACCCCCCCCTCATCTTTTTTTTCTCCTCTCTCACATAAAAGTCTTTTTTCTTTTCCCACAAAAAGTCGTTGGTTTTTTTCCTTTCCCTTCCTGGTGAATCTTCCCCAGTATTACTTTTTAGAAAGTCTTCCCCCCCCCAAACTTTTTTCTTCAAACGGTGCACCAAAACCCCCTTCCCCTAGGGAGTTCCCCATGCTTTTCTCTTCTACGAGTTCCTTTTTAGAGTCTTCTTTCTCTTCCCCCCTTTTTTTTTTTGAACCCCCAACCTCCCCTACGTAAACCCAAACCCTTTCCATGGGTCCTTCCACCTAGACACGTATTTTATTTGACGTCCCGATGTGTCCACCTTTTTCCTTGTTTACGTGGGTTTCCTTTTGATTTCTTTCCCCCACCCACTTTGCCGGGATTGAACCTGATTCCAGTTTTCCTCATGGGGCGAGTCCCCTTGATTGACGATGCAGTTCTTCTTTTCCCCCAGGTTGCTAGCCTTTCTTCGTTTTGTTTCCCCCCACTTTTCACTGTTGTCCTTGACCTTCATTCGTTAGTGGGGCCCAAAGTTCCGTCCTTTTACTAGGCTGTCTTCTTTCTCATGGTTCCTTTCCCTTCAAAAAATCCTGAAGTAAAGCTGTTCCTTGGCCCCCTTGTGTGCATTTTGCCCCCCCCCTTTCCCCCCCCCCAAGAGTGTGACATTTTGTTTCTTTCCGTGAATTCAAAATTTTTGTTCCCTTTTTTTTTTTTTTCTCTTCTCGAAACCTGCTACCGGCCCCTTTCACTTGCCGTAGTAGCACGTGGTTTTTCCCCCCCCTTTTGGTCTCCTTTGACCCCTTTTTAAGGTCCCTTCTTGTCCCCGACGGTCGCACCGTTTTAAGTCCCCCCAATTATGGCGGGGTTCCCTGGGTTGTCCCCTTTTTTTTCCCCTTTCCCTCTCTCCCTTCCTAATCTGTGTTTGTTTGTTGTTGGTCTAATACCCTTTGGGTCAAACCTTTCTGGGGGGCACCCCCTTACCGTCTTTTTATTACTCGGAGGTCAGCTTGGCTTTCCTGGTCCCTTTAATTAATTAGCTTTTTTTCCCTCTCTGATTATTGACCTGGAGGTCCGGTCTTTCCCCCAGGGAAGGGGGGCCCCCTTTTTGGTTTTGCTTAGGTTTTCTTCTTGTGTTTTACCTTTAAGGGGCCCCCGTAACGCTTTCTGAAATGTCCGACCCAGTCCCCAAATTTTACTTCATTGGGGACACCACTTAATTGGGTTCAACCCCAACTTTTTCTCCCCCCCCCCCCCCCTCACGAGTTTTTTAAGGGTCCGGGATAATGACCATTAATGTCCTGCTCCTCCCTTCCCCCCCTACACTCTTTCAAACAACCCTGTGCGGATTTGGTGGTCCCCCCCCCTCAGGAAGGTTACTCCCTTTTTTTTTTCCCCAGCCCCCCCTTGGGGTTCACCTTTTTGTTTTTAGGTTTTACCACGCTACGCCCCATTTCATCCCCTCCCTTTACTTTGTAATCCTACGTCCCCTTGAGTCCCCAACCTTGAAAGCGTGACCAGTGCCCCCCCTGGTCCCCATCCCGTTGCTTGTGCCAAACTTTTTTCCCCCCCCATTACTTTTCCTTCTAAGGGGGCCTTTTTCAGGTCAGTTCTTTTTTTTTTCCACTTTTCATTTTTTTTGGGATCGGTCTTTTTCTGATTTCTTTTTCTGCACTCTTCTAAATAAGTTTTCTACGGACGCATTTTTTACTCCCCCAGACACTTACTCTTTGAAGTATTCTGTTTGTGTTTTGCTCTTTTCTTAGTCGGTTTCTACTTCTGAATGCTTTCTCCTCTTGTTTACTCTTAACATTTCCAGGCCGCTCCACTATTTCCTTTTTTTTCATGGTGTTTTTTTTGTTGTTTTTTGGTCAAACAGTTTTCTTCTTTGATTTTTTTTCTTTTTACCCCCTATCCTGCCACTTTTATCGACCCCTGCTTACTTGCTTTTTTTACGTGAATAACTTTTTTTCTCCCCCTCAAGGAACCTTTTTTTACCCACCCTGTTTCCCTTTTGATGACTTCCCCCCAGGACCCGTGCGTTTGTTCCTTCTTTTCCCTCCTCGTTCTTCCCGTTCCCCCTTTTTTTCATCACCCACCCCCCCCCCTCCCCGGACACAAACAAAGCCCACCTGTAATGTGAGGTCCCTTTTTTTTTTCCCAGGATGTTTCCCCCAGCTGATTGGCCGTCTCTTTTTTCCCCTTCTTTTTTATATCCCACGATGAGTTTTCCGGTCCCCTTTTCTTTCTTTTTTAATCGCTTGTCCTCCCCTGTGACCCCCAAAGCCTTTTTTGAATCAGCCCCCCGGCCACCCCTCTGGAAACTAGTGTCTGTTACCTCTCCCCCTTAGGAAACCCAATTCACCCCTCCTTCCAGTTTCCCCTATACTTCTGGCATGGTTATCCCCCCCTTTCACTCCTCCCTTCTTTAGGGCCAGGGGGGATCCCATACCCTTCCCTCCCCCAAACCGACCTGCGCCCTTTTTTTTTTTTTTTTTTTTTTTTTCTTTCTGCCTCTCAAAACTTCTACCCGCTTTCGTTTCTCTTTTCCTTCCCTCCTTTTGGTTGTTTTTTGTCCGTTTCGAACTTTTTTTTCCCCCCCGCTTTTGGAAGTTGCTTCCGAGGTCGATCTTTTCGGTCCCTTCTCCTTTTGGAGTCTTTTTCCGTTAATTCCTCCCTGCTAAAAGAAGTTTTGTAGCCTTTTCCCCCCTTCCCCACCGCCGAGGCTCTGGTTTTTTTTTGACCTTCTTTGAAATTTTTGGTCGGAATTTCGGCCCAGTATCAGCCACCTTTCTTTTTTCGTCGATTCGTTTCTGCTTCTTGTTACCCCCCTTTTTTCTTTTTTCGAACTCATAAGTCCCTTTTCTTTCGCCCTTTTCTTACTCCTCCTTTTAGAGGGCTTTGAAATAAGCGTGCCCCCTTTCCCTCATTCTTTTTTTTTTGTGTTCCGTTAGTTTTGGTTTTGTTTTCCGGCGTTTTCTTCTTAAATTCTTTTTCCCCCCCCTTTGGAGGACTCCCCCCCACGCACGGGTATCTTTTTCCCCTCCTTTCGAATTCACGTTTTTTTCCCGTTATCTACGCGCGAAATGTATTGCGTCCCCCCCCCTGCACATTACCTCGTCATTTTCCCCCCCCCCCTTATCCTTTTTTATCCTCTCACAGAACTCCCGTTCCCTCAAACTCCCTTCTTTTTTTCGAGTTTAAGGTGACAGCGCATTAAAGCTACTTATCTTGGTCCTAGGCGGTCCCCCCACACAGAAAGGACTTCGCATTCCTTGGGGTCTTTTCTCCTGAGAATGACTTTCGAGATGAGGTCTCTTTTCCCCCCTCCCCCCCTGATAAACCATCAAATAACCCTCCCCCCCCCACCCCCCCACCCTCTGGTGCCCCCTACTTTAAAAGGCCCCCTTTTCCTGGTCTCTTCGGGACCCCCCCTCTTTTTTTTCCCTAAGGCCTTATTCATTTGTCCTTTCTCTACAGATGTCCCCCCCCAATTTACAGCTTTTTTTCGCTACTACACCCCAGCGCCTCTTTCTGGTGGCCCTTTCTCTGGTAAAACTTGCTCGGCACTGCAACTGTGTCCCCTTCCTTTTTTTCCCATGGGTGATACAGTCCCCCCTTGTTCCTTTTTTGATAAAATTTCCCCCAACAAGCGACTAGGTGGTAAGTCTTCCTTCGGCATTCCCTTGTTTTCCGGTCTTAAACAAGAATTCCCTTTCTTTGCAAGGTTGCACATTTGCATTCCCTTTTAATTTCACGGTTTTTTCCCCTTTCTGTGCAGTTGCCTTTTTCACCTTGGCTTAAAGGCATTTTTTCCGTAGGTCTTTCCCCCAACCCCGAACCGCCAACTCATGTCCCTCTGTCAAGACAGGGTTCAATTTTCCTCCAAGTCACTTTTCATGTTGAACCTTGAGCCCGAGGGCTGTCCCCGTCTCCCCCCGTACCAGTAAAAGCTTTCTGTCCCCGGGCCGGTGGCTCCCCCCTCCCCAACCCCCTTTCCCCCATATCCTTTTGTTGTGTTGACCTCGCATTTTTCCCATTGGGCCGGGACCATCCCATTTTGTTTTTCTTGCACAGGGTGTTGACGCCTCTTTTGCCCTTTCCCCTTCATTAAAGGTTCAAGCTGCCTTTGCCCCCCCTCTTCTTCGTGCTCTTGCTTTTTTTTAGCAGGGAAATGGTAGACGGTTGTTATCTCCTTTCAATAAAGTTATCCCCTTCTTTTAACCCTGTTTTTCCCTGCGCCCACCTCCCTTTTCCTCTGTCCCACCTCCTTGCCCTTTAATTTTTACGCTGGTCACACCGTTCATTGCCCTTCTCTTACCCGGAACTCTGTTTTTGTCCTGGACTTTCCCTCCAGCTCAGTTTTTGACTTCCGACGTTACTCTTTTTACACTGGTGCTTCCTCTCCGGTCCCTGGGGACCCCCTCCAAAATTGTTCCGTTCCAACGATGTTCCTGGTTGCGTTTTTTTTTTTTTTGGGTCCCCCCACGTCCCCCCCCCCAGAGGCATCAAAGACCCCGTCTAATGTAGTAAGTCTCGTCTTCCCTTTTTGAAAATTTTTACCTTTTTTCCCCATCAAAAATCCACGCTTTCCCACCCATGTCAGGCTTTTCCCCCCCGAGTGGCAAGTACCCCCAATCAGTTTATTTCTTTTAGGTGAGGTTTCTTTTTTTTTCTTTGAGGTTATGTATTGATTTCTGGGTTTAATCTCCCCCCATTTTTCTCCCTGCTTTCTACCCTAATTTTTTTTTTTTCTACTTTGGTTCTTTGCCTTTGGTACACTCTTTTTTCTGTTTTTTTTTTTTTTTCCGCCGTTGAAAATCGTTCTTTTCACGTATCCTTTTCGCTTTAATCGGAAATCCCCCCCCCCCTCTTTTGAACCCTTTTTCTTGGAACCCGTTTACGTTTCTTTTGTGATTCTTCGACAAAAAATACTCTCCTTTTTCCCTGAAAGTACTTTGTGCTTGGCTACATTTCGGCGTAAGGATCCCTTTTCCCCTGTTACTTCATATTTCTTTTGACTTTTTTTTTTTTTTTTTTTTCTGTCTCTGGCCAGTTCGTTTTTGGTATTCTCCCAGACTTTATGACGGTCAAAAACCCTCTCCCCCCCCCCACCCAAACATAACGGACACACCCCATCCCCTTACCCCCCCCATGGGGGTTTCGGTTGCCACCGCTTGTTTTGCCACAGCTTCTCCCCTTTTTTCCCTCCCCCCCCTCTTCGTGCCGTTCCCAGAAACAATTTCCCCTCCTTCCGTGGAATTGTAGCTGAACAAAGACAAGCAAGAAGAAAAAACTTTCCCCTTTCGCGCCAGAAAACTATTTATCCCCCCCCGAATTCCGTTCCCACAAGTTTTCAACCCCGCCTTTACCTTTTCCCCTTTTTCTCGGTTGCGGTTATCAACCCTTTGCCCCTCTCTCTCTCTTTGTGGGAGGTCCCCCTAAACGCTAACCTTCCCCAAACCGACCCTTTGTACGCTTCGCCCCCCGCTTTTTGTTTCTCATATCTCTCTTTCTTTTTCCTTCCCTGTTTATTTTTCCCCTCTTTTAACTCCTTCAGCGGCCTTTTTTCGAATCGTCTTCCCCTAGTGGTGGTCGTGATACCCCCTGATATGTTCCTGGAACAGTTTGATATTACCACTCTCTTCGGTTTTTTTCCCCTCTTGAAATTTTGCGGAATTCCTGTCCCCCACTTTCTGACTAAGTTTCTTTGGCGCTGATTCTTTTTTTTTTGTTACCATTGTCACACGACTTAATGCCACATGTAGTGCATATTGCTCATGGTCACTGCCCTTCCATTTCTTTTTTCCCTTCTCCCATTCGGTACTTTTCAAAAGCACGTGTCCCTGCTACCCCCCCCCTCTTGTCTCCTTGTACTTCCTTTCCTTTTGCTCGTTTTTTTTCGAGTCTTTTTGTTTGGCTTTATAGTACCTGTCTCCCCCTCCGTGTATCTTTCCCCACGTTTCACATCTCCTTAAGTTGTGGCTGCACAATCACACTATCGGCGTGTCACTTTTCTCGCCGGTCCTCTAAGTGCCTTCCTTTATTCATTAACACGACTGCATGACCCTTTCCCCTTTCTGTCTCCCTGTTAGCTGCTGTCCCACCCCTCTTAGATTTAAGCTGTTTTCGTATACCTCCCCTCTGTCCCTCCCCTTCCCCGTTTTGTCTTCTTTCTTCTCTCCCCCTGTATTTTTTCCCCCCTTCTACATGTCCCTTTACCCCTACATTTTTGTGTGTCTGTTTCTCTGAACTGTCGGATAGGTTTGATTT
>Ga0179593_1481533_pt1 | contig 15696 bp, 15 predicted proteins | sample CZODoug2_1_08_16_FD_185931 | JGI IMG/M metagenome (GOLD analysis project Ga0179593, IMG submission 185931) | Vadose zone soil fungal communities from Angelo Coast Range Reserve, California, USA - CZODoug2_1_08_16fungal (PacBio error correction) | ecosystem: Environmental > Terrestrial > Soil >... | reverse complement strand
CGTAGTTTTTCTTGTCGTCCCTGTTCACCGGTCGTTACGATGTTTTCTTTTTTCTTTTTTCATTTCTACAAATGTCCGCAGGAATTTGGTTTGACTCCCTCTTCACATGTAGAACCCCCCCTTTTGGCTTCTTTTACGCTTTTTTCCCCTTGTTGGCTTCCCCCCTTTCTTTAAACTTTTATTTTCAATCATGAGGAGCTGTGAGCTGTATATGTAAGGTTTCTTCTGGTGGCGCTCTCCCCTCTTTTTAAAGATCCTCGCTCGATTGGTCGGAGGATGATTCTCGTTTGGACGCTTTCCCTCAGCCCTTCCCCCCCTCCACCGAGCGGCGGAGGACCATTTGTCAGGAGTTGGCCCCAGAAAACTTTTAGAGGTTTTCTCTTCCTTTCCATTCTGTTCTTCTCGGTGCTATAACCTTCTTTACGATTCCCTCATCCCTCGTAGCACCCGTACATATGTTGTTCGTTTACATTCCGTCCGTGGTCCCAACGAAGGTTAGTTACGTTATCTTCTCCTTTGAAGAAGTTCCTCTCTTACTCGCCTCCTCTTTCTTCACGACTTTCTTTATCGTACAACCACCCGGAACACAGATAAGGCTTTTCCGCGATAACCCCCACTTGTCGGGTCCTCTATCGCCGCCCTAGATTCGACACCTGATGTTTTTTTCCACCGGAGGAAGACGCGGTCCTCAGATTGGGACCCTTCAAAAACCACCCCCCTTCTTCCTCCCTCCCACCCCCTTCTGCCACTCCCAAAAAAGTCCTCTGAAGCTCTCCAATTTCTGTGTCCCGCCCCTTCCCCCCACGATCACGCCTGCGCGAGGACAATTCAGAAGGTCAGGTACTGGGTGGTGTTTGTGCGTTTATGAACTCCTTATTCTTTTGGAATTTTGCGTTCTTATATTGTGTGCTGGGACCCCCTTCTGGACCGGGATTCCCCTTCTTTATTCTCCAGTTATGTGCGATTAACTGGATTTCTCGACTATGTTATGCCTCCAGGAGCTTCGTGCTCCCCTTTGGGCCTCCTCCGGTCAGATCCTTTGCTCTTTTTGTTTAAATAGTGGGAGGTTTCGCCCCCCTTTGACTTTTTTTTTGTACCCCGTGCCTCCCTTCGAGTATTTTTTCACAAAACTCCTAAGTCCCAGAGTAGAAGGTAAATGCCCGCTCCCTCACTCCCCTCCTTTCTTTCGGGTCCTCTGGGGTGAATATGCACTTTTTTATGACCTCCGGGAGCCCTCTTATTCTTTCCCTTCCGAAGCGGGCCTTCTTCAGATGGTGTCACTCCTCACTCGGGAAATAGCCTTTTTCCCCAATTCCTTTTCTTCACATGAAAAACTCCTTTCCGTCCCGACCCTTTTTTTTTTTTTCCAGGCATTCAGGCGCTCTCTCGCCACTCCTTTGATTCCTTTTCAGAAAAGTTCCCCCCCCTCCCCCCAAACCCGAACAAGTTTCTGGTTTGGTTCCGTTCCCGCTATTCATGCATGATTGTAAACTTACAGTCGCACCGTTCTTGTAAGAGACTTTTGGTTCGAGCCGCCAGTTCTTCCTTCGTTGCGATTGCGTCCCTTTAGAAGGAAGAAATCCCTTCCCGTCCTTTTCTCCCTTACCTATTTCAGGGCTTACCCCCCTCCAGTTTGCTCCTGCTCACCCAACTTCCTCCCCTGAAACTGTGCGCTTTACCCCCACTTTGAGCTCCGGACAATCCGGTTCGCTGACCTTTTTACCCCCTCGGGTGCGCCCGGACATTCCCCCCCACCCTCCTTCATTCCCCATGAACCACACAACACCCAGCCGAGCCACCTTTCTCCGGGCCTTGCCGTCCCCGGCATTCGCCAATGACCCTACAAATTAACTTACCTGGCAACCCCAAGTCTCTCAACCATGACAAACCATCCTGCTATATTTCCGCCCGTCTGTTTCTTCTTTTAACCAGTCTGATCCTTTTTTCTCTCTCTTTTCCCTCCTGTTTTATGGCGATGGTCTCCTTGAGTACCATCGCACAGAGAGAAAGACTTTGCAGTTTTTAATTTTTTCATTTCTGGGTGTGCGCGCCTGGTGAATTTTCGTTTAATGGGGATTTTGGTCTGCGCAAATTACGATTTCGGCCTTCCCCGTCCCTACGTACGTTGCTCGTTGCCATTGTTTTGTTCCCATTGAGATAGGATTGTGTCTTTCTCTTTTCCTTCTGTAGTCTAAACCTAATCAGCGATTGGTATTTCCTTTCCGCTTTTTCCAAGCTCATTTATTTAGTGACCTAGGCATTCCTTTTCCAGGCTTCTTTGGGAATCCGTAAGACAAGAGTTCGTTTTATAAGTCCCTTTCTGCTGAACCTTGTCCAAGATAGCGCCGTTCGACCCAGTTCTTTTTTTAGGGCAGCCTCGCCGCTACGCTTCTTTTTTCCCCCCCCATCTTTCTTTTTAAGTCACCACAGAGTTAAATACTTTGTCAGGACCGTACACTTTTCCATTTCGGATGCGTGTTATCCCCGGTTTAACCGTTCCTGTTTAAGGTTTTTTCTTGGTGCAGGGCCTTTATTCCACCCCTGCGACAGAAGGGAAAGATTCATCTTCCCTTCCCTTTTCCCTTGCTGCCTCCCGCCTTTTTAGCACGTTGAAAATGGATTTCTCATGTCACCCACTGGTCATCGCGCTTTCCCCCCCTTCCTCTTTGATACTTGGACGAGAAGGCCATCCTATTTTTTTATACCGAGGGGAAAAATGCCCCCTCGTCTGCGCTTCATTTAGATTTTCCCCCCGATTCTAACCGGCCTTTATTTGGTCTATCGACGCGACTAAATGCTCTTTCCCCTTGTTTTATTATCGTGACTACGATCCCGAAATACGACAAAACGACGTCCTTCCCTAACTTTCCGCCCACGAGTTCGAACCCCATGAGCCTTTTCGGTGATCACTTCTGACCACGTCGAATTTGTCTCCTAAATCTAGAATCCACGGTTGAATAGAAACCTGCCTTGTGTTCCAAACACTTTTTCAATCAGAGAGGCGCAACGGAGTCGACCCCGTGGGACCACACAAGTGAAGGAACCCCACCCTTTCGGTCTCCGTTCAAAATTTGATCTTTACAACCCCCCCCCCCGTTTCCCCCTCCGGCTTCTCCGCGGCCTTCAGCTCTTGGTTTGGAAGGCCTCCTCGATTCCTCGATAGAAAGAATTTGTTCCACCTAGGTTTTCTTCCTTTGGCTTTTTTTTCTTGGAAGTGGGTAGAAGCTGGTGGTGGGTTCTGGTCTTCGAGCGTCCAAACCGATGTTTTTTTTTTTTCTTTTTTTTTTTTTCCCCGAGGTGGGATTTTTTTCTAGTGGCGTTTTGTCTATCTCGCACACCCTTTTTGTTGTCTCTGGTCTGCCGTCGCGGTTTCTTACGCAACGCTGTTTTTTTTAGATTTACTTCGTTTCAGGTCGCCTCCCCAACGCATTATGATCCAGATCCCCCTGAAACCCCTTCTCTCCACCTTTCTGGACCTTTTCCTGGGCCGAAAACTCGTCCAATATGGCTTTCTTTTCCCCCCTACTTTAAACTTCCATGTTGCTACCCGTTGTAGCTCCCTCCGTTTCTCCCCCCCTTTGAAGCCGCGGTGTTGAGGGTAAGCCCCCCCTTCTTCCTTGAGCTTCTTTCGGTTGCCCGCCGGCCTCCTTTTTAGGCTCCACGGAAGGACCTCTTGAATACCCCCTACAAGTCGGCAACGTTTCAGTTCGCGGCGCTGAAAAATGAAACAGTCCTCCTAGGTAATTTTCCTCTCCGCATTACGAATCGGATGCAGGTTTTACGCTTTGCCCCCTCCTTAGAAGCCTCCCCCAAACTAATTACCCCCCAACTCTTCCTCCCCTCCCCCACAGGCTTAGTTCGCAGGGTTTCCGCGGCTTCCCCTTCCGCGGAGCTGCCTAAGATGAATCCAGACTCCTACGAACTTCGAGGAGGAATTAGAAAGCCTCTCCGAAGTACCTTCCCGTAAGATATCTCTTTCTCATCTTTTTTTTTTTTCTATTCTGTCCTCTTTCGTCTCGTCGTCTTCATGTTAGAATTACCGCGCCCGTTCGTCTACGGCTTTTTTCTTTCGCTTAGATCGGCCGGATTGCCGCTCGGTAACTTCATGGCGAACAAATTCTTTCGATATTTCCCCTTACTCTTTTTTCCTCTGCTTCTTTCGCTTGATCCCAAGGAGGGATTCTTCCGTTAAGATGCAGGTTCTCTTTTGTTGTTTAGGTGAGAGCTCGGTTTCCCCTGTCCCCCCTCTCCTTCCGATGGTTTTCTTATTTTCCGATTCATCCCGTTTCAAGAGAGAAGAGCATCCTTTCACACCCTCCCCCCACCCCCCCCTTCTGGAGAGGTTCAAGTTCGGGATGAACCTCACACGTGGCTGCCCTTTCTTCCTTCTCTTTCTTGCTTTTTACAACGGGATGATGAAAGAAGTTAGCTCCGGGACGTTCCCCTCTCCCTAGTCCGGTCAAACCGATTGTATCCGTCTTTCCCCCCGATTTGGAGCAGTTTTGCGAATTGGCTCGAGCCTTTTATTGTCTCTTCCCCGGGGAAACGTCTTTCGTACCCCTCTTTAAACCTTCCCCCTTCGCCCGATCACCCACCCCTTTCGGGGACTGCGAAGCCACGACGTACACCGTTTGACTTTATTTTTGTCACCTTTGCCCGCGGGACCAACCCACCCCAAAATGATGATTCACCGCAAATGCACAGTCTCCCGACAAACCAAACCTTCCTCTTCCCTCGCTGCGCCAAAGTTCTCTCTCCCCCCCGAATAGATCTACCCCTTTCCCCCCCCTAGAGTCCGGCCCACAGGTATTTTTTTTGTAAGCGGTAGTCCAAAAATTTTGGTTCTCCCGTATTTTTGGTTTTGTTTCCGTTTGTTGACGCTCTCCTTTCTGTTTCCCCGTCGACGCAGGTTTTCTCCCTATCTTTCCACTTTCCACATCGTTGTTGATTTCCCCCGTGTATTTCTTTAGCTACGGACAGTCTCTCCTTTTTCTTTTTTTGGTTTCTCCCGGACTTGATGTGTAGGAACTGTTCGTCATTCGACTGCCCTGGTCGTTCCCCGTTTGGCCGTGATCGCGTTTCCCGAGATTTCCACACCCAATGTAAGCGTCGCGGCGCTCAAGAATGCAGGACCCCTTATGCCGGTCTCGGGTTTGTACCCCACTCGGGCGAATCTTGTTCCCCCTTCCCACTTCTTTTTTCTTCCCCCTCGCGACTCTTCCGTCTGGTCCTTCCCGTTTCAATTCTTTTTTGAAATGAAAACCTTCCTACCTACTCCAATCGACGATTCGCCGGCGGGCGACACCCGAGTTTTTTCTTTTTTGATCGAAGGGTTTTTCAGACAAAGCCCTTTCCCAAACCACCCAGTTCCGGCGGTTGCCGTTTTAATACAAGCATGACTTTAGCCTTCCCCCCTTTCTGTTCCCCAAGTATGGACGCGACTTTCGAGCTCCTGAGTGTACACTCTGGTTTAGGCTACCCTAGGACTGCTTGTCCAGTACGCCGGGTCCTGCGGGCGGAAGATGCTTTCCACTTCCCCTCCCCAGCGTTTTCCCAACTCTTTTGCGGCTTCCCAAAAGAAGCCTGCACCCTGAATGCCACTTCCAACCCTCCTGAGCGTCCCTTGAAAATCTTCCCTCGATTTCTATCCCTAATTTACTTTGACAGCTTCTCCAGCGCATCACCACTCCCCCTCCAAATCCCAAACGAGCCACCGTAGCTTTTTTCATTAAGGTTAAACGGCTTTTCACCCCTTCTTTTTCCCCGCCATGACCCCCTTCCCCTCCCACGTGGTCCCCAAGCGTGCCTGCACTTTCCAGTCTTGTAAACCCTTTCCCTTTCTCGGATATTTTTTTCGCGTTGTGCATTCTGTACAGTTCTTTTTCTCTTTTTTTTTTCTTCCTTGTGTTGAATCTCTGTCCCTCCTGTACTAATGAAAGCGCGACGCCTCGCCCGCCCTTTCTTAGCCAGCGCTGGGTTTCCCCATTTCCTTGTCTATGGTCCGAAATCCGGTGATTCCCCTTCCCCCTTTCCCCCTTTTCTCTCCGTGGACTCGGTCTACCCCCTTGTTTGTTCATGGAGATCGGTGGGTGATGACCTTCCCCCAGGATTAATTAGGTCGGAAGCTTCCGCATTTCCCCTTCTTTTTCCGTTTTTCCCTCCGTAGTATTTTACTTTCTTTAGAAAGGCATTTTCCCTAGGCTTCCTCCCCCAGCAAGATTTGTTCCGGCCCCCCCTTCCTCTGACATTTAATTTAATTTGTCTGGCCTCCCGCGCCCTGGATTTGTAGGAGATTCCTTTTTCCTTCTCCCCTCCTTCACTTCTCTTTTACGAACCAAGTCGCCAACTGAGTGTTCGGACTTTTCGTTCCTCCCTGAATTACGCAGTTCTGTCTCTATTCCCGTCCTTCCCTGTTTCCGTGGCGGTTTTGAATTCAAAAAAACTGTTTTTCCCCCCCCCCCACCTACCTAGCCCGCTGTCGATGTTCCTGTTCCCGATGGTTTGTTTTCTTTGAAACGAGTCTGTCCCCCACACTTGGTCGCGATTCCCCAAACAGAGCTTTTTTTTAGTTCTTTCTCGCCATAATGCAGCTTCGAGATTCTGCTTTTCCCAGAATTCGCGGCATCCCCCCCAAACTACTCGCTTACCCCCTTCTGCAGTCTGCCTAAGTGGATAATACAGGCTTGTACCTTTCCACGATCTTGATGTTTTGAAATCAGACTACCCTCGGGGTCACTCCACGCCGTCTCCTAATGGGCCTCCCCGCCACTTTCAGAGACAAAAGTCTTCCTTTGAGACCTCTGGCAAACACTCTCCTTTCGCAGAATCCGCCCGCCTCATACCCCCGTTCCATCGCACTGAATGACCCACGGTCAGGAATCACTCCGGGGGGGTTTGCTCCCGTCTCACAGCCACAAGTCTTTAGCCCGTCCTACCCTCTTTCAAACCAACATCTATTCTACCAAGTTTCTCAGTACACACCCCCCCCAAAGTACCTTCCCCGAACCTTTTCATTCAGTTCCCGATTTGCGTTTCGTTTTTTCCCGCGAAGGCGGCGATAGTACCTCTTGTTCCGACCGTTCCTCTTCGGACTTGTGAAGACGGTGGCTTTAGCTCTTTTTCTTCGCGCCCGTGTTTTCCCGCGGCGGCTCGAATTATAGTAAAATTTATTCCCTCCCCTTTCCAGACCCTTTTTTTGCCCGACTTGGGGTGCTCTAGGCGTGCTCGCGGTTTCCAACGCTTTTTTGATCGCCCCTTCTTAGTGAGGCAATCGTAGATGCTCCGAGCCTTTCCCCCCCCCATCTGCCAATCCCTTTCCCCAGCGGAAGACCACCCCCGTGTTTCGGCGCACTATTTCTGCACCCTATCTTTTTGTAGGCTCGACACTTACGGGACCCTGTAGAGGCTTCGTCACCCCCCCCTTTTTAGCCGGAAGACTCAGCACGTGTTGCTGGTCAGGCAACCCCACTCCCTTTGATCCTTTTCGTGGCGGTTGCCCAAGTTTTGTTGCTATGGATGGCGCTTTCCGGAAGGAATCTCCCCAGCCCCCCATCTCCTGAGCTTCCTGGCCCTAAGTTAGCGGAGTCCTGCAACCCCCCGCCACCTCCCTGACTCTACAGATTGCGCTCCTCTCCGTCCTTCCTCCTCCCGGCGGGCCGCGAGGAACGCCTTCCCCCCTCCCCCACTTCCCCCTCCCCACCACAGGAGTTTAGACAGGAAGTTTCATTCACCCACTTCCGGCTCGAAAGAAGAAGACGAACCACTTACGACCCGGGCGGCGGAAGCCCTTTAAGGACGACGAAGACAGCTTCCCGAAGATCTCCTATTTTAACTAATCTGGTTGTTGAGAGCTCTTTCAGCTGGTTTTATCCGCCGCGGGACCTGTCTACGGATTGTTCCTCTTGTATTTTCTTCTTCAAATGAGCCTTTCCTCCCTTATTGTTCCAGCCTTTCCATTCCTTGCGCAAAAATCACTGTTTTCTTAGATCCCTTCTGTTTCCCGTTTGCTTAGCTGAGTACACCTTGGAGTAGGCTTATCTCGGACGATTCTTTTTTTTTTAGCTGTATATTCCTCCCTGACTTTTTGCCGCGCTCTCAACCGTCGGTTTGCCTGATAATAGGATAATAACCTTTTTTCCCTTTGTCTTAGACTTCGTGGACTACATTCCCCTCCTCCAGATTGGCACCCCCCTCGAGCGGCTTTTTACTGCTGAAGCACCCACGGGTTGTCTTCAGTTCAACTTGGTTCCTCATCCCCCGTTCGGCCGTCGCCAGGAAGTTAGAGCACTGGGTCCGCCCCCTCTATTTGGAGTTAGCCGGCACACCCCAACGGCCCCCCCCGTCGGAGTCGATTGTTTCTCCCAAGATGGTTTTGACCGTCAGTTCCGGATCTCTCCTCGTTTTTTCCGCTGGTCACGATTATCGCAACCTCTTTTAATAACGCCGCCCTGGACACCACCAATTTCTGGGGAAGAGATATCTACGTTCTTTCCCCCCGGTTTTGGACAGTAGATCGCTCCCCCCTGGAAGGAACCACTGCTGCGACCTCCACCGGAACCCTTTCCCACCTTCGTCAACTCCTCCAGCCGTTCCTTAAAAGTTATGTCGATTTAGCCTGATCCCTCTTCCCCCCCATCAAGGGGTCTTCCTGGTCCTATGGACGTGGTGGGTTTGTAAGGGTCCCCCTTTTGAGGCCTCTTAGTGTTTTTTTTGCAGTTCTTCTTAACTTTGTTCTGTTTCGTTTGACCTGCCTTGCCGGCTCTGCTTTCTCCAAATGGGTGTGCACATCTTTCTTTCCTTCATTCACCTGCTGATTTCTTGGCAGGGTTTTGAAGCATCCCTTTCTTTGGTCTTTTCTCACGGAAGCTCCTCTGCCGACTTTTTCTTGGTCTCTAGTTGAACTTTCCTTGTTTTTGACCGTTCCAGTGATAGAGTATTCGAAGATTTCCACCCCCCCTTACGCCTTTCTCTCCCTATCCCCAGCTGCATCAGGTTAGCCTCGGTGTATAGCCTATCTGCTTTCCGTCTTGGCGAATTCTTGTTCCGTGAAATTCTTTCCTATCTCCAGTACCCTTTTCCCTTCGCTCTTTGGGGCAGTTCGCGCTTTGAGGAACCCCTTCTTTTTTGTCCCTGCCTCCTTTCACAGTCCCCCCAGTACGTTGAACAGTCCTTGCGCGGGTCTTTTTTTTTTTTTCAAGCTCTTTTCCTCCTTTTCCCACCCGCAAAACCAGAACCCGGTCCGGTCCTTGCCTTGATTCCCGCATTACCGAAATGTTGTTCTAATACCATCCCACCCCCAGTGGTCCGTTTGCTTCACTTTGTTAGTAGAGAACTGAGATTTTTTGCCCTTCTGTCTTTCCCTTAAGACCCTCTTCCAGATAAATCGGCCCTTCTGGACTATGCCTTTTCCACTTAAACTTACCCCCCTTAACACCCTACTCAGTCCCCCCCCCCGAACTCTTTTTGAAGGCTCCCACCGACCCGCCTGAAACCCCCTTTCCTAACTTTTAGCTTCCCGGAAGAAATCCCCTCGTATTCTTTCACGACCTACTAATTCGACATTCCCCCCCCGCCGATCGAACATGACAAAAAACTTGTAGCCTTTGTCACTCCTTCCACGCTTGCATGCCCCAATGACAACATTGACCCATCCCCCCCTCCAGTGGAACCCCGCCTGCTTCCCTAAAACTGCTCGATCTTCAGAGATTTGCATGTAGGTACCCCCGCGATGCATCTCTCTTCCTAATATTCTTTCTCTATGTCGACTGGTATGAATGCCAGCTCCCCTCCGTCAAAGATATCCTTCAGGAATGGTTTTCTTTTTATTCATGCTTGTTTCCTCTTTTTGTGCTATCATTTGGAGCAAATTCGGACAATAAAGTTGCCCTTCCTGAGGTTGGCTGGACCGTTTGTGTTCATTTTCGTCATTCTTTATGTTCTGAGCTCTTCCCCCTTCCCTTTCGTCTGCCCCTTCGATTTCCGGGATTTTCTTGGACCCCCCCCCTTTTTTCGCAAGGTGATTCTAAAGTGAGGCATTCCTTTCCGCTCCCGCAAAGGTAGTTCTTTTTCTAATCCTGAAGCTGAATAGACTTTTCCGATGAACGCCCTCCCGTCGCGGATTGCGTTCTTGGCTGACCCCTTTTCAGATACTCCTTGCTTCCCCACCACTTTTACGCACGTCCCCCCCCCCTCTGAGTTGACTGTAGTTTACCCCCTAATTTACGGTTCCCCTTTTTCTTGCCTTGAACTTGCCGAACTGTTTCCGTTTTCGTTTTGCGGCTTTCTCCTGCGTCTCCCAAAGACGCTTTTCCGGCCCCCTTCCCTGCGATGCTTATGTTACCAACTTTGTGGGTACTTTCCCTGACAAAGTTTCTTAAAGAATTGGTCCCCCTCAGCTCTTCGCGCCTCCCTCCCTTCCAGTAGTCGATGATTTATCTTTCCCTCCCGTATTAGCCGGTAGCATCGACAGGCCCGTTTTCACAGCGTTCCCCACGGCATGCCTTTTTTTTCCTGCCTTCGGTTTTCTCTGCTCCCTTTTCTTTCCCCTTTTTATGTTTTTTTTCAAAATATAGAAAGCCTACTTTTTCATCAAGGCCACCCCTTGTCCTACCATCCTCTTTGCGTTACCGCATTGTATCCCCTCCCTCTTTCCTGGTTTCTTTTCAAATGCTGGTCACCCCCCTCTCGACTTCCTCAGGCCCGCGAAGACCCACGGTTCCCTCGGCAAAACCTCAGATGTGACACACAAACGTTGTTTTTTCACTAAGAGCCTTGCGGGCGTCGGGGGAACAGTCAAAAGTCACAGCACTCCTTTCCGACAGGATTCACACCTTCCCCAGGCTCACGCAAAATTGCCCAAACCCCAGTCTTTCCATCGATCTTTAAGTAAGAGAGTCGAACCTTTGCTCTTGATTCCATTCTCTGCTGTGATTCCCCTCCTTTGGCACCAAGCGGAGGAAGATTGTAGTTTGGTCCTTGTTCTTCTTTCTGAAGGGACGAGAAGTGTGGGTTGGGTTCTACGCTCGATATCCTTATCCCCCCAACGTCTGCCCCAGCAAGGTTTCCTCTTTTCTGTCCTTCCCGCGGCCCCGAACGTGGTTCTAGCCTTTCTTAGTCTGGTTCTGCAACGCGGTGGTTACCCGAGTGTCCCCCTCGGGCTTTCCAATCGAGGTCTTTTCTTCCAATCTGCCAATAGACTAAGAAGGGTCATTTCGTGTGCCTTCCTCCCTCGTTCTTCCCGGCGAACTTATGCACGTCCCCCTTTTGTAGAGCCTCCCGCCTACCACAAGTGAGCCGGAATCCCCCAGAACCTTTTTTTATTTCAGCATGCTACCCCTCCCCCTCTTTTCTGGTTTGCCCACCTGAGAGTATGGATGGAGCTTTCCCCGGTCCTTCCTCCCATCCTTCAACTCCCCGTGTCTGGCAAACCCTATTTCTTCAGTCCGGCAAAATTCCCTCAAAACCGATTTCAAGAGGAAGCGACTGCTCCTCTTTTTCCTCCGCAGCCTTTGGACCATCAGGAGTCAAGAAAAACCTACACCTCCTTCCCCGCCCCACGTTTTAAGTTTCGGCTTCCATCCGAGGCGCATATTTGGAAGAAGTTGACCACGCTCATCCTACTCCCCCTTGTTCGCGGATTTAGAAAAGGGCTTTACGACGTCCTTCCTATCTGAATCTTCCTCCTCTAAGTTGTTGTTTTTCTCGAGCTGTAGTTGCAGTTTTTTCCCTTCGCCCCCGTTTGGTTCTTCCCCCCCGACTTTTTTTCCCGGATTGTTAATCTTCTTGATGGAATATTCTTAACTCTCTCCCTCCCTCTCCTTCTCGAAATTCCTGGCGCACACGGTTTCCCCCGATTACTGGGGAAAGTAGTTGCTTTTCCTCCTTTTCCTTCTGAGCGGAATCCTACCTTTAATCTAGGATTTTGCGCAGAGTTTTTCTTCCTTTCATGCAGCCCGTAGTCTCCTCCCTGCCCTTCGTTGTGCCAGCTCGATTGGTTACGGTTAGGCTGATTTGGATCCAAGTTTTAGCGCAGCCCGACTCAGTTTTTAACCCTCCCCGCGATTCCTTATGAGATTTGGCATTTTGTGAAGTCCCCCTTTCTGCGGTTCTTCTTCACTTGTGGTTAGAATTTGGGCTCTCCCACCGTTTCCTTCCGTATAGAGCACGGGCTCCAACGTTGCGCGATTTCTCCCTCCCCCAAGACCTCCCCCTTTCTTTCGATTTCTCAGATGGTGCAGACCCCCCCTTTTAGGAGCCTTTTCTCCCTCTTTAGGTTTATTGTTAACCACCGCTTTTTTTATACCCTAAGGCACCCCCGATCCAAGTGCCTGTCCTCCTCCCACCCGCACCCTCGATTCGCCCGAGGGGAAGAGTCTTTTCTTCGAGGTCCTCTTTTTCCTTCCCAGCTCGGAACCCACCACCCCCTAGCGCCCCGGCACCGTTAACGCCCCCAAAATCCTTCTTTCGGCCCACCACAGTTCTGATCGCCTCCTTCTATCGCTGTGCCAACCGAAACAGGCAGCCGTCACTTTCTTCCCTCTTTCGCGGTTGGGTTGATCGAAGGAGCCAATTGCGGATCCCTCTCGTTTGCCCTTTCTCTTCTGCTTGAACCGGTGACTTGTTCCTCCACAGCCACGTGGTCCCCAGTTTGTTGAGATTCAAGTGGATTCGCTTACTGCCCTTGGCGGTCTTTCTGCGTTGCAAAGATTTATACGTCCATTCCCCCCCTCTTGGCAACGGGTTCCTCCCCTTTGAGTGACCCGGAGTTGTGTGCCGTTTTTCGTGATCGTATCTTTCGAGATTTCCCCAAACATTACACTGACGCCCCGGAAGGCTTGGCAGCCCCCTCCTACTGCATGCCTTGTAGAAAGAGGGGAATCTGCCCCTTCTTTTGAGGCCGAGAGTTTCCCCTCTTTCCCTTCCCTCAGTGGTTCTTCCAGTCGACTCTGCTTGGGAAGTTTTCTCGCTTGATTTCAATTCTTTGACATGCACCTACCGTCCGACAATGCTTTTCCCCCATTAGAATAGAAGCGGGCTCAAATGGTCTTTTCTAGCAGGGTTGTCTGACAACCCCCTCTTACCGCCAAAACACTACCCAAGCGTCTCATTTACACCCCTTTCGTTAATTTCAGGCTTTTTGTGAAATACAAAGTCCTTGACAGTCGGGCCTCTCCTTCTTAATCCGTAGCTTACGAGTTTGCCCTTTTTTCTCGACTAAATCAAGGTGGGCGACTGACGATGCTGCCATCACTCAATTCCCATTCCTTTGGCTTATAACCCCTCACTCTTTTGAGGAATTAACAATCTTGAAACCCTGAATTCCCCCAATGTTATATACTTGAGCCGGTTCATTTTCCCCAGAATTTAATCGATGCTCATGTGGACCCTAATTGCTCCTTTGGCCCCCCCCCCCCCCACCCCCCCCCCCCCCCCCCCCCCCCCGCCACCCCCCTCCCCCCCCACCCGCGACACCCCCACACCCCCAGCGCCTCCACCACAGACCCCCCCCAGACCCCCCCCCCTTCCCCAACTGCCAACAAACAACTCTTCCTGATCCACCTTCTTCCTCTTCACCCCTTTCTTTGGTGATGTAATAGCCACATTCACTAAAAGTGGAACCTCGAGGAAGGAAAAATGACCCATCATTACTTCTTGTGTATGTCAAATAGACTTCCCTTTTTTTTTATATCTTTAATAATTGTGGTTGTTGAGAGAGCTTATGTCACCTGCCCGTTTCTTCCCCTTGCAGGGCAGTTTGTCATTGGCGTTTTTTTTCGCCCTCCTCTGTTTTCTAGTTCCCTTTCTATGGTCTTGGCGCATGCGTTAACTTCCTACCGTTGTTACTTCGCTACTGCTCGCATACACTTTTTTGTTCATGGCGAGAGGATTGTGGTGAGACCTGTTTTTGCTCCCCCTCTTCGTTTTTTTCCCCCCTTCGTTTTAAACATCTCCCCCGGATTTTTCGGTTCAGCCTCAAGTAGATTATTAGAAATTCTTCCTCTTCGTTTTCAGGCTTTCTTTTGTTCAGCCGTCAGTCCCCAATTCTCATGCCCTTTCTTAAGGTTTAGGACAGAATCGCTCAAAGGTAGAACCTTTCCTCTTTGAAACCGCTACGCTAGTTCAAATCTAAGGCCGCACAACCCGTCCAGCTCCTTCTTCAGGACTTTCGTTCCACCCTTTCCATGAATCCCCCCCCCTTTTTTATGCGTGTTATCTGCAACGCACGTCCTTTGTTTTTCTGGTTTTGCATCAACCCCCCTGCGCTCAAAAAGACCTCTTTTCAGCCCCCTCGGCAGTTTTTTACTGTTCCTTTTCCTGGGATTTCCTTTCATTTCCCCAAGAGTTTCTCACAAAGAACTTGGTTCGACTCTCTCTTCGCGATACGGAAGGCCCCGCTAGTCTTTTCGATTTATATCGTCATTTTTTTCAAAAGAATCGCCCTTCTTAAGCCTTCTCTTCAGATGTCACCGTGCATGGGTTGCATTTCGTTCTCTAGGAATGGACAGTCTGCTTCCTGATTGTTTTTGAAAATATCGGACTTCGATAACGGCCACTCAAGAACCACCGACTTCCCTCTTTCACCCTCCCACGCTTGAAGAGAACATCTTTCCCTTTCTGAGAACAATATGGCCCCGAGAACGCGCATGCACCCTCGCTCCTTCTCTGTTTCTTCCCCAAGGTTCCTCTCAACAGTACGAGTGAACAATTTGGAGGAACAGAGCAGGGGAGTTTCCCCGGCTTCGCTTTTCCGAACCCCCCCTTTTTGACCCCCAGCACGACCCCGAAGCTACCTTCCCCCCTTTTGTTCCTCCCTCCCCAACCAACCAGTAAACGTCCAAAAGCTTCCTTTTTTCAGATATTCCTGGTGGCATTTCTCGAGGCGGCTCTTGACAGAACTTTGGCGCTCCCCCAGCTGTTCTTGCAGATTTCCCTTTTTCCTGCTGGCGTTTACTGGAGGAACGTGGGACCGGGTTCTGCATCGTGGTTTTTTTTCGTCCCAGAGGTTCCGGCGATATTAAGAAGTCCCCCCAGATCCCCCTCCCCTTTTCTCCTTGGCGGCGTCTCCCCTTGGTTTGATCAGGCTTCGTATCTTTTCTTTTTTCGTAAACGCGGGTTACCGATAATCCGACCGTGTAGCATCGGCCGTCCCGAATTCTTGCATAAATAGCTCCATTTACTTCCTCCCCCCTTTTTTTGCATCATCCAAATATCGTGGCGCAAGGCCTCTCCTCAATTCAATCGTTCCTTTCGCACACCCCTTTTTGCACCACCTGTTGAGCCGGAATGACCCCGCAGCCCTTTTTTGCGTACTCCAATTCCGCGCGCTGGTTTTTGCCACGCTTTTGTTTTTGGCGCTTCCACTGTCCTTCCCCGTCTCGACAACCTTCTCGTGTATGGAAAACGACCCAGCCCTTCCCTCTGTGCAAACCCTCCCTGATTGGAGAGACAGCAGCTACCTCCATCTTCACGTCCGGGACTCCTCCCGGCCTTTCAGCGAGGTTTCTTTTTTTTTGTGGGGGGGGTTTTTTTTTTGTTTTTTTGTTTTTTGGTGCATAATTTACCGTTAATCGAGTCCAACCATTTTTTTGGTTCGCCAGGACAGTTTTTCCTTGCTTGATCGCTCTTTGTCATCCTCTGAAGCACTTGACGAGGACCCCCCCGTAGTTCGTCTCAGGAAAAGATCCTTGCCCTGATGCC